>SKEF01000096.1_pt1:2500-89590 | contig 89590 bp, 68 predicted proteins | sample 4826691 | NCBI WGS metagenome assembly SKEF01 (sample SAMN11008816, study PRJNA524170) | human gut metagenome | biome: Human fecal sample; material: Feces; isolation source: fecal sample from pouch patient p23, p27 | host: Homo sapiens | place: Israel: Tel-Aviv | collected 2016-08-24
GCTTCAGATCATGATATTTTTGATTCACCATATCAATATTTTCTTTGGATAGCTGATAGTTTTTATATTGCATCTCCATAATATTATGCAAAGCATCTTTTTCAAACCGGATCTGAACTTCTTTTACCTGAATATGATATGCATACAGCACTGCAATACCACTCAGATCTACAAGTGTACGGATAATAAAAATATCCATAACAAAGCTTCCACTGAACAATCCATTCTGATCAAGATAGCTTAAGTTACTCATGGCAAATACTGATGCAGCAATGATAATGACCACCAGCAGTTCTCTTCTTGTAATATGTAGTTCTTCAAGATCTTTTTTGAGATTCAGCTCAATCAATGTCAATATGGCAAAAATCACTGCATACACCAGGACAAGTTCCACCCATCTCCAGTGTTCTCCTTGCATTCCACGCACATACCGCAGATAATAATAGATCTGCCAGCACATAGAGGCAGCAAACTCTCCGTTAATAAAAGCCTTTACACAATAAAATCCAGCCTCTTTGAACGAAAAATCATTACATATATAAATATATCCAAGAAGTAGTCCTACGATCACCATCATTGATGGAATAAACAGTTCCTGTCTCACGCCATCTGTTTCTGTCATAAAAAATAAAAGGAGGGCAAACTGAACACAGCTTACTGCTGCCAGCTTCCATCTCCCAAGTTTTCTTTCATTCGTACATGCAATCACAAATACGGATAAAGCATAAGCTATGGCATAGTAATACCCTGGTGTATTTAGCACCTCTGCTGTGTTCATTTGCCCACCTCATTCAAATATTCATTTAATGCGTCCAGGAATGGTTTTCGTCTGCTCCTGCTTACCTGAATCGTATCTCCATTGACGCTGACGTCACTTCCCATATAATTATCCACATACTCCAGATTTACCAGATAGCATCTGTTACATCTGAAAAAGCTTTTTGCATCCAGCTGACTTTCCGCATCCCGGATTGTTCCTTTGGTCGCAAAGCTCCCTTCTGTTGTATGATAAAGCAGAAGGTGGTCCTGCACCTCTACATAACAAATCTGTGTAATATCCAGTTTCTTTTTGCCGCCTTTCAGCGCAATGGTGATAAATTCTTTTTCCTGTACGTTTACTCTGTGAAGCGCTCTTCCCATACTCTCCGAAAAAGAGAAATACGAAATAGGCTTCAGCATGTAATCCAGAGCATTTACTTTATAGCCCTGAATTGCATACTGAGGCATATTAGTTATAAATATGATAATAACATCCTTATCCAGTTCGCGGATTTTTTCTGCTGCTTTCATTCCATTCAGGAACGCCATCTCAATATCCATGAGGATCAGGTCATAATCCGCAGAATAATCTGTCACTATATCTTCTCCGTCCCGAAATTCTGTAACCTGAAATTTCAGTCCGTTTTCTTTTTCGTATCGACTCAGGTGAGTTCGTAACGCTTCCAGGTCATTCGCATCATCTTCCACTGTTGCAATACGAAGCATGTTCATCCCCCGTGCCTTTTCTACATAATAATACTTGTAGTATAACAAGAAAAAGCACAGGAAACAATGTATTTTTTATTTCAGAGTAAATGAAATAAAATCAAAACTTCCCTTTCCTTCGAAGACGAAGAACAAAGCTTCTTTATTTCCCGAAACATGAATATCAGAGGAAAATTCCCTGAGTTCTTTACTCGGGCTGATGGAAATCTCAGCTATAGCTTCTCCGTTTTCACTGGTACGGACATACAGTGTACCTTCCGCATGTCCCTTTATAGTCACACTGATCTCTTTTGTTTCACTGAGATCAAAATATTTAAATCCGGCAAGCGCACCATCACACATATTTGCAATGTACTGATCCGGTCCGGATTCTCTGTCTTTTCCATCCTGGGTCAGGTAAGGACATCCTTTTTTGGGATGCTTGATCATACTCAGGAAACGAGTACCTTTTTTTCCATAAAGATTGCAGGCAATGTATGACGGATAGCTTCCTTTTCCTTCCAACGGACCTCCATTTAATCCACAGGAGGTCATTTCTGCCTGATAAAATTTGCCATCTTCAAAGCGGATTTCTTCTGCCATAGCCTGACGTGAAGACTGTTTACGGTTGCTGTGTCTGTGATAGAAAACAAAATATTTTCCATTTAATTCAATGATACTGCCATGTGTATTTCCGGTATTGCATCTCGCATGCTTCACATCCGGTACACCTTCAAGACCTACATCACCGTTACTTACCAGAATACCGCCATACTGAAATCCCTTAACCGGGCTGTCACTTGTCGCATAGCAGAGTTCATGGCTGTTCATTGTGCTGTAAATGAAATAGTATGTACCATTAAATTTACGCATGGAGCTTGCTTCAAGGAAAGAATGTCCCTCATAAGGAGTACCGATGGATTCCTTTTCGCCAGCAACTCCAATATAGGACGGTCCATTCAGTACCGTCAGCATATCAGAAGGATCAAGTTCAAAACACATCGGGCCATGTTCTGTCGGTTTCGATCCATCCAGAAGGATCGGGTTTCCTGCCAGTGCAAAACCTGTATACAGATACAGTTTTCCATCATCATCCATAAAGATACCCGGATCAAACTGGAACGGCTCATTTTTTTTGCCAATTGCAATACCGTCACTGTATTTTACATACCCGTAAAATTCATATTTTCCTGCCGGTTCATCACATACAGCTACGGAGATCATCTTTGTACCACCCATGAAATAGTACAAATAAAATCTTCCATCCGGTCCCTGCACCATATCCGGTGCTGCAAGGCCATTTGTCAGACGGATTCTCGGTGCTGCCGGATCCTGTTCTCTCTTATAAATGCAGCCCTCATAACGCCAGTTACCAAGATCATCCACCGGTGCCGACCAGCAGACATAATCGCCCAGGCAGAAATTCAGTCCGTTGAATATGTCATGAGAACCGTAAACATACACACGGTCTCCTACAACATGTGGTTCTGCATCCGGAACATATTCCCAGCTTGGCATGTATGGATTCACAGCCTGTTTTGTTTTCATGTTTTCCCTCCAGATTTCATATTATCAATTTCACAATCCTGATTTTACAGTTCAAAATTTATAGTCTCACTTTTATCGTATCTGCATTGTATCATGATTTTCCGTATCAGATTTCTTTTGAACGTGGTTGGTTTATTTTTCTGCGTGAGCAGTAACTTCCCCGATCCTGCCGGCATACACTGACCAGAAATAATTTCGCTTATAACTGTCTACAGACATCTGCGGAACAAGGATTTCTGCACCTGTACCATCCAGAAGATGCTGACCCACAATACATTTCGAAGGATCTTTCTGTTCAAGCACAATTTGCTTAAGACCTGCACAATTCGAAAAAGCATAGTCTTCAATCTGTGTCACATTCTCCGGGATCACGATCGTTTCTTCACCCTGATATGTCTCACTGTCCTTTGCAGTCCATATTCTGGTTTCTGCAGATACCTCTCCCCACGTTCTGTGAGGTTTCTCCGGGAGTTCCACAGTTACAGCTCTGTCATCCCCCAGCATCGCTTTCATATCGCGGATCAGCTGCACGGTATTTACCTCTTTTCCTGGCTGATTCAGATGAAAATTGGTGTCAAAAAACCACTCCGCTTCCATCAGACTGTTTTCCGGATTTCCTATAACAGGAAAATCCAGTTTCTGACGCAAAAATACATCATATGCTGCCAGGTCATCCATATCTTCCACAGACAGTTTATTTACCGGACAGTACCGATACCAGACCACAGCCCCTTTTTTTTCAAGTCTTTTGGCCCAGTCATTCATATAGTCCATAAATTCCGGCTGAACTACATCTTCTGTAAATCTTACTTTCTGGTTCACATCATAACCATTCGGAAGGATGTTTTCCCGACATGTATCCAGTTCGATATCTCCGTATGTATTAAAGGATTTCTTCTGATAAATGCTGTCCGTCTGAGGCTTCTGCCCTTTCATTACATAATTCAGCTTTTCCAGTGCAAACCGTGGAAAATTTCCCAGCATCGCGTCAAAGTTTTCACTTTTCAGATCACGAAGCATTCCAAAGGCTCCATCAGCAGCCTGCCACATGTATTCTCCGTTAAAATAATCGGAAAATGTCTGCTCACCCTGCTCCGGGGAAAGGATTACGATATCTCCTTCATGAATATAATTTTCGGAAAGATCCATAACTGCCTTGGTTCCAAGACCTGCATACATACCGAAATTAACTATTTCATATGAAGGAAAAAAATCATCCATCAGGGCACTGTCACAGTCAAAAGCCACTCCGCTTCCTCCGACAAGCACAATTCGCTTTCCCGAAGTTTCCTTCAGCCTCTCATATTTACTTTTCAGTTCTCCCATAAATGTATCCCCGAACTGTACAGGCAGTCCAAAACCGCAGATCAGAAAAAATACCTGTTCAGCCAGAATCACTGCCAGTGCAGTTGCAACAATACGTCTTACTGTTCTTTTATCCATATTTAAAACCTGAAATAAATAAATGCATTTTCACCGCCTGATGCCATCCTGCCAAGCCATGAAAATTCAATCACAGTCACCATAACAACAAAAATCACTGCTGCCATACAAAAGCCTTTCTGAGTCTGGCAGTTCTTATCAATCTCCTCAGGAAGTCGTTCCAGAATCAGCCAGCTAATTCCTGTCGTAAGAAGTCGCAGAATCGCAGATCCCCGAATTCCCAGGAAACTCATAGTCTCAGCTATTCCACTGCCCAGAGGATTCACAAACGGCTGTTGCAGAATCCGCCATGCACCGATAAGTGAAGGAGCACGAAAGAACACCCACGCAATATTCACAAGAAGCAGCGTAAGAATCCAGCCAGCCGCCGGATGAAGGATTCTCTTTTTATCTTTCCTAATCTGTGAAGGGCATATAGCACCAACCATATAGATCCCATGGATCAGTCCCCATACAACAAAATTCCATGACGCTCCATGCCAGAATCCACTCAGCAGAAAAACGATCAGTACATTCCTGCATCGCTTTGCAAACCCTCTGCGGTTTCCTCCAAGTGGAATATATACATAATCTGTAAACCAGCATGTCAGGCTGATATGCCATCTTTTCCAGAAATCCTGTATGCTTACCGCGCGATAAGGATGCCTGAAATTTTCCATAAGCCGTATTCCCATCATACGTGCCGCACCTCTTGCAATATCTGTATATCCCGAAAAATCACAATAAATCTGAACCGCAAAAAACGCCGTTCCCAGAACCGTTCCAATCCCTCCGGCATCCTGCGGCGCAGCATATACTTTATCAACATATACCGCCAGATAATCTGCCACGACAACTTTTTTGTAAAATCCCCGGAGCATCAGCCAGAAACCATTCAGCAGATTTTCCCCTCTCATTGTATGCTTTTCCTTCAGCTGTCCAAGAAGATTACCTGCTCTCTCGATCGGACCTGCAACCAGCTGTGGAAAGAACGATACAAACAGAGCATAGCTTAAAGGACTTTTTTCCGCTGAAATTTCGCCACGATATACATCGATCACATATGCCATTGTCTGGAAGGTATAAAATGAGATTCCCACTGGCGGGACTGAATATTTCAGACCGATCAGAAATCCCAGACATACAGTCACTGCCAAAATCAGCAAGGCTCTTCTGTGTCTGCCCTTCTCAACAGCAATTCCCGCCAGATACGTGATTGCCGTTGTAAGCAGAAGCAGTCCTCCTGCCCAGGAACTTTCTTTTATGTAAAAGAAATAGCTCACAGCCAGTAGAAAGAGTTCTCTGTATTTCCATGGAATCTTCCAGTACAAAAGCACTACCACCGGAAAGGAGAAAACAAATGTCAGTGATATAAAATTCATTTCTTTTCCTCCTTCGCAAACTGTTCTTTCAGATCCCTTATCACTTTTTCAGTCCGGATCTGTGCCCCTTCCGTAGACAAATGATTATCCGTTCCATACAGATAAATTCCTGTATACAAAGAATCCTCAAGTTCCGAAATGACAGGAACATTCAGCTGACTCTTAAAATATTCATGCAGCCGGGTTCTTTCCTCCTGTGTGCTGTCTTCAGAAAGCGCATATTTATTCCTGGGTGAGTAAGTAAAATAAACTTTTATTCCCTGATCCAGAAATCTTTGAAATTCTGTATTTATGGAATCGATATAAGTATCCTTCGGATATGCATTTACTGTATAATTTACTGGAAGTCCGTAAATCGGTTTTTCACTTGTGGAATTCGGACGGTACACTACATAATCCCCGTATTCATTGTAGCTTGGCTCCTCCACTTCATTTCCATCCTCGTCATACTCTGATGCGCAGACATCATAATTTTTTCTTTCCATATCTGCTCTTGCATCCTGATATGCAGTAAAAGCAGTGAAAATCTGTTTATACTCTCTGAGGTCCAGCTGCGCAAACACATCATAATCAGACTCCATCATGGCAAAAGTTGCATAATCCAGTTCCTTCTGATAACAGAACTGCCGGTTTGCCGCATCAAATTCCGGAGAATCCAGAAGAACATCTCCTTCCTTCATACAGGAACGAATCAGTTCAAGCTGCGGAAGTGCCGGTGAATAGGCAAAAACTCCCATATTGACTACTTCATAATCAGGAAAAGCCTGGTCTATCATCTCACTGTCGTAACCAAATCTTGTCGAAGAGCCGGAAAACAGGACAATCTTCTTTTTATCCTTCATGCTCAGCAGACGATCATATTTATCCTGGAATGTATCGAAATAATTTCCACTGTAGGCCGGAGCCTCGATTGCGTTGATATGCAGAGTATGCAGCATATCACAGTCCTGAAATGCATAGTCACTGATTTTTTCCAGATTATCATAAAGATACAACTGTTCCAGATGACTGTTTCTGAATGCCCACTTTTCAATTTCATAGATTCCCGGCGAAAGAATCACGGTTTTACAGTCTGTATCTGCAAAAGCATTCTCCCGGATTGTACGTACCGGCAATCCTCCAAGACTGGGTGGAATACAGATCTGCTGTGCCTTACCGCTATATCCGGTTATGACTGCAAAGCCTGATACTTTTTTGTATATAAAATCTGCCTCGTCTGTCCACGGCGTCCACTGTGCATACAGCACAAGCCCTGCTTTCCACGCAATCCGGCTTCCAAGTCCCACAGCCTGGCCGCTTCCATCAGCCCTGGTATTCCATCCAAGCAGTGTGTAACCCTTTCTGAAAAAGAGATCCGTTCCTATTGAAGTATTGATTCTCTGGTGAGTACCTCGATAACAGATGCTCACTCTGTCTGAAACCCCTGAAGTGTTTTGTCCGCCATTGGCATCATACAAAATCTCATATTTTCCTTTTTCAGCCTGAATGCAGATACTCTCCGAATATTTTACTTCATGCAGAACAATCTCCACGGTTTTTCCATCATCATCTTTTATTATTTCTGTCTCGCCATGATAATCTGTGCCCAGAAGCTGCCAGTTATTATCCAGCGTGACTGTAAAGCTCACATCGCTTCCGGATTTTATTGTTCTGACAGGATCCGTTACCTGATACCCATCCCCCTTTTCCATAACAATATGACAAAGCTGTTCTTTTTCGGGCTCTTTCTGCTTACATCCTATCAGACCTGTCACTATCAGAAGAAGGAATACCCAGAATACAGTTTTTAATTTTCTTTTACCCATAGTTCAGTCTCCTCCTTCCGTTTTATCTTATAAATACACAGCGGCCTTCCGGTAGACTTAAGGCACAGCTTTAATTGCTTGCTAACCTTAGTTATACCAGAAGACCGCCTGATTGTACCAGTCTTTTAAGACTCTTTATTTATTGTTTTTTCTTGCTGCAATTGCCTTCTGTTCTTCCGGCAGATCCTTCTCTATCGTAAAGAAGAAAATCAGAATTGCACAGATCACATAAGCAATTGTCTCTACCCAGATATATCCGACAGAGATTGCTGTCTGTGCCGCAGCTGTCTGTGCTGCAGTACCCAGTGCAATGTCTGCTGCCTGGTCATATCCACTGGCATTTAAGATTGCACTGAAAATAGAATTACATACCGGAGTCGCAGCAACCATGATGGAACTGTAAATAGACATTGTCAATCCATCTGTACGGATCCCGAATTTGTACTCAATATGATCAATAACATCCGCAAGCATGGCAAGGATCATGTAGCATGCCGGAGCAGATCCGAGACATTTCAGTGCCACACCGATTGCTACAGGAACAATCTGTCCGTTACCCATAATCGCGATCACACCACCGACAGCTCCCAACAGCATACCAACCATACATACAATACGTTTTCCAAATTTATTGCAGAGAGGTACGATTGCCACTGCTGCCACAGCCATCGGAACTGCACCCATGATACTTAAAAGTGACTGTGAAGCACCCCAGGCATCTGCTGTTCCAAAGAAAGTGTTGTCCATTACCCATTTACAGAAATACGTCATGGAACCGTTCTTCATAGCGCCGCTCCACTGGAAGCCCATGTAGAACAGCATAACGATCCACCACATTTTTTCACTGGTAACTGCGGAAAGCTGTTCTTTCAGAGAAGCAGTTTTGACTGTTTTCTCCTCTTCAGCTCCCTGTGACATCTGCTCTTCTGTTACACGCTCACGTGTAAATTTAAACTGTAAGAAAATGGTAAGTGCAGAAAAAATAGCAATGGCAGTCATCGCTACCAGCCACAGATGCTGATTTTCTTTCAGTGCGAAAGAAACCAGGATCGGGAATACCATGGAACCGGCACCCATAACAGCAAGTCCTGCCACATTTGTGAAGGAAGCCAGTGCACCTCTCTGTTTACTGTTTCTTGTAGATACAGGAATCAGTGTGGAGTTAGCTGTATTGTAGATCGGATAAGCCACAGCATAAAACAGGTTGTAGGCAATCGCGATCCACACCATTTTGGCAGTTCCCTCAAAAGGAACTACAAACATCAGTACAGAGGCAATGGACAGAGTCAGAGCAGACAGCAGGATCCACGGTCTTGCCTTTCCAGCCATTGTTCTCGTACGCTCAATAAGCTGACCTACGATCAGGTTTGCTGCTACGATCAGAATGGTCGAGAACAGCTGTAAAGTTGTCAGAAATGTCAGGTTCAGTTTCAGGACATCTGTAAAATAATTCTGAAGGATACTGGTAAAAATACCGGAAGCCAGAAGTGCTCCGAACGGTCCGATAAAATATCCGATCAACATCTCCGGAAGTTTTACATCCTCTGATTTGATTCTGGAACCGGTCAGTGGACCGTTCCAGAAATCTTTATTTGTCTTGCTCATAAAATCAATCCTTTACTACTTTGAAGAAGGAGGAAATAATCGTGAAGATCAGAGCGACCGCACATACGATCATTCCAATGATCGCACCTTTTAAATCCGCCATATTCTGAGCGTTGTTCTCAAAAGTCATGATGGACCCGATTGCAGCGATTCTGCTTCCCACAAAAGCAATCAGCGCATATGCTGTCAGCACACCGCATGCTACCGGAATAATATCCAGAACCGGCTTTGCTCCCATTTTCACAGAAACTATGATCATAACGATTTCAAGAATCGCAGCAACAGCCAGGCAGGCAACGATTGTATTATCAGTACCAGTAGTTTTTACAAAATAGTTTGTTTTGCAGTTCATCATGTACAGAACCAGTCCTGCAACAGTTACTAGAACTGTGATTACACTTAAGACCAGTCCTGCGCCCATTTTTTTCTTTTCAGTCATAGTTATTCCTCCTTACTGCTCTTTCTTTTTCAGTCCAAGCAGGTACATTGCTGCACAGAGTACAGTCAGTACACCAAATCCAATACGAAGACCTGTGATCAGGTTATCATACCATGTATTCAGTTTCTCAATATGTGTAGAGGTTGACATACCATCCATTGCATTTGAGTTTGCAAGTGCATAATTCTGATACAGCATTGCCTGTTTCAGATCTGTCAGAAGTTCTTCACTCTGGCTTGCATTTTCTACACTCCAGTATGGCCATACTGCTTCTACTGCTGCCATGGTGTTGTCACCGGTGTTACATGTCATGGTTACACCATTATGTACTGCCATGTGAATCTTCGTATAAGCCGGATCCTGAATGAAGTCCTCAGACATCAGGCCCTTGAAGCCCCATTCTTTGTGAAGGATATTCAGAAGCAGTCCGGTATGTGCATTACTTGTCACACAGCCGACACGGTTGTATGTAGTCATTACAGCAAGCGCATTTGCATCTTCGATACAGGACTGTGTACCACGAAGCTCATTTTCACGTGCAGCCTGTTCTGTCATAAACTCGGCAATACCGGTACGGTTGATCTCCGTGTCATTAAATGCCAGATGTTTCGGTGCAATCAGTACGCCATAGTCATGTCCGGCCTTGATGATTGCTGCACCCTGACCTGCTGTCAGAACTGCATCTTCTGAGAAATATTCATGGTTACGTGCATTGTACGGTGTACGATGAAGGTTGGTTCCAACTCCCCACCAGATTGCTGTATTTGCCCACAGAGAATAGTTACCTACTGCTTTTCCCCATTCTGCAGCCAGCTGTTTACTGAATGTCTGGCCAATAACAGTCTCATTTGCCATAACACCCATCTTGTAGTCACGGTTCGGATCATCTTCTGCGATCACACAAGGATCTCCTGTAGAAGCATCGGAGTTTGCATACTGTCCCAGCGGATAAGAGTTGAATCCGTTCGGTCCATCGTTCTGGATTGCTTCCGGAGAAGTGATAGATTCGATAACCTTTGTGCTGGTTCCACCAAGCCCAGTACGGATCAGGCATTCTTCCAGAGTAAGCTGATCCATCAGTGTACTCCATCTTTCATCTGTGATATCTTCTACACCCTTCATATTTGCCAATGTCATTCCATTATCTGCCCCGAAGGTTACAGAAGACGGATCTCCGTTTGCTTCGATATCACTGTAGTCATCAGCCATAGTGCTGATCATCTCATCTGTAGCTGTCAGGTCTTTGTATGTTTCCGGCCAAGTTCCTTCCCAGTCATTTCTGCTTAAGTAAGTAACGGTGTCTTCCAACCAGTTATTCAGATCTGCATCCTGGAGCTGATTTTCTACCGGTGTACCATTTAAAGTTACTGCAAAGGAAGAGGAATCGAAATCACCAAGTTCCCATGTCTGTACATTATCTTTATTTCCTTCAACATCCTGATCCTGTGCAGCAAGCACGTTATTTACTGCCTCATGTGCACCATTTCCAACAGTGAAGTAATAAGTTCCATTGTCCAGTATCCAGTTACCTGTTGTTCCTGCTTCATTCTCGCAGGAACTGTCCCAGCTTGCCATATCCTGTGCATCTGCTGTAATTGTAACAGTCTGGCTTTCGCCTGGCTCGATCATATCTGTTTTTTCATAGTCGAGAAGCTGTACTGCTGATTTTTCTACTTTATTTTCTACATCATAGTCTGTATAAGGAACAGAAGTATACAGCTGCACAACATCTTTACCAGCAACATCTCCTGTATTCTTAACATCTACTTCTGCTGTTACAGTTCTGTTAGCAAGGTCTACATCCACACTCTTGAGAGTCTGCTCGAAAGTTGTATAAGAAAGACCATATCCAAACGGATAAGATACTTCATCATCATAATTCCATGCTTTGCCTGTAGAACTTCCTACAGTTGCGTCTGCATTTCCCTGTCCAAGTACCGTATCTGCATATCTTGTCTCGTAATATTTATATCCAGTATAAATATCCTCTGCTTCCACTTCTTCTGCATTGATATTTACAGACGGATCTGCATTTGTCCACTCATAGTTTCCAAAATTCTGTGCTGCCGGTGAGTTGGCATTTGTCACAGCATAAGTATCTGTCAGATGACCGGACGGATTTGCTTCTCCGGAAAGGATATCTGCCACACCATAGAAACCATAACCTCCTGGGAAACCAATTTCCATGATTGCATCTACACCATCGTTATTTTTGATCTCATCAATTTCCATTGCATTGGCATTATTCAGCATAACAATGACTTTACCACCGTTGTTCTCTTTTGCTTCAACAGCAGCGTTGATCAGGTCACGCTCATCATCACTTAAGCCAAGCGGGTCAGTCTGATTCAGATCCTGAGATGCATCTACGCCATCCACACCCGGAAGATAAGTTCCGTTCTCTGTAGAAGAACGTCCGATTGTTACAAGCATAACATTGTAGTCATCCATGGAATCCTTCCACTTGTCATCTACACTGTCCATTTTTTCCTGAGAAGGCTCTTTGCTTGCAAATACACCATCTGTTGCCGGAGCTGTGATGTGGTAATATTCCATAATATTTCCCCACATGTTAACCTCTGTCTTGAAATCTGCTTCCAGACTCTTGTAAAGCTTCTGAAGATCCTCATTGATGCCAAAGCCTTTTGCATTCAGTGCCTCAACAAAGTCCACAGTATCTGCATCTGTTCCTTTATTCTCATTCAGGGAGCTTCCCATGTCTCCACCCTGTACCGGATAGTAGCTGGAAAATCCAAGAAGGGACAGTTTCTGTGTCTCATCTTTTGACAGCGGAAGTGCATTATTCTCGTTCTTTAACAGAACCGTTCCTTCCTCACTCATACGTTCTCCCAAATCCTCGATGGAATCCAGAAGTTCTGTCGTGCTGGAATAATCAGATTTGTATGTGTACATGTCCTCATCTGTACTGTCTGTTACCATCGCACTGCTCTTTGTGCCAAGAAATTTGTCGATATCTGTACGATAGCTGTCTACTACAGGTCCTGCCGCAACAGAAACGGTCAGAAGAGACGCTGTAAGAGTAGTCAGACCACGCCAGAGATTTCTTTTTCTGCTCATGATTATAGCTCCTTTCTTTCCCTAAATATGGTCAAGCCTCATCGCTCAAGTGCTTCCATACTTTCTATGAACATAAATTTAACATATTTTTAAAAACGCTCCCATTTTTTTCGCAGACTGCACTTTTTCAGCCGTAAATGGAAGCGTTTTTTTATTAAATTTTCACAAACAAAATTTTTTAAGAAATCTTGCACAAATTGTGAAGTTTGTTTTTGTCTATATTGCCCATATGTTTTATTTTGCTACAATTACCGGAATCTCACAGGTATATGTTCTTTCTTCATCAGAAACAGTGATCTTTACAGATCCGGCTTCTCCGGCACGGACTACAGCCATCGCTTCACCGTAATAAGTATCGACCGTATTCTGTGCATAATTTCCTTCTACATAGGAGCAGGCACTTCCCAGCCCTTCGAGCGTAGCATTCTCTACTGTAACTTTCAGATGATGCTTCTCCATCGGTTTCCAGTTTCCGGCAGAATCTCCATACTGTAATGGAATAAACAGCAATCTGCCAGCCTTCACAGTTTTCTGCTCCGGTCTGATATGAAGTACTGTTTCTTCATTTGCTGTCATCAGAGTCTGACGACTGATCTCCTGTCCGTTTTTATCATAAGAAACTGCTGTGATCTCACCGTCTTCATATGGAATGTGGAATTTTGAACGGCATTTCTTTACTTTGCCACGGGCAGCTTTTTTACCATTGACCAGAAGTTCCACCTCTGCTGCTCTTGCAAAAACTTCAACCTCTGCTTTTTCTCCGGCACATCCCCGCCATGACCAGCTTTCCAGTGCTTTGGACAGCGCCCATCCGGTCAATTGCAGATTCTCCTTCTGATAAACAGGTTTCACGGCAATAAACGGACCCGTTTCCCTCTCAAAAGCAACTCTTGTATAAGCAGCCTCTGCACGAGGTTTTCCGAGAAGGTCGATTCTTCCGTTGTTTCCAGTCATTCTGGTATGTGGCATCCTGCCTCTGTAATCTTCATACTCAGCAGCACCATCTCCGGTCTCTCCGATATATTCCCATCCGGACCAGACAAAATCTCCCAGGATTCGTTTATTCTTCTTTGCAATCTCCCAGAAGCTATATGCATCCTTGCAGAAAGTCTCTGTACCGAGGATCAGACGTTTCGGATATTTTTTCAGGTCATGTTTGTATCGGAAAAGTCCGTAGTTGTAACCAGCAATATCCATATTTGCAAAAGCATCTTTTGTTTTCCAGTCACATGGCGGAAGGGTCGCACCAATTTTCATAAAATAGTCGCCAACCAGACAGGCAAGTGTGTTATAGAATTCACTTCCTACCGGTTTTTTCTTTTCTTTTTCCTGTTTTTTTGCCTCCTGCTCTGCAATCTCCGCACTTTTTTCTGCTTTATCATCGCTGTAGACACCCATTCCCATGGAGCTTAAGAAGTTAAAGAAAATGTTGATTCCGCAGGTTACCGGTCTGTATGGATCCAGCTTATGAAGATAAGAAGTCATTCTGCCGGTCAGTTCGATTCCTTTTTTCTGTGCAGTTTCTGCAACTTCATTTCCGGTGGAATACATGATCACACATGGATGATTGTAATCTTTCTCCACCATATCTTTAATGTCCTGCTGCCACCATTCATTCAGATATCCTGCATAGTCATATTTTGTCTTATGAATATACCAGACATCTACATATTCGTCCATCATCAGCATTCCCTGACGGTCACAGGCATCCAGCATGTCTTTGGAACACGGATAATGAGAAGAACGGATTGCATTATAGCCATTCTCTTTGAGAATACGGACTCTTCGTTCTTCCGCTTCCGGATAAGTGCAGGCTCCCAGTACACCATTATCATGATGTACGCAGGCTCCTCTGAGGATTTCTCTCTTTCCGTTAATCGTAAGACCCTTTTCCGGATTCCATTCAAGAAGGCGAATTCCAAAGTTTTCCTCTACAACATCTTCTCCAAATGTCGCACGCAGAGTATAAAGATTCGGATGTTCACAGTCCCAGAGCTTTGCGTTCGGAATTTCCATACGGAAAACCGACGGGTGTCCGGTATTTTCAACCTCTTGTGTAAGAATACAATTCTCTTTATCCAAGACCTCTGCTTTCACCCTGCCCAGGCAGGAAGTTTTTATTTCTACCTCGATCACCGCCGGTGCATAGCTGACCGTATGGATCTTGATTCCATTTACCGGAATGTACTTCTGATCACCTGTCCAGAGATATACCGGGCGGTAGATTCCTGTTCCGGAATACCAGCGGCTGTTTGGCTGGTCAGAATTCCGTGCGATCACGCGGATTTCATTCTGTGCTTTGTATTTCAGAAATCCTTCCGTATCTACATAGAAATTTGTATAACCATATGGTCTGTATGCGGCTTTCTTTCCATTAATATAGACTTCTGCATTATGATAAACACTTTCAAACTCAATGAGAACTTTTTTTCCACTGTATTCTGATGGTACAAACACATGTTTTGTGTATTCATAATCGCCACCCAGATACCATCCGGAATTTCCCTCGCTGACACTTTCTCCGGTACGCGGTTCACTCCGCATGGCATCATGTGGAAGTGTTACAGAATATGGTTCTTCATCTCTGGTCAGGCATCTGCAAGTCCAGTTTCTGTTAAAATCTATCTTCTTCATTTCAAATCCTCACCCTTCTTGTTTCTCCTCTGACCAGAGAAAATTTCGTTTCGCCGAGTTCCAGAACTCCACCATCTGCATCCGGAGTCACATCCAGATATTCTCCATCCCAGATCAGTCGGACAGTTCCGTGACTTCCTACCGGAAGTGTGCAGTCCAGATCTGTAAAATACTGCATCTGTGGCTTTAATACATAAGTAACCCCATCCTTGTTTACAAGATCCAGTCCGGCAAAGTATTTTGCCAGAAAATAGATAGGACTTGCCGCCCATGCATGGCAGAGACTCTTGCCAAAATGATCCCCGTACATATCATACTGTTCTTCCTTCGGCACGGACGGATCATACTCTTCCCAGAATGTGACTGCCCCAAGATCCAGCATGCCACCCCAGTAGGAACGGATCTTGTCCAGAACTTCTGTCAGTTTTCCCATCTGGCACAGTACATCCAACTCAAAGAAGTTAAAGTATGGTGTTGTGATCGCCGGAATCTCATCATTTTCAAGTACATTTGTGAGAATTTTTTCCTGCTTCTGTTTGTCTGCGATATCAAACAGAATTGCAAAAATATTTGCATGTCTCGTTACATTACGTTTTCCGGAAGTAAAAGAATCGATATACGCACCTTTTTCTTCATCCCAGAAGAACTTTTCAATAGCAGCCGTCAGTTTTTCGTATTCCTGTCTGTAAACATTTCCATCTTTGCCAAGCTGTTCGCTGATTTCTGCCATCACACGGAAACATGCTGCATAAAGCATCTGTTCCGCACAGAGCGGACCATCTTTATCCATATCAGCCCAGTCAATATATACCCAGTCTTTTTCTTTTCCGATCAGAAAGCCATGCTCCTCTCGTCTGCCATTACAGAACCCCATAAGGGACACCATCTTTGGATAAACCAGTTCCAGAAAATCTCTGTCGCCGTATCCTTCATTGTGATAGTCCACGCCCAGAAGCCACAACAGAGAGTAATCTACAATTGTATTAATATGTCTCGTCATCAGATCATTGCCACGAAGCGCGAGGATCGTTCTCTGATCGATTTCTGCATCTGCCATCAGATAACGGTTTACGAAGAAGCTCTGGTATGCATCTCCTGACCAGATCCATTTATCACGTTTCGCTCCATCGATAAAAAAGATTCCGCTGCAAAGCCGGAATGTATGCTCTGCCACAGACCAGATCTGATTCAGGCGTTCTTCTCCACAATGAAAAGCTGCTTTTACCGGGATATCCACATACTGATGATTTGCTCTGAGGATAACTTCTCCCGGCTTACAATCCGGAATATACGCAAAACGTACTGCACAGCATGGACACTTTCCAGTTTCTTTGTCCGGCTGCCAGCTGTAATAGCAGTTTACCGGATCAATTGCCTCTTCCCTGGATTCGCCGCAGCAGATCAGTACCGGCTGATATCCATTTTTAAATTTTGCCTCCAGAACCGCATTCAGCTCCGTTTCAAATTCATAGAGAGTTCCTCCGTTATACTCCGTTACACTGACTGGTTCATAAACCTTTTCACTGTATTCCCAGACTGTCGGATTCTGTTCCGGTCTGATGAAATATTTGCTCTTGCCTGCCGGCTGTGGGTCCTTTTCATAATCCTCTGCCATCCATCCTGTATCAGAGCAGATCACATCGCCTTCTATATAAATACATGGAAAAGCCTCAATGCAGCCTGCATGAACAGCTATTGCAACTTCTCCCGGTCCACAGGTGATCTTTTTTCCAAATGGATATTTCTTTTCTCCTGCCAGCACATGTCCGATCGCATTGGAATATACAGTGAAAGATGTTTCTTCCTCCAGATGATAAGTGCGGCGAAAAGCAACACGGTTGCGGAAACCTTCACTCTTCCAGAAAGCCGGCCATCCAAACCCTCTCTCCACACGACTGAAATTCTGCTTCATTCCATGATATAACTCAAAATCTCCCGGATACCAGATCCAATAACTTTTGCTCATTCCCGATTCCTCCAGTTTTTTCTGTTTTATTCAATTCCATTTGCACTGAACAGCTGGTTTTAGCATATAATTTCTACCTTAAACTATATGCGTTACTTCTATATAAAGTCAAACACAGTTGACGTACAAAAAGTACCCGTTCACGATATGACCTGCAAAAGTATTTTTTTCGAAATTTATTCCAGCAAAAAACAGCCAGGATTTTACTCCCGGCTGTTCTTATTCATATTTCAAATGTCTTTCAGGCATTCCAGATATTCAGTTAATCCCAGCCACCATATTCTTTGATGGTCTCTTCCACTCGTCGTTTCACTTCTGCAGCAATCTCCGTAGTCTTCATGTCCTTATACTCGTCATAATACATTGGCTTCAGGAAATGCACCTGCACTGTCAGTGGTTCTATGGAACCAGTGTCAAAAGCCTTATACGTATCAATCAATGCAACCGGCACGATCGGGCATCTGGCTTTTGTTGCAGCTTTGAAACTGCCGCCTTTAAATTCCAGTGGATGATTTCCATTCTTGCTTCGCGTTCCTTCTGCAAAGATCAGATAATTTCGTCCCTCTTTCACTTCCCTGGTAACATTAAGGATAATCTGCATAGACTGTCGAATATCCTCTCTGTCCATAATATATGCTTTCATACAGGCAAAAACCTGTCTCAGAAACGGAACATTCCCCACTTCTTTCTTTGCCACTACAGAAAAAGGTGTCGGGCAGGCATCCACAATTGCAAGGACATCATACAGTCCCTGATGATTCGGATAAAACATAAATCCATTTTCGTTCGGTATATTTTCTACACCGTATGACTGAACCGTAATATTACCGCCTTTATTCGCACGCCGAACTATTTTTTTCAGAAGTGCATAACGCTCTCCCTCTGTATAATTATCAACGTTTTTAGCATATCGGTTCAGCATAAACCATCCCCATGGTACAAACAAGAGATTCCTCAGCACCATCATAATGATTCTTTTCATTCCGCTGCCACCATCCCTTCAAGGATTCTATATTGCTGTTCGCTTAGCTATTTTAATTTTGCAGCTATTTTTTCCTCATATCCAGGGTTCTTCTTGATAAACTTGTCATAAGCAGTCGTATAATCCTTATATGCCTGTGTATTCATAAAATCAGCATACTTCGTCGCTGCCTGCTTGCTCAGATCATCCGTAATCTCTGACGGTGTCATTACATAATACTTGTCGTTATCTTTCTTCTGTACCATATAAGTACTGATGCAAGGGTAGCTCTGTCCATTCTTCAGGACCAGATCATAGGTAATATACATATATGTATAATTACCATCCTGATAGATTTTATCACACTGTGTGATTTCTGTTTTTTCAGCCTCGAATGCACTGAAATATTTCACAGTCGCATCCATCTCCTGCTGCAGAGTATCATCTGCTTTGGACACACCATAGCATTTTTTGACTTTGCTCTCATTCCCACCTGTGTAGGATTCGATCAAAGTTCTGACTACTCTTTCCGGAGTCTTATGACTGACTCCGCATCCCTTTGCAGCAAATACAATGATAATGATCAGAACGATCAGCGCAGCAGCGCCTGCCAGAACCGGTTTCGGTAATCTGGCAATCACTGCAGCTATATCAGAACCTCTGGAAGTTTTACGCCGGGTTCCTGAAGCTTTACGTCTGGTCTGCGTTTTTCTTCTTGCTGATGCGGATTTTGAACGTCCGGATGTACTTGAACCGGATCTGCGTCTGACATTTGTTGCTGCATTTTCCTTATCCATGATTCTTATTCCTCTGTGCTGTCTGTATTTTCGTTACTGTTCTCTTCTGTGGAGACATTTTCAGAGCTTTCCTCTGTCTTTTCAGAATTTTTATCTTCTTCTTTTTCACGGACTTTCGCAAAGCTTGCAACCGTTACTCCATCAGAAAGATTGATCAGTTTGACTCCTGATGTAATTCTTCCAAGGATAGAGATATCAGAGCACTGCAGACGGATAATGATTCCTTCTGTGGTGATCATCATGATCTCATTTTCTTCATTGACAGCTTTTGCTCCGATAACATTACCGGTCTTCTCAGTGATCTTGTAGCACTTCACACCCTTGCCGCCTCTGTTCTGGCAGGTAAATTCACTGATAGAAGTACGTTTACCCATACCATTCTCAGATACAACAAGCAGGTAATATCCCTGCGTATTCAGCTGCATTGCAACAACTTCATCGCCATCAAGCAGATTAATACCACGAACACCCATCGATACTCGTCCGGTACTTCTGACGTCGGATTCTTTGAAGCGGATACACTGACCGTATTTCGTTACAAGGATGATATCTTTCTTGTCATCCGTTGCCTTAACTTCGATCAGTTCATCGTCATCTCTCAGAGAAATAGCTGCCAGACCAATCTTACGGACATTTGCATAATCCTGGATCGGAGTCTTCTTAACAAGACCCTTACGGGTAGCCATCATCAGATACTGGCCTTCTTCAAACTTACTGATCGGAATGACTGCTGTGATACGTTCTCCCGGCATCAGCTGCAGAAGGTTGATGATCGCAGTACCACGGGCGGTTCTTCCAGCTTCCGGAATCTCGTATGCTTTCAGTCTGTATACACGACCTGTATTCGTAAAGAACATGACATAATGATGTGTTGTTGTCATCATCAGTTCCTCGATATAATCGTCATCCAGTGTCTGCATTCCCTTGATACCTCTGCCGCCTCTGTTCTGGCTACGGAAGTTATCTACTGTCATACGTTTGATATAACCAAGTTTTGTCATGGTAATGACAGTATTTTCTCTCGGAATCATATCTTCCATAGAAATATCAAACGCATCAAATCCGATAGCCGTTCTTCTGTCATCACCGTATTTCTCAGAAATTGTGAGAATCTCCTCACGGATAACACGAAGAAGTGTATTTCTGTCTGCAAGAATTGCTTTCAACTTACGGATCTTTTCCATTAATTCTGCATATTCTGCTTCCAGCTTCTCTCTTTCCAAACCGGTGAGAGCACGAAGACGCATGTCCACGATTGCCTGTGCCTGAACATCTGTCAGTTCAAATCTGTCCATCAATTCCTGCTTGGCTACCTGGACACTTCTGGATCCACGGATGATACGGATAACTTCATCGATATTATCCAGAGCTTTCAGCAGACCTTCTAATATATGCGCACGTTCCTGTGCTTTATTCAAATCATATTTTGTTCTTCTTGTCACAACATCTTCCTGATGTGCAAGATAATATTTAAGCATTTCAGGAAGCGTCAATACCTTCGGCTGAAGGCTTCCGTTTACAGCCACCAGACACAGCATGATCACGCCAAAAGTATCCTGCAGCTGTGTATGTTTATACAGCTGATTCAGAACTACATTGGCATTGGCATCTTTGCGAAGGTCAATACAGATACGCATGCCCTCACGGCTGGAATGGTCATTCAGGTCTGTGATTCCGTCGATTTTCTTGTCTCGTACCAGCTCAGCGATCTTTTCGATCAAGCGGGCTTTATTAACAAGATATGGAAGTTCTGTAACGATAATACGTGATTTACCATTCGGCAGTGTCTCGATATTTGTCACCGCGCGGACACGGATCTTGCCGCGGCCGGTACGATATGCTTCTTCAATTCCTCTTGTACCAAGGATAGTAGCACCTGTCGGGAAGTCAGGACCTTTTACGATCTCAAGAAGTTCTTCTATCGTAGTGTCTCTGTCCTCTTCAATGATATTGTCGATGATCTTGACAACGGCACTGATCACCTCTCTCAGATTGTGAGGCGGGATGTTAGTAGCCATGCCAACGGCAATACCGGAGGTTCCATTTACAAGAAGGTTCGGATAACGGGATGGCAGTACAACCGGTTCCCGTTCTGTCTCATCAAAGTTCGGCTGGAAATCAACCGTATCTTTATTGATGTCAGCCAGCATTTCCATGGAAATCTTACTCAGACGTGCCTCTGTATATCGCATCGCAGCAGCTCCGTCACCATCCACAGAACCAAAGTTTCCATGACCGTCTACCAGCGGATATCTGGTTGACCAGTCCTGTGCCATATTTACAAGTGCGCCATAGATGGAACTGTCTCCATGCGGATGATATTTACCCATGGTATCACCAACGATACGGGCACATTTACGATGTGGCTTATCCGGACCGTTGTTCAGCTCTATCATGGAATACAGCACCCTTCTCTGTACCGGTTTCAGACCGTCTCTGACGTCCGGAAGAGCACGGGAGGCAATAACACTCATGGCATAATCTATATAAGATTTTTCCATGGTCTTCTGCAGATCCACCTCATGGATTTTATCAAAAATATTGTCTTCCATTTTCTATTCTCCTAGATATCCAGATTTTCTACAAAGCGTGCGTTTTCTTCGATAAATTCACGTCTTGGTTCAACTTTGTCACCCATAAGAGTGGTAAATGTCAGGTCAATTTCAGAAGTTGCTGATTCATCCATAGTTACACGGAGAAGAATTCGTTTCTCCGGATCCATGGTTGTCTCCCAGAGCTGTTCTGCGTCCATTTCTCCAAGACCTTTGTATCGCTGGATCTTATTATTGTTATCACGTCCAATCTGCTCAAGGATGCTGTTCAGTTCTGCATCATCATAAGCATACCAGACTTTTTTGTTCTTTTCGACTTTGTACAGTGGCGGCTGAGCCAGATATACATATCCCTGCTTGATCAGTTCCGGCATAAATCTGTAAAGGAATGTCAGAAGCAGCGTTGCAATATGCGCGCCATCAACATCGGCATCAGTCATAATGATGATTTTGTGATAACGCAGCTTTGTTATATCAAAATCTTCATGAATACCAGTACCAAATGCAGTGATCATTGCTTTAATCTCTGCATTGCTGTAGATTCTGTCCAGACGAGCCTTTTCTACATTAAGGATTTTACCACGCAGTGGAAGGATTGCCTGTGTTGCTCGGTTTCTGGCAGTTTTTGCGGAACCACCGGCGGAATCTCCCTCTACGATGTAGATCTCGCAGTTTTCCGGATTTTTATCTGAGCAGTCTGCAAGTTTACCTGGAAGAGACATTCCGTCAAGTGCAGATTTTCTTCTTGTAAGATCTCTTGCCTTACGTGCTGCTTCTCGTGCTCTCTGCGCAAGTACTGATTTCTCAACTGTTGCCTTCGCAACCGTCGGATTCTGCTCCAGAAAGATCTCCAGCTGTTTGCTGACTACAAAATCAACAGCTCCACGAGCCTCACTGTTACCAAGCTTCTGCTTCGTCTGTCCTTCGAACTGTGGCTCCTCGATCTTAACACTTACGATTGCTGTCAGACCTTCTCGAATATCATCACCACTTAAATTCGGTTCACTGTCTTTGAGCAGTTTGTTCTTTCTTGCATAATCGTTGAATGTCTTTGTCAGTGCATTACGGAAACCAACGATATGTGTACCACCTTCCGGTGTGTTGATATTATTTACAAAGCCATAGCTGTTTTCTGTATAGGAATCATTGTGCTGCATGGCTACTTCAACCATAACGCCATCTTTTTCACCTTCGCAGTAAATAACTTCCGGGTACAGTGCTTCCTTGCTTCTGTTCAGATAGGTGACAAATTCCCTGATACCACCTTCATAATGAAAGGCTTTTTCTTTTTCCTGATCTTCTCTGGTGTCTTTCAGTACAATGCGAAGACCTTTGGTCAGGAAAGCCATCTCACGGAGGCGCTGTTTCAGAATATCGTAATCATAAACTGTCTCTTCGAAGATTTCTTTATCCGGCAGGAAGGTTACTTTTGTTCCTGTCTCTTCAGGATCACAGACACCAATCTCTTTCAGAGGATACATGGTATGTCCTCTTTCATAACGCTGCTGGTATTTCTTTCCTTCACGGCAGATCGTAACCTCCAGCCACTCAGACAGTGCATTTACAACAGATGCACCTACGCCATGAAGTCCACCGGATACTTTGTATCCTCCACCGCCAAATTTACCACCCGCATGAAGAATGGTAAATACAACTTCTACTGCCGGTATTCCTGCTTTGTGATTGATTCCTACCGGAATACCTCGTCCGTTATCAATTACTGTAATGGAATTATCCGGATTGATAGTTACCTGGATTTCGGTACAAAATCCTGCTAATGCTTCATCTACCGCATTATCCACGATTTCATATACAAGATGATGCAGACCCCGGCTGGATGTACTTCCGATATACATACCAGGTCTTTTACGGACAGCTTCCAGTCCTTCCAGAATCTGAATCTGATCCGCGCCGTACTCTGTATTCTCTCCGCCCATTTGCTTCCTCCTGTCATTCTATATTATAATGGAAACCGACATATCGACATTTTTCGCAGTCACCTGTTTCCAGATAGGCATAATAATACCAGATTATTATAGCACAAAACAGCCCTCATTCCAACAAAATCCCTTTAAATAAGAAGAAAAAAACGAGAGCCCGGTTTACACCAGACTCCCGTCAAACGTCTTACACTTTATTTCTGTTTTCTCTTTTTGTAAGCAACTACTCCACCTGCGATCACGATCACAGATACCAGAAGAACCAGACCCCAGAATGCCGGATTCATCGGGTCACCAGTCTTAACCGGACGACTTGTTGCACTTCCGCCATGGCTGGATGCATCACTTCCACCGTTAGATGTACCAGAACCACCATTGCTTCCGCCAGGTGTTACAGTAGCATCCTTCTTGGTATTGGTAATCTCGATGCTTCCTTTATACTGATCAGACTCATTCAGCTTAACACTGCCTTCACCACTTACTACATATGCGAAAGAATCTTTATCGAGTACATTACCATTCTTATCGGTTTCCTTAACTGCATAAGTAACAGTATCTTTTATATCTTCTGAGAATGGAACCGTAACAGTAACTTTATCATTCTGCTTCAGTTCAACGGTGCTTACCGCCTTACCAGAATCATCAAATACAGTTGCATAGAACTTGTCGTCTACAGTCTTTTTCACACCGTCCACTACAACGTTCTTTGTAATCTCGATCTTTCCATTTACAAAGAAGCCTTCCGGAAGAGTTGAAAAAATGTTATTTACATAAGCTGCAATATCTGTAGCAACCGTATTGTCATCCACTACAACACTGTTGTCTTCCTTGTCTGCTGCATTCGTAACATTGTAATGGAAGCTGTTTTCTTTATCAATCTGCACCTCATCATTCAGCTTGATCGCCTTATTATTCTCATCAAGCTCGAATACATAATAGGTACCTCTAAGAACATTACTGTAAGAAGCTTTGCCTGACTGTGCATTCTGGATATGGATCGTTCTGATGTAATCATCACCATATGGGATCGTACCATCCTTATCAAGGAAAAGACCAACCTTGTAAGTTGCATCGTCAGCAGTTATTTCATCCAGTTCAAACGTATTCGGATTAATACGATAAAGTCTCTTCTCAACTGTAATACCTGCAGTGTTGCTCTTCTCTGCCTTTGGATAAGCCTGTACATCGTAGATCCAGCCTTCCTCTGTGCTTGCAAAAGGAACTGTTAAGAGCATTGGAGTAACCTTAACGGAACTCTCCGCTGCACCGATTACCAGGTACATGCCCTCTTCCATATCGCTGTAAACAACCTTGCCCTGCTCATCCGAAACAGCCTCAACCGGCTTTACTGAAGAAGCAGCTGCAACCTCGGCAAGCTTTTCGGCTGCTGAATACCATTCACTTGCATTCTTGAAGGAATCAAAATCGTATCCTGCAGATGACATGGAGCTAGTCAGTATAAAATGCACATTTCCATCAAATGAAACATCCGCAACTCTATAAAGCTCTAACTTGACACCTGTCAGCGGTGTTGTCTTGCCATCCTCATCCGTCTGCTGCACCGTCAGATTAAGACTTCCCTTTTTTCCGGCTTCGTAAGAACCTGCCTGAACCGTTCCTGCCAGGCAGCCTGTCAACATGACAAACATTCCCAGGAAAGCCAAAAGCTTATTCCACATTTTAAATTTCTTTTTCTTCTGTTTCACCACGATCGGCCTCCTTGTTATTTTCTGTGATCATTATTCGTCTTTGCGGCTACTCTCCTCTGTTTTTCGGCTTTTACGTCGAATAACTATATAAACAATGATGATCATTATGACCATAGCTCCAAGACCAATGATCATAATCTTCACCGGATCAACCTTTGCGATCTGCTGGATAGGTGTCTCCTCAGCTTTCTCCTCCGGTTCAATATACTCCGTTCGGATTCCCCTGATAAGAAGCCTGTGAGTGTTGACTCCATAAGGAGTACAGGTTACCAGCGTCACATGATCCTCTCCCTCGATGATATCCAGCTCACTGGATTCCTCCGGAAGAACCGTTTTAATCTGATCTACTTTGTATGCAAGAGTCTTTCCCAGAACATGGATCAGAAAAATATCTCCATTCTTCATCTGATCAAGATCTGTAAAAATCTTTGCACTCGGAAGTCCTCTGTGTCCAGCCAGCACCGCATGTGTGCTCGCTCCACCTATCGGAAGACTTGTTCCCTCAACATGCCCGACACCCTTTTCCAAAACCTCTGTACTGAGGCCATGGTAAATAGCAAGTATCAGATTCAGCTTGGGGATCTCGATACTTCCCATCAGCCCGTCGCCATTTGGATCAAGAACCTCATCGTAAGGATGACTGAGAACATAATCATCTTCGTTAAAAGCATCTACAATCGTATTGACCTTGTGCTCTGCGTTGTATTCCTCAGCCTCCTGCCAGAGCTTTTCGTACTGGTCATCCGACAGATCACTGACGGATTCGTTGTACTTGGTTACAAGCTGTGCGTTTCGGTACTCATTCCAGTAATTACTGATCGTTGGGTAAGTAAAAATACCCGCACCGACGAGAAAAAGTAATATGATAAATATATTAATAACTATAGAACCTTTTTTCTTCTTTTCTTTTGCCATAATCTATTTTTTACCGCCTTTGTTAACTCGCCTCTTCAACTTTGTTTCCTTTAAGTATAACACAAAAACAAAGAGTGCGGTAACGAATAGACCAACAAATACCCAAAGAAGATAATTTGTTCGAAGACTGCTGCCACTGAGCGCTGTCTTCTCCTCTTTGACTTCCTCTTCTACATAAGGTACTCTGTGACCTCGAACCAGAAGTCTTTCAGTATTGACTCCATAAGGAGTACAGGTTAAAAGAGTTACTAAATCCTGCCCATCTTCTACTGCAAGAGCAGAAGTGTCTTCCGGCTTAACAACCGAAATCTTGTCTACTTCGTAACATAAGGTTTCATTTAATACATGGATCAGAAAATGATCTCCCTCTTTCAGCTGATCCAGATCTGTAAAAAGAGAGGCACTCGGAAGTCCACGGTGTGCAGAAATAACAGCATGTGTGTTTGCTCCACCAACCGGAAGAGAACTTCCCTCCAGATGACCCGCACCCTTGTTCAAAACCTCTTCTTCCGTTGTGTGGTAGATTGGGATTTTGATATCGATCTTTGGAATCTCTACACTTCCCATCATCTCATCACCAGCGATGTTAAGTGTATTCATATAGACCGGGTCTACTCCACTTGACTCTGCAAGTGCAAAGGAATCAGGAAGAACACATGGAAGTAAAGCTTCATTATATTCTTCTGCTTTCTTACGCTCTGCATCATAGTCAATTCCTTCTGCTGCTTCCTTATCAGAAACCACCTGTTCATAATTACTGATCAACTGTTTCTGTCTGTAGTTATTCCATTGATTGGCTACAAAGGGATACAGCAGCAAGGACAAACCAGCTAAAAATATGATGCAAATTACTAAATTGCCTGCTTTTTTTTTCATCCGAGCTCTCCTTGCTGTTGTATTATTTTTTTATGAATCCGGGGCATTCGCCCCGGACTCGATATTTTGTTATAAACAATCACGAATGATTATTTGTTTGCTTTTTTGCGGCTTGCAAAGAATAAGCCAGCTGCTGTAACCATGATCAGGCATCCAGCGATTGTGAAGATTGTAGTACCGATACCACCTGTATGAGGAAGTTCATGTAACTGAGTATCACTAACATCTACTGTTACTGTTGGGTTAGTTCCATTTTCGATTGTTGCATTAGCAACTGGCACTACAGAATATCCTTTCGGAGCCTTTTCCTCTACGATTGCATATGTGCCATCATCAAGACCTTTTGCAATTACTTTACCATCTTCAGCTACAATATTAGCAACTTTAGTAACCTTGTCATCTGCAAGTTCTTCATCAGTTGCTTTTTTGTAAACAGAAACTCCATTGCTATCTTTTTCAACAAATACGAACTGGATTTTGGATCCTTTAACCTCTTCATTATTTCCATTTACGGTAACTGGAGCAATACTGAATTCAGCACCTGCTAAGAGTTTACTTTCTGCAGGAGTTTCTTTAAATTTCTCATCATATTTGTTGATTGCGATAGAACCTAATTTACCTTCTACATTTGGAGTGTCGTTTCCTTTGTCACTTGTTGCTTTATTCGCAAATGTATCTGCATCTGTAATCTGTGCTTTTACTTCTACTGTTACAGTCTGACCTGCATGTGCATTATTTGTTCCAATATAGTCCTTAGTAAATCTTACACGTACTTTCTGATCTTCTGCTGCTGTTACACTTACTTTCTGATTTTCATCTGCTGTTGCAGTTATGGCATCACCATCTGCAGTACCATTTACACCTACTAATGTGTAATCTCTTTCAAATACCAATGTTTCATTTCCAACTTTTACAGTTACTTCAGTAACCTTCATTCCTTTAGGTTCGTCAGTAATCTGGAATGCTCTATTTGTTGCATCTTTATCATAACTTGGGAAAACTGCTGTAATAGTAAATGGAACTTCCTGTCCACGTTCTACTACCTGATATATAGTTGTTCCATTTTCACCTGTAAATGCTTTTGTAAGAGTATACTTTTCACCTTTAGCAGTAATTGTTTTGTCTGCTGGTTTCATTAATCCAGTATTTTCGTCATATGTATAAACAGCTTCACCCATTGGGTTGTAAGTTGTTTTACCAGACTGAGCGTAAACATAGTAAGCACCAATATCAAGATTGCTAAATGTTACACTTGTAGCATCAACATCTGTTTTAGTCTCAACTGGTGTAAGACTTGTTCTTTTCGTTGCAACTTTATTCCAGTCAACTGTTACTGGGTCAGTACTAAGTGTTACTTCGTCAGTAGTAATTCCATCAGCAAGAACCCATTCACTACCTGCTTCATTCCAACCAACTACTTTATAAATACTTACAGTTGTCTTTTCATTTGGCACCAATCCGCTAACAATAATGGAACCTTTGGTAGATGTAGCAACTGCTCCTTCATCTGCAAATGCTGTCATACTCATTGCGAGTACCATGGCCAGTGTTAATAACACTGCAAAGATTTTTCTCATCTTCTTCATAATCTTGTCTCCTTTTCATTATCGGGCTTTGCCCATTTTATTTTTCCCTCATTCGGGATAATTACTTTCTTTTGTGGCAAGGAGCCACTGAAAAATCAATCGTTACAATTATTTTTCCAGCACCTCCCTGCATTTGTTTTTATATAAGATCCATGCGGCTGTAGACATAAGTACCATGCCGCCGATCATATACCAGTAAATTCCGCTGCCACCGGATTCAGGAAGTGAATACAACTTCTGGTTCTTGATGGTTAATACCGGAGTTGTTGAATTTGTTGAATCCAACTGCCATAATCCAAAAGCTTCTCCAAGTGGGTTTCCATTCTCACCAGTGAGTGTAACTATTCCATTTTCTACTTTGAAGTAGATACTGGATCCCAGCTTGCTATAACCATCTGGTGCCTTAGTTTCTGTCAAACTGTAATCACCATTTCTCAGATTATTCAGTTCGACTTTATCTTTGTCAACTTCAATATCCTCATAACTAGTTTCATCTTCCCATTTACCAGTAGTAGTGTTTTTCTTTTGAAGCTTAAATTTTGCACCTTTAAGATATGTTGTCTTATCCTGGGTATCAGCTATCTTCTTCAGATCCAGATTAGCTTTGATTTCATTGTTGGTATACTCAACTTTACCTAATGTACCACTAGGCGCTTCTTCATAAGTACAGTTGATAATTTTTCCATTTGAATCTGTTTCTTTTTGGATAACATTTATTTCTTCTTTGTCATCATTTTTAAATCCAAGCTTAAATGTTATTTCTTTATTATCGCCTGTTAGGACCTTACAATTGGTACCAGCTGTCTCTGTTCCACCAACAACATATCCTTCTGCATCAGCTTCAGTTATAACATAAGTTCCTCTTTCCAGATTTTCCAATTTAGCTGCAGCTTCGCCAACTATTGAACCAGCTTTTACAGTAACCTTTAATTGATCTCCATACGGATTTCCATCTTTTGTTACTACAAAGTAAAATTCTTTGTCTATTGTCGGGGCTACATCAACCTTTTTAGTAATTTCAATCTGTCCAGAAATAACCTTAACTGTGTAAACACCATACTTCTGATCTTCATTCTCTTTATTCACCGCAGATTCGATATAGCTAGTGCCCTGCTGTATTCCTGCATAATGTTTTGTTCCATCTGTGGTAGTAGTATTCTGAGTACTTTCTGCAGAAGGTACTCCTGCATCATAAGTCACTTTGATGTAATAGTTTTTATCAGCTGTCGGATGCTTATCAGCATTACTCAACTGACTTAAATCTGTAATCTCATTACCATTCTCGTCTTTAGCTGGAGTTGTACATGCTACATCCGTATACCACTTAACACTGACCTTACTAACATCCACTATACTTTCTGAATACGATGTTGTTTTATTGTTCATATTAAACAGCTGATTCAGAATCTCTGCGTTCGTTGGCATTTCATCACCCTTGTAAATGGTAACTGTCTTGTCGGCAACTTCCATCTTAACCTTGACATTAACATGAGGCTGTTCAAATTCTAACAGTTGACCTTTAACGCTTACTCCTGATCCGGCACCATTTGTTGGGATATTATTTCCACCGATGAAACTATCTTTTGCTTTGACTTGAATGGTTTTACTCCAACCTGCTGTACCATTGGCTCCTGCTTCTGGAATTGTCTGGTTACTCCATTTAACATAATAACCATTAGCATCTTCAGCATGCTCGACTCCTGCTGCAGTCAAATCGTTTTTTGTCTGTTCGGTAAGTTCAAAATTAGGGTCGATATAATCAATCACATCAACATTTGTAATTGGCGCCTTAGAAGTAATTGATTTTAAAATGGATTTAAAAATACCAACTAACTGATCTGCACTGTCAGCATCATATGAATAAGAATTACCATTACTGTCTTTTGATGCATAACTCTTTAAATTAGTTTTTGCTTCCTCTAAATAACTGTTATCTACAAGACCCACACTTACTGTCATTAGTGTTGTATTTACACCATTACTGTTAGTAATATTCTTTACAGTATTTGCGGCATTTCCAATCGTATCGTAACTACAACCATCTCCATTCGGACATCCGTCTGTTAACAAAATTACATATCGCTTATTTCCACTTTTATTATTATTTAAAATACTGGCTGCTGTTTTCAGACCTTCGTCCTGACGAGTATTACTGCTTGTAGTAAGACCATTAATCTTTTTGTTTAAGGTACTCAAATTATCTGTATTGAGTTCGCTCATCGCAAAATCGACATCCGAATCATTTGCAAACGAAACGAGAGCAACTTTACTCTTTGGCGAAATCTGTGCAAGCTGTGTTGTAAACTGTGTTGCAGCTGCCCTTAGGTAGTAAAGACGATCATGACCTTGATCCCCATCCGTATAGAACTGATATTCAGTTTCTGTATTCAAAATTTCTGAACCCTTGGTTATTTTTGTTGTTTTTTTATCACCTGATGGTTTGGAATCATCTAAATAATACCAATTTTTTCCAGAATTCCATACCCTGTACATTGTTGCAGATTCTCCAGGTGCTATATAATAATAAGTTGTTTTTGGCTCTAAATCAGAAACCTTACCCTTCTTACTTTTTTCCAGTTTACTTCTAAATTTCATGGAATTTGATTTGTCAAATACCAGAACAACATCAACTGGATTCGCTGCTTTTACTTCTTCCATCACAGAAGAAGCATTCAATGTAATATTGTAAGTTCTTTGATCCCAGTCAACAACCTTTGCAGTTTTACTCTTAACGAGATCACTTGCTATGACCTGAATAACCGGCTTCGGGTAATCTACTGAATTTGTTTGTTCCTTATATGTATAAGTTACTTTTGCTTCGGTGTTGGAGTAGAAGCCTGCCTGTTCAGAGGATCTTCCTCCATCAACACCTGAATTCTTATCTTCACTCGCATCAGTCAGTTTATCCCCTGCTGCATTGTAACCAGATTTTTGGTAATCTTCGTATGCCTTGTTTGTTGGTTTCAGATTTTTGATAGTTACATAGTAATAATAATCTGCTTTCAACTTATAATCAGTTGGAAACTCTAAAGTTACTGTTTTTGTATCCTTGTTATACTTTGCAGTAATTGTAGTATTATCTACACTTACTGTAGTATCAGCAAGGTTATTTCCACCTTCAACTTTTGCTATCTCTGTGTATGTATTATTAGTGGATTTTGACATTACCTTAATTTCCAGTTTACTATCAGCCGTTGTCTCAACATACTGACTCAAAGTATCTTGAACATTTACTCCAGAACAAGCAAATTCAAGTGCACTACCAGCGATTGATTGAAACTTGTTAGTCAACGCTTGTGAATTATCAGAGCTATAGTTTATAGCTTCTTTGTTAGATGTATCTGCATTTACTTCATTTGTAAGCCACTGAAGAATTTGCAGTCCACCTACAGATTTACTTAAATCAATTCCTTTTGTATCATCTTTATAATCGGATCGAGTACTATAATCATCAAATTTAAAAACTTTTCCATTATAAGAATTACTTCCATCTTTTATCTTATCTGGAAGCCCAATCCCGACTGCATAAAACTTATCACACGTAATTTGTCCAGCTGCATTTAAGGCATTTATAATAGTATTTTCACTTGTCGTACTACCTCTTCCTGCTATATAATAGTTGCCATTCCAGCCTTGCTTAACATAATATGTTGGCTGACCATCTGTCAGGAAAATTACTATCTTAATTGCATCAGTTCTTGAACCGTCTAGACATGTTTTTGCTTTTGTTAATCCATCATGATAATTAGTTCCACCATCAGCGGTTAGCCCATCAACTTGTTTTTTAAATTCAGTGCCCGAAATCCAGTCTTCTGTAACCTTCGTTCCCTCAGTTGCAAAAGTCACTAACTGGTACTTAGTATCTACAGTTTCTCCCTTGTCATCAAAAGTATCTACCAAGGTATTGATTGCTGATTTCATATTGGTAAGTTTGGTGCCTTCCATACTACCGGATATATCGGCAATCATAACCACATCAACTTTTGCTTTTGTTATTTGAGTTTCTACAGAACCAGATACATTCAGTGTTATATCATAAGTACCATCTTCATTCTTATCAATATACTTTTGACGCTGAACTTTCAGATCGCTTACTGTACCGGATGAACTAAGTTTTTGGTAAACCATATAGATTACTGAACTCTTCTTTACATCGATCCAATTGTTACCATCTGCTGACACCTGCGGTACACGTTCTTCAGTCCATTCAGCATTCTCACCCAGAGGTTTTATTCGCACAAAACTGATATTCTCACCTTGATGACTATCCAGTTTTGTAGCTTTGTATTCATAACCTGTAATTGCTTTCTGATAACTACTTAAATCCACTTTATTATCAGCAATATTTTCTGATGTAATTGTCACATTTTCTACATTTCCAACATCAATTTCATTTCCCTCTTCATCTACATACTTGATAATCAGGTTTGTTCCGAAATTATCATTTTTCTTCCATGTGATTGTGAATGTAGAAAAGCTTGTTGTCTCGAATTCTGCTTTCTGTACACTTCCGGCTGCATCTGTTTCTACATTTGCAGTTCCTTCCTGGGTCATGTCCACTACATTAACATTGCCGTTTTCATCTTCAACCAGATGCATCATTGTAATATCCATCTGAGTTGCTGTTGTTTCATTCTGACTGAATTCATCTTCTTCAGCGAAAACAGCTACTTCGCTTCCGTTTTCTGTAACCTGAGCAACCTCTTCAGGTACGGATGGTTCTGTGTAGTGCATGGAAACTTTTACTGAACCATCAACTGGTTCTATTTTATTTCCTTCACTGTCCTGGAAGTAAATATCGTATGCAAGGAAGCCTGCGATTTCGTATCCATCTTCTCCAGCTTTTTCGTTAAGCTTCGTTTCTGTTTCTACGTACTGGTCAGTTCCCTGTTCGATCGGATTTACTATCAGTTCGGCATCTTTCGGGATAACTCCAACTTCTGTTGTTGCAACTACTTCAACAAAATCATTTACTATCTTTGTAAAAGTTAAGATGTCTTTGGATTCTTCTTCTACTTCAACACCATCCTCATCTACTTCTGCATCCTGCTCTTCAGTTTCAACAACTTCTGCCATATCGCTTCTTACATAAGCTACTGTCTCGTCGTAGGAAACTTTGTACCAGGTGAATTCGTCTTCACCGGTTACTGTTTCGAGAAGTGGAAGCTGAGTGTCTGTATCTACTGTTGCGATCACGTCTGCTTCTGTGGAAGGAGTCACGCGAAGGTTAACTTCGTCTGCAGTGATGCGGATCATTTTGGTCTGTTCCTGATCCGGTGCTTCTTCACCGTTCTCTTCGGTATTTTCGATGTTGGTGTCTGTATTAACTTCTTCGTTATTTACTTCACTGTTTTCTTCTTTGTTCTCATTGTTTTCATTATCATCTGCTGCCGGTGTGCTGCTCCATACAAATGTGTATGCTGCGGTAGCTGCTGACTGGAAAGCTGCTTTGGTGAGCTGCTTGCTTTCGTTTGTTTCAACTGTAAGCTTGTCTTCTTCGGCTTTGAGCTCTGTCAGTTCCAGTTCGGAAGTTTCTTTGTTGGTTCTGATCATGGCTGCTGTCACTGTGGATGCTGCCGGGTCTGTCAGTTCCGGTGAAGAAGCTTCTTTATAAGTAAAGCTGTAAGTAACTTTGTCGGACGGTTCAACCGGGTTGCCATCTGCATCTGTAAAAGATACGTTGTAAGCAAGGAAGCCGTCGAGGTTTTTGCCCTGGCTCTGAAGCTGCTCTGTAATCTTGGCTGCCAGTTTGTTGTACTGGTCTGTCATCTCAGCATCTTCGGTGTTGTTCTCGACTGCTTTGACGGTCATCTGTGTTCCGTTTGGAAGGACACCAGCAGGAGCTTCGGCTTTGATCTCGATTGTTTCGTTTTTAAGATTTACGATACAGCTTACAGGCTGTGCTGCTTCTTCGGCTGGAGCGCTGCCGCTGCTCTCGGATGTTCCATCTGTAAACATGTTCTCGCCTGATGAGAAGTCAACATCGCTGGAACCGAGGTCATCGGATTCGCTGTATGTTTCGGCCGTATTCTCTTCCGATTCGAAATTCACATCTGTGTCGAAATCGTCTCCTGTTTCTTCGGATATATCGACTGCAGCGGAATCTTCCTCAACCGCGACCATGTCTACCATGTCATCGAAGGAACTCGCCTGAGATACATAGTTCGTATTTATTAATACAGTCGAGCAGAACAGCACGATTGCAAACATCATACTGAGCACCCGGCATGTCAGGCTTCTGTTCTGATTCCGTTTCCTTTTTTTGAATTTTTTATTATTTTCTCTTTTCATATTAACATCCCCTATTATATGCATGATGATAATAAAAAAATTATCGTTAACTGCTTCACGTACAACTTATTTAAGATTTATCGACATTATAACAGGTGAACTGTTTCGTCACCTATTTCGTCAGCCGCTTTCAGCAACATTTTTTGCACTATTTTGACAATTTTCTATTATTTTGAGCAAATCGAGCTCACTGTTGAAATCTTCCCGCTCGTTGTTTTTCATATGATAGACACTTCCCTGCCATGTAGCACTCTGACGGTACCTGACATATACTGCCAGGGTGTCTATGTTTCCTCTCTGTTCAAGGATCTGTTCGCGGTTGCTGACCTCTGTAAAAGAGATTCTTTTTTCATTTGCTGGTTTCTGCTGTTTGTCTTCGTATGTCCGCAGCTCTGTTGATGACTGAGGAAAGTTCAGCTCGTTCATGAATCGTTCCATATAGCGGAAGAGTTCATGAATACTTCGGAAGAATATCGGTTCTTTACTGTAATAACAGTAAAATCTTCCGGACCTTTCTACTCCGTCTATGTTGTCTATGCAGACATTTACGATATTGGAAGCAGAAATGTTGAGCTTTTCTTTCATCATTCATCCACCTCCAGTGCTCCATCAATCAATCTGATCAGTTCAAGTGCACTCCTGAAACTTTTCTTTTTATTGGCTTCTGCCCAGGTCACCTCACCCTGCCATGTGGCATTGTCACAGTGACTCACATGTACTACAAATGTCCCCGTATGTTTTTTTTTGCCTTTTTCCATCTGCTCTGCTTCCTCCGTCAAGATCCGATCACGGTATCTTTGTTTTTAACCTCACGATAACACGCACTTATTTCAGAGTATTTTTATTATATCATTGGGGTTATTTCTTCAACTGTTTCGTGATTCTGCTTTTTGAACATTTTTTCACATTTTTTCGACAATATTTCTGATAATTTGCCAGGAGGAATCGACAGGGTTATGAAAAGTAAAAAAAATGATTCTGCCACATTTCTGTAACAGAATCATTTTTATCTGCTTTTTATACAAAAGCAGCGTCTTATTTAACTTTTACTGATCTTACCTTACTCCATTTGGAATAATAATTCTTCTTTCCAACCTTTTTGACCGTACGGATTCTCACATAACAGTACTTCTTACGCTTCAGTTTTTTGAGAGTCGTTGATTTTGAACGGCTCTTTAGAGTTACTGTTTTTGCCTTTTTCATGTTCTTGTAGTTACTGTACTGCACCTGGTAAGAAGTGATTCCTTTTACCGCTTTCCAGGAAACGGTTGCTTTTCCTTTGGCCTTTGACCTTACCGAAAGACTTGATGTATTTGCCGGTGCTTTCACTGCTTTTGGCTTTGGAGTTGCTGTTGGTTTTGGTTTAGCTGTTGATTTCGGTTTTGCTGTTGGTTTTGGCGTTACCTTCGTTGTAGATGAAGGTTTTGCAGCCGGGTTTGTCACAGTTCCCTGAGATGGCTTTGTTGGATTAATAACCGGTTCAGATGGTTTTCCTTCTATTAAAAAGCTTCTGTAAAGCGTTCCTGTATAATTTCCGATACCGGTAACCGTTACAGTTGCCGTTCCGGGCTGAACATTGTTGCTGTAAGAAAGTGTATAATCTTTTCCTTCCTTCAGTGACATTCCTTTGTAACTCATAACCATTCCAGGCTTTTTCTCTTTGCCGTCATACTGATATTTGTCAGCAGCAATAGAGGCCGAAACCTGTGAATTCATAACATATATAGGATTGATCACCATTTCTCCGGTTGTTGTTCCGGAATATTTTCCGATACCGGTAACCGTTACCTTAACAGTGCCTGCATTAACTCTGTCTCCATCATAAGTAACCTGATAATCTGTGCCTTCTTCCATTTTGAACATGTCACTGAACATATTTACATTGACGCTGTGTTCCGTTCCATCATAATTCGCATATCTATCCCCAAATGTCACATACACTGCTGGTTCTTCCAGAATATCAACATAAATCTCTGAACTGCATTTTGCTTCCGGATTATATTTATCCTGTACTGTCAGCGTTGCTTTTCCCGATTTCAAAGCCTTGATCCATGCCCATTCAGAACCGGAATATTCCTCTTCCACCTGCAGGACGCTCGGGTCAGAGCTTGTGATCTTCAGGTCAGAAATCTTCTTCAGAGAAGTATTCTTGAATTTATAATCCCACATTAACCGATATTCATTTCCACTTTTCAGGAACATGCTGTCTCTCATATGAACATAAGCATTGTCCAGAAACAGAAATGTATAATTTACGGATGTCGGAACTGCCAGCTGCTCTGTATCTCCGCAGACACTGCATGTCTCGTCAACATGACCATCCACTGCCACTGCTCCATATTTATAGCGATGACCATTCTGTATTCTTACTGCATGGTTAACAGACAGATCTGACAGACTGATATCATAAAATACCGTATTTTTATTTCTCCATCCATACCAAATCAGTTTACCGTCAGCAATCGTCGGTACACAATCAGAAAGGTTTCCAGCCATCTTATGTGTGCTTCCTACCTGCTGCCCGCTTCCGTCCACAGCTGTGTAATATACATATCCTCTGCTTGACCACAGCAGCACAAAACTGTTGCTGCCTGTTTTTACCAGCTGAGGTGTTGCCGCACTGTCCTCGGTTCCTGCATAATTCGAGAAATAGCGTACTGTCGCAGCGCCACCGTCTTTCGGTATAGAAGAAATAAAAACATTTCTTGCTGAATCCTCTCCATTCGTATCGCTGTTTCCGGCTACAAGATAAGAAGAATCTGAGTATTCAAAGCCTCCCTGCGATACACCGGTATAGTTTGCTCCGGTCCTCCCCGGTATATCGAGCATTGTATATTTCTTACATTTATTACTATAAGATGGAACAAAATTTCCCTTACTGAGATCTGTCGGATATTTTAATACCACAAGTGCACGAGGATAAGCATCTCCATGATCACTTCCTACCAGCGTTCCATTGTCCACCTGAATAAACTGATTAAAAGAATGGCTTACATATCCAACTCCATCAACAACACCTGTAATACCTTCTATAACAGACATGTTTGATGTATCCACGGAAAATGTCACATTTGCCTGATGTCCACTGTACATTTCATGACATGTTCTCACAAAAATATACTTTCCGTATCTCGCCATTCTGGCTGAACCCGCATCAAATGGAATCGTTGTATTTGCTCCGAAAAGGCCACAGGACCCCTGTGCCTTCCAGTCTTTCGAATACTTTGTCAGTCGATAGACTTCTTTTGTATTGTCTTTTTCCTTGTTTTTTGCTCCGGTAAGGATGTAATAATTATTATCATCCTCATAGAACGCCCCGAAAATCGGAAGACTCAGTTGTAAAGTCATCGTTTTCTGCAGGTTATACTGCTTGTCGTAATATTCGATCAGAAGTGTCTGACTGTCAATTGCCCCGGCCTGTACACGCATCAGACCTCCGTCCGGGCTTTGTGTCAGGTATGAATTGACTGTCGATGACCTTATATAATAATCCTGTGCCTCCAGATTCATTCCGGTGTAATAATTACAGGATGTTTTTACCGAATCAGAAGCCGGAATGTCTGCCTCCAGTAAAGTTCCTGAACCAACTGCATCTTCTTCGTTCTCCGTCAGTGGTCCGGCTACATTCTGCACATCTTCCTCTTCTTCATCAAATTCTGTTTCCGAATCTCCATCGGAAAAAGTCTCCTCCTGGTCATCCACAAACTCATCTGAATTTGCTTCCTCCTGATTCCCGGTTTCCTCTTCTTCCAATGTCACATCTGCTTCTGATGCGGGATCTGTGTCTGTCGCTGGGTCTTCATCTGTTGATGGGTCTTTATCTGTTGATGGATTTTTATCTGTTGTTGGATTTTTATCTGTTGCGGGATTTCCATCTTCCTCAACAGAAAACTCTGCATCTGATGCAGCCTCATCGGATGCCATATTCTGTGATTCCGCTTCTGTGGTTATCGTATCTGAAGAAAAATCTTCTGCATAGACAGGTGAAGTTCCCAATACACATAACGACAACAGAATGGATAAAATCTGTGCGTTTCTTCTTTTCATAATATTCTCCTTATGTATCCTCTTTGATGTGATTCTATATTACTACAGCATTCGACAAATGAACAGGGATTTCATATAATCAGTAGCCGGGGATTTTCTAGTAACTGTGAACAGGTAATATCCCGCGACATTTTATATTCTGGTGAAAAAAAGAGCTTTCTGATTTTCTCTCAGAAAACTCTTCGGGTATGTAAAATCTTTTTTTTATGAAGTTCGGCGGTCATTGCTTGTCGTCTCTGTATCGCAGACCTCACCGAGTGAGGCAACGTAGTAGTCGATTGATACGTTCTTGCGGCGGGTGAGTCTTTTGTTGAATTCTTTGTTGATTCGTTTTGATACGAGTGTGCAGTTTTCCTGGGTTATCCCTATCAGCATTACGAGATACTGCTGGATGTTGTATCGGGTGTAAAAATCGCCTTTGCGGACTGCTTTCTGGATGGACTCGCGGAGAAGTTCTGAATAGTATTTCTGATTTTCGCCATCTGCCTCTATATTTATAAAGTCCAGGGTGCAGAGCATCAGGAATACGGACATGCCGGTTCGTTCCATCATGCGGCCAAACACGTGGTAAACGTCCACAAAACTTGGATAGGTGCAGTAGTAAGCGCCTTCGATGGATTCTTTTTCGCGGAGGCGGTACTTGATGTCTTCGATTGCGCCTGCTGCCTGTGAGGTTCGCTCTCCCATAAGTTTGAATCGCTCGAGCATTCCGGCAGATGGTGACAGGCCGAATTCGTCAAACATCAGCTTGGTTGTTCTTTTGTAGACGTCGAGGCCGTCTTTGTATCGGGACATTCCGATGAGGCTGTCGATTTCCCATACCTGCCAGTCGTACAGCGGGTAGATTTCGGCTGCGCTGTGTACAACACGGTGGAGTTCTTCGAATTTTTCTTCGGTTTTCAGGTAGTGGCACAGTTCTTCGACACAGTCGAAATACATATCTCGACATGCGATGTTTTCGACTGCCGCCCAGTCCTCGCCCATCATATCCGGGAGGAATTCTCCGGTATAGAGTTTCCATGCTTTGGCGTAGATTTCCATTTTGGTCTTTTGGGATTTTTCGTGACGTGCTGATTCGATCGTCTGCTTGAAGTCGCATACATCTACTGAAGTTTCGATATCCGGGTCCCAGGTACACATTCCACCATTTATATTGATGTAACTGCTTTCCGGAAGCCCCGCTGTGGTGAGCTGCTTTCGGAGCCTGAATATTGTGTTGTTGAGGCTGCCGTTTTTATTTTCGACATCGCTTCGGCCATACAGGGCATCGATGAGTGCTGCTTTGGAGATTCCTCCATCCTGTGTATGTAGAAGTAATAATTGAAACAGCTGTGTGGTCTTTGATACATTGTTACGGTCCAGGACCAGTTCTTTTCCTTTATATTCAAGTGTAAATCCACCTAACATTCGAACTTTCAGTATATTTTTCATACTTTTCTCCTTCAACAGATATCGTGTTCTGTTTCTTGTCTTTTCATTTTGATTAGACTTATCCTTATTTAGCATATCACTCAATATGTTAAAGTTCTACCACCAAAATACACAAAAAAAGACTGTTATTATTATTCAATACGCTAATAACAACAGTCTTTTAAGCTCTATCTAGCAGATAATTCCTTTGCTATCTCATCTATTTTTTCCTGAGTATAACCGGTATACTCTTTTATCTTGTCCATAGTTTCATGATTCATAAGCATTTTCTCAATCAACTCTCTTCGTCCAAATTCAATTCCCTCCTGTTTTGCTTCCTCCCGTAATTCATCAATTGCAAGACACATACTTGTTTCCTCCTTTTCTTCATTGAATTTCAGTTTTGAGTTAGTAAGTGTATTCAGCATGACTACCGTTTCTGTCTTCATGTTCTGAAATCCGTCATCGGTTTGGATCAGGTCAACCAGTTTTTCTTTTTCCTTCGAATATTTGATATACAACAGTACTTCCCGCAGATCTGTGTGAAAACGGTTGATTTCTCTGTTACGGCCGAACGGCCGAAGATAATAAGATACAGTTTCCTGTAAAGAACAAAAAGAAATGTGATGCTTTGTTATATTTTAGCACAATATGCTCCGCAAGTCCACGAGAACATTTTGCTCTTTTTTCGACATAAAAAACAATCCCACCGCAATTGTTGTAGGATTCTTAATATCAACTTGGTGATAGGCATCTGCAAATTCATATCCAGCAAGTTGTGGATGCTTCCAACCCCGACCAGGCATCTGCAGCTCCAATACTAGCAAATTGCAGATGCTTCCGACCCCGACCAGGCATCTGCAAATCCAATTCCAGCAAGTTGCAGATGCTTCCAACCCCGACCAGGCATCTGCAAATCCAATTCCAGCAAGTTGCAGATGCTTCCGACCCCAGGATATGTATCTGCAAATTCATATCCAACAAATTGCAGATGCTTCCGACCCCGACCAGGCATCTGTAGCTCCCAAAACAACAAATCAAAGATGCCCACCGGTGAATTTTCTTCTCAAATTCGCTGGTGGGCATCTTTATTGCATCTCTATTTCATCAAATAGCTATATATGTCTCTTTTTGATACACCGCGGTCTTTCGCGACCTGTTTCATGGCATCTTTTCTGGACATTCCCTGTTTTTCATAGATTTCCATATGCTCTTCTATGGAAATCTCTTCCCACGAGGCCACTGCTTCTTCTTTCAGTTCCTGACGGCTTTTGCCCTCGATGACCAGCACACATTCTCCGAGCGGTTTTTCTTTCTCATAATGTGTGATCAGGTCATCAATCGTTGAATGAAAGGCTGTCTCATGTTTCTTTGTCAGTTCTCTGCAAAGTGTCATTCTGCGGTTTCCAAGGGTTTCCCTCAGATCTCGCAGTGTCCTGACCAGTTTATGCGGAGCCTCATACAAAATGATCGTCCGGGTCTCATTGACCAGTTCTTCCAGAACTTCTTTGCGCTCTTTTTTGTCCATCGGAAGAAATGCTTCAAAAGCAAACCGTCTGGTAGGAAGTCCTGATAATGTAAGTGCGGTAATGCATGCTGCCGGCCCCGGAAGGGATGTTACTTCGATTCCAGCCTCATAACACATAGCAGCCAGTTCTTCACCCGGATCCGAAATTCCCGGTGTCCCGGCATCCGTGATCAGTGCGATATTCATGCCGTTCTGCATCTTCTCAATCAGCGTATATGCCTTTTCAATCTTGTTATATTCATGATAACTGGTCATCGGTGTTTTGATTTCAAAATGATTCAGCAGTTTAATACTGTTTCGGGTATCTTCTGCCGCGATCAGATCCACTTCCTTCAATGTGCGGAGTACTCGAAGTGTAATATCTTCCAGATTTCCGATTGGGGTTGCACAAAGATATAATTTTCCACTCATCCGGGAATCCCCTTTCTCTCAGATTATTTGATTCTTTTATACTCTTCCGTATATTTCAAGAATATCACTGGTATAAACACCTGGTTTCTCATAGACGATCAATGGTCGCTCCACCGTTATTCTGGAATTTCCACCTTTTCGTGCTTCGATCAGAACCATATTGGGTTCACGATCTATGTACGGGTACACCAGCTGCATTCTCTTGGGTTCCAGTTTATATTTCATGAGAACCTGAAAGATTTCTGCCAGACGGAAAGGTCTGTGGACCATATAAAAACGTCCTCTGTCTTTCAGCACTGCTGCTGCCTGGCTCACCACATCTTCCAGTGTACAGAGAATCTCATGTCTTGCAATTGCTTTTGCCATGTATGAGTTCTGCAGACCATGCTGTCCGATCATATAGGGCGGATTGCTTGTCACTGCATGAAAAGAAGCTGCTCCAAAAATTTCAGCAGCTTCCTTTATGTCTCCGCATACGATATCAATATCAGCTTCCAGATGATTGTACGATACGCTTCGTCTCGCCATATCTGCACATTCTTCCTGGATCTCAAGTCCTGTCAGATGTGAACCCTTGTCTTTGGCTTTCAGCAGAAAAGGAATGATTCCCGTTCCGGTTCCCATATCCAGAACCTTTTCATTCTGTCGGATATCTGCAAATCCAGATAACAGAACTGCGTCCATTCCGAAGCAGAACTTTTCCGGATTCTGTATCACATACAAACCATTCTGAAGATCATCAACCCGTTCTCCCGGATATACCAGATCATTCTGCGGATTTTTTTCCATGGGATTTAGAATCTCCTTCTTTTTACTCAATGTCCCTTGTTTCTTTGTCAGTGTTCTTTGCTTTTTTCTTGCGTGACCGGAATTTCAGTTCTCCTACCGGATATTCCTGAATCTCCTTTTCATCATTGACTTCCACGATTACTTTGACTCTCTGTCTGAGAACATTTACACTGTGTACAATTCCCTGTAATCCATCCGGAAGAGTAACCGTATCTCCGGTTCCTGGAAGGCTCTTGTTCAGTGCTTCGTAGGTTTCCTGCTCATTCTTGAGACAACACATCAGTCTGCCGCAGACACCGGAAATCTTGGTCTGGTTCAGTGACAGATTCTGCTCTTTTGCCATCTTGATAGACACAGGTGCAAACTCGGAAAGATAGGTGTGACAGCAAAGCTGTCTGCCGCAGATGCCGATTCCCCCAAGAATCTTAGTCTCATCTCTTACTCCGATCTGGCGAAGTTCGATTCTTGTCTTAAAGATAGCTGCCAGGTCCTTGACCAGCTGACGGAAATCAATTCTTCCATCTGCCGTAAAATAAAACAGCACTTTGTTATTGTCAAATGTATACTCCGCATCAATCAGTTTCATTTCCAGACCATGTTCGCGGATTTTTTTCTGGCAGATTTTAAATGCATCTTTTTCTTTCAGGCGGTTCTGTTTCTCCCTGTCCTCATCTGCCTGTGTGGCAACGCGAAGGACTTCTTTCAGCGGATGGACCACCTCATCCTCACCCACTTCTTTCGGTCCGAGTACAACTCGTCCGAACTCCACACCGCGGGCAGTCTCTACGATCACATGATCACCGATCTTCATTTTATAGTTTTTCGGATCAAAATAATAAATCTTTCCGACATTTCTGAATCTTATACCAACAATTTTTGTCATTCTATCTCTCCCTGATCGTCAGGAACAGAAGTTCAAGTGCAAGTTCAAAATTAACGTTTGCACGAAGCCTTACTTTTGTTTTTTCCAGTGCTTCCAGAATCTTTTCCAGGTTCTCATAGGAACGCTGGCTCGCCTGTTCCTTTATATAATTGATTTCTTGTTTAAATACCAGGTTGTCAACCTCCTGAGTTGCCTTAAACATAAGAACATCCCTGAACCAGAACTGGAAAATATCCAGATAATCACTGATATTCTGCTTTTCATCAGAAAGTGCCTTGATCTCATCGGACAATTCATATACTTCCATCGTATTTACATACTTGAGAATCTTCAGGGCTTTCTCCGTCATTCTGGAAAACTCTTCTGATGTAGCAGCTTCTTTGGCTCTGCCAATACTTCCCTGTGCAAAGGAAGCATCTATCTCTGCCTGATAATCCGGCACATGAAGCCGTTCCATCAGGTATTTCTTAACAAGGCTGTCATCAACCACCTTCAGATCCAGACGCACACATCTGGACTGGATCGTCGGCAGAAGTGCATCCACATTGCTGGTCAGCAGCATGATCACTGCATATTCCGGTGGTTCTTCTATTGTTTTGAGAAGGGCATTCTGTGCCTGTACTGTCATCATCTCCGCATCAGGAATAATGTAAACCTTGTGCGGACTGCTGTATGGCTTAATCGCAACATCGTGAATCACCTGTTCCCGGATCTCATCAATAGAGATCGTACCAGGTTTCTCATGATTGACCATAATGATGTCCGGATGATTCTTGCCCAGTGCCTTCTTACAGGAGTCACATTTCTGACATGGCTCTGTTCCACCGGCTTCGCACTGCAGTGTCATCGCATATGTGGTTGCAAGAAGCTTCTTGCCGGATCCGGGTCTGCCTGTAAAAATATATGAATGGGAAACTTTTCCCGTCTTCATGGCATTTTGGAGATGCCGGATAATTTCCTCGTGTCCGATAATATTATTGAAACTGACCATTCAGAATCACCTCTCTTGTTTATAGTTTCATATACGAATCTTTGTTCGCTATAGAGTCATTATACCATACTTTATTAGCCATTCAAAACTATTTTTAACTATGACATGGAATTTATATATTTTATAATATTTTCGACACATAAATCCAAATCATCATTAACAAATCTCTTCTGTATATCTGCCTCTTTTATTTTTTCTTCAGAGAAATCCTCTTCATCTGCAAGAAAACGCCTGCAGAGTTCTTTGTATTTCGGTGTTTCCTGTTCCTGTTCTCTTCTGATCGCGCGGATCAGACGTTCGCCATCTTCTACTTCAATATAAACAGGTATGACGGATTCTTTTCCGTAATAACATTTCATCTTCTGAAAAGATTCCAGCGTTCCGATTCCAAGATAATTCCCACTGTTCAGGTCGATCTGTCCGTCGTCCGCTGTAAAATAAGTCCATATTCCATAAACGGTATTGTAGGCACGGGATTCGATTACCTTTCCCGCTGTCTCAAACTCCTGCAATCTGCGCTCGTCTGTAAAATAATACTGTACACCATCTTTTTCTCCGTCACGTATCGGTCTTGTTGTATACAGGACCAGTTTTTTCAGATTCAGTTCTTTATTACCAGCCAGTCTGGAATAGATTTTATCTTTTCCAGAGGCACTTTTACCCATAATATAAAAAATCTTACCCATGAATTTCTTCGTCTTGCTCCTTTGTACTCTGGGGCTGTTGTTCTACCACAAGGATCGTCTTATTTGTATAGTCTTCCAGTCCCTGCAGATATAACCCTTTATCCATGTATATTCTCATATTACGGATAAATTGTCCAGTAATCTGTTCTCCCGGAGTGATCAGTGGAATTCCCGGTGGATACAGATAAGCAAATTCTGCTGAAATTCTGCCGATGCTTTCTTCCAGCGGACATTTTTCTGTCGGTGCTTCCATGGCATCTGCCATAGACATCATCTGCGTCAGTACAAAATGCATGGATCTGGTGTCCAGTTTTTTATTTTCTTCTGCCGGTATTCCTGCTTTTATCAGATCTGCCTGTTCCTGATCCAGTTCTTCGATTGCCTGACACAATCGCTCAAAACCTTCTTCACGGTCTCCTACTGCTGCAATAGCGAGCGCATAATTTTCAGACTCCATTTCCATCTGAATATGGTAGCGGTCAAGGAGGATATGATACAGGTCACTTCCTGACAGTAAAGAAGCTCTGGTAGAAAAGACCAGTTTGGAACGGTCATAATCGAAGACTCCATTCTTTCCTTTGACCGGATCTACCAGGCGGATATATTTGCACACGGAAAGTCTCTTTCTTGTCTGTTCCAGTATTCTGGTGAAATCACGGAACATCTGTTTTCCTTCTGCTGCCATCGTATCCATACAGGCATCGATACTTGCCATCAGAATATACGACGGGCTGCTGGTCTGATAGATTCCCATAAATCTGCGGATCAGTCTGCTGTCAACGCGGTCGCTGCAGTTATGAAGCACGGCAGTCTGGGTCATGGCCGGCAGTGTCTTGTGAAAACTCTGGATCACGAGATCTGCTCCAAGTTCTGCTGCCGAAGTCGGAAAATAATTTGAAAAATGGAAATGTGCTCCATGTGCTTCATCTACGATCAGCGGCACTCCATATTTATGTGCGATCTCTGCAATCTCTTTTACATCTGAGACAACACCGTCATACGTAGGTGAAGTGATCAGTACCGCCTGTATCTCCGGATTCTCAGCCAGACATCTTTCCACTTTGTCCGGAAAAATTCCGCCGTTTATCCACCACTCACTGTCCATCTGTGGATAAATATAGGCAGGTTTCAAATTTCTAAGATAGATGGCATGATACACTGCTTTGTGGCAGTTTCTTGCAACAAGGATCTGTCCATTCCTCGGAACCGCCGCTGAGATTGCCGCAAGAAGTGCTGCGGTACTTCCATTAACACTGTAAAAGCTCTCTCTGGTCCCATACAGTTTCGCCACATTCTGTTGTGCCTCCAGAAGAAGGTCTTCCGGATGATGGAGATTATCAAAGCCTTCTATCTCAGTGATATCTCTTTCAAGAGGGAACTCCCCTCTGACAGATGCGGAATTTCTTTTGTGCCCCGGCATGTGAAACGGATAGTAATCAGCGCGGCTGTATTCTTCTAATTTTCTGTATAATCTCTCCATTAAAGATTCTCCATGTCTGTTATACCTTGAAGCGATAACCTACTCCCCATATAGTCTCTATATACTGAGGCTTCGCTGTATTGAATTCGATTTTTTCACGGATCTTCTTGATATGAACCGTGACAGTTGCAATATCTCCTACAGATTCCATATCCCAGATCTGGCGGAACAGCTCTGCTTTTGTAAATACGCGGTTCGGGTTCTCTGCCAAAAAAGTAAGGAGATCAAATTCCTTGGTCGTAAATGTTTTTTCTTCTCCGTTTACCCAGATACGTCTCGCAGTCTTGTCTATCTTGATGCCACGGATTTCAATAATATCATTCTTTACCACACTGGAACCTACCAGTCTGTTGTATCGCTCCATATGTGCTTTTACTCTGGCCACCAGTTCACTCGGACTGAATGGCTTGGTCATATAATCATCCGCGCCAAGACCGAGTCCACGGATCTTATCAATATCATCTTTCTTTGCAGATACCATAATGATCGGGATATTTTTCTCCTGACGTACCTGACGGCATATATCAAACCCATCTACTTCCGGAAGCATCAGATCCAGGATAATCAGATCATAATCTTCATTGAGTGCTTTTTCAAGGCCCACATCTCCTCTGTTTGCTATCTCTACTTCAAATCCGGAAAGTTCCAGATAATCCTTCTCCAGATCTGCAATTGCTTCTTCATCTTCGATGATCAGTATTTTACTCATTTCATAGGTACCTCCTGATATTTTCTCAAAACAAAGTACATGATCGTTCCGATTCCTTCCCGACTGGTTGCCCACACTTTGCCACCATGATCCTCCAGAATCTTACGAACGATAGAAAGACCGATTCCGCTTCCTCCCTTGGATGAATTACGTGAAACATCCGTCCTATAGAAACGGTCAAAAATATACGGCAGATCTTTGGATGCAATTCCCTTGCCATTATCCTCAATCTCAACCTGTACGAAATCTCCGACATCTTTTACTCTGATCTGTATGATGCCCTTCATTCCATTCTGCTTATCCATATATTTAATGGCATTGCTGATGATATTATGAATCACTCTTCGTATCTGTTCGCCATCTGCAATTACAAGCACATCTTTATCTACATAATTTGCATAGCAGAGCTGGATACCTCTTGTTTCCAGCTCCAGTCCCACTTCTTCTGCGCAGTCAGAGAAATAATCTTCTACATTCAGCTTACTGAATGTATATGGGATACGGTTCGTATCAATTTTAGAATAGAACGTCAGCTCATTGATCAGATGATCCATCTCATTGGTCTTATTGTAAATCGTCCTGACATAGCGGTCCATCTTCTCCGGTGTATCTGCCACACCATCCATGATTCCTTCTACATATCCCTTCACCGCTGTGATCGGAGTCTTGAGGTCATGGGAAATGTTGCTGATCAATTCTTTATTTTCCTTATCCATGGCGATTTTTTCTTCTGCTGATTCTTTCAGTCTGCGGCGCATCTCTTCGAAATCCCGGCAAAGCTCCGAAAATTCATCTGTTCCCTCGACATCCAGAACAAAATCCAGATTTCCTTCCTTGATATTCTGCGTCGCCTTTCGCAGTTTGACCAGCGGTGCCGCCACACTTCTGTAGATCCACAACCCCACAGAAACGCCTGTGAAGATAAGAATGATAAAAGCAGTAAAAAAAAGATCCTTCGTCATGATCTGGATTCTTGCCTGACTGCTTCCCGTATCGGAAATTGTAATATCATAGGATGTTTCCTGTGCAGATTCATTGTTGGCTGCATTCCTGTGCTGTGTCTCACTGATTCCAAACAGGGCAGCAGCAAATAAAAGAAGCGGTACCAATATTACCATCATGAATCCCACAACGATTCTGTTTTTCAGTTTCATGATATTCCCTCGTTTCTGTAAAACTTATAATTGCTTCTTAAGCAAAAAATGAACGCACAATATCGAAGTTCTTCTTCGCTATATATGCGTTCATTATATCATATCACTATATTCTTATCTCTAAATTTTCTATAAAATCCATGAAACCGTCTTGTATTTTACAGATATTTCTTAAGATCTTCGACTTTGTCCAGTTTTTCCCATGGAAGATCTACATCTGTACGGCCGAAATGTCCGTAAGCAGCAGTCTGTTTGTAGATTGGTCTTCTCAGATCAAGCATACGAATGATTCCTGCCGGACGAAGATCGAAGTTTTCACGAATGATTTCTACAAGTTCTGTATCGGAAAGTTTGCCTGTTCCAAATGTGTTCACATTGATGGAAGTAGGTTTTGCTACACCGATTGCATAAGAAAGCTGGATTTCACATTTGTCAGCCAGTCCTGCTGCAACAATATTCTTTGCAACATAACGTGCTGCATAAGCTGCGGAACGGTCAACTTTTGTGCAGTCTTTACCGGAGAAAGCACCGCCGCCGTGACGTCCTGCTCCACCGTAAGTATCAACGATGATCTTACGACCTGTAAGTCCACTGTCACCATGAGGTCCACCGATTACAAAACGTCCTGTAGGATTGATAAAATATTTTGTCTCATCATCAACCATATCAGCAGGGATGATTTCATCGAATACATATTTTTTGATATCTTCATGAATCTGTTCCTGTGTAACTTCCGGATCATGCTGTGTAGAGCATACAACTGCATCGATACGGATCGGTTTTCCTTCTTCGTTATATTCAACAGTTACCTGTGTTTTTCCGTCTGGTCTTAAGTATGGCAGAGTTCCATCTTTGCGTACTTTTGTCAGCTGGCGTGCAAGTTTGTGTGCCATGTTGATCGGATATGGCATATATTCTTCTGTTTCATTGGAAGCATATCCAAACATCATACCCTGGTCTCCGGCACCGATTGCATCGATCTCGTCTTCACCCATTTTTGCTTCCAGAGCTTTATCAACTCCCATTGCGATGTCTGTGGACTGCTCATCGATTGCTGTGATGACTGCACATGTTTCTGCATCAAAACCGTATTTTCCACGTGTATAGCCAATTTCTCTTACGGTATCTCTTACGATTTTCTGGATGTCAACATAAGCACTTGTTGTGATCTCACCCATTACAAGTACAAGACCTGTTGTTGTTGCTGTCTCGCATGCAACACGTCCCATCGGGTCTTCTTTCATGATTGCGTCAAGAATCGCATCAGAAATGGCATCGCACATTTTGTCCGGATGGCCTTCTGTTACTGATTCAGAAGTAAATAAAATTTTTTCTTTCTCCATTGTTAACCTCTTTCTGTAAATAATCAGTTAAATGTTCTACGAATTACTCCATTGCTCTGCAATTCTCGTAATTCTGCAATCAACAACAAATAAGACAGCCCCAACAATAGGACTGTCTTGAAATTTATTTCAATCCTCTTATTGTTCGATGACTCGCTCAGGTTGGCACCTTCCTTATACATAAAGGGGTTGCCGTGGCTTCATAGATCCTTTGTATCTCCACCACTCTGAATAAAAGGCCATTTTATTTAGTTATTCTTAGTTGATATTGCAGTACATACAATATACTCATTTTATATAATTGTCAAGTATAAGAACTGACAATTTTTATCATCCTACGCGAAGACGGAATTTCTGGATTTCTTTCTCGCTGGAAACTTTCTCAATCTCAGCACCGAGACTTCTCAGTTTCTCTTCGAAATTCTCATATCCACGCTGGATATAAACGATATCATCAACAACAGTGATTCCGTCTGCTGCCAGACCTGCAATGACAAGTGCTGCTCCTGCACGGAGGTCCGGTGCACTTACTCTTGCGCCTGTCAGTTTCTTGACACCGTCGATGATTGCTGAATTACCTTCGACTTTAATGCATGCTCCCATTCTGGAAAGCTCATCCGCATATTTGAAACGGTTTTCAAAAATACTCTCCGTAACAATACTGGTTCCTTCTGCAAGTGCCAGAGTTACTGCGATCTGCGGCTGCATATCTGTCGGATATCCCGGATAAGGAAGTGTCTTCACATGTGTGCGGTGAAGTCTCTTGCCTGCACGTACACGTACAGCATCATCAAATTCTTCAACCTCACAGCCGATTTCTTCCAGTTTGGCTGTAGTTGCTTCCAGATGTTTCGGGATAACATTCTTAACGGTAACATCACCACCGGTTGCTGCAGCTGCGAACATAAATGTTCCGGCTTCAATCTGATCCGGGATGATGGAATATTCAGTACGGTGAAGTTTCTCAACACCTTTGATACGGATAACATCTGTACCTGCACCTTTGATGTTGGCGCCCATGCTGTTCAGGAAGTTCGCAACATCAACGACATGCGGCTCTCTTGCTGCATTCTCAATTATCGTACGTCCTGACGCCATAGATGCTGCCATCATGATATTGATCGTAGCTCCTACAGAAACTACATCTAAGAAGATATGACTTCCGTGAAGATTCTCTGTCTCGGCAACGATCGCACCGTGAAGAATATTCACAGATGCACCAAGTGCACGGAATCCTTTGAGATGCTGGTCTATCGGACGACTTCCGATGTTGCATCCGCCAGGAAGCGGTACTTCTGCATGTTTGTATTTACCAAGTAATGCACCCAGAAGATAATAGGATGCACGGATTTTTTTAATATATTCATAATCAACGCTGATGTCGTTGATCGTAGAACCATTGATTTTTACTGTAGATCTGTCAATTCGCTCTACCTGTGCGCCAATACCGGCGATTGCTTCCAATAAAACATTAATGTCTCTTACATCAGGCAGGTTCTCGATAAGGATTGTTTCATCCGTCATAATTGCTGCAGAAAGAATTGCAAGTGCAGCATTTTTGGCGCCACCAATTTCTACTTCTCCCACTAACGGGTTGCCGCCTTTAATTACATACTGTTCCATAAAGCACCTCTATAATTATTTTCACTCCGTAAGCCGAAGCAAATATCAGAAATTTATTATCAGACTTTTAAACACTTTTAATACTTTGTTAAAAAGCTCAGTTTCGTATTATAACACAAATTTCACATTTGTAAATAAAAATTTCCTCTGTACGCTTCTGCTCCCCTGCTTTTCAATGGTTACTCTTACTTTTCTTTCAGTGTTTTCAAAAGAATCTCCAGACTTGCTTCCAGATCTTTCCCCTCTTCATCTATCACAATATCTGCATACTTTTCGTACAATGGAGTTCTTTCTTCATACAGATCCGTAAGATTCTGTCCTTCTCTCAGCAAAACGCCTCTGCCCTTCAGATTTCCGAGTCGCTTTGAAAGAGCATTTAAAGACAATTTCAAATACACAACGGTTCCTATGGATTTCAGATGTTCCATGGCTTCTTCGCAGTAAACAACGCTTCCACCTGTTGCAATGACTGTATTCTCTGCCTCTATTGATGCATTGACACGATTCTCAACATCTTTAAATCCTTTATATCCTTCTTCTTCTATGATTTCGGACAGGCGTCTCTTTTCCTGTTTCTGAATCAGAAGATCGGAATCAAGGAACTGATAGCCCAATACCTTCGCCAGTACAACCCCTATTGTACTTTTTCCTGCTCCCGGCATTCCTATCAACGTTATATTATTCATAAAATTTCTTTTCTCCTGTCTCTTATGAATTGCTTAAAGAATATTTTACCATAAACAGCAGTATTCTGCAATCTCTTTTAAATCAAGGCTTGGCGGTCTTTTTCGTTTTTGGGGGAACAGCTTTTTTACGTTTTTTTACACTGTATCCAAAAGTTCCCAGCTTCTTTCCTGTGCCAAGATATTCTCCATGAGAATAGACCAGCGGTCTGGCTCTGTTCAGGTCAAAACGATTATTTTCGTCCATATAGCGTTCGTCTGCATGAACTGCAACAACCTCTGCCAGAAACATATGATGTGAACCAAGCTCTCTGATTTCTTTTACTCTGCATTCGATCGACACCGGAGCCTCTTTTATCATCGGTGCTTTTACGATATCCGCCTTTTCTCTCGTAAGTCCGGTCTCTTTGAATTTATCTACATCACGTCCGGATCTGACTCCGCAGTAATCCGTTGCTGCAGCAAGTTCTTCTGTTGTCAGATTGATCACGAATTCTCCGGTTTCTTTTATCATGTGATAGGAAAAACGCTCCGGTCTTACTGAAATATAAGCCATCGGAGGATTGGTACAGATGGTACCGGTCCATGCAACCGTTATAATATCATCCTGCCCTTTCCCATCTGTAACGCTCACCATGACTGCCGGGATCGGGTAGATCATATTGCCCGGTTTCCATGTTTGTTTTGCCATTTGTTTTCCTCCGATTTATACGTAATCGCTGCCGATCATCTGTGCGGCCTCCATAAGTGGCGGAATCAGCTGTTTCTTACGTGATACGACACCTTTCAGATAAATTGTTCCATCCTTAGGTTCAATCTTAAATGCATTGACAGCCATTTCCTCACTTCCCTCGCCATAGAACAGAAGCTCTGTAGACTGCTCCATAATATCTGTCAGCATAAAGTATACTCTTGATACACCGTGACGTCCGCATTCGCTGACCATAAACGGAATCAGACGCTCTTTGATCTCGCGCAGTTCATCTGCATCCATGGAGCTGATCTGACCTACACCGAAGCAGATATCTCCCTCTGCAATAAACTTCTTGTAATCCTGATAGAAGATTTCCTCCGGAGATTTGTCTTTCAGATTGCTTCCTGCCTTAAACATTTCTTTTGCAAATTCTTCAATGGAAATGTCTGCAATAAGTGCAAGTGCACCTGCAGCCATTTTGTCCTGCAGTGTACAGGTCGGAGAACGGAACATCAGTGTATCAGAAATGATTGCAGCGCAGAGAAGTCCGGCGATTTTAGGCGGAATCTCCAGTTTCTGTTCTCCATACATCTGATACATGATCGTGCCTGTACAGCCAACCGGCTGATTGCGGAAACTGATCGGCTGCATTGTCTGCAGTGTGCCCAGTTTGTGATGATCAATGATCTCCATGATATCAGCCTTATCAATATTATCTACAGCCTGGTCTTTTTCATTATGATCTACCAGAACCACTTTTTTCCTGTGCATGTCCAGGAAATTACGTCTGGAAATCGTACCAATACATTTGCCTTTTTTGTTGATGACCGGGAATGCACGATGACGATGTTTGATCATTACTTCCTGAATATCATCTGTAAAATCTTCTGTGTTAAATGTAACCAGATTATCTGTTTTCATGATATATTTAACAGGAATACTCTGATTGATCAGACGTGAGATCGTAAAGGTATCATACGGAGAAGAAATAATGATGATATCTTTCTCATGCGCCAGTTTCAGTACCTTTTCGGTAACTTCAATCCCCATTCCAACGATGATACAGCTTACATTCTGCTCAATCGCTTGCAGATGGTCTTCTTCACGATTACCCATGATGACCATATCATTTTCTTCTACATATTCTTTCATCTTATCCGGATTGGCAGTTGCTACCATAATCTTTCCCTGGATAAAATATCCATGTGCGTTACCTTCGATCACTTTTCCTCCGATTGTCTCAGCGATTCGCTGATACTGCGTTCTCGCTCTGGAAAGAAGATAGCTGTCTGTTGTATCCATATATGTTTTTGCAATATCACCAATTGTGATCAGGCCTTCCAATGTGCCGTCTTTTTCACGAATCGGCAGAGAAACGATGCTGTTTTCCTGCATCAGATCCCATGCATTTTTCAGTGACATGCTCTTATTTGCTTCCGGACTCAGGCGGATATCCATATCCTTTACCTGTGTTCCGATATTGCTTAAGTATCCTGGTGGCTGTACTCCAAAACGATTCAGTACGTATTCTGTTTCTTCATTGATCTGTCCTGCACGTTTTGGAATATATCTGATTTCCTGTGTAGTTCTGTTTTTGATATCACAATAGGCGATTGCAGAACAGATGGAATCTGTATCCGGATTTTTGTGTCCGATAACAAAAATTTTTTCCTGATTTTTCATAAAAATAAAATCCTCTTATTAATTAATCTAATTTAATGTTTGCAAAAAGTGATCCCAGAGAAGTCGTTGCCTGCTCTCCTGCATCCGGCACTTCGTAAACCTCTTCTTCGATTTCCTTTGCCATCATATCTGTTGCTTCTTTGATGCTGAGACTGAGTTTGCCATCTTTGATCGCAGTAACTTTGACCTTTACCGTATCTCCCACTGCCAGAACCTCTGATGGTTTCTTGATCCTTTTTTCACAGATCTGTGAAATGTGAACCAGGCCGGAAAGTCCATTTCCAAGATTTACAAATGCCCCATATGGCTGAAGACTCTCTACAGTTCCTTCTGTTACAAGACCAATCTCCAGGTTTGAAACTTTATTTTTTCTTTCTTCTTCCGCTTTTGCTCTGAGAATTTCTTTGGCAGAAAGAATCAGTTTCTTACTTTCTTTGTCTACATCCAGCACCTGTACCTGAATCGGTTTATTCAGATATTCTTCTGTGTCCTCCACATAATTCAGTGCAAGTTTGGATGCTGGAATAAATCCCCTTACACCTTCCACATACGCAATAACACCGGCATTTGTGATTCCTTTTACTACAACATCCAGCACTTCACCGGATTCTTTCAGTTCTTTTAATTTATCCCATGCCAGCACGTCTACTGCCTCAACTCTGGAAAGAAGAATATTTCCCTGTCCATCGTCTTTTCTTACAACTGTTGCAGAGACTTCATCTCCTTCATGTACTTCATCCTTCAGGCTGAATCCCGGTTCTCTGCTGTAGTTTTCTGCCGGAATCACGCCCTCTGCATAATATTTCAGATCAAGGATTACTTCTTTTTCATCTACACTGATTACAGTCCCTGTAAGAATATCGCCTTCTTCTATTGTTTTCATAGACTCTTCCAGTTCTTTTTCATAATCTTTCATTGATTCAGCCATGATTTTCCGTTCTCCTTTACTTATACTTGTTATTCTTTATTTATTATCTGTATTATAGCATGCCACATGTTTTCGCAATGCATTTCCTTCAATACATTCTTTTGTACCCTGATATCAATTATATTATAACCTGTAAAATAAAAAAAGCCCCCAAAATAGAGGCTTATAAACGAGGAGTGCCCCGGCAGTGGTTTACCGGGGCGATTATTATGAAAAAATTTATGTGTAATGAAGAACATTACAACGTCTGTTTTGTGTAGCTCTTTCGAACTATCCTTATAGTACCAGTCATTTATGAACATAGTATGAACAAGTCATGAACCTTTCGTGTATTTGCACAATTTTTTCGTTTTTCATCCTCGTTTTTTATAAAAATGTAACATATGGTTTTTTTATGTTATTTTACTTGTTGTGTATTTTATACATTGTCATATAACAGAACTCTTCTTAGTTCAGAAATCCTTTTACAAGCTCAACAAGTTTGCCAAGAATTCCCTTCACATCTTCTTTCGTAATTCCAAGGCTTTCCAGTTTGTCATACACTTTGTTTACCTGAGATCTCAGCTCATTCTCATCCAGATCCATGTTTTTGAATTTATTGTACAGCTGAATTAATGTGGATTTGTCAGAATCAGAAAGAGTTACCCCTAATTCTCCAGCTGCAACATCCAGTGCACTGCTGATCTGATCATCTGTTACATTTACTGTTCCCAGAGTTTCTTTGGCAGAGATAATAAGATCTACCACTTTATCCGGATCTGATAACAGGTCATCTACTCCACTCTGCTCCAGAAGTTCTACTGCCTGATCTACAGCAGCATCTGTTGTCTGATCTGCATAAACCATGGCAGGTGCAGTACATGTAAGAGCTCCTGCAAGAATAAATGCACTTAATTTGTTTATTTTCATCATTTTAATTACCTCCTGAATAAATACAATTACAGTTTCTATCAATGATACGAACTGCATTATAACACACTATGAAAAAAAAGCTGTAAAATATTCTTAATTCATAGAACTTTCGACAATCGTTCACTTTTTTTTCATAAGTTAAACACGATTCCATCACAATTTCTGGATATACTAAGACCATAAAAATAATACAGCCAACATTATTTTTATAAAATTTTCTTTTTCATATGTTGATTGCCGAAAAGCAATCAACTCTCCTTCCTTTTAAATTTAATAAATATTACTATAAAAGGCATCCGACCAGCCACCGGATGCCTTTTATAGTTGTTATTTTTATTATTTCATATCTACAAAAATATCTGCCAGTGCAGCAAACTGTTCCAGGGTAAGAGCCTCACCTCGGATATTCAGTGGAAGTCCACATTCCGTGATTGCCTGCTCAACCTGTTCTTTGGTAAACTGCAGCTCCTGTGAATTTTTTAATCCGTTTGCCAGTGTCTTTCTTCTCTGGTTAAAAGAAGCGCGGATAATACGGAACATCAGCTTTTCATCCTTTGCCTGTACCGGCGGATTCTGATGTCTGGTCAGCCGGATCACTGCACTGCCAACCTTCGGTCTCGGCATAAAACAGTTCGGCGGAACATTTGCCACGATCTCCGGTTTTGCATAATACTGTACTGCCAGTGATAAAGCGCCATAATCCTTGGATCCGGGACCTGTCTGCATTCTGTCTGCAACTTCTTTCTGAACCATTACCGTAATGGAATCTACAGGCACATGACTTTCAAACAGTCCCATGATGATCGGTGTTGTTATATAATACGGCAGATTTGCCACAACTTTGATCGGACGTCCCTGATTCTTTTCATCTGCGATCTTCCGGATATCTGTCTTCAGGATATCACCATGTATCACAGATACATTATCCCACTCTTTCAGCGTATCCTGAAGAATCGGGATCAACGCGTCATCAATCTCAACTGCAGTAACCTCTCTGGCCGCATCTGCCAGATACTGAGTCATCGTTCCGATTCCTGGTCCGATTTCCAGTACAAAATCATCTTTTGTAATTTCAGATGCCTCAATGATCCTGTCCAGAACACGGGTATCGATCAGAAAATTCTGACCAAACCTTTTCTGGAACACAAATCCGTACTTTTGAAGAACTTCAATGGTATATTTCGGGTTTCCAAGATAAGGTCTGGTCATAATTTCCTCCTGTTGCTTATGCTCATTTTAATTTTTCAGCTGAAATCTTTCTCGTAAAGTACCAAGTATCCGTCAGGATTGACTTTCTTCTTGCCTATCAGCTTGCGAAGTCCGCCTTTGGATTTTGCAATGGCATTATCAATGATTTCTTTGACAGCACCTACATTCATCGGCTGATCTTCTTTCTGGCTTGTACTGATCAGATTATACAGTGCAAGCATACCCATCTGATCAATAGTATATCCATTTTCTCTTGTGTACACTTTTGCAAAGTTAACAAGCTCATCATTGGTAAATACCGGAATATTGATCATAGATGTAAATTTGGATGTAAATTTCGGGAATCTCGCAATCAGTTTACGCATACCGATCTTTTCATCTTCGATGATAACGATCAGACCGTCTGTACGGAATTCCATTGCTTTGTTCAGCTGATTTACTGTTTCTTTGGTAAGCTGATTTGCGTTTTCGATAACCAGGAATCCTCCTGCCATCTTGCTGACGATCTCTGCAATATTCTTGCCATTGATCTGATCTGCAAATACATAGGCAACTTTGGATGCATCCAGATTCAGCTCTTTGCAGATTGCAGGAATCAGACTTGAGATCAGGCGGGTTTTTCCGGTTTCACGACCACCCATAACAATCACGTTACCTGTTCTGGATGTTTTATCTGCAGCACCCATCTGTACATCACAAAGCGTATCAAGGATCTGTTCTTTCAGTCCAGGTACTTTTGCAAAGTATGTAAAGAGCTTCTCTTCATCCTCTGTAAGTACTTTTTCCCTCGGAATGATATCTTCTGCATTTTTCTTAGGCTGCATAGAATCGATCAGCTGTTCCATTTCTTCTTCTTCTGAAACCGGTTTTTTTGCTTTTTTCACAGGTTTGGATTTCTTAACTTCTCTGACAGGAATCTCCATTGTCTCTGCATTATCAATATCATTGAGGAAATCCATTCCTTTCAGCAGATCATCCTCATCTTCATAACCGTCTTCTTCTCCGAAATCTTCATCATCTTCCATCAGAGAATCAAATTCATCTGTTTCCGGTTCTTCCTGATCATTCTCATCGGATTCCGTTTCATCCTGTTCCGGCTCGGCTGCTTTTCCTGCCGGACCATTCATAAATTCATCCTCTGCACTCTGAAGATCTTCTTCGGACATATATTCTTCATCGTCCTCCGGAACAGTTTCCTGAACCTCTTCAGCTGGTTTCTTTGCCGGAATCGGTCCTTTCGGAATTTCAATTCCCTGGGCAGACGCAGCTGCAAGGATCGTATCTTCAAGATTAAATTCAAAATCATCTGAAGATGCATTTTCTGCACCTGGCAGGCAGATATCCGGTGCTTTTGGAATTTCTATTTCTTCAGGATTATCCAAATTCATATTCTTCATGGATTCCGGAATTTCAAGCTCCGGCATTTTCATTTCAACCGGCTGTTCTTCCTGTTTTTCTGTATTCTCAGCCGCTTTATCTTCCTTCTCAGCTTCAACATTTTCAGCAGGCTCAGCTGCTTCCAGAGTATCCTCTGATTCCAGTATCTCCGTATTTTCTCCGGCAGTCGGTTCTTCCGGACCGCTCTTGATCTCCTCTTCGGTAACCTGCTCGATCATTTCTTCCATATTGCTGAAAACAGACTGTCCTGGATTCTTAGGCGGATGGATCACTGCATCTTCCGGCTCAAGTTCCGGAACATTCACATCAGTCTCATCAGAAGAAATGTCTTTGATAAGTTCCTCCTGGACTTCTTCCGGAGCTTCCTGTTCTTCTTTCATGAAATCTTCTTCAGTTTCTTTCTTTTTGTTTCCACTGAAGATATCTCTGATACCTTTCGAAATTTTTTCCTGAAGACTTTCTGCACTGTTGACATCTCTCTCATCGATTGCTACGCTCTCGATCACAGGTCCGTCCTCTTCTGCAGTTTTCACTTCCTGCGCAGGCTTTTCTTCATTGATAGAATCCGCATCTTTTACAGGTGTAAGTTTTGGAATAAACTGACTGTCATATTTTTCTTTTTCTTCTCCCGTCAGCATTCCCATTCTGTTCTTGAGATCCAGTGCCTTCATAACGTATTTTCCGTCACTGAACCAGAGAACCATTTCATCACAAAGACTCAGACACTTCTGAGTATCTCCATTCTGATAATACAGTTTTGCCAGTTCATAAGACCAGCGCTCTGTAAATTCTTTTTCTTTGTATTCCTCCAGGATCTTGATCTGTTCATCCAGAGAAACCTGTTTTTCCTTGCAGATTTTGTACTTGAGGATATATCTGGTGTTATCATTTGGTGCAACCTCCAGAAATTCCTCATAAAATTCTTCTGCTTCACTGATATCCTTCATTTTGAGGGATACTTCAATTAAGCGATATAAAATATTTTTGCCAATCGGTGCTCTGTGATAAGCCAGAAGGAAGATTTCCTTACTGTCTTCGTATCTTTTATTTGCTGCATAGATTTCTCCAACAACACATAAGGTACGAACATTCTTAACACGACGCCAGTCAATACTGTCTACCACTTCCATAGCATCCTTGTAATTTTTCTTTTCTACAAGGCGATTTATTTCTTCAAGTTTGATCCGAAATTCCTCTTTATCCAATGCATTCACCAACTTTCCAATATTAAAAACAGTGTAACATATGCCATAATGCTTGTCAAAATGTGATAACCACAAAAATGCTTTAATTTACAGGGTTAAACACTTCTCCTTTTACTACTTTGAAAACTTTGTTGATATGAAACTGGTGGCTCACAAAATCATCCAGTCCCGTACAAGTGATCAGTGTCTGTATATCATGAATGCTGTCCAGCAGATATGTCTGTCTGTTGCTGTCCAACTCTGAAAGTACATCATCCAGAAGAAGTATCGGCGTATCTTTGATTTTTTCTTTTACCAGATAGATTTCTGAAAGTTTCAAAGACAGGGCCGCTGTTCTCTGCTGTCCCTGTGAACCAAATTTTCGGATATCGATCCCGTTTACCATAAAACACAGATCATCTCTGTGTGGACCGGCAGATGTCATTTTCATCCGCATATCACGTTCTCTGTTTTTTTTCAAAGTTTCTTCAAAGCATTCTGACTCTGTACTCGGTTCATAAATGACCTCAAGATGTTCTTCTCCACCCGTCAGATTACGGTGGATATCCTGAATCACATCATTCAGGTCTCTGACAAAATCCCGCCTTTTTTCAATGATCTTTTTTCCGTACTGCAACATCTGAATATCCCAGATCTCCAGTGTTTCCCGCAAAGAAGGATTTTGGTAAAGATCTTTCAGAAGACGGTTTCTCTGATTTACGATATGATTATATCCTGCCAGATCCGTCAGATATATCTGGTCAAGCTGGCATAATTCCAGATCCATAAATCTTCTTCTCTCGCCAGGTCCGTTTTTGATGATATTCAGATCCTCCGGTGAGAAAAAAACAAGATTTACGATTCCAAATAATTCCCTGGCTTTTTTGATCGGCAATCCATTGATTGCCACGCCTTTTGCCTTATTTTTACGAAGATGCATGTCGATCTTATAAGAAAGCTCATCCTTTTTTACCATCATTCGAATATGCGATTCTTCCTCTCCAAAACGAATGATTTCTTTGTCTTTACTTCCTTTATGTGATTTCGTTGTCCCGCAAATATACACAGATTCCAGAATATTGGTTTTGCCCTGTGCATTATCTCCGTAAAAAATATTGGTTCCTTTATCAAAATCCAGCTGCAGATCCTGATAATTTCTGAAATTCTTAAGTTCTATCGATTCTATATACATAATTATCTGATGACTTTGATTTCCTGATCTTCAAAAGTGATCACATCACCTTCATAAACCTTACGGCCTCTTCGCTGGTCAACTTCACCATTTACCTGAACAAGACCATCCTGAATCGCATACTTTGCTTCCACTCCGTCTTCTACGACTCCGGCAAGTTTCAAAGCCTGTCCGAGTTTTATAAATTCATCTCTGATTTTGATTTCCAAATCATTCACCTCTTATCTGGACTGATTCTATTTTTATCTATTCTGATTCTGACTGATATTTACCGGCAGGATCAGATATGTGTAGTTTTCTTCATCATCTCTGATAAAACATGGTGCTTTCGGGTTCATCAGATACATATGAATTACTTCATCATCTATAACTTTCAAAGCATCGATCAGGAATTTCGGGTTGAATCCGATGAGAATATCTTTACCATCTTTTTCAATATCAATCTCTTCATTCATGGAACCCATAGCAGAATCGATTTTCAGTTCCATGCTGTTGTCTTTGATCTCAATTACGATTGGTTTCTTATCACCTTCTCGTACCAGAAGTGTTGCTCGGTCAATACAGTCAAGGAATTCTTTTTTGTTTACGCTGACTTTTGTATCGTAATCACTGGAAAGCATCTGATCAATGCGGAAATATTCTCCTTCGATCAGTCTGGAAACAACCATGGTCTGGTCAAATTCAAACAGAATATGATTTTTTGTAAAATAGATACTTACCTGATCATCAATTTCACCGGACAGGATCTTGCTTATCTCACTTAATGTTTTGCCTGGAACAACGATCTTGCGATCTGAATATTCTTTTTTCAGAGGCATCTTCCGGATAGAGATACGATGACCATCCAGAGAAACAATTTTCAGACAATTATCTTTTATTTCAAATAATTCTCCAGTCATCAGGCGGTTATTTTCATTAACTGCAATGGAAAAGATTGTCTGACGAATCATTTCTTTCAAAGTAAACTGAGAAAGAGTCAGTGATTCATCTTTTTCAATAACCGGAAGATATGCAAAATCTTCGCCTGCTTTGCCCGGAATTGTAAATTTGGCTTTTTCACAGGTGATCGTAGCTACGAAATTGCTGTCTGTGGTAATGGTTACATCATTATCCGGAAGTCTTCGAATAATTTCATAGAAGATTTTTGCATCAAGAGCAACCATACCTTTTTCTTCAATATGGCCCTCAACGATTGTTTCAATACCAAGTTCCATGTCATTGGTAGTAAATTTGATCTGGTTTGTTGTTGCATCCATAAGAATACATTCAAGAATTGGCATTGTTGTTTTGGATGGTACAGCTTTCAAAGATATATTTACGCTTTTTAAAAGATTACTTTTGGAACAGATGATTTTCATGATGTGTATAACTCCCTTCCTGTTTCAGAATTGGCTTTATAAATAAAAATATATAAAGAAATCCGCCGTAGCCGCCTTAGGGGGGTGTGAATATGTGAAAAAGTCTTTCAAACCTTGAAAAACGGGGATTTCTTTACTGTATAACTCCGTGTATAAACGACTTTCAAAGTTAAAATTGTGTGTGGAAAAGTCTCTTAACCTTGTGGATTAATTTTTTTCCTTAACGTATCAATGGAGTTTTTGAGGTTATCATTTGTCTTTAATTCGTTCTCAATCTTCTCTATCCCGTGCATAACTGTGGTATGGTCACGGTCTCCCAGATTTTTGCCGATTGTTTTGAGCGAAGTATCTATAATATCACGGCACAGATACATTGCAATCTGTCGTGGCATAACGATTTTGGAGCTTCGTTTATTGCCGCAGAGATCTGCAACTGTTACGTGATAATGCTCAGCAACTACAGAAATAATGTAATCTGGAGTGATCACCTTCTGTTCATCCGGTGAAATAATGTCTTTTAATGCCTGTTCGGCAAGTTCCAGGGTTACTTCTTTCTTTTCCAGTTTGGAGCTGGCCATGACTTTGTTGAAAGCACCTTCCAGTTCTCGGATATTGGATTTGATATTTGTTGCGATATATTTGATGACTTCTTCGCTGATATTATAGCCTTCCAGTTCTTCTTTTTTATGAAGAATAGCCATTCGTGTCTCATAATCCGGAAGGGTGATATCTGCGATCAGCCCCCATTCGAATCTGGAACGGAAACGTTCTTCCAGGATTTCCATATCTTTTGGCGGTTTATCAGAAGATATGATGATCTGTTTTTTCGCACTGTGCAAACTGTTAAAGGTATGGAAAAATTCTTCCTGTGTAGATTCCTTTCCTATAATAAACTGAATATCATCGACAAGAAGAACATCGATGTTTCTGTATTTTTCACGGAATTTGGACATTGCTGAGTTGTTTCCGTTTCGGATCGTTTCAATCAGTTCATTGGTAAATTCTTCACTGGTAACATACAAAACTTTGCTGTTTTCATCGTGCTCAATAATATAATGAGCGATGGAATGCATAAGATGGGTTTTACCAAGGCCGGCACCTCCATAGATAAACAGTGGGTTGTATGTATCTCCCGGAGATTCAGCAACTGCAAGGGCTGCGGCCTGTGCAAATTTATTATTGTTACCGACGATAAAGGTATCAAAAATATATTTGGGATTGAGGTGAGCTTCTTCACAGCGACGGTCAATATCGGTAAGACCTGTTTCTGCTGCAGCATTAGTATAAGAAGAAACTTCTTTTTTGGGTGCCTCATCAGGAGATATGAATTTGACTTCGCATTCGTCCATGCCGGTTATTTCGCAAATAGTAACCTGAAGGAGAAGCTTATACTTCTTATTAAGAAGGTTTATTAAAACAACCTGTTCTGAAGGAACAAGAATCGTAATCACATTATCCTTGACATCATAGACTTTTAGCGGCTTCAGCCAGGTATTAAAGGCAACATCGCCTACATCGTAATCTGCTTTAACGGTTTGCAGAATTTTATCCCAATTTTCAATCACTTTATCCATGTTTCTATCTCCTGGTTTTTTGAAAGTTTATTGTATAAGTCAAAAGACATAAATATCCTTTTATATATTATAATAAATTCGCGTGATTAGCAACGGTTAATTGGGGGTATAAAGGGGGAAAATTCACAGGTTACGGGGATAGTTTTCCACTTTGTCCACATGTGTATAACCATGAAATGGTGGATAAAATGCCATAAGTTTACATAACATAGGAAATAGTGGAAAAATGACTATGGGGATTGTGTATAAGTGTATCCACACTGAAAAAGATGTAAAATAAAGGTTTTTTTGAGTATGTTGTGTAAAAAACAGTCGAAAAATGGGGATAAAAACGCAGGAAAAATTAGAGTTATCCACAAGTTATCCACAAAAAGTGGATAACTTTACGTTAACCATAACTTTCCACATAGATGTGTGGGTTAATCCACAATTGGCTGAAATGCTGATATTTCTTGAGATTTTTAATATTTTGGCTTGACGAACAGGGTCATTATGAATATAATTGAAATGATGTTCTAGGAAAATATTACGAATACGCTATAATAGATAAAGGAGGTGCTTTACCTATGAAAATGACATTTCAGCCAAAGAAAAGATCCAGAGCTAAAGTTCATGGATTCAGAGCTCGTATGAGCACAAAGGGTGGCCGTAAAGTATTAGCTGCCAGAAGATTAAAAGGAAGAAAACAGTTATCAGCCTAAAGATATAAGACCGCAGTTGATGTGGTCTTTTCTTCTATAATGAAAAAAGGAGGATTCGATGAAATATTCAGAGTCCTTAAAGAAAAACAGAGATTTTCAACAGGTTTACAAGCGTGGAACATCAAAAGCAAATCGGTATCTGGTGATGTACGTGCTGCCTAATCAGCACATGATGAATCGTCTGGGAATATCAGTAAGTAAAAAAGTAGGGAATAGTGTGGTTCGCCACAGACTCACCAGGCTGATCAGAGAAAGCTATCGTTTAAATGAAGAAAAATTTGACAGAAATCTTGATATTGTAGTGATCGCCCGTAATTCTGCAAAGGACAGAAGTTATCAGGAGATTGAGAGTGCCTTTATGAATCTGGCACAGAAGCATGCAATTGCAGGAGGAACGGATGAAGAAACTTCTTATTAAAATGATACGACTCTATCAGATCTATATTTCACCGATGAAGAGAACGAAGTGTCCTTATATTCCCACATGTTCTCAATATGGTTTGGAAGCAATCGAAAAATATGGTGCGCTTAAGGGAGGATTACTTGCAGTATGGAGAATATTACGGTGTAATCCTTTTTCTCATGGAGGATATGATCCCGTACCATAAGGTGGATGAGGTGGTTTCAGGTAACTACTTCATAAGATTATCCAGGAGGAACTAGAAAATTGGAAAGTATGATTTTGGCTACTAAGAGTGGTACCCCGATCATTGGTCAGATTGCAGTCGTAATGGGATGGATCATGAATGCAATCTACAAAGTACTGGATATGGTCGGAATCCAGAACCTTGGTCTTTGTATTATCATTTTCAGTATTCTGATCTATCTTTGTATGACTCCTCTGCAGATCAAACAGCAGAAGTTTTCTAAACTGAGTGCGATCATGCAGCCTGAGATTCAGAAAATTCAGAAGAAATATCAGGGTAAAAAAGATCAGGATTCTATGATGAAGATGCAGGAAGAAACACAGGCAGTATATCAGAAATATGGTGTATCTGCGACAGGAAGCTGTGTACAGCTTGCTATCCAGCTGCCGATTCTGTATGCTCTGTATCAGGTAATCCAGAACATTCCTGCATATGTTGGCAGTGTTTACAATGTATTCAATGGTGTCTGCACAAAGATCCTTGCAGTAGATGGATTTACAGATATCATCAATAATTTTATCACAGATAACAAGATGACACGAGTAAGACAGGTAACTGAGAATGCAGATTCTATCGTAGATTTCCTGTATGCGCTGTCTCCGTCTCAGTGGGAATCCTTACAGAATATCAGCCAGTTCTCCGGATTTTCAGATCAGATCAGCAAGACTGCTTCTGAAATCCAGAAAATGCAGACATTTGGTGTGCTGAACATTGCTGACCAGCCACTGAGTTATATCAAAACGGGATCCCTGATCCTTATCATCGCAGCTCTTGCAATTCCGCTTCTTTCCTGGGCTACACAGATGCTCAACCTGAAGCTTATGCCACAGGCAGCGACGCAGAATGGCAATAATGATAACAATGCCATGGCAAGTTCCATGAAGACGATGAACACAGTAATGCCGCTTATGTCAGCATTTTTCTGTTTCACCTTCCCGGTAGGTCTTGGTATTTACTGGATCGCAAGTTCCGTAGTAAGAAGTATCCAGCAGCTGCTGATCAACCGTCATCTGAACAAGATGAATATCGATGACCTTGTTAATGAAAATATGAAAAAGATGGAAGCCAAGAGAGCAAAAGAAGGACTTCCGCCGCAGAAGATTACAAATCAGGCTCATCAGAGTGCCCGAAACATCAATAAGATTGAAAAAGGCATGAGTGGTACTGATGAAGCAAATCGTGCAAAAAAAGTAGAAGAAGCTTACAAGAATGCATCTCATGCAAAAGCCGGAAGTATCACAGCCAAGGCAAATCTTGTAAGAGATTTCGAAGAACGTAATAAGAAGAAATAAGGAAAGGAAGGTCGGGTTTTTACTATGGATGAATATATGCAGTTTTCAGCCAAAACAAAGAACGAGGCAATTACAAAGGCATGTATTGAACTGGGTGTATCCAGTGATCAGCTTGATATTCAGGTAGTCAGCGAAGGAAGTTCCGGATTTTTTGGAATCGGAAGTAAACCGGCAATTATCAAAGCTCGTAAAGTAGATGATAATTCTGAAGAAAAAGAAATCGAAAAAATCGTTGATTCTGTTAAAATTAATGCTTTTAAAGAAGATACCGTAAAAGAAACACAGAAATCTGCACCGAAATCCGTTTCCAGACAGAACGATGTGAAACCGGAGACTAAGACAGAAACCGCAAAAGCATCAAAAGAAGAAAAACAGCCGAGACCTGCAAAAGAAAAACCTGCAAAAGAGAAACCGGTAAAAGAACAGAAAGAAAGACCGGCGAAAGAAAAACAGGTAAAAGCATCAAAACCGATCGAAATCATTACAGATCCGGAAGAAATCAAAGATATTGAAGAGAGAGCACTTGTATTCCTTCGCGATGTATTTGGTTCCATGGATCTTGGAGAAGTTCAGATCACTTCAAAATACAATACAACAGACGGTTGTCTGGAAGTTGATTTTGAAGGAGAAGATATGGGCATCCTTATCGGTAAGAGAGGACAGACACTGGATTCTCTCCAGTATCTGACAAGCCTTGTTGTAAATAAAGGCAAATCCGATTATATCCGCGTCAAACTTGATACAGAGGATTACAGAAGACGTCGTAAAGAGACTCTGGAAAACCTTGCAAGAGGAATTGCCTACAAGGTGAAAAAGACCAGAAAACCTGTTGTACTTGAGCCGATGAATCCATATGAAAGAAGAATCATCCACTCTGCACTGCAGGGAAATAAATTTGTTGAAACAGTCAGTGAAGGTGAGGAACCTTACCGTCATGTAGTTGTTAAATTAAAAAGATATTAATATATGAATCTAAAAAAGATGTTATTCTAGGTGAAAGCGTGAATAACACGTCTTGACGTGTGTGCTTACCTGGGGTAACATCTTTTTTTAGATAGAATACCAGGGTGAAAAGTTCTAAATCCACATGAGCTTGCGTAGCACGGAACAATCCGTAGGTATTCTAAATATTAGAATAATATCTGCGCCAGCAGATATATCCTTAGGAGGAAATATGGACGCAACAATTGCAGCAATCTCTACAGCAATGAGTGCTTCAGGTATTGGTATTGTCCGTATCAGTGGCGAAAATGCTATGGATGTGATCGCGAAGATCTATCGTTCCAAAAACGGAAAAAAAGATATTCGTACAGTCGTCAGCCATACCATTCATTATGGATTTATCTATGATGGAGAAGAAGTTGTAGATGAAGTACTGGTTATGATCATGAGAGGACCTCACACATATACGGGTGAGGACACCGTAGAAATAGATTGTCATGGCGGTGTATATGCCATGAAACGCGTTCTGGAAACTGTTCTAAAAAATGGTGCGGTGATCGCAGAACCGGGAGAGTTTACAAAAAGAGCATTTCTGAACGGAAGGCTGGACTTGTCTCAGGCAGAGGCAGTTATGGATGTCATTCAGGCAAAGAATTCCATGGCACTCAAAAGTTCTGTCGAACAGTTAAAGGGTTCTGTACAGCGGGCTGTTAAAGAAATTCGTGCAAGACTGCTTCACCAGATTGCATATATAGAAACGGCACTGGATGATCCGGAACATTTTGACCTCACAGACTATCCACAGGAACTGCAGAAAATTGTGGAAAAAGAGAGTGAAAATATCAGTGAACTGTTGAAAACAGCGGACGATGGAAGAATGATACAGGAAGGAATCAAGACGGTTATCCTTGGAAAACCAAATGCAGGAAAGTCATCTCTTCTGAATTTTCTGGTTGGAGAAGACCGTGCGATCGTTACAGAAATTGCCGGAACGACAAGAGATATTCTGGAGGAATATATTTCTCTGAACGGGATCACGCTTCGCGTGATCGATACCGCTGGAATCCGTGAAACGGAAGATGTTGTCGAAAAGATCGGAGTCGGTAAGGCAAAACAGATGGCGGAAAACGCAGATCTGATCCTTTATGTTGTGGATTCTTCGCTGCCGCTGGATGATAATGACCGCGAGATCATGGAATTACTTTCCGGACGGAAGAGTATCGTAATTTACAATAAAACAGATCTTGAGGCGGCTGTTGATATTGAAGAATTAAAGGAAAAAACAGGAAGCCCGGTCATTCCGGTATCTGTTGTGGAAGAAACCGGAATCAGTCAGCTGGAGGATGAGATCAAGAGGATGTTTTTCCATGGAGAGCTTTCCTTTAACGATGAGGTATATATTACAAATGCCCGTCATAAGGCCGCACTTGAAGAATCAAAGGAAAGCCTGAAGCTTGTAATGGACAGTATTGCTATGGGAATGTCCGAGGACTTCTTTTCCATTGATCTGATGAATGCGTACGAGAGTCTTGGACGCATAGTGGGTGAATCTGTGGGAGAAGACCTCGTAAACGAGATTTTCAGCAAATTCTGCGTTGGTAAATAAGAAGGGAAGATAAATAATGGAGACAAAAACACTGGAAAAAACCTGTGATATTGTTGTAGTAGGAGCGGGACATGCAGGCTGTGAAGCATCACTTGCCTGTGCACGTCTGGGGCTGGATACAGTAATGTTTACGGTAAGCGTAGACAGTATTGCCTTAATGCCATGTAACCCGAATGTCGGCGGCAGCTCCAAGGGACATCTGGTAAAAGAACTGGATGCGCTTGGCGGAGAGATGGGAAAAAATATCGACAAAACTTTTATTCAGTCAAAGATGCTGAACAGTTCCAAGGGACCGGCAGTTCATTCACTGAGAGCACAGGCAGACAAACAGGCCTACAGCACAGAGATGAGAAAGACTCTGGAAAATCAGGAAAATTTGACCATTAAACAGGGAGAAGTCACAAAGCTTCTCGTGGAAGAAGGCAAAATTACAGGAGTGCAGCTTTATTCAGGTGCAGTTTATCACTGCCAGGCAGTTGTACTCTGCACAGGAACGTACCTGAAAGCAAGATGTATCTACGGTGATGTCAGCAATTATACCGGACCAAATGGACTGCAGGCGGCCAATTATCTGACAGATTCACTCAAAGAGCTTGGAATCGAGATGTTCCGCTTCAAGACAGGAACACCGGCACGAATTGCCGGAAATACGATCGATTATTCCAAAATGGAAGAGCAGTTTGGCGATGAAAGAGTAGTTCCATTCTCATTCTCAACGGATCCGGAGTCTGTACAGATCCAGCAGAAGTCCTGCTGGCTGACTTATACAAACGAAAAAACGCATGAGATCATCCGTAATAATCTGGACCGTTCGCCATTGTATTCCGGTATGATTGAAGGTACCGGACCGAGATACTGTCCATCTATCGAGGACAAGGTCGTTCGTTTTGCGGATAAAAAACGTCATCAGGTATTTATTGAACCAGAAGGACTTTATACGAATGAAATGTATATTGGAGGTATGTCCAGTTCTCTTCCGGAAGATGTACAGGATGAAATGTACCATTCTGTTCCGGGACTGGAACATGCAAAGATTGTTAAGAACGCCTATGCAATTGAGTATGACTGCATCAATCCACGGCAGCTGTATCCGACGCTGGAATTCAAAAAGATCAAAGGCCTGTTCAGTGGCGGACAGTTTAACGGAAGCTCCGGATATGAAGAAGCAGCAGCGCAGGGGCTGATTGCCGGAATCAATGCAGCCATGGAGGTAAAAGGCCGGGAACAGCTGGTTCTGGACCGTTCCGAAGCTTATATTGGAGTACTGATCGATGACCTGGTTACAAAAGAAAACCATGAACCGTATCGAATGATGACAAGCCGTGCAGAATATCGTCTTCTGCTGAGACAGGATAATGCAGATCTTCGTCTCCGTAAAAAAGGATATCAGGTTGGTCTGATCGATGAAGAAACATATCAGGCAGTTCTTCGAAAAGAAGAGGCAATTCAGAAAGAAATCGAGCGTACCGAACATGCAACGATCGGCGGAACACCGGAGGTCCAGAAATTGCTGGAAGAAAAAGGAAGTACACTTCTGAAATCCGGAACAACGATTGCAGAACTGATCCGTAGACCGGAACTGAACTATGAAGATCTGGCACCAATTGACAAAGAAAGACCGGAGCTTCCATGGGATGTGAAGCAGCAGGTAGAGATCAATCTGAAATATGAGGGATATATCAAGAGACAGCTGAAGCAGGTAGAGCAGTTCAAAAAACTGGAAGCAAAGAAAATTCCGGAAGACCTGGATTATGAAAAGGTTGGCAGTCTTCGTATCGAAGCAAGGCAGAAACTGGAAGAATACCGTCCAATCTCTATCGGACAGGCATCTCGTATTTCAGGCGTATCTCCTGCGGATATCTCTGTACTGCTGGTTTATCTTGAACAATACAGAAGAAATTCAAATTCCTGAGAATAGGAGGATATAATATTGTCTTATGATCTGAAAGTACTGGAGCAAGGGTGTGAAGAACTCGGAATTGCTCTGAATGATACACAGAAACAGCAGTTTATTGCTTTTTATGAATATCTGGCAGAAAAAAACAAGGTCATGAACCTGACTGGTATTACCGAGTTTCAGGAAGTGCTGGTAAAGCATTTCCTGGACAGTCTTGCCTGTGTGAAGGCAGTAGATATGACAAAAGTCAGCAAAATTATGGATATCGGAACAGGAGCCGGATTTCCGGGAGTACCACTTAAGATTGCGTTTCCGCATCTGGAAGCCTGTCTTCTTGACTCATTGAAGAAGAGAGTTAATTTTCTCGAAGAAACCTTTGCTCTTCTGAAACTGGAAAATATTACTGCAATTCATGGCAGGGCAGAAGAATTTGCCAAAAATAAAGCATACCGTGAGCAGTATGATCTGTGCGTATCCCGCGCGGTTTCCAATCTGGCTACGTTGTCTGAGTACTGTCTTCCATATGTAAAAGTGGGCGGAAATTTTATTTCTTACAAGTCTGGCACGGTTCAGGAAGAACTGCAGCAGGCAGAAAAAGCAGTTAAGATCCTCGGCGGCAAGATTCAGGATGTGGTTTATTTTAATCTTCCGGATTCTGAAATCCAGCGTTCTCTCGTTGTGATCGAGAAAATGAAACCAACACCGGGCCGCTATCCGCGTAAGGCAGGAACACCACTGAAAGAGCCTCTTTCATAAACAGAAACTGTTTTTAGAAAAACTATTTCAAAAATACGTTTTATTTTCACAAAATCATCACAGATTTATCCAATTTTTATCACAACTTCCTCATAGAATATTTTCAGAGCAGACGTTAAAGCCGGCTCATGATGGAAGATGCTTCCAGGTACCCCCTATCTCTGTTTCACCTGGAGGCATCTTTTATTTTGTAAATATTTGCGGAATACAATATTCTGTTTAAAGAAAAAGGAGGAGAGACTTGTGATTGAAGTAAACAATCTGGTCAAACGCTATGGAGACCATACGGCAGTTGACCACCTTTCTTTTAAAATTGAGAAAGGCAAAATCTACGGCTTTCTGGGGCCAAACGGAGCTGGTAAATCTACGACTATGAATATGATTACCGGTTATATAGCATCTACGGAGGGAACGGTAACCATTGATGGTCATGACATACTGGATGAACCGGAAGAGGCCAAAAAATGTATCGGATATCTGCCGGAAATGCCGCCTCTTTATTTCGACATGACAGTAGGCGAATATATGAGTTTCGTTGCTGATCTCAAAAAAATCCCAAAAAATCAAAAGAAATCCATGGTAGAAGAAGTCATGGAAATGGTAAAAATCACAGACATGAAAAACCGTCTGATCAAAAACCTGTCCAAAGGTTACAGACAGAGAGTCGGACTTGCGCAGGCAATTCTTGGTTATCCGGAAGTGATTATTCTGGATGAGCCGACGGTAGGTCTGGATCCGAAACAGATCATAGAGATCCGTGATCTGATCAAGAGTCTTAAGAAAAAACATACAGTTATCTTAAGTTCACATATTCTGTCAGAAGTCAGTGCAGTCTGTGACTATGTACTGATCATTTCTCATGGAAAACTGGTTGCCAGTGATACACCGGAAAACCTTGGTAAACTTGCAGAAGGTTCTAATACACTGAATCTGCTGGTAAAAGGTGATAAAGATCATATTCGCATTGCACTTGGACAGATCAGTGATATCAAAGATATTAAGATAGAGGATGCAAAGGAAGAACATGCATGGAATGTAATGCTTTCTACCAAAGAGGATATGGATATCCGTGAAGAGGTGTTCTTCAAAATGGCAGATGCACACTGCCCAATTCTGGAAATGCAGTCGAAGAAAGTATCTCTGGAGGAAATCTTCCTTGAACTGACTGAAGATGATAAGAAGAAAAAGAACGAAAAAGAGACAGACAAAAAGGAGGGGGAAAATAAATGATCGCAGTATATAAAAGGGAGCTGAGAAGTTACCTTACTTCCATGATCGGCTACCTGTTCATATTTTTTATCCTGCTTCTGACAGGTATTTATTTTTCAGCATATCAGCTTGGAGCAGCATATCCGCGTTTTGAGTACACATTAAGTGCACTGACCTTTGTATTTCTGATCAGTGTACCGATTCTTACCATGAGAGTCCTTGCAGAAGAACGTAAACAGAAAACAGACCAGCTGCTTCTGACAGCACCTGTATCTGTTGAAAAAATCGTTTTTGGAAAATATCTTGCACTGGTTACGATCTTTGCAATTCCAATGCTGATCATGTGTGTGTATCCACTGCTCATGACAAAATTCGGAACAGTATCTCTGGGAGCAGCATACACTGCGATCCTTGGATTTTTCCTTCTGGGATGTGCAAATCTTGCAATTGGTGTGTTTATTTCCTCATTGACAGAAAGTCAGGTAATTGCGGCAGTACTGACATTTGTTATTCTGTTTGCTTTTTATATGATGAATGGAATTTCCTCTTTCTTCTCAGAAGGAGCACTTTCTACCTGTGTTACATTTGGACTTCTGATTCTGGCAGCAGCGATCATAATCTATACAATGATCAAAAACTTCCTGATCTCAGCAGTCATCTGTGTAGTTGGGGAAATCGCACTTGTCATTGTTTATGTTGTAAATTCCAGCTTTTTCTCAGGTGGAATCCAGAAAATTCTGGATATCTTCAACCTGAGCAGCCATTTTGACAACTTTGCAAATGCAATCTTTGATGTCAAAGGCGTTTTGTATTTCGTGTCTGTGATTGCAGTCTGCCTGTTTCTGACTGTACAGTCGATTGCCAAGAGACGTTGGAATTAAGGAGGTGGGAGACAATGAAATTTACGGAAAAACTGAAAGCAAAGAAAGCAGATAAGATTGAAAATCCGGCAAAAGAGACAGCCAAAAAAGAAAAGAAACCTTTAAAACAGAAAATAAAGGATTCCATGAATAAAAAATACATCAAGAACGGTTCTTACAGCGTTGTGATCAGTGCAGTATTTATCGTAATCGTTCTTGTAGTCAATATGATCGTTGGTTCCCTTCCATCTAAATATACAGAAGTGGATGTCAGCGAACAGAAACTTTACAGTATCGGGGATGACACAAAGAAATTCCTGAAAGATCTGGACAAAGATGTGACCATTTATCAGGTCGTACAGAGCGGTTCTGAAGATGAAACAATTAAAAAGTTACTTGAGAAATATGAAGAAGGATCAGATCATATTAAAGTAGAACAGAAAGATCCTGTTGTAAATCCGAAATTTACGTCAGAATATACCAGTGATGATGTTGCTGCAAACAGCCTGATCGTGGTATGTGGTGACAGAAGCAAAGTTGTAAATTACAGCAGTATTTATGAATCTTCGATTGATTATAATACGTATCAGTCCACAACGACAGGATTCGATGGAGAAGGACAGATCGACAGTGCTATTTCCTATGTAACTTCCGAAGACCTTCCGGTTCTTTATACACTGGATGGACATGGTGAAAAAGACCTGGATTCTACTCTTCAGGAAGATATCCAGAAAGCAAATATTGATATTAAATCTCTGAACCTGATCACAGAAGAAAGTGTCCCGGATGATGCTGCGTGCCTGCTAATCAACGCACCAACTTCCGATATTTCCGAATCTGAGAAAGATGCGATTATTGATTATCTTGAAAATGGCGGAAAAGCTATGATCTTCTCTGATTATACAGAAGAATCCATGGATAATTTTGATGCGGTTCTCAAGAACTATGGAGTAGAGAGAACAGAGGGTATTGTAATTGAAGGCGATTCACAGCATTATGCGCAGATGCCTTATTATCTGGTACCGACAGTCAACAGCACCGATGCAGTCTCTGATTTTGCATCCAAAGGTTATTATGTTCTGATGCCTTATGCACAGGGAATCAAGAAGACAGATGATGTCAGAGATACCGTTACGATCAACAGTCTTCTGACAACTTCTGACAGTGCTTATTCCAAAGTGGATGTCAATAGTGGAGCGATTGAAAAAACCGATGATGATATTGATGGTCCGTTTGATCTTGGTGTAAGTATTACAGAAACATTGGATGATGACAAAGAGACACAGATCGTTTATTATACTTCTTCAAATCTGATGGACAGCCAGATCAACCAGATGGTATCCGGTGGAAATGAGCAGATGATCATGAGTTCTCTGAGCTGGATGTGCAGCTCGGATGAGACATCAACAATTTCTGTTCCATCTAAAAACCTGCAGATTTCCTATCTGACACTGACTGCTTATGATGTAAGCTTCTGGAAGATCATGGTAATGGGAATCATCCCGGTAGTCTTCCTGGTAATGGGATTTATGGTATGGCTGAAAAGGAGAAAAGCATAAATGAAGAAAAAAACAGTCAAACTGGTTTCGGCAGTAGTCGTATTGGGAGTGCTGTGTGCAGCGTATGAAGGCGTAAACTTTTATGTTACCTCACAGGAAGAGAAAGAAACTGAAGAGAATGACACAAGCGTAGATTTGGTAAGTCTGGAGGCAGATGATATAACAGCAGTTTCATTTACCGCAGACCAGAATGAAGTAGAATTTGATAAAAAAGATGATAGCTGGACAGAAAGATCTGATGCGAATTTTCCGGTAAATCAGGATACAGTTGACAGTGCAGTCAAGGGAGTTGCATCCCTGACTGCTGACCAGGAGATTTCCGATGTGGAAGATATGAGTCAGTATGATCTGGATAATCCGCAGAATACCATTACGCTGACAACAGCTGATGGTGATACAAGTCTTCAGATTGGAATGGAATCTTCAAATAATCAGTACTATGTGAAAAAAGAGGATGATGATAAAAATGTTTATCTGGTATCCAGCAGCTCAATAGAGCCTTTTATGGGAACTTTGTATGATTTTGCGGAGAGTGGCACATTTCCATCCGTAACATCTGCTACGATCACAGATGTTAAAGTAGATAAAGAGAATAGTTATGAGCTTACACAGGATGCAGATAATCTGTTCTGGAATGTGTCTGATGGTAAAACTACAGAGAAGGCAGATACTACAAAAGCAGGAACTGTAACTTCAGCGATAGGATCTCTGGCATACGATAAATTTGTAGATTATAACTGCACCGACGATTCCAAGTATGGATTTGACGATCCGTATGCAGTTATCACTGTGAAGTATACCGAGGATGAACAGGAAACACAGACGGTAGAGAAGACGCTTACTATTTATGTGGGAGATGAGACCGGCGATGACCGTTATGTGAAAGTAGATGACAGCAAAGAAGTTTACACGATCACGAAAGATTCTCTGACAGATATCCTCGACAGTACAATGTCTGATTTCTACAACCTGACAGTAAGCTATGTTTCTTCCAATGATCTGGATTCCCTGGAAGTACAGAGCGCAGACGGAGATCATACAATAAACGTTGTAACGGAAACCGTAAAGGCAGAAGATGAAGATACCACAGACGATACAGATTCTGATACTACAGATGAAAGCAGTACAGAAACATCGGATGAGAGTTCCACAGATACAGACTCCTCTGATGAAAGTTCTTCTGATGATGAGGAAGAGACTACTACAACAACTTACAAGTTAGATGGCGAAGACCTCGATGAATCCACATTCACGACTTTCTACAATAAACTCATCAACATGACCGCACAGGAACGTCTTACTGAGGAGTATACTCCAGAAGGAGATCCGGCATATACCTTTATCTTTAAAGATACAGACGGAAAAGAAACTACGGTGAAGTATTATGAATATGATACAAACTTCTATGCGGCGGTAGTTGAGGATAAAGTTTATCTGGTGAACAAGATGAATGTAAAAGATCTGGATGAAGCTTATCAGAAGATGATGAATCCGGATACGGAAGATGCCGAAGAAAGTATATCCGATACAGCTACAGAAGAAAATTAAATTTATACGAACCTGCCCCGCGAGTTGCTCGCGGGGTATTTTTTTGTTTGCCGGTGGTAAAAAAATCTTCCTGGTGATAAAATAGAGTCGATTTTATAATAAGCGAGGAATCAGAGATGTTATATTTTTTAAATGATTATTCAGAAGGTGCACATGAAAAAGTCCTTCAGCACCTGATCGATACCAATATGGAGCAGCTTCCTGGATATGGAACCGACCATTACTGTGAAGAAGCAAAAGAAAAGATCAAGAAGGCATGTGGCTGTGAGGACGCAGAAGTCTTTTTACTGACAGGCGGCACGCAGACCAATCAGATTGTCATTGATACGATGTTACAGCCGTATGAGGGCGTTGTAGCGGCTCAGACGGGACATGTCAGTACACATGAAGCCGGTGCGATTGAATTTACCGGTCATAAAGTCCTGACACTTCCGGAAAAGAATGGGAAAATCAATGCAGCGGACCTTAAGAATCTGATTGAGACATTTTATGGTGATGAAAATCATGAGCATATGGTATTTCCGGGAATGGTCTATATTTCTCACCCGACAGAATATGGAACACTGTATACAAAAAAAGAACTGACGGAGCTTTCTGCAGTATGCAAGGAATATAAAATTCCTCTTTTTATGGACGGAGCCAGACTGATCTATGGTCTTGTAAGTAAAGAAACAGATGTGACTTTACAGGATATTGCAAAGCTTTGCGATGTATTTTATATCGGAGGAACCAAGGCGGGTGCTTTATGCGGAGAAGCTGTTGTGTTTACCGGAGACAGTATGCCGAAGCATTTCCTTACAAGAGTCAAACAGCATGGAGCCCTGCTTGCAAAAGGCAGACTTACGGGGGTGCAGTTTGATGCGCTTTTTACAGATGATCTTTATCTTGAAATTGGTAAAAATGCTATCGAAACAGCCGCCGTTCTTAAAGCGGGACTGAAAGAAAAAGGATATACATTTTACATAGATTCACCTACTAATCAGCAGTTTGTTGTTCTGGAGAACCGTAAGATGGAAGAATTAAAAAAAGATGTTCAGTTCAGCTTCTGGGAGAAGAAGGATGATACACATACGGTAGTCCGATTTGCAACCAGCTGGGCAACCAGAATGGAAGATGTAGAGAAACTTCTTTCTCTGTTATAGATTGTAAAAAGACCTTTTTTATCGTATAATATAGATATTCAGGTGATGGAAAAAGGGAGGTAGAACATGAAGAAACACAGCAAACGTCTGCTGACTGCAGCAGCACTGGTTATGACAACAACTGCCACTATTCATATTATAAATAAAGTGATTGCAGCATCCGCCTGTCTGAAGGAAATGCTGGACACTGATGTAAGAAACTATTATCATTGGCGCTTTGGTGATATTTATTATACAAAAAAAGGCAAAGGAAGCCCGATCCTTTTGATCCATGATATGCTTCCGGGTGGTTCCGGATATGAGTGGGGTAAGATCGAGGATGATCTTGCACTGGAACATACGGTCTATAACCTGGATCTTCCGGGATGCGGACGTTCTGAGAAGTCAGGAATAACTTATACAAACTTTGTTTATGTACAGGCCATCTGCGATTTTATTAAAAATGTGATCGGAGAGAAGACAGATGTTATCGTGAACGGATATGCAGTATCTTTTGTTGTGATGGCATGTCACAATGAAAAAGATCTGTTCAACAAGATTATGATGGTAAATCCGGTCAGTCTTTCAAGTCTGAAACAGATGCCTGGAAAGAAAGAAAAACTTCTCCGCAGATGTCTGGAAATTCCGGTGTTTGGAACATTGGTTTATCACATGGTCGTATCAAGAGATGCTGTTAATAACGAATTCATTGAGAATTATGCATTTGATCCGTTCCATCCGGACAGAGACCTGCAGGATGCATATTATGAGGCAGCGCACAGAGGCGGCTGTTATGCAAAGAATGTTTATGCAAATAAAGCATCTAAATATATGAATATTGATATTACCCGTGGACTGAAAGAAATCGATAACAGTCTTTATATTGTTGAAGGTGAAGCTGAGAACAATGGGGAAGCGATCGTAGAAGCATATAAGAACGTCAATCCGTCTGTTGAAGCTGTAACACTTAAAGAAACTAAGCATTTTCCACATGTGGAAGTGCCGGAACAGTTTCTGGAGCAGGTTGGAATCTTCTTCTGACAGAGCTGACTGTTCGACTTGAAAAAAAGGATAAAAGAAAGAACTCATGCTTATGTTGATTTTCACAGTAAAATGTGATGAATAACACAAGAGCATGAGTTCTTTTTTTCTGGAGAAGTGAGGGTACATTGCCCTACTTCTGCCGTTTATATTTCGAAAGAGCCAGAATGACAGAAACAAATGCCAGAGCAAACATAACTTCGATTCCCAGAGATTTCCAGATATCTGTGGCAATATTGCCGGAAACGCTATGATATCTGGCGAGAGTTTCATTGATGTCCTCATACCAGTAGACTGGAAGAAACTGTGCTATTTTAAGTACTTTTTTATCCATAACACTCATTGGTACAAAAACACCGGACAAAAAGCACATGCCAAGAGAAACAATATTGGAAAGTCCATTGAGCATGTTGCTGTTTTTTACAAAAAGTCCGAGCAGATAAGACAGAGACAGCGAGACCATCATCATCACAAAGGTATTCAGGAGATAATAGGTCAGAACACCGGAAGCCAGGAGATCTTTTTGATACATGACAATTGCACCTGTGACGGCGATCAGCCATAAACCGACTCCGATCGTAAACATGGCAAGCAGTCCTTCAAGGTTCTGCCGGCGAATGGAAACGGATGAAGCCTGCATACGTTTCTGGATATCTTCTTTCTGAAAAGCAAGAAGAATATAGCCCATGGAATAGCACAGAACAGCCAGAAACAGATAGGGAACATAACGGAAATAATAGGTATATGCCGGTGTTTCGGAAGTGGTTTCGGTGTCCTGATACATGGAAACCCTGGAGGAAGGCTGTTCCAGAGCGGCTTTTGCAGCTTCTTTCTGAGAAAAACCAGAAGCAATGTATGTGCGCACATTATTCAGCCATGCATTGATCTGCTGGTCTACATAAAATGAAGTATAGGATCCGGGAATCTTTGTGACGGAAATAGGGTTATCCTGTACAATGCAAGTTTTATAGAAATCTTTTGGAATCTGTACAATATATTCTGCATTTCTGTAAAAAAGCTCTTCCTGCATAACAGAAGGATCACTGGAAATCTCAGAAACATTATGGATTGTTTTGAGATAGTCTGTTAAAGCATGAGAAAGAGTACTCTGATCATTATCTGCAACGGCAATATCCACTCGCGCTTTTTCAAAATCTTCCAGATGCTCTTTGCTGGCAGCTGCCTGAAGAGCCATGGCAACTGAGAAAAAAATAACCAGATATATGATCACCAGACCGATATTCTTTTTTAATATTTTCATATAGCCTTTAAATACTGTCATAGCGATTCCTCCTGATCAGTAAAAATGAAGCCATAACAAAAGCAGCGCTCATAACTGCAAGTGTGACAAGATTGCGGTAATAGCGGGCTGTATCATTGTAAACATTGATACAGTAAAATGCATCCGAAATCAGGGCAGCAGGATTGATGCGGTTGATGATCGGAGCATGTTTTTCTACGAGATCTTTCATGTTACTGTTCATGAGTCCTGCAAGAAAACTGCAGACCATGGAAATCGCAAGGATAACAGCAACTTTTATACCTTCACTCAGTTTGCCGAGACTTCCGACAAACAGCCCCACAGAAACACCGATCAGGCTTCCGAACAGTGAAATGATAAGCATTTTTCCTATTTGTCCCTGAAAATCCAGTTTCAGTATGATCCTGAGATAAATGAGTAAAATAATTACATCGGTATATCCGAGCAGAAAGGAAGTAATCTGCTCAGATAAAATCAGTTTGAGTTTATGGGTGGGAGTAACACAACGTCTTGCCGCCAGAGCTGTTAAATTGGCCTGTAACGTGATCGCGGCGCTAAAGCCGATAAAACATCCATACAGGCACGCCATGGCGATCAGAGCGTAAAAAAACTGCGAATTACCATCGATCGTTTTTCCGCCCAGGGAAAGTTCCTGTACAAGATCGCGGGTATCTGCCATCTGAGAGAGTCCGTTCAGAATTCCGGAAGGATGTTCTTTCAGGATATTCTGTATGGTGTGCAGGCTGTTATTATAATTTTCCAGAATGGACTGCAGAATACTTTCCGGGATACCATGGGTATTGACGGTCAGAGACGGAGTCATTTCATTGTAATAGATACCGGAGATTTTCTTGCTTTTTAAAGCAGCAAGCGCTGCAGATTCATCCATCTCCTGGATATTCAGCAGATCTGAATTACTTTTTTTAACCTGTTCTATGTAAAAGCTGAACAGTGGATTAGGACTGGTTTCTTGCACCATAGCTACCTGAACGGTCTCAAAATCTGCATCATTCAGGTTTCCAAATGCAAAAAAGAAGAAGGTGCCAAGAATCAGAGGAAAAACAAGTGGCCAGAAGGTCGTATTAAAGTTACGTAATTTAACCAGAAGATTATACTTTATTAAATGCAGCATAAAAAATCCTTTCTGTGAATTTATGCATATTCATGTATAAATATACATAAATATTAATCACGAAGCTGTTTTCCTGTAATCTCCAGAAAGACATCATTCAGAGTTGGAAGTTCGGAAAAGACTCTTCCAAAAGTAATGTCCTGGCTCTGAAGGTAGTTCAGAAGACGAATCAGATTATGCTGAGCACCTGTGCAGCGGAGAGAGAGAATCTGATTTTCATAATGCACATCAAAAACATGAGAAAGATTCCTGATATCCTGAAGGTGTTTTTCTTCGAGAAGAATTGCTTCCACTGTGATCGTTTCGCCTGTTTTGATCATTTTCTTCAGTTCCTCAGTGGTTCCGGATGCAATTACCCGTCCGTGGTCCATAATTGCGATGCGGGTACAGATCTGTTCTACTTCCTCCATGTAGTGGGAAGTATAAATGATAGTGGAACCCTGTTCGTTCAGTTTCTGGATACCTTCGAGAATTTTATTACGGCTTTGCGGATCAACTGCAACGGTAGGCTCATCCATAATGATCAGACGAGGCTTGTGAGCGATACCGCAAGCAATATTCAGCCGTCGCAGCAGACCGCCAGAAAGTTTCCCGGGGCGGGTTTTACAATAATCTTCGAGCCCGACAAACTGAATTGCCTCATTGACCAGTTCTTTGCGGCGTTTTTTATCAGAAACATATAAACCGCAGAAATAATCGATATTTTCATATACTGTCAATTCGTCAAAAACAGCGACATTCTGCAAAACAATGCCAATCTGCTGTTTGACCTGATAACTCTCAGGGGTCATAGGCTGGCCAAAGACTTCGATCGTTCCTTTGTCATATTTTAAAAGAGAGAGGAGACAGTTGATCGCAGTTGTTTTTCCGGAACCGTTAGGGCCAAGCAGACCAAAAATCTCTCCTTCATGAATATCGAGATTCAGATGATTCAGAGCAACCAGATCACCATATCTTTTTACCAGATTTTCTATATGAATCATAATAACTCCTTCCATACAAAAAGTTTAAATCATGCGTATCTGACAGGGGCAGATATGCATAAATACCGGAAGCAGACAAGTGTTTCTTCCTGACTATACTATAAGATAAATTGTGTGAAATACCAAGTGCAGGATGTCACAAAAAAAGGATGACATTTGTCACTTTGAATAAACTGGAATGTGTTATATTATAAATATGTAAAAGAAAAACATAATAAAAGACAGGCAATAAAAGAGAATAAATTCTTTGCAGAAACCTTTAGAATGGAGGAATATGGGATATTTTCAGGATATGGGACTACTGTTTATATATAGTCTGATAGTCCTTTTGTGGAAAGAACCTGACAGGACGCTGATTTTTGCGATTCTCTGGGCGGTAATCCTGATTTGCGGAATCTATTTCATACATGGAAAAAGTACAAAAGTTTTGGTTTGTACAGTATTTGCTTTAATGGCACTTGTAGTGCCAGAAATAGAAATGTTTTATCCGATTCTGATATATGCACTGATAAAAGAAATAAACTGGCAAATGGGACTGGCCATAAGTATGGCAGGGGTAATTCTGCTGGGGAAATATGGGGATATGCACATAGAAATAATGGCAAAATATGTGGTTGGATGTCTGCTTGCGGCTATATTGGAAAGAAAAACTTATAAGAACGATAAAATGGACATTGAATTACGAAAAACTGTGGATTCAGGAGAAGAAAAAGCACTTCTTTTGTCAGAAAAAAATAAGGCGCTGGCAGAAAAACAGAATTCCGAAATTTATGCAGCAACGCTTCGTGAAAGAAATCGAATTGCAAGAGAAATCCATGATAATGTGGGACATGTGCTGTCTAGAACGATTCTGCTAACCGGGGCCGCCAGAGCCATAAATAAGGATCAGAATCTGGATAGTCTTTTAAAAGGGCTGGATAATTCACTTAATTCTGCCATGGATAGTATCCGCTCAAGTGTGCATGATCTTCATGATGATGCAGTGAATCTTCAAGAAACAATAAAGGGGATTATAACGGACATAAAGATAGAAAATGTAGAATTTGAATACGATATGTCCGAAATAACACCCAGAGAAATTAAATATTGTTTTATCAGCATTGTAAAAGAAGCTATATCGAATGCTATGAAATATAGTTCTGCGACACAGATTAAAATTATTATGAGAGAGCATCCGGCAATATATCAGCTATGCATTGAAGATAATGGAAAAGGCTGCGCAGATTATGACAAAAATACAACAGGAATCGGATTGAAAAATATGCAGGAACGTGTAAATACATTGAATGGAAATCTCCAGATCAATGGCGAAAAAGGATTCCGTATTTTTGTTGTGATTCCGAAACAAAATAGAGCAGAATAGCAGAAAAAATGAGGATTTACAGGAAATGAAAATAGTGATAGTAGATGATGACTGCCTGGTTACAGAGGCTTTGAAAACAATCCTTGAAGTGAATGAAGACGTACAGGTGCTGGCAACAGGGTCCGATGGCAGAGATGCGGTATGCCTGTATGCAGAATATAAGCCAGATGTCTTGTTAATGGATATTCGAATGAAGAATATGAATGGACTCGAGGCTTCAGCTGAAATATTAAAAGCAGACGCAAAGGCTAATATATTGCTTCTTACAACGTTCCTTGATGATGAATATATTGTGAAAGCGTTACGCCTGGGAGCAAAAGGGTATCTGCTGAAACAGGATTATGAAAGCATTTTGCCGGCATTGAGAGCAGTGTATTCCGGGCAAACTGTATTTGGACAGGAAATTGTGTCTAAAATACCGGATTTGATTCAAAAGAAGGAAAATTTTGATTATAGTGTCTGTGAAATTAATGAAAAAGAAAAGGAAATCATCCGTCTGGTTGCAAATGGATACAGCAATAAGGAAATTGCTGCGAAAATGTACCTGGGAGAAGGGACAGTGAGAAATTATCTGAGCTCAATTCTGGATAAATTGCAGCTCCGTGACCGTACACAAGTAGCTGTTTTTTACTATAAGCATCGTTGAAAAAAGAAAAAATGCAGGAATATATTATGCATAATTATAAGCAAAATATACATATTGGAGATGTGAAAAGTATAAAAAGTAAAAGAAGAGCCGTGAACGGGGAGGATGAAGTGCAGGAGATATGTGAAGTAGTAGAGGAAAATGGGATTTCTATGAAAATTGTTTTGTGAAGATGTGGATAAGTGGTGTGAAATCGGTGAGCGTAAAAGACATATGTACGCGTGATAAAAACATTACTACATGCGAGACAAAACCATTGCTGAAATAATAGAAAACAGATGAAAATTATAAAAAATGTCAGATAATAATACAACCATCTGCCACTGCAACTATAGATACCTGTATAAACGGCAATAAAAAGATATCCTGCCATCAACTTCCTGCAGGAGCTCGCAGAAGTACTTGGTGATGTTCTGACTGCGTAATCCATAATAATCACATTGTCTGAGCAAAGCGAGTTTGTGATTATTATGGATGTATCTAGCAGACAGGTTATCACCTAGAACTTCCGAACGACGAGCTTGTTGATGGCAGGATATCTTTAATATTGCGTAAAATACATGAGCTTCTGCTTGCTTTACGCGCATCCAGATAGCAGTGCAGCTACGAGAACACGCCCAGATTCCTACTCGCCCCGCGCGTTTGTTAGCAGCCATTCGCGCAAACTCGCTAACGCTCAGACAGAGCGCTCGGTGGTAGCAACTAGCGCAGTCCTCGTGACGGAATCAGAGCTGAGTTCTACGTATCAGCACTGCTACTGGATGCGCTGAGAATCACTATATCGGAAAAATGATTTCACAACATTATACCGTGTGCGACGATGATACCTGATTATCCAACTATTATCATACTATCTATATGTGGCTTGTACATTTATGCAAGGATACTTGATGACGGATATGGCTATACTTATGCTACATAAGAATGTTTCACGTGAAACATTGAACAGCGACGGCTCGATTCCTTTAACGAATCAGTTGCCATCCAGCTGTCGTGAACTGCCATAGATACCTGTATAAACAGCAATAAAAAGATATCCTGCCATCGACTTCCTACAGGAGTTCGCAGAAGTACTTGGCGATGTTCTGACTGCGTAATCCATAATAATCACACTGTTTGAACGAAGTGAGTTTGTGATTATTATGGATGTATCTAGCAGACAGGTTATCACCTAGAACTTCCGAACGACGAAGCCTGTTGATGGCAGGATATCTTTAATATTGCGTAAAATACACGAGTACCTATATTATCTCTGCTTATTTCACTCGCATCCAGATAGCAGTGCAGCTACGAGAACACGCCCAGATTCCTACTCGTCCCGTGCGTTTGTTAGCAGCCATTCGCGCAAACTCGCTAACGCTCAGACAGAGCGCTCGGTGGCAGCAACTAGCACAGCCCTCGTGACGGAATCAGTGCTGAGTTCTACGTATCAGCACTGCTACTGGATGTTCCTTTCACGCAGCCCAATAGCAACAACAGATTCGAGAACATGCATAGATTCCTACTTATCCCGCGCGTTTGTTAGCAGCCATTCGCGCAAACTCGCTAACGCTCAGACAGAGCGCTCGGTGGCAGCAACTAGCGCAGTCCTCGTGACGGAATCAGAGCTGAGTTCTACGTATCAGCACTGCTACTGGATGCGCTGAGAATCACTATATCGGAAAAATGATTTCACAACATTATATCG
>SKEF01000101.1_pt1 | contig 88624 bp, 92 predicted proteins | sample 4826691 | NCBI WGS metagenome assembly SKEF01 (sample SAMN11008816, study PRJNA524170) | human gut metagenome | biome: Human fecal sample; material: Feces; isolation source: fecal sample from pouch patient p23, p27 | host: Homo sapiens | place: Israel: Tel-Aviv | collected 2016-08-24
ACATCTAGATCTCAGTTCTCACTATACCTCCCATGCGAAGGACGGTACAGAGCGCAAAATCTCTGTTTACCGCTGCGAGGACTGCTCCGACTGCCCTTACCGTGCAGCCTGCTGCAAGGCTAAAGACAGCGAAAAGCGCAAGGAAATTTTTGTCTGCTGGGAATTTCAGAATCTGCGCAATAATTCGTATCACAACATTACCACCGAGGAAGGAAAGCTGCTGCGCTGCAACCGTTTTATTCAGGCAGAGGGTGCCTTCGGACAGCTAAAGCACAATCGGAATTTCAAGCGTTTCCTTACCGGCGGCAAGGTCAAAGTGCTGGCGGAGCTTCTGTTTTTGGGGCTTTCCCAAAACATTGCTCACCTGCTGGCAAAGTGCAACAGTGGACTGCAAAATCTGCATTTGATTCAGCCTAAAGCATACCTGAATTTCTGATTTTTGAAGAATCGGAAAACAGGCTCCTCTGGAAAACAATCGTTATTCAGAAGGGCCTGTTTGAGTTATCTGTTTTTTGGAAATTAGGGGGTCTATGGCGAGTGTTTTTGTGCTTCTGGAAACATTTAACCGTAAAGGTGCTGCTGCACTTGGAAATTTTCCTTGTGCAACAGCCGCTTCGGAAAATTAAGGGAAGGCAAACGTAGAGCACTCGATCGGGTTGAATGAAATACTAATACAATATACAAGCAAGGGAAATCTTGTGATCGCTTATTTCATAAGGGTTTCCCTGCTTGTTACGCTACAAATACAATATGACCCTATCCTTATACGAATCAAGTAGTGCAAGAAAGAAGGAAATCTATTTATAAAGTTACTGGATTTTTTGTTCATTGGGCTTATCGCGGGATGGGCGGCTCTGGCTGCGGAAAAAACGGTGCCGCAGCGGTCCGAAGGGGTAACGTGAGCGAAAGCGAACGTTAGCAAGCATTGCATGTGTTTATACACACAAGCATATCAGGGACACCCTGAAACCCATTCTCAAAGGAATATCCATCAACAATTTCGAAAATGGTGCAGCTATACTATGGATAATCGATGCATCTATGCAGGACTTTAATAGAGTACTGGATAGAATAAAAAAATAAAATCATCGTATTGCGACGGGGAAAAGACCGCCATTGATATCGGCAAAAACAGAAAATAAATGAATAAGACTTAGATTTTTTGCCGATAATGTGCTATACTATATTGCAAGTGGGGATACTATGATCTATATTTCCGTCGAAGATGCGGCAAAAAATGGAACGTGTCGGAGCGGTCTGTCCGGAATTATTGCGCTATAGGCAAAATTCATGGGACAATTCTTGCCGGAAAGACTTGGAAAATCCCGGAAACAGCGGAAAAGCCAAAACGCAAGAACGCAAAAATAAAAAACGACCTGCTGTCTGTTCTGCGGGAGGAAAAAAGGAAGCAGAGGAAGGGCGGAATCTACCACAAAGTTCAAATCGATTTGACGTACAATTCCAATCATATCGAGGGAAGTCGCCTGACGCATGAACAGACCCGCTATATTTTTGAGACGAATACAATTGGAATGGAAAATAGTGTGGTGAATGTTGATGACATTATAGAAACCACCAACCACTTTCGATGCGTTGATTTTGTTATTGAAAACGCGATGCAGCCGTTATCAGAGACATTCCTCAAACGGCTGCATTTCACATTGAAAAATGGGACAAGTGACTCCAGAAAAGACTGGTTTGTGGTCGGTGAATATAAGCGCGTACCGAACGAAGTTGGCGGGCGTGCCATAGCTGAGCCGGAAGAGGTAGCGTCTCAGATCAAAGCCTTGTTGGCTGCGTATAATGGATCCAAAACGCATTCTCTGGAACAAATTGTGGCATTTCACCATGACTTCGAATGTATTCACCCGTTTCAAGACGGGAATGGGCGTGTAGGGCGGCTGATCCTTTTTAAAGAGTGCCTGAAAAACAATATTGTACCGTTTATTATAGAAGATGATTCAAAACTGTACTATTATCGCGGCCTGCACGAATGGAATCAAGAACATGGGTATCTGATGGATACCTGCCTTGCAGCACAAGATCAGTTCAAAGCGTATTTGGACTATTTCAGGATTCCATATTCCGAGTGAGTTCTTCCCGCAGCTCCCGCTTATACTTGTAATACGTATTCCGTGCGATGCCAATCAGCTTGATGCAGTCGGCATCAGTGAGAGTTCCATCGAAATCACGGCTGTATTTTTTGATCTGCTCCTTACAGGGGGCAGATTTTTTTATGGTAAGCTTTCGCCCCGGCGTCTGGCCAATCTGCTTGCCGTTCAGGCGCGCCGTCAGGATGCCCTCGCGGGTACGCTGGTGCAGGTCGTCCACCTCTTTCTGTGCCTGGGCAAAGGCAAGACGAATCTGCTCCTTGGCAAGGTCGGCGGTGTAGCGGTTCAATGCGTCCATAATGCCGGAAACAAAACGGTCCGTTGCGGCGCTGCCGGTCTCCGGCGAAGAGCTGACCTGCCGTTGCAAGGCCTGTTTGTAGGTGTCGGTGTTGATGTGAGGCTCCTTCAAAAAGCAGAGCGTCACACCGCGGTTATACAGCGCTTCGTACAGGGCGCAGCCCTCCTCGGCGCTGCGGCTCATGCGGGAAACACTGTCAAACACGATGGTATCCCCGGGCTGTACAACGTGCAGCAGCTTGTCCAGCTCCTGCCGTCCGCGGCAGGCCGTGCCGGTGTAGACCTCCCGCACAATATGCGCTGCAGGGTAGGCAGCGGCAATGTTGCGCACCTGGCGCTCGATATTCTGCTGTAGTGTGGAAATGCGGCAGTAGCCGTACACGGGCATGGTGGTATCACTCCTGACGTTCCTTTGATTTGATATAACATTATACAGCGGAACCCAGAGCTTTGTCAATAAGTTTTGATATTTTATGACATAACCTTACTTTTGGTACAGTCGGTGCAAGAAACCAGGCAAAATACAGTCGCAATAAATATGATATTATGTCATGATGACATAATATCTCTGAAATCATGGAGCTTTAAATGTGGTTCCATGCTGTGATTGGATCTGTTATTAGGTATAGAAAAAAGCAGACCCGGCAAGGTCTGCTTTTTTGTAAATAAAGATGCTGATGTTATTGAGCCGGAACGTAGCTGAGTCTTTCTGTCAGAGAAAGGCGGTGCACACCGTTGCTGTTGGGTTTCAGATCGGTGATGGCATCCAGCGCGGTGCAGATCTCCTCCAGCGTGGCGCGTACATCGCGCACCGTCAAAGGCAACAGGCCGACGGTATCGCTGGCGTGGTTGATCTGGTTGCGGTACTGCTGTACCTTTTGGTAGCCGAGGATCACCTCGATCAGCTTAGCGCGCTGGGCCTCGTCCAGAAGCAACAGGCCATCCTGAACGGAGCGGTCCAGATACCGGTTCAGCTCGTCGTCAGTGGCAATGCGGAAGAACGTGGTGTCGTCGGCGTTGGAGGCCGTGCGGTCCAGCCGCAGGTCCGAATCAAAAATCAGGCCCGGCTTGTTGTTCTTCTTGATCTCCGCTGCCATCAGGGCGGTGCGGCAGAAGTGGAAGTGGAACAGCGGATACGACCAGTTTTTGCCCTTGTTCTGCAGCTGGGACGCCAGGAAGTCAACGCCCTTCTGGGTGGGCTGCACAAAGATGTGGCTGCACACAAAGGCGGGCATCTGCTCGCTCAGCAGGGTGAACGCCTGCTGGAACATATCGTGGTTCAGGCACCAGCGCACCAGCGTGGGCAGGGCGCGGGCCTTCTTTTTGTCCAGGTTGCGGAACTCCTTTTTAAAGCCCTCGTTCAGCAGGTCGTAAAGCAGGGTATCCAACTTGTTGCGGGTGACGTTGGTGTCCTTCAGCACATCGGTCAGGGCAGCTTTCAGGGCTGAGATGTCGTCCAGCAGGCGGGCCGCATTGCAGAGCAGCAGATCCTCCGAGAATTTCTCGATGCTGTTCAGCAGGGTAGCCGTCTTGGGGGAGCTGACGGCGGAAACGCGCAGGTAGCCGGACAGCCGCCCCGTGCGGCCCGTGGCAAAGAACTCATCCGTGGCGGAGATCAGGTCAAACAGGTCGTACAGCTTGTCACTGTCGCGGACAAGTAAGGGTTTGCCTTCCACCAACTCGGTATACAGCACATGGGCGGTGACGTCGCGGATGTCGCGCAGGTAGCGGGCCACAGCCACCAGCAGCATGGCGGTGTCACGCATACCGCCGGACAGGTCGATGTAGAGCGTGTCACCGGGTTGAACCTTCTGCACAATATCCTGGATGGCCTTGGCCTGGGCGCCCTCGTTCATGCTGTCGGGCACGGGGATGGAGACAAAGCTGTCCGCCGGGATCCCGGCTGCGGGCAGGACCTGCTGCCGGAAGTAGTCCAGGGTCGTGACAGACGCGCCGCCGTCCGGCGCGGGCACGCTGGCAACATTGCGGACGCTGGCGCTGCAGAGGGCCAGGACCGTATCGGGGCGGCGCTCCTTCTGCTTTTGCAGCTCATACAGGACCGTCTCGTTGGTTTGCGCGCGGCTGTAGGCACCGTTTTTGATGTCTGGCTTATAGGCACTCATAAAGAACAAAAGGATATTGCTCATGATCTTCTCCTGACGATAAAAGGGTAGAATAACGAAAAAAGCACGCCCGCCGGGCCGGTTTCAGCCGCCGAAGGGCGTGCTTTTTCTATAGGGCGGAGGAAAGGGAAAGTTAAAGGAGGGTGGGAAAATTCCCGCAATGGGGCGGGTAAGATACATCCCACAAATCCTTCCTTGGATGGATGAAATTTATTGTTTCAATTCCCGCAACGCGGGTAAGATATACAACAACCGTTTCCCAAGCGTTGTAGGGGCGAGCATTGCTCGCCCGATGGGTTGCCCGTCAGGTTGTGTTTTACGGTAGGTCGCGGGCGGTCAATGACCGCCCCTACAAACTGCCGTAAGGTTTTGCGGTTGCGCACAGCCTTGCAAGGTAACCGCAGCGACATTCCCGCAATGCGGGTAAGATACATCATGGCATAGAATAATAAATGTACGATAGATATCATGTTTCAATTCCCGCAGCGCGGGTAAGATACATCTTCCAAAAATAAAAAGCAAACAAATATTCAAAATCGGTTTCAATTCCCGCGGCGCGGGTAAGATACATCTGCAAAAACAACGGAAACACACGGTGTCAATGCACCTGTCCTTATGCAAGCCGCCTGTTTTGCTCCTTTATTATAGCACGCACGTCGTTTTTTGTCTACGTTCTGCACAAAATCTGCCGGGCGGCACTGCATTTTTCTGCCGGGGGCCTGCGCGTACCCCCTTCTTTTGCAGGCAAAAACCGGGCCGAAAAACCGAGGTACGCGCAAAGGGGCAGGCCGTATGCTCTCGAAAAGCGTTTTGCAGCAGCCCGAAGCCCTTACTCCTCCCGTCAGGCTCTCTCCCCCACCGCCTGCGGGCGGAGCCCCCTCCCAGAGGGGGCCGAGAGGAAAAAAACGATATTTTTTTATTTTCTTTTTAACTTTCCCCGGCACCGGCCCTATAGCAGGGGTGTAAGCAGAAAGCAAACCCCAACCGAAGGAGGTACACCGCGGTGTTCGTCAACTTTACCAACCATCCCAGCGGCAGCTGGAGCGCGGCACAGCGCCGGGCGGCGCAGGTCTACGGCGAGATTCTCGACCTGCCGTTTCCCGATGTGCCGCCCACGCTTTCCGCCGCCGAGGTGGCCGCCCTGGCCGACGAGTGGGCGGCGCGCATCCTGGCCCTGCGTCCGGCCTGCGTGCTCTGCCAGGGTGAGATGACCCTGACGACCCGGGTGGTGCGGCTGCTGCAAAGCCGCGGCGTGCCCGTGGTGGCCGCCTGCAGTGCCCGCTGCGCCGCCAGCCGCACCGACGCCGACGGCTGCACCCACCGCCAGACGGAGTTCCGCTTCGTCCAATTCCGGGAATATCCCTGAACCGTTAAAAATCCACTTTGCAGGAGGTGAAACGCCATGCCCGACTTCTGGGAGGTCTTTACGGATCTGTGCGAGCAGATCCACGACGGCTACAACGATAGCCGCAAGGAGGACTGACACTCCTCCCCCTGTTCTTCCGTCCATCCACCCCATACCTAAGGAGGCTTACCATGTCTTTCTTCGATGACCTTTCCCCGCTGGGGAAGATCCTGTGCGGCGCTGCCCTCGTGGCCGCCGCCCCCGTGGCTGCTGCGGCAGTCATCCCCGTCTGCGCCGCCATCGGCACCGTGGGCGTTGGCCTGGGCGCCAGCTCCGCCGCCGTGGTCACGGCCAGCGTCACCGCCGTCGGTGCGGTGGAGACCGCCGCCGCTACCGTTGGCACCGCCATGGGCGGCGTCGGCGTGGCCGAGGCCGTGAAGGACGTCCGCGAGTGACGCCCCTTGGCCGGCCAGCCTGCCTCCCTCTGCAAAGGGAGGCTTTTTTAATAGAACGATCACTTTTTTGTATATATACTGGAAAAGTGACAAAACAGTTGGTATAATGTTCGTAAAAACACAGGAAAAGGAGGAAGAATCTGTGATACTTGCACAATATACGATTCGTTCCAAGCAGGAATACATCTTCCGTTCCAACCGGTTGCTGGACATTGTGGGCGGCACCGAGATGATCCGCGATGCGTTCGACTGGGTGTTTGCCGCAGCAGAGCAGGAGGGCGTCACATGCCAGCCTGCGGATGTGCCGTTCAAGCTGCAGGCGGTGCAGGATGCCTTTGCTGCCGGGACGCTTGGCATGGCGGAGTTGTTCCGGGGCGGCGGCAACCTGACGGTGCTTTACCGTGACCGGGACACCTATCTGCGCGTCAACCGCCGGTTCAGCCGCCTTGTGCTGGAAAACGCCCCCGGCATGGTCCCCATGGCCGCCTCCTGTGAGGCGAACGGCCAGAACTACAGCGCTGACTACAGCGCCCTGATGGCCGCGGTGGACGCCGAGAAAAACCGGATGCTGCCGGGCCGCGCCGACTACGCCGCGCCCTTTGCCCTGCGGGACCGCACAACGAACCAGCCCATCGTCTGCCGCGTGCCCTTTGCGGGCGGCCAGCGGGAGCTGACCGCCGAGAGCCGCAAAAAGTGGGAGAAGGGCCAACGCTCCGACAAGCGGAACGACGGAAACCGCCTGCTGGATGAGATGACCACCGAATGGCAGGAGGAAAGCCTGCTGGCGGTCATCCACGCGGACGGCAACAACATGGGCGTGAAGATTCAGCAAAAGCTGAACGGCAGCATCGACTATGATTTCTGCGTCAGCACGATGCGCGCCTTTACCGCCGAGATCGCCGACGCCTTCACCCGCACAGGCGAGACCTCGCTGCGGGATACGATGGCGTACCTACAGAAAGAAGGATACCCAGGTCTGAAGGAGACCGCCTACCACTACCGCATTGTGGTGGCCGACGGCGACGACTTTACCTTTATCTGCAACGCCCGCTTTGCATTGGAGTACACGCGCAACTATCTTAAAGCCGTGCATCAGAAGAAGGACTACAGCTCCTGCGCGGGTATCTGTATCTTCCACAGCGGTTACCCGGTGGCGCGCGCCTACGCCCTGGCAGAACAAGCCTGCGACAACGCCAAGAAACCCGTGCATGAGACCCACGCCGAGGAGTGCTGGCTGGACTTCCACTACCTGCACAGCGGCATTGACGGCAATCTGGACAACATCCGCAGCTGGCAGAAAACCGACGCCCTGATGGCCCGCCCCTGGCTGGTGGAGGATGGCAATACGGTGTTCACGCTGGAAAAGGCGAAGGCACTGATAAAGTACATTCAAGACCACAAGGACCAGGGCACGAACCGCAGCAACCTGAAAAAGATCGCCGCCGCGCTGGAAGAAAGCCGTGGTGCTGCCAAAATGGAACTTGCGCGGGTTCAGTACCGCGACCCGGATTTTGCCGATGCGCTGTGTGCGTTCAGCCCCAACGAGGATTACCAGCTGAAAGCGCTGTATGACATTACCGAAATTTACGATCTCTGGATCGCCGGAAGGGGGAAATGACCGATGGATGTGATCCGAATCACGCTGCACTCCGACCTGTGCGCCGGAAATGGGGAAAGCTGCGGCAACGCGGTGGATACCGACATTGTGCTGACCGCCGCCGGTCTGCCGCGCATCCCCGCACGGCGGCTTAAGGGCTGCCTGCGCGCTGCTGCCGGGGAGCTGGCCGCCCTTGGCGATGAAGCCGCCGCGTACACGGCGGAGCTGTTCGGCGATAAAGTGGGCCGTCAAGGCTGCCTGTGGGTGGGGGATGCCGCCCTGCCGCAGGAGGCTGCGTTCACTGCCTGGTTGAAACAGAATCTTGCGTGGGCTGACCACAGCCGCGTGGAACAGCTGTATACAGACGTCCGCGGCCAGACCCGCCTGAAAGACGGCGTGGCCGATGACGGTAGCCTGCGCTTTACCCGCGTGCTGGGCCAGTATGACCCGCTGGACAAAACCAAAGCGCTTGTGTTTGAAGCGCCGGTGCGGCTGGAAAATGCTTCGCCCGAGGCCGTGCGCCTGCTGGAGCACTGCTGCGCCGCGACCCGTCACATGGGCACCCACCGCAACCGCGGCCTGGGCAATGTGCGGCTTGCGTACATCCGCGGCGCGGGCAAGCCTGCCGCACCGCAAAATCCGGCCCTGCCCGATGCGGGCATGGTCACGCTGACATACCATGTACAGCTGAAAATGCCGCTGACGCTGCCCGGATGCGGCGAGCAGTTGACCGCCATCCCGGCGCGCAGCGTCATTGGCTGCCTGGCCGGGGCGTATCTGCGGCAGGGAACGGCGGCGGATGCCGCTTTCCGCCAGCTGTTTTTGGATGGCACGGCCCGCTGGAGCCCGCTGACGCCGGTGATCGGCGGGAAAGTTTCCTACCCAGCTCCGCTTGCGCTGGTCTACCTGAAAAACGATGGTGTATATGCTAACCGTTGCGCTGAGACCCCGACCGGCAAGCAAAAGACCTTGTCTGGCGTCTACACTGCGCCTGGCAAAAACGGTTTGCTGGCGGCATCCGTCCCGACGATAACGACCTACCACCACAAGCATCGCGACGCCAACTCCGATGCGACGCTTTATATGCAGCAAGCCGTGCAGGCCGGGCTGGTCTATGGCGGTACGGTGACGCTGCCGACGGCGCTGGCCGGGCGGGCCGCTGCGCTGCTGAGCACCGCCCCGCTGCGGTTTGGCCGCAGCAAAACTGCCCAGTACGCCGTGTGTGAGCTGCTGGGCCGCATCACCGCCGCGCCCGTGCAGGAGGCGCAGGTAACGGTCCGCAAAGGCGAGCCATTCTTCGTCCTGCTTGAAACAGACCTGATTCTTGACACGGATGCCCCTACGCCGGAAACGGCTGCCGCTGCGCTGCTGGGCAGCCTTGGCGTGGCCGCCCACCGCACCGGCAAAGATTACTTACTGTATTACACGATTGGCGGCTATAACGCGATGTGGCAGATGCAAAAGCCGCGCCGTACCGCAGTCTGCGGCGGCAGTGTCTACAGCTTTACCGCCGATGAGGACGCCGCACTGCCGGCGCACTTCACCCCGGACACCGCGGAACAAGTACAGGAAGGTTTCGGCTGCTGCCGTGTGCTGAATCAATCGGAGATGGCCGCGCTGACCGTGGAACGCAAAGCGGCGGTGGATACATTCGATCCCACGGCGGATGGCGATTGCGAGCCGCTGCGCCGTGCGCTCATGCTGCAGCAGGCAAAAGAGGTCATGCAGACAACGGCATGGAACCTGGCAAACGGTAAAACCTGCCGGCTGGACACCGGCGCGCTTGGCCGCCTGCGCCTGATGCTTTCCGAAGCCGAAAACCTGCAGGACCTGCGCAACCGAGTCAAGAGCATCAAGACCAAGAACAAACGGGAAGGCGCCGACACACTGCTGAAAAGCCTGTACGGCACGGACACCACGCCCGCACTGCCTGCCATGCTGGCGGCAGACCCGGAATTTGCGGGCGAGATGGCGCAGTCCTTCCCGCAGCTGCAGCAAAGCATTGCAGACTGCTGGAAGCTGCCGCTGGAAAGCACGATCCACCTGCTGTACTACCGCCGCGAGAAGGAGGAAACGGAAAATGCGTGAGAAGCTCAAGCTATATTATCGCTGCCGGTTCACCCAGCTTTCGCCCCTGCGCCTTTCCGGCGGCAAGAATGACCGCACCGACAACGACCTGATGCTGGACAGCCGCGGTCTGCCCATGATCCCGGGCAGCGCGCTGGCCGGTGTGCTGCGCGGCAGACTGACCCGTGAGGAAGCCAATTTGCTGTTCGGCAGGGACACCGTGGGCGATGCCATGACTGAGAGCGCCGTACTGGTGGGGGATGCCGCCCTGCCCACCGACGCGAAGGTGCGGTTCACCCACCGCGACGGCGTCGGTCTGGACGAGCACAAGGTCGCCGTCCCCAAGGCAAAATATGACTTTGAGACGGCGGAGTGCAGCGCGCCTTACACCGCTGTAATCGAGTGGAGCGGCTGGTCGGATGATCCCGCGCTGCCGCTACTGGACGACCTGCTGGCCGGGGCCGCTGCCGATGGACTTGCCTTCGGCGGGCGCACGACCCGCGGGTATGGCCGCATGGCGGCGGAGATTCATAAAAAGGCGTTTCACTTCCCGGCTGATCTGGACGCCTGGCTGGCCTTTGACCCCGACGCCGCGGACGCTTTTGCCGACGCGGACGCCGTAGCCGGTCGCGAGACGGTCCCGCAGGAAAATGTCTTGTGCGCTGAACTGCGTATGACAGGCAGCTTCATCGTGCGGCGGTACACTTCCGATGTGGCTGTTGATGAGGACAAAAGCGGGCCGGATTACTGCGCACTGGAAAATGGCAATGGCCGCCCGGTGCTGCCTGGCACCGGCTGGGCAGGCGCGTTCCGCCACCACATGCGGGCCATGCTGGATGAGATGGGCGGCACTGCGCAGCAGAAAGCTGACGTGAACGCGCTGTTCGGCTATTCCGATGACGGTGTACTTAAAAAGCGCTCGGCCCTGGCATTTGACGAGACCGAAATTTCCGGCGGGCAGGCGTACACCCTAACCCGCAACGCGCTGGACCGCTTTACCGCGGGCACAGCCAGCAAGGCGCTGTATACATCCTGCGTGCAGCAAGGCGGGCAGGGAACGCTGACGATCCGGCTGCGCAGGGGCGCACTGGATGTATTCCAGCGGCAGCTGCTCGGCGCAGCACTGCTTGACCTTGACCGCGGCTATCTGACAGTCGGCGGTGAGAACAGCGTGGGCCGCGGGCGTGCCACAATCACAGCCCTGACGCTGAACGGATACCCGTTGCAAAAAGAAGATCTGCTCCACGCTTTGGCGGAGGTGGAAAAATGAGCGATAACAAACCATGGGTGAAGGATAGCGGCCATGCGACGGAATCCGAGCTGGCAGCGTTGGTACAAAAATACCCTATAGATGGCTGCTGGGCGGCGTTTTACACGGACCGCTTTGCGGCGGGCCGCACTGCCAACGGTGTCCCATTGTCCACGCCGGAAAACCTGCTGGAACTGCGCGTGTTCGGCGAGGCGGGCGAACTCTGGCTCTGCCGGAGCCGCGTAGGCCAGCCGTTCCGCTGGCGGTTGGCTGTGGACGCGGGAGACTACCTGACCGAAACCCAGCTGCTGGACATTGCCGAGCAGGACGGCAGCCACATGACGTCCACCGGCGGCGGGCACTACACCCTGCCCGCGGACAAGGACGACGCGCTGCTTCTGCACGAATATCTTGACTACGACCCCGAAAACGGGATGGCCTTTGTGGCCGACACCCGTTGGGTGGGCTTTGCAAAGGGGGAACAATAAATGGCAAACGTCGTAAACCCCTATAACTTTGTTCCGCTTGAACATGCGCCTTCGCGTACTGCCTTGGATGCTTACTACACTGGCAAGCTCCTGACCGGGCGGCTGGACTACACTTTGACCACCGACACGCCGCTTCTCATCCCGGATTCGGCCAAGGTCGTGAAGGATGAGAAAATCGACCATAAGAGATACCCTTTTTTCCGCCTGCCGGACGGCACACCGGCTATCCCGGGCAGTGAGATGCGCGGTGCCATGCGCGCCGTGTACGAGGCTGTAACCAACAGCTGCCTGTCCGTGCTGCTGGACAGCACGGAGGAACCGTTCAGCCAGCGTCTGCCCTCGACGAACGGCTTCAAGGACCACGGCCTGCTGGGCATTGACCCGGAGACGGGGAAGTGGGTGCTGTATGCGGCGGATACTGTAGACCGCTTTATACTGACAGAGGAAAACTATTACACCGCTATGCAGAAGGGCCGTGTGTGGCTGAATAACAAATGCTACATGAACGGGCAGCATACACAGCTGCACCGGGGTGGCCCCGTCGGCTGGCTACAATTCAACCAACCGGTTTCGCGGCCAAGCAACCTCGAAGGACGGCCAAAGACCTACTGTGTGCGGCTGCTTGCGCCTAAGGAGGGCCGCCCGGTGGTGTTCCGCTGGCAAGACAACACGCCCTATCGTGATTTGTTCAATATTCTGGACAAATCCAATGACAAGGCAACCCGGAGCGAAGCACACAAAGACCTGCTGGCGGCGCTGAAACGTGTGCATGACAACGACCCCAAGCAGGGCGGGCTTGTGCCGGTCTGGTATCTGCTGGCCGACGACAACGGCACGCTGCGCTGCTACCTGAGCGGTGCGTCCATTGGCCGCGTCATGCAGGGCCGCAGCTGGGCCGAGATCATGGGCAATTACGCCCCCTGTGCGGACACCAACGCCCTGTGCTCCGGCTGTGCGCTGTTTGGCACGGTCAAGGGTAAGGGCACGTCCGGGCGCGTGCGGTTTACCGATGCCGAAGCGGCGCAGTACGAGAGCCTTGGCAATAAAACGCTGCCGATTTTGAGCGGCCCCAAGCCCAGTGCGTATGAATTTTATCTTGAAAAGCCGAAATCAACCGATGAAACGCGCATTGGGTTCTGGAATTACGATTTCTGCTCTCTGAAAGAAACCAAATACTCTCCAGACGGAACCAAACAAACGATAAAAAAATTCCGCGTGTATACCCCGCAGCCACGCGGCAGAAAGTTCTACTGGCACAGTGCACCCCGCACGGAGAACGAGCGCTCCAATCAGAACGCCACGCTCGAAGCCATGAAGGGCACGTTTAAGGGCAGCGTCTACTTTGACCGCATCACCCGCACGCAGCTGGAGGAGCTGGCCTTTGTGCTGACACTGGGCGAGAACACGCCTGCCAGCCCCCGCCTGCACAAAATCGGCCACGGCAAGCCGGTGGGCTACGGCAGCTGCAAAATCACCCTGACCGGCGGCGAGCTGCGCACCCTGGCGCAGCAGGACGGCGCGCTCTGCTACACCACCGAGCCGCTGCCCTTAGACTCCCTGCTGGTCGCCCACGGGCGCATCGACACCGACAGCATATCCGTAAAGAGCCTTTTGAAAATTGCGGACAAGCGCAGCACCCAGGGCAAGACCGTGGCATATCCGAGTGCCGCCGACAGAAACGGCAACGACAAGATTTTCAACTGGTTCACCCAGAACCGCAAGCACGCAAAGAGCCTTGTTACGCTGCCGCACCCGCTGGACGATAACATCGCGCTGGAACCGAAGCACGGCCCCGCCCCCGCACCGCCCCGCCGGGAAAATTTCACATCACAGCCTCGAAGAGAATCCTACAAACCGCCGCAGGACCGGGAGGAAGTGTCCCTGTTCGTTGACAAGGTGTATACCGGCAAGGTGACCAACATTCAGCCCTACGGTGCGGTTGTCGATTTGGGCAACCACAGCGGACTCGTGTACATCAGTGAAATTGCGAACCGCCACATACATTCCGTCAGCGACGAATTGCAGATTGGCCAGACCGTGCGCGTCAAGGTGCTGGACATCAAGTGGGAGGGCGGCAAGGAGAAGATTTCACTTTCCATAAAACAAGCTGAAGCCGAAACGGAATAATAGAAAAAAATACCCCTACCGGGAGAAAATCCCAGTAGGGGTATTTTTGTTGGATTCCCGCAGCGCGGGTAAGATACATTATATGAAAGAATAGAAAGAATATCAGCTTTTTAGTTTCAATTCCCGCAACGCGGGTAAGATACATTCTATGATAATCCGTCCGTTTCTTACCACCAATCGAAGTTTCAATTCCCGCGGTGCGGGTAAGATACATTTATGAAGACTCTTAATCAGTACGTTGCAGAAACGCTTCAATTCCCGCGACGCGGGTAAGATGCATCGTAATGCTTGACTTTTTGCAAATTGCCACCCGCTCGTTTCAATTCCCTCAACTCAGGTAAGATACATCCCCAAAAGTCCCGCCAAACACAGTCGCCGCTCACCGCGCCCCTGTGCAAGCGCTGCCTTTGCTTTCTTACAGTATAGCACACAAGCCCGCACTTGTCTACATCTGCCCCAAAAGCTGCGGCTTTCCCTACAAAAGCAGCCGGAACATGCCAAAGCCCTGGCTGTTGCGGTCCCCCAAGCCGGTCTGGTACAAAAGGCAGAGCGTCTCCGGGTCGCCGTCCAGCAGAAAATCCCCCTCCCAGCCGGTCAGGTAGATGCCCTTGAACTGCGTCACCCGCTTGCGCGGCAGGCGGGTCCCCATCGGGCACAGCGTGACGGACGGGTCCGCCGTGCTGCGGCAGGCGGCCAGCTTGTGGGCCGTGTTGGCAATCAGCTGGGCGGCAAAGGCGTCATCGTCGGGGCAGAGAAAACGCGTTTTGCCCCCGGGCAGGGATTTGTGCAGCGTCAGCGGGCTGACCATCCGCACCGGCAGCGGCGCGGCAAACCAATAGTGATCCTCGCTGCGCAGGTCCCGCAGGGGCAGCACGCACCGCCCAAGCCGCAGTGCGCCGGCCCCTGTCAGGCTTTTGCCAAGGGCATACAGCAGGTCCTCCACCGGGCTGCGCACCTCCAACTGCACAAGGCCCGTAAAGGTGATTTCATTGCCCTGCACGCGGTAGCGCCCCTCCAGCGGACCAAAAGTGAACAGGCGGAAGGTCTGCCCGTCCCCGGCAAAGCCCTCGTCGTGCAGCTGGGGATAGCTGCCGCGCCAGGCGGCGTACAGTGCCCCCTGCGTCAGCTGCTGGTAAGCGATGGGCAGGCAGCACCCCGCCCCGGCATCCAAAGTAAGAATCAGGCTGTTCATAGCGGTTCCTTCCGTAAAAATAAAAAAAGACAACCCACAGGCAAATGCCCTGTGGGTTGTCTTTGTGTTGTTTCGATTCCCGCAGGGGCGGGTAAGATACATCCGGTAATTCCGTCGCCCCGGCTTGCATTCTCAATCCGTTTCAATTCCCGCAGTGCGGGTAAGATACATCGGCAAAAACAGCGAAGAATAAGGCTTCCGGATCTGGTACACCTGTGCAAAATGCTTTTCTTGTCTTTTATAGTATAGCACAGATGCCTGTACTTGTCTACATTCTGCCCAAAACACCGTTAATTTTGCTTTGATTTTTCGCTGTTGGTCGGTGCGAAGCCCTCTTTTTTTCACTGATTTTAGGCCGAAATTTTAGGGGCTCGCACCAGATCCGCGTCCGTGCCGGCATAAAATACAAAAACTTACGGATTTTCTTTAACTCTTCCAACTGCAGGCCCTATTGGTATGGTGTAAGCAAAACAACCTACCTGCAAAGGAGATACTGATATGTTCACTTTCCGTAATGTCCGAATCCTCTTTGCGGCCGCTCTGCTGGCCGCCATCTTCTGCCTGGCTGGCTGCAGCACAGCCGCCCAGGCCGTTCCCCAGCCCGCCGAGACCTCCCGCAGTGCGGAGGCCACGCCGGAAACGGCGAGCCCGGCGCCCACCTCCACCCCCGCGCCGACGGCTACCCCGGAGCCGACGCCCGCGGCCATCGTCCCCACCAGCGTGACGCTGGACCAGGAGGGCGGCATCCTGAACCGCGGGATGACCTGGACCCTGCGCGCCACCGTCCTGCCGGAGGACGCCGCGGACAAGACCGTCCGCTGGACCTCCTCCGACGAGAGCGTCGCCACCATTGATGACGCGGGCGTCATCACGGCGCTCCACCCCGGCCAGACCACCATCACGGCGGCCTGCGAGGCTGGCGGCGTCTCCACCACCTACACCCTCCTTGTGCAGGAGGTCACCACCTGCAGCTACTGCGGTGGCGCAGGCCACACGGCCAGCGCCTGCCCCAGCAAGGCCGCCGCTGAGCAGACCCAGGCAGCTGCTGTGGCCCAGCAGGCGGCGGAACCGGCGGCCCCTGCCGAGGCTGCACCCCAGCAACCCGAAGCGGCTCAGCCTGCCGAGCAGGCTGCCGCTGACCCCGGCTACGCGGTCGACTGGGCAGGCCGCCGCATCTACTCCCAGGGCGACGCCGATATCCCCGAGGGCGGCGTCGTCCAGCGCCCCGATGGCTCCCGGTACATCAAGGGACCCCTGAACGTCATCTTCGGGTATGATTCCTGCCCGGAGGACACCGACCTCAGCCAACCCGGCAATACGCCGTTTACCGGGGACTGCGTTTTCTGCGGCGACTACGGGCATGATGTCTACCACTGCCCGATCCTCGCGGCCGAGCAGGACCCCGATGCCTTCTGCGGGGACTGAAAAGTCCCCCTAAAAAATCACCACCATCCTCGGCATTCCCTGCACGGTAATCGGCTTCCTCCTGAATGCCGTCGCGTCCGCGTTCTTCTTCGCGGCGACCCTGACCATTACCTTCCCCCATCACGCGGAAAATCCTGCAAAAGGCGTACAACAGCGCCGACGGGACCCCTGACCGCAGCGAGAAGCGAATGCTGCAGGAGCATCCGCTGACCTCCAAGATCCTCCGAGTGCATACGGCACTCTTTTCCGTGGCCGGCGCCTGCATCATGGTGCTCGTCTGGCCCCAGAAACCCCTGGGGCAGACCGCTTTCTGCCGTGTCGTCAACGCGGTAGGCACCATCGCGATCTTCGTGCTCATCGCGGTCGGCTTTATCCTGATCGCCATGGCCTTTGCAGCCCGCAAAAAGGCCTAGAGGAACGCGGGCAACCTCTGAAACATGCCGGGCAATGCCCGGCATGTTTTTTTGTTGAATCCCCTGCCTGAATTTGCTATACTATACACAGGAAATGCCGCCCGCCGCGGCAGGAAAGGAACCTACCTCCGATGAAACGTATCTATATTACAGCGATCCCGCTGGACAGCAACTTTGCCATCACCCCCTATGCAGCCGAGCCGGTCAACTACACCCAGACCACCACACAGCCCACCTGCTACCCCATTACCCAGATCCTGGCCGATACGGCTCACGACGGGGATGAGATCAAGGTCATCGCTGTGCGCCAGGTCAACAGCCCTCACAGTGAGAACCTGGAGGTTTTCCGCCGCGAGCTGGACAGCCTGGGCAAGCCCTACACCCTCGTAGACCTGACAACGCCGGAAAACCAGCAGCGCGACGGCCTGCTGACCCTGTTTGAGGCGCTGACAGACGCGATGGAGAGCGACGCCTGCTATTACGCCGATGCGACGTTCGGCACCAAGACGTATCCGCTGGTATTGTCCTCGGCCCTGCATTATGCCGAGAAGATCCTGGACGACACCGAGGTCTGCGGCATCTACTACCGCGAGCTGACGCGGGAAAGCGGCCAGGTCAGGAACGCGCGCCAATATGACATCAGCACACTGTTCACGCTGGACGGCATCGTTGACATGGCCGCCGACGCCGAGCTGACCGACAAGAAGGCCTTTATCAAGCTGATGCTCCACCCCGACCGGGAGGTGTAAGCCATGGCGGATTACGCAAAAGACAGCGAGAAACAGGCCGCTCTGCGCCGCCAGATCGAGAAGCACCCGATCTGGCAGTACCCGCCGGAGGAGCGTCTGCAGCATAACCGAGAGTGGCAGAGCCTGTATCTGCTCGTGTTTGAGTTTAAGGAGTTCCTGCAGAAGCTGGAAAATCGACTGAACAACACCGCGTATGATACCGGGCTTTTGAAGCAGGACGAAGATGCCATGCTGGATGCGCGCTACACCCGCCGCAGCAAGCTGCGCAACAAGCTGGACACGCTGACCTTTACCGAGGCGATGCGCAAGGCGGTCTCTAAGTACGACGCAGGCTCCGGCAAGGAGTTTATGGCCTATTTTGACACGATCTATGCCAACGCCATGCACGAAGCCATGAACAGGCAGTCCATGCGCGAGCAGGGCGACATCCGCCTGAACCGCGGGGAGGCACGCCTTTGGAAGCGTCTTTGCGAGCTGTGCGATAAGCAGGGCATTGACCCGTCCGAGCTGTCGGACGCCTTCTATGATCGCGCTGCCGATATTCTGGATGTGGATGCGGATGCCTTGAAAGCTATAGGACGCAACGCTACCGCCGCGCGGCGCACGGTCTCCCTGAATGACCCGGGCGGCGACAGAGACGACGGCCCGGGCTTTGATATGGCCGACCCGAACCAGGAGAATATGCAGGAGCATCTGGAGCGCACAACCGAGGCGCTGCGCGCTATTGCCATGTTTGCCAGCAAGGATGTAAAGGAATACCCGCGGCTTTTCTTTACCACCGATGTGCTCGGCCCCCTGTGCACCGACAAGCCGGAGCTGCCGCCGGAGCGGTACTGCGCCCTGCTGGAAAAGCAGGAGGCGCTGCTGTGGGAGCAGATCCTTGTAAAAGGCTACATACATTACCTGTTTGAGCCGAACAAACCGGAGCGCCTGCGGGCACTGCTGGATATAGCGCCGACCCACCCGCTGCAGGACAGCAGCGTGGCCGCCTACCAGCATGTGACCGCGGCAGCCGTGAGCTACCAGCGCCGCCGGTACGCAAAAATATTGCAGGAAATCTCAAAGCAGCTGCAGAAGTGATCCTGTAGGGGCGACCATTGGTCGCCCGCCAACTTACCGCAGCAACGCATTTTCCGGAACAGTTTTCTTACAAGGCAAACGGGCACGGGCGAGCAATGCTCGCCCCTACAAGAGTTTTTCGACAGTCTGGGGCGAGCACTGCTCGCCCGTTCTAATTTGCCATGTAAGAGGCTTTTCCGATACAGAAATAAAACGAGCAGCAAAGCGGTTTTTCGCTTTGCTGCTCGTTTGTTATTCATCCTCGCCGCAATACAGGATCGCTACACTGACGTCATCCTCTGTGGCCGGGATCATTTTTTCCTTTATAACATGCGCCAAGGCTTCCGTAACGGTCTTTTCATCGTTCTCTGTCAGCCAGTCACACAGGCGCTCCACGGCGGGGGCGGGCTGCTGCTGCTGTCTGTCAAACAGGGTATCGCCGCCGCCGTCGCTTGTCAGCAGCACGGCGTAGGGCTCGTGCAGTTCCCCGCTGCGGATGCGCAGATGCTGCGCGGCGCCCGGTTCGGACAGGAAATACGTTTCGTTGCTGGCATGGCCGTTCTCCGGTGCCGAGAACACTACGGCAGTGTCCTGCCGGATACGGAAGATGTAGCCATCGCCGATATGCCCGCAAAGCCAGCGTCCGTCCGCATGGGCGGCATAAAACAGCAGCGTGCAGTAGCATTCCTCCGGCGGCATGCCCAGCACCTCCAGCGCCGCCTGACCCGCTGCGGCCACCGTGGCGGCGGCTTCCTCCGGCGGCAGGGCGCAGAGCGTATCAAACGTGATCTGCAGGTAATCGGGAATCCACTCCATCAAACGCTGCGCAGCCCTCTCACTGTGGGCACAGCTGCCAGCGCCGTCGCAGAGCACGACCCCCGCCAGGGCGCCGCGCACAAAGCCGGCTGTGCGGTCCTGGCAGGGTGTCCCTGTCAAGGTATGGTGACGCCCACAGGCGTAGGCGGCTGAAACTTTAGCGTTGATAGGATCATCTCCCTGTAAGCAAGCCCCCTGCGCGGGGCAGTTTACTTCATTATACACTAAAATGCGGATGCTGCACAACTTTTTTAAGTGTCCAGGGCATCCACCCGCCGCCCCTTGCGGCGGTAGTCGGTCTTTTTGCGCATGATGCGCGGGCAGAGCTTGACGCCCTGCCACAGCGCGCGGTTGGCACGCACGGCGGCGCGCTGCGCCTTTTTGGACTGCTTGTCCAAAGGAACAAATGTATTTTTCAAAACCAACCCTCCTCGTCCTTGTGGGCGTTGTGCCGGGCCTCGGCGTCCTTCCACGCCCCGTAGAGCTCCGCCGCCTCGGCGGAGATATTGTCGATCTCGGCGAGATCCTCCAACCGCAGCCAGATCTCGCTGCCATAGGGGAATATGTCGGAATCCAGAAGATCCCCTGCTTTTGTGACGACCTTGGCGGTGTACTGTTCCAGGGTCATGTCCTGGTAGAGGTAGAAAAACCTCTCTCTGTCTTTGAGGGGGAAAAGGAGCTGCATGAGCGTCTTGCGCTCCTCAGAGGGAAATTCTTTTAAGGTGTTCTTTTCCATGCTGTCGGAGATGAGGAGGTCGCGGTAGAGAAGTTCTTCAAAATTCTTACATTCCATAGTAATTTCTCCTTTCAGAAGTAGAGGTTTGTTCAGGCCCAGGCCAGGTCGCGGAAGGCGGTCTGGCAGTAGTAGGACCAGGGGTTGTAGAGGCTGCGGGCCTCCGCCGTGATGTCGTTCGCGGCAAGATCGGCCAGCAGCTCGGCCTCGCGGCTGAACCGCTCCGCACCGATGCGGTTGATCTTGCGGAACACGATCTGGAAGTAACAGTCCAGCCCGCTGTCGTGGGGACCGAATTTGTCCATGAGTTCCTCCCGTGCGCAGCGGCCTACGCCGCGGAGGTAATCCTCCAGGGTGAACTCACCGGGGTTCTCGTTCATCACGCTGTCGAGGCGGATCTCGTAGTACTCCTTGGTGTGTTTGAGGGGGAAAAGCCGCTTCATCATGGCCCGGCGCTCCTCGAAGGAGTGGGCCTGCGGGGCCACGTCGGGGAGCTTTTCCAGGTAAGCCGCCATCAGGTCGGCCAGGAAGTCATCCTCGATGAGCATCGGCTCGCCGTCATCCCCGATGGGGAAGCCGTACTGCCATTCCTCCGCTGAACTGGCGCGGGCGCTGCGGTAGATGGCCTTGGCCATGGCGGCCTTCCAGCCCTGCTCGGGGGTCTGCATACCGAACAGCCATGCGAAGTTGCGCTCCATCGTAGGGAACATATCCTCGGAAGCGGAGAAGTAACGGGATTTATTGTTGATGGTGATCATAGGATTTTCCTCCTTAGTTTTTGTTTGTTTGTCCTTACATCTACCCTATAGGGACGGTGTGCGGGAAAGTTAAAGAGAATCTGAAAATTTTTCAGAAAAATTCTGCAGGTTCCTTTTAATTGTCAATCAGGAACGCATCGGGGTTTTCCTGCTCGTCCAGGATCGGGCAGTGGTAGACGTCGTGGCCGAAGTCACCGCAGAACACGCAGTCACCGGTCCATGGGGGCATATTGGGGTCCGGTTCCCCTTCCTCGTAGCCGAAAATCACGTTGCGCGGACCTTTGACGTAGAACGTGCCGTCCGGGCGCTGGACAACACCACCTTCGGGAATGTCGGGCGAACCCTCGGGGTAGATGCGGTCTCCCTTAGCGGTCACAGCATAACCGGGGTCCGCGGGCTGGGCGGCTTCGGCGGCGGGCTGTTCAGCCGCCTGCGCAGCGCCAGTCTGCTCCGCAGCCTGGGCCGCGGCCTGCTGCTGGGCGGCCACGGCGGCCGCCTGCTGCTCCGCCGTTTTCTTTACGGCGCAGGTATCGGCCGTATGCCCCGTGCCGCCGCAGTAGCTGCACTTGACGACCTCCTGCACAACGAGGTTGTAGGTGGTGGACACGCCGCCCGCCGTGCTGGCCGCCGTGATGGTGGTCTGCCCGGGCGCATGGGTCGTAATGACGCCGCTGTCGTCGATGGTGGCGACGCTCTCATCGGCGGAGGTCCAGGCGATGGTCTTATCGGCGGCGTCCTCCGGCAGGACCGTCGCGTGCAGCGTCCAGGTCATGCCGTTGTTCAGAATGCCGCCCTCCTGCTCCAGCGTCACGCTGGTGGGCACGACCACAGCGGGCGTCGGCTCCGGTGTGGGGGCCGGAGTGGCCGTGGCTTCCGGCGCCGCGGTCTCGGGGGTGGCTTCCTCCGCGCGGGAGGTCCCGGCAGGCTGCGGGACCTCCTGCACGGCATTGCTGCCGCACCCTGCCAGGCAGCAGACAGCCGCCAACAGCGTGACGGCAGCAGTGAGGATACGAGTTTTATTTACAGTGATCTTTTTCATGTTTTCTTCTCCTTTGTGTTTGGGTTTTGTTTTCTTACACAAAGGCTATAGGGTATGCGGCGGGGAAAGTTAAAGGCCAACCAAAACTTTTGGACAAATAAAAAAAGAAAAGCCGCTCGCGGTCAGGCGAGCGGTTGATCGTTGAGGGCTAATAACGGCGCTTGTTATTTTAAATTGTTTCATACTATTATCTTTTTTACAGACTGTCGAAAAACGCTTGTAGGGGCGAGCATTGCTCGCCCGTGCCCGTTTGCCTTGCAAAAAACTGTCCCGGAAAATGCGTTGCTGCGCCAAGCTGGCGGGCGACCAATGGTCGCCCCTACATTCTCTATATAGCAAAGTCGATGTTTTTATTATATCTGCTTTGCAGCAAAGCACAAGATTCTTTGCAGCAAAGTGCTCAAAGATTTTTCTCGGATTTTATTTTTTATTTTAACTTTGCCGTACCCACACCCTATAGTCATGGTGTAAGGAGGCAGCAAACCGATCGGATGTTTCCCTGCAAAGAAAAAATCTATCTGTTACAAAAGGAGAATGTGTTATGAAAAAGACTTCGTTTCTGAAAAAACTGACCGCTATGGCCGCCACCCTGGCCATGACCTGTGTGATGGCTGTCGGCGCTTTTGCCGCCGAGCCCGCCGTGGACTACAAGCTGGATTCCGCCTCCATCAGCGTGGGCGAGACCTGGACGATGTCGGTCCCTGCCGGCGGCATGTACGACTGGAATCTTAGCAGCGAGTACATTGCCTACGGCCCCAGCATGGCCGACAAGGAGGGCGTGCTCAAGCAGGTCGGCTACGAGACCGCGAATGGCGTTAGCACGATCACCTATGAGGCCATGATGCCCGGCACCTGCACCGTGACCCTGACGGACCGCAGCTTTGCCAAGATCGCCGAGGCGACTGTCACCGTCACCGACGGCAGCGCCGCGCCCGACACGCCCAGCGTCGATACGCCGAGCACCGACAACAAGGCTGCCGAAACGCCCGCCGCAGCCGGCGCACCGTCTGCCGCTGCAGCGGTGAGCACCGCCCCCGTTGACACCCGCACGGCCCAGCAGAGGGAGATCGACGAGGCCAAGGCCAACGGCACCTGGGGCATCGAGTACACCACCTGCCAGAAGTGCGGCTACCACAACTGGACCCGCAAGGGCAACGTCTATGTCTGCGATACCTGCGGCAATGAGACGACCACCGTTGTGAGCGCCAAGGGCGTCAAGGGCTACGTCGGCAGCGGTGCTATCGCGCCCGTCGCCAACAAGGCTGCCGCCCCCGAGACCCGCTACGCCAACGCAAAGCAGGCCCAGGCCGCCGCAGATGCCCGCGAAGCCGCCTACGCCGCCGCTGTCGCTGCGTTCCAGAAGCAGATCGCCGCGAACGAAGCTGCCTATCTGGCCGCTATCGCCAAGTAACCGCATATTCCCTAAGAGGGCTGCTGCCGCAGTGGGCAGCAGCCCTCTTTTTTTCTTTTATTTTTTTTCGGTTTCTTTAACTTCTCCGCCCGCCGACCCTATAGGGTAGATGTAAGGAAAAACAAAACACAACTTAGCAAGAGGAGAATATACCATGAAAAACTTCCGTAAACTGTCCGCCCTGATTCTTTCCGCCCTCGCTTCCTTCACCCTGCTGGTCGGCTGCGGCACGGCCCCGGTGGAAGACACCACCCCCGCCGAGAGTGCGCCTGTTGTCGAAGAAATCGCCCCGGAGACCACGCCGGAAGCCACCCCCGAAGAAACGCCGGCCCCGCAGAGCGATACCACCGAAGAAAAGACCGAGAGCCTGCGGGAATTCCGCTTTACCACCGGCCTTGGCGGCGCCAACGGCGATTTTCTCTACGATGAGGATGGCCGTCTGAGCCACATCACGCTTGGTATCTACGACGACTTTTCCCAGGATTACGATATCCATTTTGACTATACAGACGGAAAGGCTTCCGCGAGCTTTGACGCCGCGCAGGCTGCCGCTATGGAAGGCTCGCCCTATGTGCTGGAGGTCACCGACCTGACTCTCAAAGATGACGGGACCCCCGATGCTCTGAGCGCCTGCACCGACTGCGCTGTTTATATTGAATTCAACGAGGACGGTCTCCCCTCCTTCTTTGCCGTCGCGCAGGAGGATGTGGGCTACCGGATCACCTACACCCGCACCGACGATGGCCGCCTTGCCATGGACAGCGCCCAGTGCGTTTATGGATACATCTACAACCACAGCGCCGAACCTACCAATGACTTCTTCACGCCCACCGGCGAGATCCTCTACCAATAATCTGTCTGGGTCCTGTACCTCCAACCCGATGGATTTCCGGTATTGACGGAACCGCCCAAGGGGCTTTGGGACGACCAACCCCACAGGCCGACCCTATAAAAACAGCAGGAACTGTCCGGACAGTTCCTGCTGTTCTATTTTTCCAGCAAGTCCTCCATCACGCAGCCAAGCACTTTGGAAATCTTATACAAACTCTCCGCGCTTGCCTTGTTGATATAGATGCCGTCTGTCTCATCGTCCATCATTTCCAGATAGGTTTGATACTCTATGATTTTTTCCGAGCCGTGAAACAGGGTAATTTTCTTTTCCATATTGCCGCCCTCCTTTTTTATAAGGATATCCCCATGGTGATACAAAAGAAGGCGGCAAAAAAGATATTATGTCACCATGTCATAATATCTCCCCCGAACCATCGATACACCGTACTATCGTTTACCCCATCAGCACCCCGAAATCCGGGGTATAGGTCAAATCCTGCGCCAGCTCCGGCTCGCGCAGGAACATCATCATATAGATGGGGTAATAGGTAATTTTCTCCTTCACACTCACGTTCCCGCTGTGGAAGACAAACGCAGCCGGGATGTGGTAGTCCGGGTTTGCCATCACGCCGGACAGCGCATTATGGCGTGTGTAGTCTTTCCCGCTCTTGATTTCAAGTGGCAGCACATTGCCCTCGTGCTCGATGACGAAGTCCAGTTCTCCCTGCTTTTTGCTGTTGAAGTAGTACAGCGCATAGCCGTGGGCGGCCAGCTCCTGGGCGGCGGCGTTCTCAAACACTGCGCCGAAGTTGATGTTCTTTTCGCCGTTCAGCAGCGCCAGCTGGATGCCGTTGGCGTAGGTGGCCGCCAGCAGCCCCACATCGCAGAGAAACAGCTTGAACAGGTTGCTTTGTCTGTTCAGCCGCAGCGGCAGCGTCGGTTCTTCCACGTTGTAGGTCGGCAGCGCAACGCCGGCGTTGGCCAGCCACAGAAAACTATTGTGGTAGCGGCTTAACTTAAAGTCCTGATGCAGGTCCTTTAAAATAAACCGCTTGTTCTTGGCGTTCAGCTCGCTGGGGATCAGGTCAAAAATATCCTCGAGATAGAACTTCTCCTTCGGGTCATAGCGGGCAATATCCTTTTTGTACAGCGTTAGAATGGACTGCTGCACCTGGGCGACTTCATACAGATTATGTGTTTGCAGGTAGCAAGCCACAGCCGCCGGCATACCACCCACGATCAAGTACAGGCGGAAAAGCTCCATCATCTTCTGATGCACCAGCGGGTCAACTTCCTGCTTTTTGTCATAGCAGCTGCGCAGATGGTCAAGGATGCGATCCGACACGCCGTTGGCGCGGGCAAATTCCTCTATATCCATCGGGAACATTTCCAGTACATCAAGATAGCCGACCGGTGCGCTGCGAATGTCTTTAAGCTCCACGCCCAGCAGCGACCCGCTTAAAATATAGCGGTAGCTGCCCTCCTCCACCAAAAATTTGATGGCGGTCACGATCTCCTTGCACTCCTGCACTTCATCCAAAAAGATAAGCGTCTTGCCGGGGACCAGCTTTTCCCCCACCAGCGCAGAGAGCCGCAGCAGGAAATCGCTGCTGTCGGTGGCTGTTTCAAACAGCTGCCGCGCGGCTGTGTTTTCCAAAAAATTCAGTTCCACAAAATTCGGGAAGGCTTCCTGTCCCAGCTGGCGGATCAGGGTCGTTTTGCCGACCTGCCGCGCCCCTGTAACAAGCAGCGCCTTGCGCGTATTGCTCTGCAAAAAAAACTGTATCTTTTTCGCAGCGGTTCGTTGTAACGTACTATTGCTGCTGTTTTCCATGCCGGATGCCCCCCTAGAAAAATCGTTTTGTCCGTTTTTGCAAATATATTATACTTCATTTTGTCCGTTTACGCAACATATTTGTCTGCTGTTTTGTCCTGTTTTTCGTTTATAGTTACAGCAAATGGGGAGATATTATGACATGATGTCATAATATCTCCCCCGCGTTTTATAATTTAATATGCTGCACCGTATTTTCCGCTTTCCAGCTCCAGCAAAAACTTATACAGCGGTACGGCCTCGATGGTCACGCCGTCCTCGATGATGGTTTCTTCCTCCTCGTAGGTCACGATGACGAGCCGCGCGGCCCCCTGCGAATTCTGCGCCAGCTTTTTCAGGCTGCCGACTTCGCGCTCGCGGGCATCCCCGGCAATTGAATAGGCTGCCTGTACGGCCAGACCGATGGAGGGCACATAGAAATCAATGTCGATTCCCGTCTTTGCGGATTTCAGATAATACACATCGTCCGGATAGGCGCGTGCAAGCGCTACAGCCGCCATATTTTCCAGCTGCACCGATTCCTTCCGGTCCAGAAACAGGCTTACAATGCCGTTGTCGGAGAAATAAAACTTCGGGTAGCTCTCCTTCTCGACAAGGTTTGCGTAGTAGTTCTGCAGATGGAACAGCAGATAGGCATCCTCCGCATAGCGGATGTAGTCGGCAATCGTCTCCTTGGCCAGCGAAACATTGACGGCGCGCAGGGTCTTTTGCAGCTTGGAATAGGAAATTTCACTGCGGACCGACTCCGCTATTTTTTTTATCAAGATTTTTACCGCATAGTCGTTGCGGATGCTGTTCCGCGTGATGATGTCGCCCAGCAGCACTTTTTGGTAAACGCCGGAAATATACTCCCGTTTTGCCTTGTACAGCAGCGATTCCGGCAGGCCACCGTATTGTAGATACTGCGCGCAGGCGGCGCGGATTTTCCCGTTTGTTTTGGTGCCCAGCAGTGCCGGTTCATCGTGTGGAATCTCGCAGGCGGTCAGGTACTCGCCGAAGGCATAGGGCGTAATATGCTTGGCAAAAAAGCGTCCGCTCAGCGTGGTTTCTATCTCTCGGCTCAGCATTTTGGCGTTGCTGCCCGTGATGTAGATATGCTCTTTCGCATCGGCCATGCGGCGGGCAAACTTCTCCCAGCCGTCAATGTTCTGCACCTCATCCAGAAAGAAATAGCCTTTTTTGTCGCTCATCTCGCTCTGCACCGACAGCAGGTCGTTGAAGTCTGCAACGGTGAACTCGGAAAGGCGCTCGTCCTCAAAGTTGATGTAGATGATTTGCTCCCAGTCCACACCGGACGCCACCAGATCCAGCACGATTTTATACAGCAGCGTGGATTTTCCCGCGCGGCGCAGACCCACAAGCACATAATTGCCGTTTTCCTCAAATTCGTAGTCGCGCGGCACGATTTGAAAATCACGGATAAATTCATGTTGGTCGTAGATGACGGATTTTAAAAGTGCATGGTTCATAGCGTGTGCCTCCGAGGAACGCAGTTTGTTTTGTCAAGTATAGTTTATCATATTCTTGCGTTTTTGTCGAGTATAGTTGACAATATTACATTGCGCTTGTAAATTATACTAAGTTCCGTCACAAACAGCGCTTCCCCTGACGCACGTTCCATAGCAGCACCGTTCCAAAGCTGCATCGCCCCGCGGCTGTTCTTATTTTTGACGCTCTCAAACAGGTGTGCCCGGCATTGCCGCCCCGGTAAAGAAAAGCCGCAAAGGCCGTTATTCAGTGTCCCAGCGTTTTCAGCACACTTGTCACGTCATCGATCTGCGTGGCAAACTCTGCCTTTAAATCGGCAGGCGCAATGCGCATCAGATAGGGGTGCGCCGCCGCACGGAGCATGGGGGCATCGTTGTAGCTGTCACCGAAGGCGTATGTGTTTTCCTGCGGGATACCGAAATGCGCGCACAGCAGATGCAGCCCCTTATCCTTGCCCGCTGCGGTGAAATCCAGCCAGTGCTCGCCCGTGATGGCTGCACCGATGCGATCTTGCCAGAGGGGCAGGATCTCCCGGGCTGGGATGTTCATATCCCCTGCGGAGATGGCGGAAATCTGGGTCACATCTCCTTTTACCTCGCTGAAATCCTTCACGATACGGCAGCCCCCAAACTCAACGCCCACCGCGTCCAGATTCGCCTGGGCGGCAGCGGTTGGTACAAAATAGTAGCGGCCTGTCGTGGTGCAGGCGCGGGAAACACAATCCGTGCGCGTTCCCAAATAGGCGACCAGCTCGGCGCAAAGCTCCCGCGGCATGGGTATGGTATGCAGAAGCTCGCGGCCATAGCAGACATAGGCAGCATTCTCGGACATATAGGCGATTTCGTCCGCCACGGGGGCGAACAGCTCCCGCAGAGCGTCAAGGGGGCGGCCGCTTGCAGCGCAGAACAATACCCCGCAGTCATGCAGGCGGCGTATCTCGTCAAATACGGCGCAGGGAAGCTCGGTCTGTCCCTCCGGCAGCAGGGTGCCGTCCAGATCGCTGGCAACTAAGGTGTGAAACTGTGTCATCCAAGTTCTTTCCTTTCCCGATTGGTCAACGCCGCGCTATGTGATGGCTGCGCGGCAAGATCATTCCATACGCTCCACCAGAAAATCAATAAAGGCGGCGTAATCCTTGCACAGAAGGGCACCCTTCAAATTGTTGCTGTCCAGCAGGATCATGGACAGCGGCTCAAAAATATCGTAAAAGATCTTGCGGTCATTGGGGTTGAAGCTCAGCATGATCACAAGGTTGACAGCTGTGTCGTCCCAGCAGATGGGGGTGCGGCTGACATATACGGCCATACAGGTGCGCGGGCTGCACATTTTCAGCGTGTGGGGTATCGCAAACTGCCCGAACGCCGTGGACGAAATGCTCTCCCGTTCCATGACGGCGGCCTCGAACGCCGGGGTCGTGCAGCCCAGCGCCAGCAGGCGGCTGCACATGTGGTGGACTACTTCCTCCCGCGTGGTACAATGGGAGCCTGTTTCAAATAGCTCCGGCGTAAGGATAGCCGACAGGCTGCGGCGGAAGTTTTCACGCCGCGCCTGCGTGTTGATCTCCTCCACCTTGCGGTTCAGCGCCATAATGTCGGAGTTCGTCAAAAAAGGCGAGATAAGCACAAGCGGCATATCCAATACCCTGTGGGGCCGCACGGTGGAGATGACCAGCGCACTGCCGGTAAGCTGGTCAAGCAGGCTCTCTTTTGTAAATACGTTGGTAAGCAGGATTTTACCCTGCATGCGGCGGCTGATGCGGTCCGCAAGGCTGCTGTCCATATTGTAGTAGCTGGGGCAGTACAGCACGGCGGGCACACGGTTTGCCAGTTCCTTCTGCGTTTCCAGCGCACCGCCCAGATGCAGCGCGATGTAGGCGATCTCATCCTCATCGAGCGTGATGCCTGTTTTTTCGCGGATGATGCCCGAAAGCTGCACGGACACATCGTAAATCAGCGGGCAGCTCTGGCGTATCTCACTGACCAGCGGATTCTTGCAGAAGCTCCTGTTCTGCGCGCGCACCAACAGATTGTGGGTATGCAGCGCAAAGCGGATGAAAAACTCCGGCTCGTCCAGATTGATGTCGTAAAAGTCCTTTACGGTGTTGATGAGCTGGTGTACAAGGTCGGTGCAGTCGCTGCCGATATAGTCCGCAATGTTGTCGGGCGTGATGGCTGCATAGTCCAGCATCGAGGTACGGGAGACGAGCAGCAGCGCCATTTCATATTGTTCGGCTGCAGAGAAGCGGATGTTGAAATTACGGGCCAACCTCTCGGTCAGCTCCTGCGCAAGCCTTTCATTCTGCGGGTCCAGCGGGTGCATAGTACTGGGGGCTTCCGTGTAAACGCAGCCGTTCTGTACACGGTTTATGGCGATGGCAATGTGCAAAAGCAGATTCAGCAGTGAATAGTCATTGATGAAGTAGTGGTTTTCGTTCAGCACATCCATGACATCCGCGCGTATTTTTTCAATGTCAATGCTGGGAAATGCTGCCTGCAGGGAGTCCGTGCTTGTAAACGCACTGGCGGATTCATGGTACAACAGTCCGCTGAGCAGGCGGCGCTTGTTGCGCTCACTGCCCGTCAGTGTCACGGTGTCCCCGCTGACGGCAAGGCTCAGGTCATACTCCCGCGTCAGGCGGCGCATCTTACCCATCAGGCCGTGAAAAGTCGTTGCGCTGATATAAATCTCATCGCACAGGTCGTACAGGTTCAGGCTGCCGCCCTTCTGTACAAGGCGGTTCAAGATGTAGGTGCAGCGGTCCTGCGCGTTCTGAGGGATGTCGTTCGGGCTTTGGTGCAGCATCTGCTGCGCCATAGCGGGCGCAATGCGGTATCCTGTCGGCGTCGAGACGATGGCATCCTGGTATTGCGCATTGACTGCATTGATATAGTTATGTACCGTGCGCACCGATACCCCCAGCGAATTGGCAAGCTGGGTAGCGTTGAGCTGCTGGTTCTGATCCAGCAATGTCTGCACGAGCTGGTTCTGCTTGCTAGCCATGAACGGTGGATCCTTTCGTTTCGTTGAATGTGTGGTAGAAAATCGGCTTTTTCTCTCCGGGCGGGGCGCTGCTGTAACTGCCGTAAGGCAGGGTGGGGCACCCTGCCTTACTTTTATATTCATAGTATACCCCAACCCTGCCCCAAAAGAAAAGCGGCAATTTTCACAGGGGGTCTGCAAAAAGCCGTACAAAATGCCAAAAAATATGCTTTTTCTGTTGCAAAAATCTGTAAAAGCCGCTTTTTTAAGCAGAGTGCACAAGTTTGGTGTGCAATTATTTTGCACATTGACAGATTGCACCAACGGTGTGCAAAAGTCGGGTTGCACTATGCAAAAAATTGCAGTATGCTGAAAACACAGAAAGGGTCCTGGGTATGAAGACCCGCAAAAATATGAGGAATTTAACACGAAAGAGGTAAACAACTTATGAAAAAGCACAATGTTCTGCTCGTCTGCGGTTCCGGCGCATCTTCCGGCTTTATGGCTGCCAACATCCGCAAGGCTGCCGCAGCCCGCGGCCTGTCCATCACTGTCAATGCACGCAGCGAGTCCACTGTTGAGGATTATGTCGATGAGATCGACTGCCTGATGATCGGACCTCACCTCGCCTCTACTCTGCCCGAGATGGAAGAGATCTGCGAGGGTTATGATGTCAAGGTCGGCGTCATTGAGCAGGCTGCCTACGCACGCCTGAACGGCGATGCTGCGCTGGATCAGATCCTTGGCATGTTCGGTGAGGCCTGATACTCTACGGTACCAAGCAGGGAAGCGGCCCTGCACTAAATAGTGCTGCCGACCATCGGCAGCATAAATGAGGAGGAAACCAATGGATAAACTCATTAAATGGCTCGAAAATTCTTTCGCGCCGAAACTGCAAAAGATCACGAACCTGACTTGGGTCGTGGTCATCAAGGACTCGGTGATGCAGCTGCTGCCCTTCATTCTGGCAGGCTCTATCTTCTGCGTCGGCACCATCCTGAACGACTACATTCCCGCTCTGCCCAGCTTCTGGACTCCCTTCGGCTGGACGATGAGCAAAATCGGCCTGATGGCCTCCTTCCTGATCCCCTTTAACTACTGCGAGAAAAAGCGCTTCCGTAAGCAGCGCATCCTCGCGGGCTTCACGGGCATGATGCTCTTTATGATCTGCATCGACCCGCAGTCTGCTGAGGAAATGGGCCAGGGCCACACCCTGTACGGTGCCAACGGTATGTTCGTTGCCATCTTCACCGGCATTATCGTTGGTCTGGTCTTTGGTGCGTTCGCTAAGTTCTCTTTCTTCAAAGAGGATTCCGCCATTCCCGACTTCGTTCGTCAGTGGTTTGACTCCCTGCTGCCCATCATGCTTGTGATCGCGGGCGGCTGGCTGATCGTTCAGGTCGCCGGTGTCGATGTTGCCGGTGCTGTGCAGGCCGTCTTTATGCCGCTGCAGAGTGCTTTGACCTCTCCTGTCGGCTTCGTGTTCTTCTGCTTCCTGAAGTGCTTCATCTACTCCATGGGTATCTCCACTTGGGTGCTTACCCCTGTTGATGAGCCTGTCAAGCTGGCTGTTATCACCGCCAACCTGGAGCTGGTCGCTGCTGGCATTGCCACCTACCAGAACCTGGGCATCTTTACCGAGACCTTCATGTTCTGCACCTATCTGTGGATCGGCGGTGTCGGCTGCACGCTGTCCCTCTGCCTGTTGATGATGTTCATCTGCAAATCCAGCGAGCTGAAGGCCCTTGGCCGTGCCTGCGTCGTGCCCGGCATCTTCAATATCAACGAGCCCATCATCTTCGGCGCCATCGCCTGGAACCCCCTGCTGATGCTGCCTATGTGGCTTCAGGGCATCATCCTTCCCATCGTGACCTACATCTTCACGAAGGTCATCCCGTTTGCCCCCATCCCGCGCATCCAGTTCGACCTGTGGTACTGCCCGTACCCCATCAGCACCTTTATCGCTACGCAGGGCAGCATCACCGGCGTGATCTTCGCCATCCTGACCTTTGTTCTCTCTGCCGTCATCTGGTTCCCGTTCGTGAAGGCCTATGACGACCAGAAGGTCAAGGAAGAGACTGCCGCCATCAAGGCCTGATAGCCGCAAAACGCTTACAGGTGCCGCTTGATCTGTAAGTTGAAATTATGAAATAGTACCGTCCGGCCGGCTCTACTCGACCGGGCGGTATTTTCATCAGGGCGCAGTCACACAACATCCTATAAGTCACACGATTTAACCATAACGAATACAAAGGAGCATTTTTATGGAAGAGGAAAAGAGCCCGATGACGGGTATGACCCAGGAAGAAAAAGACGAATATGTCATGGGCAAGGCCATGGATATCATCATGGGCTCCGGTGACGCTCGCCTGCACGCCAGCAAGGCTATGGACCACATTGCCAAGGGTGAGCTGGACGAGGCCAAGGCTGAGCTGAAGGAGGCTGACAAGCTGCAGGCCGAGGCCCACAATGTTCAGACCGAGATGATCCAGGGCGACATTCGCGGCGGTGATGAGAAGATGGGCTACTATGTCCTGTTTGCCCACGCACAGGATACCCTTATGACGATCCAGGTCGAGATCAACATGACCAAGAGTATGCTGAAGATCGCCAAAAACTATGAAAAGCGTCTTGCTGACCTTGAGGCTAAGGTGCAGGGCTGATTTTTGACAAGGAGAATCTAAAATGGAAAAGATGAGCAAATACAACGGTATGCCGAAAGACTTCCTCTGGGGCGGCGCACTGGCCGCCAACCAGATGGAGGGCGCATGGAAAGAGGGCGGCAAGGGCTGGTGCCTGGCAGACATCAACCGCAGCCAGTATGACGTCCCGCCGGAAGAGCGCTACAACATGGAGATTGACACCGCATACATCAAGCGCGCCATGGCGGAGGACGACAAGTTCTACCCCAAACGCCGCGGCATCGACTTCTACCACACCTACAAGGAGGACATCAAGCTGCTGGCAGGCACCGGCATGAACAGCCTGCGTACCTCCATCAACTGGGCCCGCATCTTCCCCAACGGTGATGATGCCACGCCCAACGAGGAGGGCCTGAAGTTCTACGATGACCTCATCGATACGATCATTGCCAACGGTATGGAGCCGCTGATCACAGTCAGCCACTATGAGATGCCGCTGAATCTGGCCCTGAAATACAACGGCTGGGCCAGCCGCGAGGTCGTTGACTTCTTTGTGAAGTACTGCGAGGTGCTGTTCAAGCGCTACAAGGGCAAGGTCCACAAGTGGATCCTCGTCAACCAGATCAACCTCATCATCCACGAGAGCTTCAACCATCTGGGTATTGCCAGCGACAAGGTCGACAACCTGCTGGAGGCTAAGTATCAGGGCGTCCACAATGAGATGGTCGCCTGCGCCAAGGCCACCAAGATTGCCCATGAGATCGACCCTGCCAACGAAATCGGCATGATGTTCTGCTCCAACCTGACCTATCCCATCAGCCATCGCCCCGAGGATGTGTACTGGAATATGCGCCACAACCAGATGGAATATCTGTACGGCGACATCATGGTCCGCGGCTACTACCCCGGTTACGCCCTGCGCTATTATGATGAGCACAACATTCATATCAACTTCTACCCCGGCGACGAGGAGGCTCTGAAAGAGGGTACGGTCGATTTCGTATCGCTGAGCTACTACTACAGCCGCCTGTCCGGCGAGGAGCCGTACCTGCACAGCGAGCTGGGTCAGGTGCCGAACCCCGACATTCCGGCCAGCGACTGGGGCTGGGGCATTGACCCCCTTGGCCTGCGCATTGCGCTGAACGAGTACTGGGACCGCTACCAGAAGCCCCTCTACATCACCGAGAACGGCCTTGGCGCCTACGATAAGGTCGAGGCCGACGGCTCCATTCACGACCCGTACCGCATCGACTATCTGCGCAAGCATGTTGAGCAGGTCGTCGAGTCGGTCAAGGACGGCGTTGACGTGCGCGGTTACTATCCGTGGGGCCCCATTGACATCATCTCCTGCTCCTCCAGCGAGATCGAGAAGCGCTATGGCTTCATCTATGTCGATTACGACAACCAATTCAACGGCACCGGCAAGCGCAGCCTGAAGGACAGCTACTACTGGTACAAGAAGGTCACCGCTTCTAACGGCGAGGACCTTGGCTAAGGAAGCTTTTTGACAAAAGCAAAATATCCGATTACAATGGAGTACGGACTGTGAAACAAAAGGAAACAGCAGCAGTGCTGATGGTGCTGCTGGCAGCGGCCTGCTGGGGCGCAAACGGCATCTTTATCAATATCCTGACGGCCTACGGCGTCAACGGCACCCAAATGACCCTCGTGCGTATGGCCTCGATGGCCATTCTGACAGGCATCTGGCTGGCGGCGAAAAACCCCGCCGCGCTGAAGATCGACCTGCGGGACCTTGTCTGGTTCGTCCCGGCAGGTGCATTGGGGCTGTTTATGTTCGGCCTGTTCTACACCTACTCCATCCAGCTTGTGGGTATGGGCACGGCTGCCGTGCTCATCTACCTTATGCCGTCCCTTGTCATGCTGTTCAGCATCGTGTTTCTGCATGAAAAGTTCACCCCCGGCAAGGGGCTGTGCCTTGTGCTCAGCCTGCTGGGCTGTGCGTTAGTCAGCGGCGTGGCGGGCGGCGTAACGCTGGATGCGGGCGGTGTGGCCTACGGTCTCGGTGCCGCGCTGTGCTACACGCTGCAGAATATTCTGCTGGCCACCAAGCTGAAAAAGTACAGCCCGATGACAAATCTGTTTTACATGTTCCTTTTCAGTGCAGCGGCAAGCCTTGTGTTTACCGCCGCCGCAGGTGAGCTGCCGGGCGTTGCCTATATCCTGACAACGCCCGGTGCGCTGGCCGCCAACCTCGGGTTGGGGCTGGTGTGCTCTCTGGCGGCGCAGTGGCTGTACACCGCCGCGCTGAAAACCATCCCCGCCAGCCGTGCGTCCATTGCCGCCACCTTTGAGCCTGTGGCCGCCGCGCTGTTCGGGCTGGTATTGTTCGGGCAGAAGATGGATGGATTCGGCGTAGCCGGCATTGTGTGCGAGATCGCCGCGCTGGTGCTTTTGCAGCTGCCGGCCCCCGCAAAACGGAAAGGATAAGCAAATGGCAAAGAAACAGACCCCCACGGTACAGGATTACCACAAGAGCGAGACCTACAAGAACGCTGATGCCGAGACCCGCCGCAATCTGCACCGTTATAAATCCGAGCTGAACATCACAGACGAACAGATGAACTGGCTGATGGCCTTGGAGGATGTGCGCCTGACCCCGAAGGAGCAGCGCCGCAAGGGCAATGCCACCGCGGAAATGATGGTGATCGGCTCGACGGTCACCTTTTTGCTGGCCGTCAATGTGGGGCAGCGTGCGTTTATGCTGATTGCCAGCGTATTCTTCATCTTTGCCGCGGGGCTGTACCTGTCCGGCGCCCTGAACCCCTACAGCATTGCCATCCGCAAAATGAAAAAGCAACTGAAAGCTTACCCAAAAGTTCCGTCCTTTAAAGAGTGGAGCAAACCAGCCGACAAGGACGACAACGAATAAGCCATTCCCTTGCTGAGTTACACAGCATTCCTCATATTACACAAAGCCCCTGCCGCAGCACTGCGGCAGGGGTTTTGTGCTGCGTGTCGAAAAACCTCCCTCTGCGATGGAGGTGCCCCGAAGGGGCGGAGGGAGAGAACCTTACCATAGCCCGAAATATTTCGGGCAACCGTACAGTTCTCTCCCCCACCGCCTGCGGGCGGAGCCCCCTCGCAGAGGGGGCCAAGGGGTGAGCACACCTTTTTCGACAGTCTGTTAAATTTATACCATGTGTATTCCCATTCGGAAACAACGCACAAATCCAGCCTTGCAAGGTTGTGAAGTCTGCGAATAGACGAAAGGCCGGGGCTGTGCTATAGTATAGTTACAGAAAGAAAACAGCCGAAGCTAAAAAGCCAAAAGTTCCCAGGGAGCGGATTTCTCAACAGAGAAACAGAAAGGCTGATCGGCAGGATTTCGCAAGGAAGGAGGCTCAAGTCCAATGGCAAACTTCAAGGATCCTATTCATCACCGGCGGGCGTGGGCCTGCTGACAGAATAAGACCGCATCCAAAAGCCGCAGAGCATTCTCTGTAAAAGATCAATAAAAATGTGATGTACGGTATCTTACAAAATTGTTAGCAGACACACGGGCCCGTCAAAACAGACCCCCGCGTGAATATAGATTAGGCTGAAAGAAGGCTGGCAGCGATGACTACCACCACTCCACCCAACAGATCCTATCTGAACTTCACCTGATCATCAAGGAGAAACTCCCATGTACCAGAGTTAAGAGGGCAACACCTCTGCATCAGACCCGAAACAAAATAAAACAGGGATGATTCCTATGACCAAACGGAAACAGACCGAAAAATAAGGCAAAGGGTTATGAGGCTATGACTCCAATCATCTGATACCACCGGGGCGGACGCAAGGTTCCGCCCCGGTTTTGTTATGTCTGCCGGCAAAAAGCAGTGGGCCGGGCGGCTGTCCCCTGTTTTTACGGAAGGAAAGGAGCAACACAATGGAGCAGCTCTTGCGCCAACGCGCAGAAGCGATTTGGACAGCGGCCATCCGGGCCGTTTTGCCGGATGAGGCGGTGCGCCGCGCTTTGGAGCATTTTCACCCGCAGGGGCGTGTATTTCTCGTGGCGGCGGGCAAGGCCGCGTGGCAGATGGCCCACGCGGCGCTGGCCGTGCTGGGCTGTGTGGACGGCGGGATCGTCATCACAAAATACGGCCATGTCAGGGGGCCGCTGCCCGGCGTGACCTGCTGCGAGGCAGGGCATCCGGTGCCGGACGACAACAGCTTTGCGGCCACCCAGCGGGCGCTGGCGCTTGTCAGCGGTCTGCGGGCGGACGACACCGTGCTGTTTCTGCTCTCCGGCGGCGGCAGCGCGCTGTTTGAAAAACCGCTGCTGCCCGCTGAGGAGCTGCAGGCCATCACACAGGCGCTTTTGGCCTGCGGTGCGGATATTGTTGAGATCAACACGATCCGCAAGCGGCTGTCTGCCGTCAAGGGCGGGCGGTTCGCGCTGGCCTGTGCGCCCGCCGCGGTGTACAGCGTGGTGCTCAGCGACATTCTCGGCGACCCGCTCGATATGATCGCCAGCGGCCCGGCCTGTCCGGACAGCTCGACCTGCGCACAGGCTGCTGCCATTGCGGAAAAATACCGGCTGGCGCTCTCCCCTGCTGCTGCGGCCCTGCTGCGGCAGGAAACGCCCAAAACGCTGCCCAACGTGACCACAAAAATCACCGGCAGTGTGCGGGAGCTGTGCCGCGCCGCTGCGGACGCCTGCCGCGCTGAAGGGTACGAGCCGGTTTTGCTGACAGACTGCCTTTGCTGTGAGGCCCGGGAGGCCGGCTGCCTTCTGGGAAGCATCGCCCGCACCCACGCAGGGCAGGGCCGCAGGCGGGCCTTTATCGCGGGCGGCGAGACCGTTGTGCATCTGACCGGCCATGGGCTGGGCGGGCGCAATCAGGAGCTTGCCTTAGCCGCAGCCCCGGCGCTGGCCGGGCTGCGCGGGTGCTGTGTTTTCTCGGTGGGCAGCGACGGCACCGACGGTCCCACCGATGCCGCGGGCGGCTACACGGACGGCGAAACCTTAGCCGCCCTCACTGCGGCGGGCCTGGACGTGCCCCGTGTGCTGGCCGACAACGACGCCTACCATGCCTTACAGGCCGTTGGCGGTCTGATCATGACCGGCCCCACCGGCACAAACGTCAACGACGTGGCAGTTGTGCTGACGGAATGACAAAAAGCAGACCGCTTAAAAACGCCATCCTCTGTTTCTATAATTCTCTTTTGGACGGGAAAGCCCCGCCGCTCTCATGGCGAGGGAGCGGCGGGGCCTTTTCTATATCCGTATGTATCAGTATTCAACGCCCTCGCGCGCGGCGATGCCCCGGGTGTAGGGGTGCTTGACGGCGCACAGCTCGGTGGAGTAGTCGGCAGCGTCCTGCATCCAGGCGGCGGGCTCACGCCCGGTCAGCACGACCTCTGCCCCCTGTTCGGCGCGGGCGGCGGCCTCCCGCAGCAGAGCTTCCTCCACAAGGTCATTTTTGCAGACGGCACAGGCTTCGTCCAGCACCAGCATGTCAAAGCTGCCCTGTAAAATCGTCTGTAACGTCCGGGTGTTCGTCCGGCGTGCCTCGGCGCGCTCTGCGTCGGTCATAAGCCAGGTGAATTTCGCGTTGGGGCAGGCGTAGACGGCTGCCCCGCAGCGGCGCAGCATTTCAATTTCGCCGCTGGAGCCGTCTTTTAAAAATTGCAGGATGACCACCCTGCGGCCATGGCCCAGCGCCCGCAGCGCCAACCCCATGGCGGCGGTAGTCTTGCCCTTGCCGTCGCCCCAGTACAGATGCAGCATGGCTGCCCCTCCCCTTGCAGTAAATTTCCATCTTATTATAGCACACCCTCCACACCGCTTGCAAATACCGGCAGTTGACAAAGGCATGTCGGTTATGCTAAACTAACCTCTGCTGTGAACACCATGTACAGGCATGGTGCTTTTTATGCTGTATGAGTTAGAATAAGCTAACATAAGTCAGGAGGAATCCCCATGAACCAGAAGTCCAACAAGCTGACCGTGCCCGATCTGATCTCTGTCGGCGTCTTTACCGCGCTGTACTTTGTGCTTGTCACCGTGGCGACCTTCGCCTGTGCACTGCTGCCGGGCGTAGGCAACATTCTGCTGCCCGCCGTGGCCGCGCTGATCTCCGGCAGCGTCTATATGCTGCTGGCCGCCAAGCTGCAAAAATTCGGCGGCATCACGATCATGGGCCTTGTGATGGGCCTGTTCTTCTTCGTCTCCGGCCATTTTGTGCTGTCGTTCGCGGCCAACATCATCTGCGGCGTCGCGGCAGACCTGGTGGCCGCTGCGGGCAAATACCGCAGCAAAAAGCTGCTGCTGGCCAGTTACGTCGTGTTTTCCTATGGCCTGACCGGCCCGATTTTGCCGCTGTGGTTCATGAAATCCGCCTACATAGCCAACCTGACGGCCCGCGGCAAGGACGCCGCCTACATCGACACGCTGTTTGCACCCATCAACAGCGGCAGCTTTGTGGTCAGCATACTGGCAATTTTGATTTGCGCCCTTGTGGGCGGCTTCTTCGGCCAGAAGATGCTGAAGAAGCACTTTGAAAAGGCGGGGATCGTTGCATGACCTTCCGCATGGACCCGCGCGCCAAGCTCTATCTGCTGCTGCTTGCCAACCTGATGCTTCTCTTTCACGTCGGCACCGGGGCGGAGGCCGCTGCCACGGCGCTGTGCCTGCTGCTGTTCTTCCTGTCGGGCAAGGCCCGCGCGGGGGTACAGCTGTCGGTGCTGTACTTTGGTCTGCTGGCCGTGGACCTCTTTGTCGTGCCCCGCGCCGGGGATGGCGTGCTGTTGAACCTGCTCTCCCTCGTCTCGGTCGGCGTGCGGATGATGCTGCCCTGCATCATCACCGGCGCCTATGCGTTTTCAACGACGACAGTCGGGGAGCTGACCGCCGCGCTGCGCCGGATGCACCTGCCGGAGAGCATCATCATCCCCTGTGCCGTCGTCGTGCGGTTCTTTCCCACCGTGGGCGAGGATTACCGCCACATCCGCGCGGCCATGGCCCTGCGGGGCATTGCCGCGGGCCGCGGCGCGCTGCTGCGCCATCCCGTGCAGTCGCTGGAATACATCCTGATGCCGCTTTTGATGAACAGCAACAATGTGGCGCAGGATCTTTCCGCCGCCGCGCTGACCAAGGGCATCGGCCTGCCGGGGCGGCATACCTGCATGACCGAGCTGCGGCTGACCGCGTGGGATTTCCTCTATCCCGCGCTCTGTACGCTGCCCCTGCTCTGGAAGGTGGTGACGCTGCTGTGATCGAAGCCGAAAACGCAAGCTTTACCTATCAAAGTGCCCCCTCCCCCGCCCTGCAGGACGTCACGCTGACGGTGCAGCCCGGGGAATGCGTCGTCCTCTGTGGCCGGAGCGGCTGCGGCAAGACGACGTTCACCCATCTGCTGAACGGTCTTTCCCCGGAATTTTATCCCGGCACCCTGACAGGCCGCTGCACGGCGGCGGGGCTGGCCGCGGGCGAGGCCGCCATCGAAGCCTATGTGCCGCAGGTCGGCAGCGTGTTCCAAAACCCCAAGACCCAGTATTTCAACGTGGACACGACGGCGGAGCTGGCCTTCCCTTGTGAGAACGCCGGCATGGAGCCGCAGGCCATCCGCCGCCGCGTGGACGAGGTCGTCGAACAGTTCCAGCTCGGCCCGCTGATGGACCGCAGCGTTTTCAAGCTGTCGGGCGGGGAAAAGCAGCGCGTCGCGTTCGCGGCGGCCTGTATGCTCGGCCCGCGGCTGTTGGTGCTGGACGAGCCGACGAGCAACCTGGACGCCGCCGCCATCGCGCAGCTGCACGATATGATCGCCGTGATGAAGCGGCAGGGCGTGACCGTTGTGCTGGCGGAGCACCGCCTTGCCTGGATCACCGATCTGGCGGACAGGTATTTCTTCTTTGCGGCGGGCCGCCTGGCCGCGCAGTGGTCCGCTGCGGAGTTTGCCGCGCTGCCTGCGGACACATTGGCCGGGTACGGTCTGCGCGCCCGCGCGCTGGACGACTGCCGCGCCGGAATCCGCGCAAAGCAGAGCGCCCGATACCCCGGTACGCCGGTGCTCACGCTGGAGGGCGTCACGCTGGGCTGCGACAAAAAGCACCCGCTGCGCACCCTGCCCGATATGAGCTTTGCCGCCGGTGAGATCGTCGGCCTGATGGGGCGCAACGGCATCGGCAAATCGACGATGGCCCGCACGCTCTGCGGCCTGCTGGAGCCGGTCAGCGGCAAAATCTGCCGGAACGGCAGACCCGCCAACGCAAGGGAGCGGCTCAGGAGCAGCTTCCTTGTCATGCAGGATGTGAACTATCAGCTGTTCAGCGACAGCGTGCGGGAGGAGGTGCTGCTCGGCGCAGCCCACCCGGAGCGGTGCGACGCCGTTTTGCAGGCGCTGGGGCTGGACGGTCTGGCGGACCGCCACCCGATGAGCCTTTCCGGCGGGCAGAAGCAGCGGGTCGTCGTAGCGGCGGCCATGCTGTCCGACAAGCCGCTGATCTTACTGGACGAGCCGACGAGCGGCCTTGACCTGGGCAGTATGCAGCAGGTCGGGCAGCTTTTGCAGGAATGGAAGGCGCAGGGCAAGACCCTGCTTGTCATCACCCACGATGAGGAGCTGGCCGCCAACTGGTGTGACCGCGTCATACGCTGGGACGATACGGAAGGAGTGTGACCCCCATGGAATTTCACCCAAACGACTGGCTGGGCCGCTGGCAGAATTTTGAGAGCTATATCACCAGCACTGACCCGTATTTGCAGCTTGCCTGGCAGGAGGCCGAGGCCGCCGCTGCTGCGCTGCCGATGTTTAAAAGTGGCGCGAAGCAGTTCTGGCAGACGGCCTGCGTGACGACGAGCATCGGCAACCCGCACACGCTGGGCGGCTGGACTATCACCCCCGCCGGCGGCGGCAAGCTCTGCATCGCGTGGACGGACGCCGACGGGAACACCCTCGGCCGGGCGGTCTATCATCTGGACCACGTTTTGAAGCGCGGGCTTGAGGGTAAGGAGAACGCCCTTTTCGTCGCCGAGGACGTCCCCGCCGACTGGCCGTTCCGCTGCCTGCTGGCAATGGAGCCGATGCCGCCCCGCGCGGCCCGGCTGCAGGGCGGGCTTTTAAGCCACCTGCATTTCCAGTACGCCAGCGGTCCCGAGCACTTGTTTGACACCGACACCCACGCCCTGCGCAGCCCGCTGTGGTACGCTACGATGTGCGACGGCGACGGCACGCTGTTAGAGCAGTGCAACATTGTCCGCGCTTTGCACCGCCTGCCTGTGTGGGAGGAACTGCCGGAGCTGTGAGAGGATAAGAAAAAGGCTACCCGATTTTGTGTCGGATAGCCTTTTTTATTGCAGGTAGGGGAGGGATTCATCCCTCCCTGGAACAAGGCGGCAGCCGCAGCGTTCCCCGGAGCGGTCAAGACCGCTCCCTACAACTCTTTGTAAAATGGCTCTGTAGGGAGGGGTCTTGACCCCTCCGCACAGACTTGCCGTTGCAGTAAACGGCCCGGGAGGGATACATCCCTCCCCTACGACCTTACTCCTCGCCCTCGTCCTCGGTCTTGATCGTAATGTTCCGGTCCGTCTTGGCCTCGATGCTGTTGGCGCGGACAATGTCACGCATGTCGATGCCGGTGGCCTCCTTCATGGCCTCCATCGTCTGGGCCATCAGCACCGGCACATTGCCGGAGACACCCGACACGCCGGACGCATCGCCGCCGATGATGGACACCTTGTCGATGCTGGACAGGGGCTGCGCGACGCTCCTGGCAATTTCAGGCAGGACCTTGATCATCATTTCGGCCACAGCGGCGTCGTTGTACTGCTTGTAGGCTTCGGCCTTCTGCTTCATCGCCTCGGCCTCTGCCAGGCCCTTCTGGCGGATGGCCTCCGCCTCGGCCTTGCCGACCAGCGCGATGCCCTCGGCCTCCTGCTGCTTGGCAAACTTCGCGGCCTCGGCGGCACGCTCGGCCTCATACTTCTGGGCCTCGGCCTCCTTCTGGCGGCGGTACAGCTCGGCGTCGGCCTGCTTGCGGACCTCGGCATCCAGCTTGCGCTGTTGGACCTCGGCCTCCTGGGCGGCCAGGTCGACCATCTTCTTCTGGCGGGCGATCTCGGCGTCGGCCTCGGACTCCTTGACCTCCTTGGCGCGCAGGTTCGTCTGGATCATACCGGCGGCGTTCGCGTCGGCGGCGGCCTTGTCAGCCTCGGCCTTCAGCTTGGACTTTGCCAGCTCCAGCTCGTTGTTGCGCTGGGCAATGGCGGTCTGGGCTTCGATCTCCTTCTCGTTTGCGGCCATGGCGGCGGCAGCCTTCGCGCAGGAGACGTCGCGCTCGGCCTCGGCCTTGGCGATGGAGGCACGCTTTTTCACAAGCTCCTCCTGCTCGACGCCGATGGCTTCAATAACGCCGTGGTTGTGGCCCATGGCGTCCACGGCGTCCTTGACGTCCTGCACGTTGAAGGTCACGACCTCCAAGCCCATCTTGGCCAGGTCGGGGCGTGCGTTCTCCACGACGCTGACGGCCATCTGCTTGCGGTTTGTCAGGATCTGGTCTACGGTCATCTCGGACACGATCTCACGCAGGTTGCCCTGCAGCACATCGTTGATCTTTTCATTGATGTGCGCCTCGTCCATGCCGAGGAAGTTCGAGATCGCGGCCTGCTGGCGGGAATTGATGTACTTGCGGATGTCGTCATATCCGGCGTTGCGGACCTCCTCGTCCGAGACGGTGGAGTTCTCGCTGTAGACCTGGACGGTGACGACGCTGTCGAGCCAGAGGGAGACGCCCTCCTTGGTTTTAACGCCCGTTTCCGGCGTTTTCACGTCGATTTTCAACAGGCGCATGTTCAGGCGGTCTGCGCGCTGCACAATGGGCAGCACAAAGACGCCGCGCCCGCAGACGACCTTCGGGCGGGAGAGGCCGAAGCCTGTCACGACGATGGCCTGGGTCGGCGGGGCCTTCTTGTAGCAGAGAAAGCAGAAGGCAATGACGGCCGCGGCAACAGCGGCAGCAATAATGAATCCCATACTCTTGTTCCTCCTTCAGAACACATTGGGCCGCAAAAAAAGCGGCAGCGATAAGGGTCGTCATCAGCGGGTTTTCTTGCTGATGATGCTACCATTATAGCTGCCGCCCGTGCTCCAAAACAGGACAGGTTTCGCAAAATACAGGGTGCTATTTTGCTGTTTACAGCGCGTCCTTCGCGCTTTTACGCAGGCGCGTTATCTCCGCCTCGTTGGTTTACACTTTTACATTTGCTTGGTAGGTTTTGCTTTTTCGGCCAGCAGGCACAGCACTACGGTCAGCACCATGTCGGGCAGCGTGTAGCCCACCGGCGTGTCAACGCCCATCAGCAGGCGGTAGGCGATAAAGCCCACGAGCCAGATAACAAGGTTGCGCGCGTCGGCAGCCACGGCAAAGCGGTCCCGGTGCAAAATAAAGTGGTCTGCGATCTGCACGGCGATCATCGGCGCGAACACCGAGCCGATCAGGTACAGAAAGCCCGTGATGTCGTCCATCGGGAAAAGGATGGCCGCCGCCGTGCCGATGACCGTCACGGCAATGGCGGTCTTTTTGCCGTTGAGCTTTGCGGACAGGCTCTCGGCAGAGATGCCAGCGCTCCACGCATCGAGGAAGGTCGTCGTGACCGTGGAGAAAACCAGAATGACCAGCGCGGCAATGCCGAGCCCGGCCTTGACCATGATGACGGCAATGTCATACTCGCCGGTAAAGATGGCCGCGCCCATGCCGATGACGTACATCCAGCAGGATACCGCGCCGTAGACCAGCACGCTGACCCAGGTCGCCTGGGTCGGCTTCTCGGCGTCGCGGGTGTAGTCGCTGATGAGCGGCAGCCAGGACAGCGGCATCGCCACGGCCAGCTCCACCGCCGCACCGAAGGTCAGGCTCTCGCCGTCAATGCCGACCATGGCGTTGCCGGAGAAGAAGATGACCTTGCACAACACCAGCGTCAGAATAAACAAAGCAGCCATCGTAATTTTGTTGATCCAGCCCAAATCGGTCACGCCGACGGCGATCCACACGATAATCAGCGCACCGATGACAAGGCACCAGACCCAGCGGCCAATCGCAAAAATACCGCCGACGGCCAGTGCACCGTCATAGATCATGATGGCCGTCCAGCCGACGAGCTGCAAAACGTTCAGGAACGCAAACAGCAGGCCGCCCTTCTGGCCGAAGCTCATTTTTACGGTCTCCATAGCGCTGCGGCCCGTGCGCCCGCCGATGAGGCCCGCCAGCAGCATCATGGCGCAGCCGATGATATGCCCGAGCAGAATGGCCGCAAAGCCCTTTGCCATACCCAGCGGCGCAAAGGCGGTGCCGGTCAGGATCTCGGCCAGCGAGACGCCCGCGCCGAACCAGATCAGGCCGTTCTGAAAGGTAGAGGTCTTTTTCATTCGACAAAATCCCCCTTCAGTGCGAACATGTGGTTCATCGGGCCGGAGCCGTGGCCGAGGTCAAGCATAGCGGCCAGCGCGCCGGAGATGTACGCCTTTGCGCGCTCCACCGACGTGTCAAGGTCATAGCCCTTCGCGAGATTCGACGCAATGGCGCTGGACAGCGTGCAGCCGGTGCCGTGGGTGTTGGGGTTGTCGATGCGGCGTCCCTTGAACCACTTACCCGCGCCGTCGCGCCAAAGCAGGTCGTCGGCGTCGTTGATCTGGTGCCCGCCCTTGCAGAGCACCGCACAGCCGTACTTTTCGCTGATGGTCTGTGCGGCCCGCTCCATATCGGCGGCGTTTTGAATGGTCATGCCGGAGAGGATCTCCGCCTCGGGGATGTTCGGCGTCAGGACCTCGGCCAGCGGCAGGAGCTTTTCGCACAGCGCGGTCACGGCGTCGTCACGCAACAGCTTTGCGCCGGATGTTGCGACCATGACGGGGTCCACGACGATGTGCTTTGCGCCGTATTCCTTTAATTTTGCCGCAATCGTTTCGATCAGCTCTGCCGAGGATACCATGCCGATCTTGACGGCATCGGGGAAGATGTCGGTAAACACTGCGTCGAGCTGCTCCGCTAGAAAATGCGGGGTCGAGTCAAAAATGTCGGTCACGCCGGTGGTGTTCTGGGCGGTCAGGGCCGTGACTGCGCACAGGGCAAAAACGCCGTTGGCGGTCATGGTCTTGATGTCTGCCTGGATACCGGCGCCTCCGCTGGAATCACTTCCGGCAATGGTCAATGCTGTTCTCATGGTGATAACTTCCTTTCCTTTTTGTATACAGCAAGGTTTTATAAAGCGGCACAAGGTGGTGCCCCCGGTGTACCGCTGGGGGGGCTTTTTTCTACAGCAACACGGCTTCGTGCAAATCTCTCACATACAGATCCGCTGCCATTTGCAGCCCGGCCTGGTCGGTCTCGCCGTCGGCATCGTAGACGCCGATCGTGTAAAAGCCCGCGGCCTTCGCGGTTTTCAGGGCGTAGAGACTGTCCTCAAAGACGAGCGTTTCCGCCGGCGCGGCGTGCAGGGCCTCGGCGGCCAGCAGGTAAATTGTCGGCTCATGCTTGCTGACGCCGACCTCTGCCGTAGTGAAAAGCCGGGTGAAATACCCGAGCAGCCCCAGCCGTTCCAGCGCCCGCGTGACGTGCTCCCGCGGGCTGGACGTGGCCGCGGCCAGCTTCACGCCGCGGGCGGTCAGGGCGGCCAGCAGCGCCGCCGCGCCGTCCTTGGCGGGGACCTCATAAAAATAGAAGTCCCGCAGCATGTCCGCAATGCCCGCGCCGACCTCGGCGGCAGACTGCGGCAGTGCATAGTGCGTGTGCAGATACTCCGCCCCCTGCTCCATGCTCATCGAGAACAAAATCTCGTTGAGTCCCTCCTCCGGCGTGACGCCCAGGCTGCGCAGATACCGCGCGCCAAGGTCGTTCCAGATGCCCATGGAGTCGAGCAGCACGCCGTCCAGATCAAAAACAGCAGCCTTAGTCATGCAGCATTTTCTCCGTGGCGGCCTTCAGGTCGGCGGATGCCTGTTGGATGTTCTTTGCCGCGTAAATCGCGCTGATGACCGCGACGCCGCAGATGCCGCTGCCCGCGAGCTTCGCGACATTTTCCTGCGTGATGCCGCCGATGGCGACAACGGGGATGGACACGGCCCCACAGATAGCCTTGAGCGTCTCATAGCTCACATCGTCGGCGTCGTCCTTCGAGCCGGTCGGGAACACCGCGCCGACGCCGAGGTAATCCGCGCCGTGCTTTTCGGCCAGGACGGCCTGCTCCACGGTCTGGGCGGAGACGCCCAGAATCTTGTCCGGGCCCAAAATCGCGCGGACGTCCTGCGCCTCCATATCGCTCTGGCCGACATGCACGCCGTCTGCGTTCATCTCGCGGGCGATCTCGACGTTGTCATTCACAAGGAACGGCACACCGCGCTCGCGGCAGAGCGTTTGCAGTTCCTTCGCTTCCTCGAGGAACTTCCCCTCCTCCAGCGTCTTTTCGCGCAGCTGGACCATCGTCACACCGCCGTCAAGGCTTTCGCGCACAACGTCGATAAGCCTGCGCCCGTCCAGCCAGTGGCGGTCCGTGACGGCATAGAGCAGCAGATCATTTTTATCGCAGTTCATACTTGGCGCCCCCATTCAGCGTTGCACCGTCCATATTGTAGATGGCATCAATGATGCGGTTGCGGTAGGTGGAGTTGCCGTCGCCCTCGGCCATACGGCTCCAGCCGATCTCGCCTGCCAGACCCATAGCGCAGACCGCCGCGGCGGCAGCCTCGAGCTTATTGTCGGGGTTCGCAACGACGAAGGCCGTCATCATGCCGGAAAGCTGGCAGCCCGTGCCGGTGATCTTGCCCATCTCGGGGCGTCCGTTGCGGATGACATAGCAGGCCGTGCCGTCGCTGACAAGGTCGATGGCACCGGTGACGGCGACGATAGCGCCGCTTTTGGCCGCAAAGTCCTTGACAAATTTGACGGCACTGTCCAGATTTGCGTCGGTCACGGCGTCCGCAACGTCAGCGTCAACACCCTTCGTCGTGCCGCTGCCCAGCGCCAGCGTCTTGATCTCGGAGATATTGCCGCGGATGACGGTGAATTTGATCTTCTCCATCAGCTCGACGGCGGTGTTCGTGCGCAGGGCCGACGCGCCCGCGCCGACGGGGTCGAGCAGCACGACATGGCCGAGGGCATTCGCCTTTGCGCCCGCGCGGAACATGCCCTCGATGCTGCGCTGGTTCAGCGTGCCGATGTTGATGTTCAGGCCGCCGCAGATCGACGTGATGTCCTCGACGTCCTCCGGCTCATCGGACATGATCGGGCTGCCGCCGCAGGCCAGCAGAATGTTGGCCACGTCGTTGACCGTGACATAGTTCGTGATATTGTGCACCAGCGGCACAGTGTTGCGCACATTTTCAAGACAGGTACCCAGCATAAAAAACGCTCCTTATAAGTAAAAATGCGGATACGCCTGCAAAGACATATCCGCACAAAAGCTCACAAGAAGCGCAGTGCTACGGTATCTCCCTACGTTGGCATTATCCAAATCAGGTTCAGGCAGCACCGCGGCGGCGCTGCCTTTTGGGTCAGGGCGATACAGCCCACTCTCAGCCCGCTTTACGCAAGCTCCCCTTTTGTACAAATTTACAGTAGCACAGTTTGTCGTGTTTTGCAAGGCTTTTGTTTCATTTTTTGCAAAACCACTTGACATTAAACCCGGCTTTCATGCTATGCTAGAGACAGCAGAAAGGCAAAAGTAAGGGTGCGAACCGGAGCTGCCGCTGCGGTTTCAGCAGGTTACACGGGAGGTCGTAGGGCGGCCAGCCCTCTGGCCGCCGTGCCCGTTTGCGGTCAATGAAAACCTTGCGGGCTACCTCTGTAGGGGGCGGCGTCCTCGACGCCCCGCGGAGGGGTCAAGACCCCTCCCTACAAAGCGAACCGTAAAAGGGGTACAGCCGCAAACCCGCGGGCCGGGCATGCCCGGCCCCTACATTCCTGTTTTTTCACGTAATAAGGAGGTTCCCCTATTATGGCTAAATCTACTGTCTATTTCACCAACGAACTCACCCCCGAAGCCGTTGTGAAGATGTACCGCCAGCTGGGCATCGAGCTGCCCGGCAAGGTGGCCGTCAAGGTCCACAGCGGCGAGGACGGCAACCAGAACTACCTGCACCCCGAGTTTATGAAGCCCGTCATCGACGCCGTCAACGGCACCGTTGTTGAGTGCAACACCGCCTACGGCGGCGCGCGCAACGAGACGCCCAAGCACATCGAGCTGATGAAGAAGCATCATTGGAGCGACCTGTTTGATGTTGACATCATGGACGCCGAGGGTCCGGACGTCGAATGGCCCGTCGAGAACGGCAAGGTCCTCAAGGTCAACTATCTGGGCAAGAACATCGAGAATTATGACAGTATGCTCGTGCTCATCCACTTCAAGGGTCACCCGATGGGCGGCTACGGCGGTGCGCTCAAGCAGCTGTCCATCGGCTGCGCGTCCAGCGCCGGCAAGGCGTACATCCATTCCGGCGGCAAGGTCACCGACCAAAACATCCTGTGGGAGAACTGCGCCGAGCAGGACACCTTCCTTGAAGCCATGGCAGACGCCGCCTCCACCGTGGCAAAGCACTTTGCGGGCAAGATTGCCTATGTCGCCATCATGAAGAACCTTTCCGTTGACTGCGACTGCTGCGCCGTGGCCGAGGACCCCTGCATGAACGATGTGGGCATCCTCTCGAGCCTTGACCCCGTCGCGCTGGACCGCGCCTGCATCGATCTGGTCATAAACAGCAATGACCCGGGCCGCGACCACTTTATGGAGCGCGTCAACAGCCGCCACGGCACCCACACCATCGACGCCGCCGAGACCCTTGGCATCGGCACGCAGGCGTATGAGCTGGTGAAGGTGTAAACGCCCATTTGCCTGAAGAAGCCAAAAGCCGCAAAAAAGCATCCGCCGTGCAGAGAGGCGTCTCTCTGCACGGCGGATGTTGTTATTGTCGGTTCAGTATCTTTTCCAAGTCTGTTTTCGGGTCGCCCGTGGGCGTCAGGTTGTACTGCTTAACGAGAAAGTCCAGTACATTCGGTGAGACGAACGCCGGGAGCGTGGGGCCAAGGTAGATATTGCGCAGCCCCAGATACAGCAGCGTCAGCAAAATGCAGACAGCCTTCTGCTCATACCACGACAGCACCAGCGTAAGCGGCAGGTCGTTGACGCCGCAGCCAAACGCCTCGGCCAGCGCCAGCGCAATGCGAATGGCGCTGTAGGCGTCGTTGCACTGCCCGCAATCCAGAACGCGCGGGATGCCTTCGATGCTGCCCAGATCCATATCGTTCAGCCGGTACTTGCCGCAGGCCAGCGTCAGAATCAGCGTGTCGGGCGGCGTCATCCGTGCAAAGTCCGTGTAGTAGCTGCGCGTCGGTGCTGCACCGTCGCAGCCGCCGATCAGGAAAAAGTGGCGTATCTTCCCCTCCCGGACCAGCCGGACGATCTGCTCTGCGTGGGACAGCACCGCATTGCGGGCAAAGCCGGTCATGACCGTGCTGCCGCCGTTCATCCCGGTCATCGGGTGATCCTCGGGGTAGCCGCCGCATTCCAGCGCCTTTTCAATGACCGGGGTGAAATCCTTGTCGTCCCCGATGTGGGTCAGCTCCGGGTAGGACACCACCGACGTCGTGAACACACGGTCACTGTAGCTCTGCCGCACCGGCATCAGACAGTTCGTTGTGAACAGGATGGGCGCGGGGATGTTGTGGAACTCTGACTGCTGGTTCTGCCAGCCCGTGCCGAAGTTGCCTTTGAGGTGCGGATATTTTTTCAGTTCCGGGTAGCCGTGGGCGGGCAGCATCTCACTGTGGGTGTAGATGTTGATGCCCCTGCCCGCGGTCTGGTCCAGCAGCAGCTTCAGATCGTGCAGGTCGTGGCCGCTGACCACGATGAAGGGGCCCTTCTCAATCGTCAGCGGCACCGTGACCGGCACGGGGTCACCGTATGCGCCGGTGTTGGCTGCGTCCAGCAGCGCCATACAGGCCAGATTGACTTCTCCGGTTTTCAGCACCAGCGCCAGCAGCTCGTCAGGCGTTTTCTCTGCGCCGATGGCCTCGAGTGCCTCATAGAAAAAGGCGTTCACAGCGGGGTCTGTTCTCCCCAGTGCGCGGGCGTGGTACGCATAGGCCGCCATGCCTTTGAGCCCAAAGAGGATCAGCGATTTCAACGAGCGCACGTCCTCCCCCGCCGCCCAAAGCGCGGCAAGGTCGTAATCGTCAAGCTGCCCGGGGCCGACGGCAGCCTTTTCCTTTTCGATTTCCGCCTTGCATTGCAGGATAGTTTCGTTGTTGAAGTTCACGTTCGTGATCGTCGTGAACAGGCCCTTCAAAATCAATTCATCGGTGTGCGGTGTCGGTGTCCCAGCCCGCGCCGCCCGCGCCAGCCCGATAAGTGCCCCGATCAGCTCATCCTGATAGTTGGCGGTGTCGGCCTTTTTGCCGCAGACACCGGCCTTGCCGTCGCAGCCGGTGTTATGCGCCGTTTGTTGGCACTGAAAGCAGAACATTTCTCGCATTTGGTTTCCTCCTGTCGGCAGAATCATCACCTTCTATTCTGCCCGCCAGGAGGATTTTTTATACCGTTCTCACGGCTGCGGTGTCGCGCCCTCCCGCTCCATCTTGCGCAGCGTTTCCTGCCGGAGGGCCTCCCGCAGCGCCTGCATATAGGGCGAGAACTGCGACTGCTCCACGCCGTAGGTCAGGTTCAGCGCATACTCCTGCGGCTCCCAGGTCGCAATCGCGGACTCGTTGTGCTGAACGATGGCCTCCATTTTATCCAGCGCCTTGTAGATTTTGGCCTCCGTCGTCTGCAAGGCAGCCATCTCCGCGTACAGCGTCCGCATCTCGGTGCAGACCGGCTCGGGCAGTGAATCGACCCAGCGGGAAAGCAGCGCTTCCTCGGCGGCCTCATCGGCGGCGGTCTTGTCAAACGCCGGGATGTCCCCGGTAAAGCACTCGCCCAGATCGTGGATCAGGCACATGCGGATGACCTTGTCCATGTCGGCCTGCGGAAATTCATCCCGCAGCCAGAACGCCATCAGCGCAATGCGCCAGCTGTGCTCGGCCACGCTCTCATGCCGTCCCTTCGATGTATAGCAATGCCGTGTTGTGTCCTTGAGTTTTTCCGCTGTGTGCAGCGCCTCCAACAGCTTTTCCGGTTCCATGTGCAGACCTCCCCTGTTTTTTACCGCTATTGTAGCAGATATAAAACGCAGTTGCAAGGCGGAGATTTTTTCTCATTTTTTCTGTTTTTTTCTTTTTTTCACAGAAAGTCTCTCGCAATACAGGGCATTAAAAGTACAATTTGGAAATATTTAATTTACTATTACTGTTTGTAAATCATTCTGCCGTTATAAAACTCTGTAGGGGCGAGCATTGCTCGCCCGTGCCCGCGCTATGTGCAAGGCCTTCCCGGAAAAGCCTTGCTGCACCAGGTTGGCGGGCGAACAATGTTCGCCCCTACATTCTCTATATAACAAAGCAGGTGCTTTTTTCTTACTTTTTCTCATTTTTTTCAAGAAATTCTCTCGCAATACTCCTTTCTCTCCCCTGCCCTACCACAAACTTTCTATAAAAAAAGACCCGCAAATCCATTGCGAGTCCTTTTCTGTAGCAACTATTGCTTCTGTAACTCCTGCAGCAAGGGATTGTGCAGCAGCAGCCCCACGATTTGATAGCGGTAGCTTTTGACCGTCTGCCCCTGGGATTCCGAGTAAAGCCCGCGGACACAGCCGCTTTCCCGGTCAAACAGCGCGTCGATCAGCTGCAGCTGCTCCGCTGTGACCAGCAGCGTGACCTGTCCCTTCGTGTCAAGGCCGCGGCCATGGGTCGGCATATACTTTTCGCGGCAGTCAAACGACGGCAGCATGTAATAGCGCTCGGGGTGCTTCTCTGCCTCGATGCGCCGCGCGGATGCTGCGTCCTCATCCCCGCACACGCAGTGGTCCAGTCCGACCTGCCGGAGCTTGGCCAGCTCCTCCTGCAAAATGCGGTTGGCCAGCGTACCGATCTTACTGTCCTGCCACAATGCTTCCATCTCAAGCAGGTCGTAAATTTTGCGGTGCAGGCGGATACGCAGCCTATACTTCCTGGGCTTCATCGGCGCTGCGCTCCACCTTTGCAATTATTTCCCGCAGCCGCGTGGCCGTGGCGATCATCTCGTCCAGCTCCTTCATGGCCTGCCGGCGCTCCTCGTGGGTATATTTTTCTGCAAGGCGCTTCTCGGGGTTTTTCCTGCGCAGCATCGTTTCCAGGCGGCTTGTCTGGCTGGACAGCTTGCCCGTAATTTTGCTCTGTGCCTTGGCGCCGGCGGTCTTTTCCCTGACCTCCCGGATGACCTCAGTCTGCTCGACCTGCGCGGCGGGCTGCTCCGGCGGGATGGTCTTGACCTTTCGGATGGTCTCCTTCAGACACGCCATCTCCTTCTGGACCGTGAACACCGCAGCGACCAACGCCTCGTGGGCATCCTGCATACTGCTGGTGTCGGCCACCGTCCGCAGTGCATCCACGAACCGCCCGCGAATCGCTTTTTTCTCGTCCTGAATGGCTGCGCTGCCCGGGCCGTTGTACGCAATAGCATAGAGCTGCTGCAGCATTTGGGCAGCGATTCTCTGTTCCTCGGGCGTCATCCGCAAAAAACTCTCCGCCTCGCTGCGCAGCACAAAGCCACGATCCAGCAGATCCTTGAGACCCTCATTCAGATTTTTTTCAATGCTCAGATCCTTATCGATCTGCCGCCCGTTGATGGGCGTTGCCTCCTTGATGGCCTTTTTTGCCTCGGCTGCTGTCAGGTTGTACGGCTCTGCCTGCAGGCAGGACACCAGCTCGGCAACCGCCTTGCGGCGGATCATCTCGTTGGCAAAGCCGCCGCGCACCTGCAGGTTGGCGCTCAGCAGCATGACCTTTTTCTCGTTGTCGCTCAGCGGTGTTGTGACAACACGGCAGTTTTTGACTGTGTTCCACTTTGCGTCGCCGCGCGCCTGCAAATAATTCAATGCCTTATAGCGGCGCTCGCCGGAGAGCAGAACGTACTTCGTCTGTTTGCCATCCGTCCGCGGATATACGACCAGATTGTGCATCAGGCCGTTGCGGTCAATGTCGTTGGCCAGTGTTTCCACATCCTCGTCGGTGTCCAGCTGGCGGAAAATCGCATTGTCCGGGTTCAGTTCGATGTCCTGCAAGGCAATTTCCCGCAGCTCATAGGCAAGCTCGGCGCGGTTCTGCGTGGCCAGGTTGGCAATCAGGCTGCCGGAGGCGTTGTTGTTTCCGGCGCTGAAAACCGCCTCGGTGGACGGAATGCCCACCTCGACCTTGGATCTGCCGGGCTTCTTTTTCATAGCCATCTTACTTTTCCTCCAATTCCGCCAGGCGCTTTTTCAGCTCCTCATACGCCGCCACATAGCTTTTGGCCGGGGGCTGCGTGCGGGCCGAGTAGCAGACCGGCACGCAGCGGTTGATGCTGTTATCCACACTCTTGCCAAAGGCGATTTCCGCGTTGAACAGCGTTGCGCCGAGCTTGGCCCGGCAGTCACTGCGGATGTCCTGCGAGGCTGCACTTTTCTGCACCATCGTCAGCATCACGCCAACGCCCTTGATGCGGGAAGTCTTGCTCTTGCGCATCTCATTGCAGAGCACATAGGTGCGGAACGCCGAGTCCTCCGAGAAGGAATCGCACTTCAGCGGGATCAGCACATAGTCCGCCGCGGCAATTGCGTTGGAAAGCAGCAGGCTGTCCCGGCTTGGCTGGGTGTCGATCAGGATATAATCGTACTCGTCCTTGACCTGGCGCAGGAAATAGTCCAGCACGTCGGTATCGCTGGCCAGATACTTCGGGTCGCCGCGGTCATAGTCCCGCTGGGCGTCCGTGTACAGATCCTCCAGCCGCTTGGACAGGCGCGGCGTCTGGTCGTTGGCAGGGATCAGGTCCACGTTTTCATATTCCGACTCGACGATAAAATCTTTGGTCTGTGTATTGTAGCGGAAGCCGTCGATCATATCATACAGACTGCGGTTGGCAAAGGCCTTGCTGGTAATGGCGTTGCCGCCTGTCATGGCAAACGTCAGGTTGCCCTGCGGGTCGGTGTCCAGGCAAAGCACCTTTTTGCCCTCGTCGCCCATCAGATAGGCAAGGTTAGAGGTCGTTACGGTTTTTCCGCAGCCGCCTTTTTCCACCGCAATGGTTATCACTGTTGCAGCCATTCGCTTGTTCCCCATTTCATTATGTAGTTATAACACCGTGGCAAATTATTTTTTATGTCGTTTTCGTCTATGTATAGTATACCACATTTGCCAGCATCGTCAACAGCACTTTTGCAGTTTTGGCAGGGCTTTTCTGCGGCAGAAAAGTCTTATAACTCCGTGGCAAATTTTTATATAAAGAAAAAAGCATATAGACACGCCCATGCCGCAGCTTTTTGCGGACCGGGTATCCATACGCTTTTTGTTATGCCTTTTGGTCTTATAACTCCGTGGCAAATTTATTCATCAAAGACGGACAGATCTGCCTTGAAATGATCCGTTGCACCAGCGCTGCGCAGCTCGTCCCCGCCGCTCGGGATGATCGTAATATCCTCCATCGCGTTGTATACAATGGTCGCGTTGTACTGCGGCGACTTGAGCTGGCCGTGCTCCTTTTTGGTCAGCATCATCCGCGCCATGCCCAGCGCCCAGCAGGTCAAATCGTGCTGCTGGGCCAGGATGCGGTTCAGCGCGTCGCGGGTCTCCTGCGCCTGCTTTACCCTTTTCTCGCTGTTGGTGTTGGTCAGCAGACGCGCCGTGTATACCAGCACCGAGGACACCGCACTGTACAGCTCCGGTGAAATTTTTTCCTGCAGGGTCTGGCTGCGCGCCCTGCTTTCCAGCACGCGAACAGCCCGCGTCACCGTCATGGTAAACAGCTCGTCCCCCAGCGGCTCTGCCACGGATACAGCTGCCGCGCTTCGTTCCGGCTCGGTGGTTTTCCGCGTCCTTCTGCGGCGCGGGACTTCCTCATTGCGAGCGCTTTTCTGCGCGTGCAGCTGGCGCACTGCGTCCATCTCCTGCGCGGATTTGTAGCGGATGAATAGGTACAGCCGCTCGTATTTTCTGCCGCCGCGGATGCGGACCGGGATATAGTCAAACCAGAGGTCGGTCATCTGGTTGATTTCGTCCCTGGCCTTGGTCAGGACGTAGCGCTCAAAATCGTGGAAGTTGCTGTACTTTTCGGTCAGCGGCTTTTCCTTGTCCTTTTTGCGCTTTTCCGGCGGGGGAGAGAGCTGCTCCTTCAGCTCCTGAATGTCAAACACCTTGTACTTGAAGCCGCGGATGTCCTGCGCCTTGTCCGGGAAACGGTCCAGTATCTCTTTTGTGACCGGCTGAAACACCAGGCCGTTCGTGTAGCCGTAATCGCTGTCTCCGTTGTCGTAGGAAAGCAAAATTTCGTAAAAACGCATGGAGTAGGTGCTGTTCATCGTCAGCAGATATTCCACGTTGTAGGAGGTATAGTTGCTTTTCAGCTGGGAAAGATAGGGGAGGATCTCCGGATTGAAGCGCACGCGGATCTGCTTGTCCCGGTCATTCACGGTGGAGCCGCGCTGCAGCCAGGACAGGACCTTGTACTGGTGGCCGTCGCTGGCCGGGTCCAGGCTCCAGAAGGAGCGGTCCTCCAGACTTTTGACGGTGTCCTTCAGGTATTCCAGATAGGTGTTGTCGTGCATATTGACCCCGGCCAGCCGCCCGAAGTCGGAAAAGCTCAACGAATAAACGCGGTCAGCATCCGGGGTCTCCTTGGGGTTGATCTGTGCCATCATCGCCAGCAGCACCTTTTGCTCCAGCTTTGGCAGGGCATATTTTGTCTTTTGGATCAGGTCATTACTCTTGGTGATGATCGATTCCGACGCCGGGTTGTACTTGGGTACATTGCCTGCAGAGCGGGTGCGGCGGTGCTTTTGTGGCGGCGTGTTTTCCTGCGCAGGGAGGTCCGGGTCATAGTATTCGCCTTCAATGATGGTGTCATTTTTCCGCTTTTCAGACATAGACCTACACCTCCACAAATACAGTACATTAAGCATACACGCAATTGCGGAAAATGTCAACGACTTCTCGCAATAAAAAATAAATGTGCCGTTTGTATTTTTTTCTTATAATTATTATTTATTATTTTATAAACTTATCTCTTTATATATAATAGGTAGATTGCGAGTTTTCTTCTGCTGAATTGAGAGAAAAATTCCTGTGAAAAAAGAGTTTTCTTCCCACGAAAAAAGAGAAATATTCTGCTGTGCTGAGAGTTCTCTTCTGCTGATTTTGCCAGAATAAAACTCTCAATTCGGCAGAAAAAAACTCTCAGTACGCAAGCGGCTGCGGGCAAAGCAGACAGCGAAATGCGAGTTTTCTTCTGCGCTGTTGAGAGAAAAATGCTGCGAAGTGAAAAAATCAGTTCGCGGCTTTTCCGGCGGAGCAGGGGAGAGCGCAGTGACAAAAAAGAGAGGGCAGAGGGGAAAAAGGCTTATTGAGAGAAATTTTCTGACAACAGAAGAAAAAAACAGAAAAATTCTCCTTTTTGTATTGCGAGTTTTATTCTGAACAAAAAAATCTCCAGGAATCTTCGATAGTACGTAAAAGTATACGAAAAAAGCAAAAAGTATTGCGAGAAATCTTCTCCGCTGCAAAAATAGTACAAAAGAAACAAATTGTAATAATTTATATATAATATACAAAACGGCAAACAAAATCATGCGCATCCGGGGAAACAGGCAGGGAAGGGGAGAGGGCCGACAGGAGAAACACAGCTTTTCCAAAATGCAGACTGCCAAAAGGCGACGCAGAGCCGCAGGTAATTATTTTTATATAAATGCAGAAAAAAACTCTCGATAGACGCCCGCGATGGGACTATTGAGAGTTTTTTTCTGCAAAAAATAAAAAAATCAGAAAAATGCAGCCGCCCGCAAGGGTCGTCAGTATCTCCTTATTACCGGGAGCAGGTCACAGCATCTGTTGCCGTATAGTCAAACAGGCCGTCGTTTTTCTCCTCCAGAGCTTTGATCATGTGGTAGGTGTATTCGTTGTAGGGCGTCGGGATGCCTAACTCGCGCCCCATGCGCATGAGCGCACCGGAGAACATATCGATTTCTGTGTGCCGCCCGGCGTCGAGGTCCTGCAGGGTGGAGTAGCGCGCGGTTGGCGGCACGGTGCTGCCGTGGGTGGAGCCCGCAGCTGCCTTGGAGAGGTCGATCCCCTTGGCGGCGGCAATGGCCTCCAGCTCGCGGCGCAGGCCGTCGCTGATGGCCTTTATATGGGCACTGTCGCTGTAGCAGCCGACACCCGCGCCGAGGATCGCCTGCGGCAGATTGTTGCAGACGTTCAGCCGGAACTTGGACCAAATCTCCTCGCGGATATGCTCGGTCACACGGAAATGAATGCCCGTGTCCGCAAACAGCGCCCGCACCGCCTGCACCCGGTCACTGTCAAACGGTGCGGTCAGCTCCCCGTAGATGATGCCGATGGTCGTTTCCGGGTCAAAACGCACACCGTCCCTCGTGCGGTGGGAGGCCACCTTGATGAGCGCGGGCAGCACATGAGCCGCGCCGATCTGTGCGGCGATGAGCTCCTCGCTGTCAACGCCGTTCATCAGGCTCATGACAACGGTGTGTTCGCTCACAATGGTGCGGATGCTGTCCAGCGCGCCGGGCAGTGCGCCGTATTTCAGCGCGACGATCAGCAGATCGACGCCGTGGGCCTGCTGCGGGGTCCAGACCTGCGGGTGATAGACCTGCCCGTTGATCGTGCAGCCGTTTTGCCGCAGCCGCTCGGCGCGGGAACCCTCCGCCACGACGCCAAGCTGCAGGCTGTTGGCAGCGGCCTTGTCGGCCAGGCCCCACAGCACATAGCAGCCGACGGCTCCGGCCCCCAAAATAGCAACAGATTGAATTTTCATCGTCTATGTCCTCCCGTCAGCCGGCACGGCCCGGCTGGATGATGCGGATCAGCTCCTTATCCAGCTGCAGGGTGCAGTGCCACGGATTTACAATAATGCCCGCGATTTCCGGTGCGGAGAGCGCTGCGGCAAACAGCTTGTCAATGTCTGCAAGGAAGGTCGATTTCACCGTGTCAGGGCTTTTCATCTGCTCCTCAAACGAGGTGAAGGCGTACCACCAGCTTGCGCCGTCCGCCGTCGTCACGACCCGGGGCTGCACCTGCCCGCCACCGGGGACAGGCTCGACGGCCACGATCCACTGCCCGCCTGCCTGCATACAGCGGCGGACGACGGTCAGTGTGTGGGCCAGCTGCTCCGGGGTAGGGGACTGCTGCAGCTGCAAAATGGAAGTTTCGATGGTTTGATTCATCTGTAAGGATTTATCTTGCGGCATCGGGAACATCCTTTCCGATTTACGATTTGTCTGTTTCCTTTATTATACCAGCGATTTTCCAAAATGCAAAATTTCCGCGGAACGGCATTGACGAACCCGTGCTGCCGCGGTACAATGCAAAGTAACCAAGCAAACAGATAGGAATAAACAACAGGGGTGATCTACCAATGCAGCCGCTTTCTGACCGTACCGCAGGCTTTACCGATTCCGTCATCCGCCGCATGACCCGTATCTCCAACCAATACGGCGCGGTGAACCTTTCCCAGGGATTCCCGGATTTTGACCCGCCCAAAGCAATTCTGGACCGGCTGGCCGAGGTCGCGCACGAGGACTACCACCAGTACTCCATCACCTGGGGCGCGCAGAACTTCCGCGAGGCGCTGGCCGCCAAGCAGACCCGCTATATGGGCCGGACAATTGACCCCAACAGTGAGATCGTTGTGACCTGCGGCAGCACCGAGGCGATGATGACTGCCATGATGACCGTGACGAACCCGGGGGACAAGGTCGTTATCTTCTCGCCGTTTTACGAGAACTACGGCGCGGACACGATCCTGACCGGGGCAGAGCCAATTTATGTGCCGCTGACGCCGCCGGAATTTACCTTTGACCCCGAGGTACTGGAGAATGCCTTCCGCCAACACCCGAAGGCGCTGATCCTGTGCAACCCCTCAAACCCCTGCGGCAAGGTGTTCACCCGGGACGAGCTGGAGCTGATTGCGGGCCTTGCCAAAAAGTATGATGTCTATGTTATCACCGACGAGGTGTACGAGCACATCGTCTATGCGCCGCACACCCACACCTATTTTGCCGCGCTGCCCGGTATGTGGGAGCGGACGATCTCCTGCTCGTCGCTGTCCAAGACCTACTCGGTCACGGGCTGGCGGCTGGGCTACGTCATTGCGCCCGCGCCCATCATAGAGCGCGCCAAGAAGGTACACGACTTCCTGACCGTCGGCGCGGCGGCTCCCCTGCAGGAGGCCATCATCCCGGGACTGCGATTCGGCCAGGACTACTACGATGATCTGCTGGCAAAATACACGCACAAGCGCGATTTGTTCTGCAAGGGCTTGGACGCTCTGGGCCTTGTCCACAACGTACCGCAGGGTGCGTATTATGTGATGATGGACATTTCCGAATTCGGCTATGACAGCGATTTGAAGTTCTGCGAGGAGTTGGCCGCTAAGGTCGGTGTCGGCGCGGTGCCGGGCTCGAGCTTCTTCCGGGAGCCTGTCAACCACCTAATCCGCTTCCACTTTGCCAAGAAGGACGAGACGCTGAACGACGCGCTGAACCGCCTTGAGACGCTGCGCAGCAAAATTCCGGCAAAGGCAGCGCGATGAGCATAACAGGGCTTTATAACTCCGTGGCAAATTTAAAATATAAAAGAACAGCCGACCCGTTGACAGAGCTACAGCGGGTCGGCTGCCTTTTTTATCGTGCGGTTTTCGGTTTGTAATCGCGCATTTCCGGGATCGCTCCGCCTGCCACGGCCCACAGGTACAGGCTGGCCACGCTGCAATAGGGGCTGAACCGGCGGCGGTACTTTTCAAACAGCTTGCGGTCAATTTTGCGGTGGTGGTAGACCATCCGCAGACCGCGCTGGATGGCAAGATCGTCGTAGCTGAAAATGTTGGGCCGCTGCATACAGAACAGCAAAATCATCTCCGCTGTCCAAACACCGATGCCCTTCAGGGCGCTCAATTCGCGGATGGCGTCCTCGTCGCTTTTCTGCCGGATGCCCTCCGGATCGAACGCACCGCTGTGGACGCGCTCGGCAAAATCGGTGATGTACTCCGCCTTGCGAAAGGTCATGCCCAGCGCCTGCAATTTGGGAACACCGGCAGCCAGGATCGTCTCGGCGTTCACGGTGCCCAGTGCGTCCTGCATCCGCTGCCAGATCGTGGCCTGCGCCTTCGTCGAGATCTGTTGGCCGATGATGTGATGCACCACCGCCGAAAACAAATCGGTATCGACGATGCGGTCCACATGCCCGATTTTGTCGATGACCTCACACAGCCGCTTATCCCTGGCGCGCAGGCAGGCAAGCTCGGCTTCCCCGTAGGCAAAAAACATCGGCGCTCACTCCTTTACGGCGTCGGGCAGTACGTCGCCCAGCGCCAGCACGGCATTGCGCACGCATTCGGGGCAGGGGCAGAGCGGCACGCCGGTGGCAACGCCCTTCAGCTCCTTGCAGATAGTCGCGCCGCACCGCTGCTCAAAGCTCCGGACCAGTGCGCGTGCCACAGCGGGCGTGCCGCGGCCCTCCGTCAGGATGCCGGCCACCATCACAGCGCCGATCAGTGCGCCGCAGGTGCTCTCCAGGCAGCCCATACCGGCAGCGTAGCCTGCCGCCAGCATCCGCAGGGTGTCGCCCTCCACGGGCAGCTTGTCCTCAAATACCTTTACAACAGATTGGGTGCAGTTGCACTGCCCGGTGGTTTTTAATTCTGCAGCTGCGGCTGCACGTTCGGTAAGGGTCATGGTGAAAGCCTCCTTGTCAGTGGCAGTGATGCCCGCCGCAGTGGTGCTCGCCGTCGTGGTGGCCGCAGTGAACAGCAGTGGGGTCATGGACGAGCTTTCCGGCCAGCAGCGCCAGCACGGCCTTGTCGGCGTCGCCGCTGACACCGGCGTACAGCCTGATGTTGGCCCCGGCTACGGCAGTCTGTGCGCCCGCGCCGATGCTGCCGCAGATCAGCGTGTCAACGCCGCCGCGCATCAGAAAGGCCGTCACGGCGCTGTGGCCGCTGCCCGCGGTCTCGACGACCTCGGTGTGTAAAATCATGCCGCTTTCGATGGTGTAGAATTTAAACTGCGGTGCATGGCCGAAGTGCGGGAAGACCTGGCCGTTTTGATAGGGAATTGCAATTTTCATGGTAGTGCTCCTTTATCTGTCATTACCCATGATTATAGGGGATTGGCGGGAAAAAGGCAACAGTCTTGCAGACTGTCGAAAAAAATTTGTAGGGGCGAGCATTGCTCGCCCGTGCCCGTTTGCCTTGCAAGAAAACTGCTCCGAAAAATGCGCTGCGGCGGTAGGCTGGCGGGCGACCAATGGTCGCCCCTACACACGCAATAAGGCGAGAGTGCAATTTTTAGACGGTCTGAAAGGCAACAGTCTTGGATATTTTGCAAAATACGGATAGAGCTTTGCAGCGGAATGCGGTATAATGATAAAAAGGCTGCGGGCCGCTACGGCCTGTTTTTCAGCCGGTGAGGTGCATATACGATGACATATATTCAGCATTATGACGCCCCGTTGGGCCGTATCCTGCTGGCGGCGGACGAGGTCGGGCTGACCGGGCTGTGGTTCGACGGCGCGAAATATTTTGCCGCCGGACTGCCCGCCGAGCATACCGAACGGGAAACACAGGTCCTTTCCGAGGCCCGGCGCTGGCTGGACCTTTACTTTGCGGGGCAGGAGCCGGGCTTTCTGCCGCCGCTGCACCCGGCTGGCTCGACGTTTCAGCAGGCGGTGTGGGCGCTGTTGCTGCAAATTCCCTACGGGCAGACCGTGACCTACGGTGAGCTCGCGCGGCAGCTTGCGGAAAAGCAGGGAAGGCCCCGGATGTCTGCACAGGCCGTGGGCGGCGCTGTCGGGCATAACAAAATTTCTATTATCATTCCGTGCCATCGCGTGGTCGGCACCGGCGGCAGCCTGACCGGATATGCCGGAGGCATTGACAGAAAGGTAAAGCTGCTGGCGCTGGAGCAGACCGACATGACCCGCTTCTTTGTGCCCAAAACGGGCACGGCGCTGCTATAATTTGTACAGTTGATTACAAAATGTCATACCGTGATAAAGGAAGGCACAAATTATGAAGCACCGCATTGTGACCGCTGCGCAGATGAAGGAAATCGAGCGTGCAGGCAACGCCCACGGCCTGCCCTATCTGCAAATGATGGAAAACGCCGGGCTGGCCGCCTACACCCAGCTGCGGGCGCACCTTCCGCTGGGCGGGGCGTTGCTCATCGTCTGCGGCAAGGGCAACAACGGCGGAGACGGCCTTGTGATGGCCCGCGCCGCCGCCCAAGATGGCTGGCGCGTGGTCGTCCTGCTGGCCGAGGGCGACCCTAAAACGCCCGATGCCATGACGAACTATGCACGCCTGGCAGACCTGCCGGTCACCAAATGCCGCGATGCGGCAGCGCTGGCAGCACAGCCCTTTGACGCCGTCGTGGATGCTTTGTATGGCACCGGGTTTCACGGCAGCCTTCGCCCGGCCGGGCTGGCTGCCTGTGCGCTGATGAATCGTCAGCGGGAAAGCGGCGCATTCGTGCTGGCCGTCGATCTGCCCAGCGGCATCAACACCGATACGGGTGAGGCCGCCGAAGGAGCCGTCCGCGCAGACCTGACCGTGACGTTTGACAGCTGCAAGCCCCTGCACATAGCTCCAAGCTCCGCACCCTTCTGCGGTGAGATCGTCTGTGCCGACATCGGCATCCGGGACGAATGGCACCCGGCAGGTCTTGCACAGCTTTAAACGCGGAATTTTGCCCTTACAAAAAAGCACTTTCCCTTATATTTGCATTGCAAATAAGGGAAAGTGCTTTTGTCTTGCTCACTATGAGGTTACTATCGCAAAGGATACGGTCAACTCCCAATAGCGAAAAGATAATACGGCAGCCTTCACTTTTTCAGCACTACGCACTCATAGGGGCGCAGCGTGTCGGCGGTGTCGGGGTAGTTACCCAGCAGTTTCTCGGCATCGGTCCAGCCTACGGGCAGGGGCTTGGCAATTTCCCGCTCCCGCAGGTTGCAGAGAACCAGCAGCTCCGTCTCGCCGTCGTACCGGCGATAGGCTAACAAATCCGCGTTGTCGGGGTACAAGAACTCGATTTTTCCCGCACTGATGACCGGCATTTTCTTGCGCAGGGCCACCAGCGTTTTGTAAAAGCTGCGGATGGAATCCGGGGCGTCCATTTGGGCAGCGGCGTTGATGGCCTTGTAGTTGTCGGCAATGCCGATCCACGGCGTACCGGTGGTAAACCCGGCGTTCTCGCTCGCGTCCCACTGCATCGGGGTGCGGCTGTCGTCGCGGCTGCGCTGGGCGATAATGTCCAGCGTTTCTTCCTCGGACTTGTCCTGCTGGCGCAGAATCTTATAGTAGTTGAGGCTTTCCACATCACGGTACTGGTCAATGGATGTGAAGTGCGGGTTCGTCATGCCCAGCTCCTCACCCTGATAAATGTACGGCGTGCCGCGCATAAAGTGGATGGCCACCGCCAGCATCTCGGCGCTTTCCTTCCAGTAGGTCGTGTCGCTGCCAAAGCGGCTGACCGCACGAGGCTGGTCGTGGTTGCACCAGAACAGCGCATTCCAGCCGCCGTGGGCCTGCATCCCCTCCTGCCAGGTCTGGAACAGTTTCTTCATGGCGAGGTAATCAGGCTCCCTCAATTCCCACTTTTGCCCGTCCTTGTAGTCGACCTTCAGGTGGTGGAAATTGAAGCACATCGTCAGCTCGTGGTTGCCCTCAGCGGTGTAGCCGATGCAGTTTTCCAGCGTGGTGGAGGACATCTCCCCCACCGTGATCATGCCGTCGATGCCGCCCGCGGCGACCAGCTCCTTCAGGTACTTGTGGACGTTGCGGCCATCGGTGTAGAAGCGGCGGCCGTCGCCCTCAAAATCGTCCTCATAGACCTCCGGCTTGGAAATGACGTTGATGACGTCGAAACGGAAACCCTTGATGCCTTTCGCCTTCCAGAATCGCAGGATGTCGGCCATTTCCTCCCGCACGGCGGGGTTCTCCCAGTTCAGGTCGGCTTGCATCACATCGTACAGGTGCAGATACCACTTGCCGAGCCATGGTACATATTCCCACGCAGGGCCGCCGAATTTCGACACCCAGTTCGTCGGGCAGCAGTCGGGCGTGCCGTCCTTGAAGATGTAATAGTCCTGGTACTTTTTGTCGCCCGCCAGTGCTTTTTTGAACCACTCATGCTCGGTGGAGGTGTGGTTGAACACCATGTCCAGCATCAGGCCGATGCCGCGCCTGTCCGCCTCGCGGATAAGCTCCTCCAGATCCTCCATCGTGCCGTAGCGCGGGTCAACGGCACGGTAGTCGGCCACATCATAGCCGTTGTCGCGCTGGGGCGAGGGGAAGAACGGCGTCAGCCAGAGATAGTCAACGCCCAGGTCGGCGAGGTAGTCCAGTTTCGCGGTGACGCCCTTCAAATCGCCGAAGCCGTCACCGTTCGAGTCCATGAAGGATTTCGGGTAAATTTGGTAGACAACTTTATCTTTAAAATCATTCATGGTACACACCTCACAAAATCAGGCAACGCCTTTTTTCCTGCCGACGATGACGGTCAGCACAAAGGGGACGACGATGGCAATGGCCATGCACAGCGCAAAGCTGAGCATATAGGCGGGCTGGATTGACAAAATACCAGGGATGCCGCCGACACCGATGGCGTTGGCCGTGGTGGAAGTTGCCACACAGACGACCGCTGCGATGGCAGATCCAATCATGCCGCAGATAAACGGGAAGTGGAATTTCAGGTTGACGCCGAACATAGCGGGCTCGGTAACGCCGAGGTAGCAGGAGATGCAGGAGGGAACGTTGACTTCCTGTGCGGCAGCATTCTTGCGCTGCAGGTAGATCATGCCCAGCACGGCGGAGCCCTGTGCAATGTTGGACAGCGCGATCATGGGCCACAGCATCGTACCGCCGAAGTCGGCGATCAGCTGCATATCGATGGCGTTGGACATATGATGCAGGCCGGTGATGACCAGCGGGGCATAAACAAAACCGAAGATTGCGCCAAAGACCACGCGGAAGGAGCCGGAAATGCCGGCGTAGACGATGTCAGAAATGAAGGTGCCGATCTTCCAGCCGATGGGGCCAAGGACAGTGTGGGCGATGATGACGGACAGCACCAGCGAGCAGAAGGGCACAACGATCATCGAGATGACCGGCGGGCAGATCTTGCGGAAGAATTTTTCCAGATACACCAGCGTGAACGCGGCCAGCATGGCGGGAATGACCTGTGCCTGGTAGCCGATCATGTTGATGGTGAAGAAGCCGAAATCCCACTTGGGGATATCTGCCGCTGCTGTGGATGCGACAGCGTAGGCGTTCAGCAGCTGGCCGGAAACCAGCGTCAGGCCGAGGACGATGCCCAGGCTCTGGGTCGTGCCCATTTTCTTTGTGACAGACCAGCAGATGCAGACCGGCAGCATATGGAAGATGGCTTCGCCAATCAGCCACAGGAAGCTGTCAACGCCGGACCAGAACTGACTGATGTTGCACAGCGTCTGGGTGCCGTTATTAAAAAAGTAGATGCTGTCAATGCAGTTGCGGAAGCCAAGGATCAAACCGCCGGTGATGATGGCGGGAATCAATGGGGCAAAAATCTCCGCAAGCACGCTCATGACCTTCTGCAAAGCGTTCTGGTTCTGCTTGGCCGCGCTCTTGACAGCTTCCTTCGAGACACCGTCGATGCCGGAGACGGCAATAAAGTCATTGTAGAAATCGCTGACCGTATTGCCGATGATGACCTGGAACTGGCCCGCCTGGGTGAAAGTGCCCTTGGCGGATTTCAGTGCCTCGATCTTGGCAACGTCCGCCTTGGCGGGATCGTTGAGGACAAATCGCATACGCGATACGCAGTGGGATACTGCCGCAATGTTCTCCTTGCCGCCAACGTACTCAAGCAGCAGCCGCGCGTCCTGTTCGTATTTACCCATAATGTTTTCCTCCTTTTGCCCGGTAGAGCGGGCATCTTCGAACTTGTTCATACGGGCATCTTCGAACTTGTTCATACGGGCATCTTCGAACTTGTTCATACAAGTTCTCCTTACAGCCACAGGATACCAGACTTGTTCATACAAGTCAATATGCTTTTGCAAAAAAGCATTGCAGAATGCCTATTTTCGGCACTGCTCACAAGTTACCCCCTTGAAATTTAGCCGAAAAGACGGTATACTAAAGTAAATGTTTGAACAAGTTGCGAGGTACACACTATGCCAAAGGCAAAATATGAAGGCATTTATCACAGCATCCAAAAACGTATCGAGGCGCAGGATTACCCCTATCAATCGCTGCTGCCCAGCGAGAATACCTTAATAGAGGAATACGCCTGCTCCCGCAACACAGTTCGACGCGCATTGGCGGAGCTGATCGCCGACGGCTATGTGCAGGCCATGCAAGGACGTGGTGTCCGGGTCATCTATCAACCGGTGGGCAAAACCACCTTTACCATAGGCGGCATCGAGACGTTTCAAGAAACCGCCCGCCGCAACCACCTTCGCGCCGTGACGAAGGTCACGAAGTTTGAGACTGTCATCGCAACGGAACAGTTTGCCGCGGAAAGCGGATTTTCTGAGGGCGATGAATTGTGGGCGGTACAGCGTGTGCGTTATCTGGACGGAAAAGCACTGATTCTGGACATCAACTACTTTTTAAAGGAGTTTGTCCCCGGCCTGACACCGGAAATTGCCGCAAACTCTATCTACGATTATATTGAGAACACACTGGGAATGCAGATCATCACCAGCAAGCGCCGCATCACGGTGGAGCACGCCACCGCCCGCGACGAAAATCTGCTGGACATGGGCACCTATGGCTGCGTGGTCGTCGTCGCAAACCAGACTTTCAACGCCGCCGGTCTGCTGTTCGAGTACACCCAGTCCCGGCATCAGCCGGACTATTTCTGCTTTCAGGACATTGCCACGCGGAAAAAGTGAGCGGCAGACACCCGGCGCAGGGGTATCCACCTGGGATTTAGCGCTGGGCCGGGGCTCCGGCAAAATGGGTTTTAGGGTGTCCCTGAATCAGAATCTGTTTTATCCACAGTCATCATATATCTTCTTTTGGGCCGAGATCCTTCTAGGGATCCGTTTCAAAATGAACTGCAAGCCGCTATGGATCATCTTGAAAAAATCAAAGGTCTTTTATAATCACTTCAACAAGAAACGCTCCTGCCAGTTTTACACCGACAAGAGCGTTTCTTGTGTTATTCAAAAATATCGGCAAGGGTAAGCAGCTGTACTTCTCCGCGTTCCTGTACCTGAAGTAGTTCGTCCGTAAATGCACATTTCCAACCATACTGTTACATAGGCCAGAGTTTTCTCTCAGAAAGCTCTGGCTTTTTCTATTGAAAACATTTGTCCATCACACCAGTTACGGCTGCATGGACTGGTTCACGAATGATAAACAAGCAAATATCCGTAGGGAAACGTACACTTCCCAGCTAATGAAAGGTGGGCATTTTACAATCGGACACGACAAAGGCGGCTTCGATCTCTCGAAGCCGCCTTATCAACTGTGGAAGTGGAAACTCATTGGGTGAACTCAGTTTTCCAACCAACCGTAATCAAATTCTGTAAAGTCGTGGATGTAGTGGTCTGCTCCCAGTGCCAGCAGCTCGGACCCGTCTGCCGTCTCTCCGACGCCCACGATCCGGCCTGCGCCGTTTCGTTTTGCCAGAGCGATGGCGGTGACGCTGTCCTCGATGACCAAGCACTCAGAGAACGGAACACCCAGCCTCCGCGCAGCTTCCAGATGCATCTCGCCTTTGTCGGCATAGCTTCCGTCGTCGTACACGACGTCCTGTTGTTTCAGCCAGTGACCGATCGGAAACGAGTCAAAGTAGAAATCAACATTTGCTTTTATGGAAGCACTCGCCAGCGCGAACGGGATGCCGCGCTTCTGTAAGCCTTGCAGCAGCTCTTCAGCACCTGCTACGAGGTGTAAACTGGCAGGATCGTTCCTGCATGCCTCCCGGTACAGCGCCTCTTTCTTTTCTGAATACTGCTGGCGCTCCGCAGGGGTGAGCCACGGGGCCATGTTCTTCAGGATGACATCATTGCAGGGACCGCAAATCTTCGTCGATGCAAGAGGGCTTTTATCTTCGGGATGCAGTTCATGATAGATCTTTGACCACGCCTCCATGTGGAAGCGGGTATCAAAGAACATCGTCCCATTAAAATCAAGAAGTACCGCGTGCATTGTGATTCCGGCTTATGTCTTAAGCAAAGATGCCGAAGAATGCGCCGACCAGACCGATGACCAGCAGCAGAGCGATGCAGGTAACGGGCTTCCAGTTCTTCTTCTTCATCAGGAAGAACAGGCCGAGGGTCAGAGCCAGAGGGATCAGCTTGGGCAGGACGCCATCCAGAATGCTCTGGATAACGATGGGGCTGTCGCCGTTCTCGATGACGGTAGCAACGGTGGTGCCGCCGTAGTTGGAAGTCAGAGCACCGACGATGAAGACGCCCAGCATGGAAGCTGCACGGGTGAACTCCTTAGCGTTGGCAGTCAGGATGTCGATCGCCTTGGTACCCAGGTTGTAAGACCAGTACATCAGGAAGAAGCGGCATGCGAACTGCACGATGTTAAAGATCAGCAGGAACAGGATGGGGCCAGCCAGCGAACCGTTGATGGCCATGTTCGAGGTGATACCTGCGGTGATAGGAACCAGAGTGAACCAGAAGATTGCGTCGCCGATACCGCCCAGAGGACCCATAGCGGCAACACGCACGGCACGAATGGTTTCGATGTCAGCCTTCTGCTGTTCCAGAGAGAGGATGATGCCCATAACGAAGGTAACGAGGAAGGGGTGAGTATTGAAGAACTCAAGGTTATGCTCCATGGAGAGCTTCAGGTCTTCCTTGTTATCGCTGTGGATCTTTTCCAGACCGGGCAGGATGCAGTACAGCCAGCCGGCAGCCTGCATACGCTCGTAGTTGAAAGATGCCTGCAGGTTCAGGGAACGGAACACCATCTTATTCAGCGTAGCCTTATCCAAAGGCTTCGCGGGAGTCAGATTGTTGTAATGAGTTGCATTAGATGCCATCTTCGTCGTCGCCTCCATTCGCAGCAAAACCAGAACCAGCAGCCTGCTTGATAGCAACGCGAGTCTGGTAGTCGTACAGAGCAATTGCAATGCCCACAAATGCGATCAGCAGCAGAGCAGAGCCGGACAGTTCGGGGATGTAGCCGATGATGGTTGCCAGAGCAAAACCAGCAAAGTAGATGCCCCAGAACTCGGTGGACAGCATGATGCGCAGCAGGGTAGCGAAACCGACGAAACGCATCATACCACCAGCAGCGCCCAGACCAGCCATGATCCATGCATACTTGGCGGCCAGGTTGCTCAGGGTAGTACCCATTGCAGAGCCGCCCAGCATACCGAGGGTGCAGACGATGGCGAACAGCAGGCCCAGCAGAGCCATTGCAATGTAGTTCAGACGGACAATGCCCTTAGTGTCGCCCTTTGCTGCCAGCTGGTCAGCCTTGGACATCATGGGGGACATGAGGGTAAACAGGAAGGTAACCATGTACTGGCCGATCAGAGCGAAGGGAACTGCCAGACCGACAGCAGCGGTGGTATCCAGATGAGAAGAAATTGCGAACACGGTAGCCATGACGCCGCCGATAACTGCGTTAGGAGGCTGAGCGCCGCCAACAGGCATGTTACCGATGGTCATCAGCTGGTAAGTACCGCCAACGATCAGACCGGTGGGGAGATCGCCCAAGATCGCACCGATGACAGCACCGGAAACGATAGGCTGGTACAGGGATTCCAAGAAATCAAACTGGTCGATGGCCACGATAAAGACCCACACAAAGACCAGAATGATCTGAAGTGCACTAAAGCCCATAATAAGTACTCCTTTTCAAGTATTTAGGAGAGCAGCCGTCTGTTTACTTGAACAGCTTGTCGGTGCTTTCCGCATGTTCGGTAGGAACACGACGAATCTCCAGTTCCACACCGAGTTCCTGCAGCCGCTTGAAAGCAGCCACATCGGAATCGTCAACTGCAACGGAACCTGCCACCTGACGCTTGCCGTCAGCCATGTGCATATTACCGATGTTGACCTTCTTGATGGGAACGCCACCCTCCACCAGCTTCACGACATCCTGCGGATTCTCGCAGACGATGAAGATCAGCTGCTTTGCGCTTGCCTTGTGGATGGTGTCGATCGTCTTCTGGATGGTCCAGTAGCGCATAGCTGCGTATGAAGGAGCAGCCATGTTCATCAGGCCCTGACGCAGGCTGTTGCCAGCCACCTCGTCATTTGCGACCAGAATCAGGTTTGCGCCGATTGCGCCGCACCACTGCGTAGCAACCTGTCCATGAACCAGACGATTGTCGATTCGAGTTAGAACAATGTTCGGCATTTTTTTTTATTCCTCCTTGAAATTTTTTGTCTGAGTTTCCAATTCAGAGTAACTACATTATAGGCGATATTTGAACAAATGTCTTTATATTTTTTAACAAACTGTTTCTAAAAATCGGTTATTTTCGTGGCTTCTCATTACAATCTTCCAAAACTCGTCGGAAAAAGCTGGTAATATTCAACAAAAAATGTTATACTCAATACAAGTTTGAGAGAAGGAGGATTCTGGATATGCAACGCGAAACTTCCAACGACAGCTTTCTGGAGTACGGCCAGACCTACCGCGAACCCATCAGGCTCACGCAACCTGACCTGATTCACCAGCATCAGACCGCCATCACCCGCCGCTATGTATCACAGTTCTATTGTTTTAGCTGTGATACCTATATAGAGGTACATGACGGCATCGGTGTTTTGCTGGTCTCCCATACGGCAAATACCGCCGATGTACAAGAGTTTGCCATGAACCGGCTGATTCACATCAAGCCCAATGTCTATTTTGCGGTGGTTTCTACCACACAAAAGCTGGAATTCGAGCTGTATGCCGAGAGCAACTATTCTCTCCATGTTACCGATTTTCCTTCCCAGTATGAGTTCCTTGCGGTTCTGCCCCGTATTGAAATGCAGAAGATCTTGGGGTATTATTATAGAATCCGCACCCCGAACTACTGCTTTAAGGGTGAGCAGCATAACTTTTTTGAGTTGACGTATGTAGACGAGGGTGAACTCGAAACTGAGGTGGACGGAACACTGTACCAGCTGAAAGACAAGGAATTGATGATCTACGGTCCCGGTCAGTTCCACACCCAGTATACGGATGACAGCCACAACGCATCCTATATGACGGTGCTGTTCGATATGCGCAATCTGACCCCTGTGGAACAGGAGGTCTGGTACGATGCTCTGATCAACCGGGTGTTCCACTATGACCAGAAGATCAACTCCTTAATAAAAGCGTTCGTCCGGGAAAGCACAACCGGCATTCCTTATATGAACAGTCTGATGCTCTGTCTGTTGACTGAGATCATCATCCGGCTTCTGCAAGGAACCTATGCTTCTCCCATGAACCAGCCCAGCAATTCCGTGCACAAGAGTGCAATGGATGAACTGTTTGACCGGATCATTGCCTATATTGATGAAAACATCTACCTTCCTCTGACGATCCCGGAAATCTGCGAACACTTTTCGCTGTCGCGGACGGCGTTGCAGCTGATGTTCAAGAATTCCATCGACCAGTCCCCGAAAAAGTACATCAATGATAAAAAGCTGGAGAGAAGCTGTCAGATGCTGCTGGAAAACCGCTATACCATCAGTGAGATTTCCCTGCGGCTGGGCTACACCTCCATCCACTATTTTTCCAAGTCCTTTAATATGAAGTATCATATGTCGCCCAGTGAGTTTGTAAAGCAGAATCTTCAAAACAAAAAGTGAAAGGAATCCCTCTATGAATATTGGAATGGTTGGAACAGGCTCTATCGCCCACACGATGGCAAAGGAGTTTGCGCGTCCTACAACAATGCCTGTTGTTGCCGTGTATTCTCGCAACGCAGACACCAGAGCTGCAATGGCCAACGAGTTTCATATTCCCAAGGTCTATACCGAGTACAACGAGATGCTGGCAGACCCGGAGGTGGAACTTATATATATCGCCACCCCCAACAGCCTGCATTTTGAGCAGGCCAAGGCTGCGCTGCTGGCCGGAAAGCACGTTCTCTGCGAAAAGCCCATCGTCCCCACCTTGGCACAGCTGGATGAACTGCTCGGCCTTGCGGAAGAGCGCCATTTGCACCTGCTGGAGGCTATTACGACCATCGACCACCCGAACTATGGTCTGGCAAAGTTGTTTGCAAAGGAGATCGGTGACATCAAGACGGTATCCTGCACCTTCTGCCAGTATTCCAGCCGGTACGATGCCTTTATGAATGGGCAGACTCCCCCTGTGTTCGACCCCGCATACTGCGGCGGAGCCTTGATGGACCTCAATATTTATAACATCTATTTTGTGGTAGGGCTTTTTGGCGACCCGAAAGCCGTCCACTATTATCCGAACCGCCACGCCAACGGCATCGACACCAGCGGCATCCTGATTCTGGAATACCCGGATTTTGTCTGTCAGTGTACGGCTGCAAAAGATAGCTCTGCGCACAACAGTGCCCAGATCATTGGCACCGAGGGCAGCATCCTGATTGAGCCGGGCAGCAACAACTGCCAGAAACTTGTTGTCACCCGGAAGGGAAAAGAACCCTACATCAGTGAAATCTCCGATACGCCTTGGTGGTTTGAAGTTCTTGGCATCTCCAACTTCCTGATTGTTCCGCAGGATGCCGTCAAAGAGCGGCGCATTCGTGCAATGAGATCGGCGGTAGCCGTACTGGAAGCCGCCCGGAAAAACGCCCACCTCGACTTCTAACCGTAAAATACAAATCTTTCACCGTTTTTTACTCTTGATAAATTAGTAACGACTATCTATAATAATGGTGGATGTTTGTATATCCTATCTGCCGTTACGAACAATCGGCTCTTGCAAGGCAGAGTAAATGATACGAAGGTAAATGTTTCAGGAGGGTAATTATGGCTTTAGTCACTACCAAAGAACTGATGCTTGATGCTCAGAAGAACCATTACGCAATCGGCGCATTCAATGCAGAGAACATGGAGATGGTTCAGGCCATCATCGCTGCTGCAGAGGAACTGCGTGCACCCGTTATCGTCCAGACCACTCCGGGTACTCTGAAGTACGCTTCTCCGGCTATGTTCCATGCCATGGTCGCAGCTGCCGCTTCCGAGGCTACTGTTCCTGTTGTGATGCACCTTGACCACGGCAGCAGCTACGAGCTGGCTATGAAAGCATTCCGTGCAGGCTACACCTCTGTGATGATCGATGGTTCTCACCATGTTTTCGAGGAGAACATCGAGATCACCAAGGAAGTTGTTCGTGCCTGCCATGCAGCCGGCATCCCTGTGGAAGCTGAGCTGGGCAAGGTCGGCGGCAAGGAAGATGATCTGGACGGCGGCAATGGCAATGGCTACACCGTTCCTTCCGAAGCTGCTGAGTTCGTAGAGCGCACTGGTGTGGATTCTCTGGCTGTTGCTATCGGCACCGCACACGGCGTTTACAAGGGAACCCCGAAGCTGGACATCGACCGCCTGAGCGAGATCCGCAAAGTCGTTTCCGTGCCGCTGGTGCTGCACGGTACTTCCGGTGTCCCGGATGATGCCGTCCGTGAGTGCGTTGCCCGCGGTATGTGCAAGGTGAACTACGCCACCGATCTCCGCATCGCATTCAGCAAGGGTCTGAAAGAATATCTTGCAGGCGATCCCGAAGCATTTGACCCGAAGAAGTACAGCGCAGTTGGTCGTGAGCAGGTCAAGGAGTACGTCATGAGCAAGATCCTTGTCTGCGGCAGCAACGGCAAGGCATAATTTAGTATTCATCCGTCTTAACCCATATAAGACATTCTTCCTTAAGGATTGGAGCCGGTGCTCTTCGGAGCATCGGCTCTAATTCTTTTTTCACTTAAAGACAGAACCCCCGCAGCGGTATGGCAAACCGCTGTGGGGGTTCTATCATGGAAAGAAGAGGTCTTGGATGACTTGTTAAGAATGTAAAAAGACAGGCAGGAGGCCGCGCAGCACTCACTGCCTGTCTTTTCACGCCGGTGATGGAGGGGGATTTTGCAAATGAAGAATTTATGAAAACCTCGTGCGTAAATGAAGAAGAAAACACACGAGATCAACGCTATCAGAATACCAAAGCAATTACTTTACGATGCTCTGGACGGCATAACGGGAAATAGTAATAACGATCTTCGGTGCAACTTCCACACGGAGGGTATCCTCATCCTCCATGCTTACGATCTTGCCGTAGATGCCACCGGCAAACATAATGCGGGAACCGACCTTCATGTCCGTATGGACTTCGCCAAGTTCCTTGCGCTTATTGCGCATATTCTTGGCAGAGATAGCATACAGGATGAGTCCGATCACACCCATAATGACTGCCAGTGTAACGCAGGTCCAAAGAATTACTTCCCAATTGATCATTGTTTAGATTCCGTCGCTTTCATCAGATTCGGCTTCTTCGGCAGGAGCCTGTAACTCAAAGATTACCATACAATCCTTGCCGGTGTCAACCAGTTCTTCTGCGAGAGAGCGAGGATCATCTTCCATATCCAGCATCGTAACCGCAGTAACGATCATCGGCAGGTTCGTGCCGGAAATGACCTCGATCTTCTGATCGGGTCGTGCGTACTTGCACTCAACTGCCGTCTTGAAAGGAGAGCCACCCGGCAGATCGGACAGAACCACGACACCATCGCAGGTGCGGAACTCATCGAATGCGGCGTTGAACTTCTGCGCCAGCTGCTCCGGGGTCATACCCTCTTCAAAGTTGATGTAGCGGACATACTCGTTCTCGCCAGCGATCATCTGAGCGGAAGTATGGATGCCATCAGCAAAATGGCCGTGGCCGGTAACTACCAAACCGATCATGTTCGTTGCCCTCCTGATTTTTTAATTACTTCAGCGTGTACGGATACAGGGTGACACCCTTGACAACACGGTTCACCTCACCAGTGGGGCAGGGGTTGTCCGGGGTAATGCCCAGAGACAGAGACTTCATCAGAGCGATGGTCTGAGCAAACAGGATGAAGTCCAGACCCAGCAGAACGTTCTCCATGTCCTGACCGATCTTGATCTGGATGGGGTAATCTGCCAGCTCCTCAATGCCTTCGCAATCGTGGTTGTAAACAACGACGATCTTGTTGCCCTTGCGCTGATGTGCCATTTCCTTGACCAGATCCAGCTCATAGCGGCGGCGGTACTCATCGTCGCTCAAATAAGCGATGGTCAGGGTGTTATCATCAATGATGGACTTGGGACCGTGACGGAAGCCCAGCTCGGAATCGTACATGGTAGCGACCTTGCCGGCAGTCAGCTCCAGAGTCTTCAGTGCGGACTCCTGTGCAACGCCCTTCAGGCCGATGTTGCCCAGATAAACGATACGGTTGTAATCGAACTCGTCCACGATCTTCTGGACTTCACCGAACTGGTCATCGAGGAAGTACTGACCTGCAACGGCCAGCTTCTCGACCTCGGCAGTGATCTCATCCAGCTTGTCCAGATTCAATGCCAGATAGGTTGCCAGATACATATTGCTGTAGCTGGAGGTCATGGCGAAGGACTGGTCATGGGTCTCCGGGGTCAGGTTGATAGCGAAGCAGTTCTTGCGGCTTGCAGCCATCTTGGACAGAGTGCCCTCGTGGTTGCAGGTCACGAACAGGTGGTACAGGTTCTGGCAAACGACCTCTGCTGCTTCCACGTTGCCCAGAGACTCAGGAGAGTTGCCGGAACGACCAAAGTTCACCAGCAGGGTGGGCTTGGTGCGGGACAGGAAGTTCTCCGGGGAGGGAACGATATCGGTAGAAGCGTAGGACTTGACCTTGTAGTTGTACTTGGGATTCAGAGCCTGGAACAGGGAGTTGCCAACGAACTCGCTGGTGCCTGCGCCGACCAGAATAATATCAAAGTCATCCTGCTTGACGACCTGATCGATAAAAGCCTGCAGCTCGTCCTTGCAGCCAGCCAGCTGTGCGCAGGTCTTGCGCCAAGTTGCAGGCTGCTGATAGATCTCGTGTGCAGTAAAAGTGGAAGATGTTTCCTTCATCTTCTCATCAGTCAAATTAAAAATGCTCATCTTTTTCTGCCTCCTAATCGGTTGGTATTTTTCCGAATCACAGACAGGGATCATCAAAGCGCACTCTCCCTGCCTTTCTGTTATATCACACCCCAATAGCAGAAAACAAGGGGGCAACTGAAAGCCATAACTTTTAGTTTGAAAAATGCAAACCGAAGCCGTGTTTTCTCTGCTGACCGACCATTTTTTGGCCATGTTTGCCGAAACAAGTAACAAGTCGATTGAAAATTATAAATATTTTTCCGAAAGAATGCGGTATAATGGCACAAGGGTAATTCACTCGGAAGGAGGACAATTCAGATGATAATTCAAAGTAAAAAAGTATGGATCGCTGATCAGTTTGTGCCTGCTGCTATTGAGGTCAAAGATGGTAAGATCGTCGGCATTTTCCCCTATGGGACAAAGGATGTAGATGACGATTACGGTGACAAGCGTATCGTCCCCGGCTTTATGGACATCCACTGCCACGGTGCCTATGAGTTTGACACCAACGATGCAAACGAGGAAGGTCTGCGTTACTGGGCAGAGCATATCGTTTCGGAGGGTGTGACCAGCTTTCTGGCTACCACTATCACCCAGAGCGTTGAGGTTCTGACCAATGCCGTTGCCAACGTTGCCCGTGTCATGGAGGGCGGCTACGACGGTGCCGAGATCCTTGGCATCCACTTCGAGGGTCCTTATCTGGACATGAAGTACAAGGGCGCACAGCCGGAGCAGTTCATTGCAAAACCCAGCGTAGAGCAGTTCAAGCACTATCAGGAAGCCGCACACGGCCATATCCGCTATGTTACGCTGGCTACCGAACAGGACGACAACTTTGAACTGACCCGCTACCTGACTTCGCAGGGTATCGTTGTCAGCATCGGTCATAGTGCCGCTACCTACGAGCAGGCTGTCATGGCTTATGCCAATGGCGCACGCTCCATGACCCATGTCTATAATGGTATGACACCCTTCAACCACCGCGCAAACGGTCTGGTGGGTGCAGCATACCGCATCCGCACCATGTACGGTGAGATCATCTGCGACGGCTGCCATTCCACCCCGGCTGCTCTGAACAACTACTTTATGAGCAAGGGTCCCGACTATTCTATCATGATCTCCGATGCGCTGATGGCAAAGGGCACCCCCGTGGGTAGCAAGTACATCTTCGGCGGCAACGAGATCGTGATCTACCCGGACGGCAGCGCACACCTGACCTCTACCGGCGGTCTGGCTGGCTCTACCCTGAACATCAACAAGGGCTTGAAGATCCTTGTCGAGGATGCAATGGTACCGTTCAACTATGCGCTGAACGCCTGCACCATCAACCCGGCGCGCTGCCTGCATCTGGATGACCGCAAGGGTTCCATTCAGGTGGGCAAGGATGCCGACCTTGTGGTGCTGGAGGACAACTACGATGTGCTCCAGACCTATTGCAAGGGTCAGGCAAAGCTGTAAGATCTTGATTCAGTAAAAAGGAGAATAGAAATGAAACATCCCCTTCAGGAAATGATGGATAAGCGCCGTGAGGGCATTCGCTGCGGCATCCCCTCTTATTGCAGTGCCAACGAACTGGTAATCGAGATCGCCCTGCGCCGTGCAAAGGAGCGCAACATCCCTGTTCTGATCGAGGCAACTGCCAATCAGGTCAACCAGTTTGGCGGCTACACTGGCATGAAGCCCGCTGATTTCTATCAGATGGTCCTGAAAATGGCAAGCGACATCGGTCTGCCCGAGAACATGATGATTCTTGCAGGCGACCACCTCGGACCTCTGACTTGGCAGAAGCTGCCGGAGTCCGAAGCAATGGAAAACTCCGTGGAGCTGGTTTACCAGTATGCACGCGCCGGCTTTACCAAGATCCATCTGGACACCAGCATGAAGGTTGCGGACGACCCGGAAGGTCTGCTCCAGACCGAGGTCATCGCTCGCCGTGGCGCAAAGCTGTACAAGGCTGCTATGAAGGGCTACGAGGAACTGAAAGCTGAGAAGCCGGATGCAATGCGCCCGGTGTTCGTTATCGGCAGTGAAGTGCCCATCCCCGGCGGTGCTACCGAAGCAGAGGATACGCTGGCTGTCACTAAGCCCGAAGCATTCCGTGATACCGTTTCCACCTATCAGCGCGTCTGGACTGAGGAAGGCGTTGGCGAGGGCATGAAGGACGTTATCGCAGTCGTTGTCCAGCCCGGTGTGGAATTTGGCGATGAGCAGGTGTTCGACTACAACCCTGCCGCAGCCGTTGACCTGTGCGCCACTCTGAAGGAGTTCCCCGACATCTGCTTCGAGGGTCACTCTACCGACTACCAGACCGCAACCGACCTGTACAACATGGTCACTGATGGTATTGCCATCCTGAAGGTCGGTCCTGCTCTGACCTTTGGTCTGCGCGAGGCTCTGTTCTCTCTGAGCATGATGGAAAAGGAGCTGGTGCCGGAAGAAAAGCGTGCCAACTTCATTGAAACACTGGATCAGGTCATGCTGGCTTCCCCTGCAAACTGGGAAAAGCACTACCACGGTGACGAAAAGCATCTGGCACAGTGCCGCAAGTACAGCTACTCTGACCGTGCCCGCTACTACATCGGTCAGCCGGAAGTCGTTGCAGCCATGAACAAGCTGTTCGACAACCTGCGTGAGTACCCCATCCCCATGAATATGCTGCACCAGTATATGCCCATCAGCTATGCCAAGATCCGTGAGGGTCAGCTGAAGCTCGACCCTCGTGAGCTGGCTATGGACGGCATTGTGCAGTTCATGCTGGACTACGAGAGCGCCGTCTGATCTGCCCTTTTTACACGCTAAAGAAGAAGGAAATGAAGGAGAACCCATGAAACAGTTTACTTATACCATCAAGGACGAACTTGGTGTCCACGCCCGCCCCGCCGGTCTGCTGGTCAAGCTGGCAAAGAAGTATGCCAGCAAGGTCACCATTGAAAAAGATGGCAAGACCTGTGATATGCGCAAGCTGATGGCAGTCATGGGACTTGGCATCAAGCAGGGCGAAACCATCACCGTCACGGTTGAGGGTGAGGATGAGACCGTTGCCGCAGAAGAAATTGCTGCATTCCTGAACGAGAACGTTTGATCGGTCTCACTAGATTGACATCCACGGTAGCAGATTCCTCCTGCTAAAACTGCCCGGAACGATAGGAGAAGGTCGTTCCGGGCAGTTTTTATGGTATTCAGAATTTTTTGATGACCCACAGAATCAGGATGATGGCAATTGCCACAGCGAGCGTGATCAGGAAGCTGTGGTCTTTCTTTCCGTTTTCCGGTTCGGCAGGCGCTGTGGGCTTCTGCTCTTGTTTCAAAGAGGTGATACCATCCCCCAGCCGCTTCTTCTTGGGGTTGTTATTGCGGCGGTAGATGCGGTTCAGCGTCCCCATGTAGTGGCTGTAATCCACAGGTGCCGAATCCTGTTGCGAGGTGGTTTCCGGCTTCTTGTTTTCTTCCATAATCACGATGTCCTTTCCGTCCGTTCAGCAGGTGCTGTATTTCTTTTATTATAACATATCATCTGCAAAAAATCTTGTTTTTCTATCGGGATTTTTCAGGCGACCTTTATTATTTTTCTCATGATAGCCGTTTTCGTTCCGCCAATAGACAGCGTTCGTTTTGTATGCTAGACTAGGTGTATCAAAATGTCAGGAGGTAGGTGTTTTATGAACTGTCCCATTTGTCATGCTGAAATGGTCATGGATTACAAGATCAAGATTGAAAACGGTATTCTCTTTAACTTGGTCACGATCAAAAAGAAAAACGACCAGAAAAAAGTAAAAGCAGCATTCTGTCCTTCCTGCGGCAAGATCGAATTGTACACTGACATTCCTTCCGGTGAAAAAGAATAAACACATCCAGTTTCCGGGGATGCTGAAACGATGCTCCCCGGGTAGGAGGTAAGAAAACCCATGCACTTTACAACTGTTACTGCAAACCCCTGCATTGACCGCACGATTCAGGTGGATTCCGTCAACCTTGGTCATAGCCATCGTGTCCAGAAAACGATCTGCGACTTTTCCGGCAAGGGCATCAATGTTTCGCTGGCACTTACCCAGCTTGGAATGCCGGTCAAAAGCGTCTGCCTGAGCCATTCGGATGGAGAAGCGGCTGATTTCTTCAAGCAAAGAGAAATGGATGCAGAGCTTATCCCCGTCCCCGGAAACGTCCGTATCAACATCAAGTTGTTTGAAACATCTACGGGCTGCATGACGGAGTTCAACGAAAAAGGCACTCCTCTACATCCCGAAACTGCCGTGGATGTTATTCGTGCTGTCAAAAATGTTCTGCCCACAACATCGGTGCTGATCCTTGGCGGCAGTGTGCCACCGGGCTTTCCTGACGACTTCTACTATGAACTTGGCAAAAGCGCACAGGAATATGACGTGCCCTTTATTCTGGATGCATCGGGTCCACTGCTCCTGAACGGAATGGAGGCGGCTCCTGTTCTGATTAAACCCAACGAAGAAGAATATTATGCCACTTTTGGCGTTCATCCCAGTGTGACGCAGGAGTTCTGCGCAAGCTATCGTCAAATCCTCATGGAGCACAACATCGCCTACGGCGCAGTTTCTCTTGGAGAAAAGGGTGCGTTGCTGGTCACGCCGGAGGCTGCATGGTATTCAGAACCTGTCTCGGTGGATGTAAAGGGCGTTCAAGGTGCGGGAGATTCCATGGTATCCGGTTTTGCCTATGCAATCGCCAAACAGCACACGCAAGGCGACCAGCTGCTTAAAATGGCAGTTTCCTGTGCACACGCTTCTCTGGAACTTCCCGGTACACAAATGTGCACCATGTCAGGCGTGGAAAAAAGATTCCCGCTGACACCTGTTAAGCAGCTCTGCACGTTTTAATTTGAATCCGCTTTCTTACAGCCACCGGTTTTGTCTTGACCGGTGGCTTTTGTTATATCTCGCAATTGCAGAAGCCTGAACACAAAAAGACCACCAGTCGAAAAAACGGCTGGTGGTTTTACTTACTTATGATGAATCATCGGAAGCTGCTTGACCTTATTTCCGACTTTTTTGCGTTCCAGTGAGAACACCATGTCTGGAGTGCGCTCAAAGAATCCTATATCACGCCGCCAGCTTGTGCCACATTTGCAGTGGAACAGGCCAATGAACTGCTGCTTCATTTTACGTCCGCAGTTCGGACAGATTCGTTTGCTGGCTCCCATAAAAGTTTACTGGAGCTTGGCAATAATTTCATCGGCAGACATACCGCTGGCAAGCAGCTTTTTCAATACAGATTCTGCTTCAGCTTTCTTAGATTCTTCTGCGGCCTTTTTTTCGGCTGCAACCTTTTTTGCCTCTGCTTTAGAAAGTTCCTTTGCTGCAACCTTCAACGCAGATTTTTTACTTTTCAACTGGTCTTTCAGTGCGCTGATGTTGTCAGACAGCGCGGCGATCTCGGTTTCAATTTGTTCCTTGGCTGCGGTCTTTTCAGCAACAATAGCCGCATAGTCAATATTTGCTTTCTTAGTACGCACTGCATTCTTGCTTCCTTTTGGTCTAGCCATAATAGTCCCTCCATCTAGTATTGGAATTTAGCTATAAGTATATTCTTTCTGCCTCGAAATGGCAATACTCTTTCACTTCTTAAACGCTATATGTGGATGGTGAGTCAATGCTCTCGCTACTCCGAAACTTCGTACTTTTTATACGGCGAAAAGGATTATAATTTTCTGCGTAGTACGGTATAATAGGCGAAAAGTTTACTGTACGAAAGTGAGGAGTGGCGGTGGACAACATTCTGAATACCATAACCGCCTACCGTGAAGAGCGCAAATGGTCGCTTTACGATTTAGCAACTCATGCAGAAATGAAATCGACCACCATTTCCACATGGTACAACAACAATGCGACCCCGACCATTCCTTCGCTTGTAAAGATCTGCGATGCCTTTCAGATCACACTTTCTGAGTTTTTTGCAAAGGCAGAGGGAAGTGAGTCTACCCCGGTGGTACTTACACCTCCGCAAATGCAGCTTATTGATCGGTGGTCGGTGCTGCGCCCCGACCAGCAGGAGGCCGTACTGAATTTACTAAATACGATTCCCTGATTCTACATGGATAGTAATAGGGGTTATCCCTTTTTCTATCATGGAAGATGTAACTTACATTTTCCATGCTCCGCCCACCTTGCCATCATCGACAAAGAAAGGACGAAGAATCATGAAAAAGAAATTGATTGAGTACAAACCCAGCCCCGGCAGTCAAGTGCGCTGCCGCCGATTGTCTGTCTGTTCTCCGGCCCTGTGGTGTGGCGATTGGCTGCGCTGCTCTGTGGTCGGAGGGCTGGCTTATGTACTTTGATTCTTACATCACAGGAAAACGCATCCAGCAGCTGCGCAAAACCAAAGGCTTAACGCAAGAGCAATTTGCCGTAAAGCTGAATATCAGTGACCGCCATTTGGGAAAGATCGAACGAGGGGAAGGAACTGCTTCCATAGATTTGTTGGTAGAAGTAGCCATTTCACTGAACACCACTCTGGACTTTTTGATTCTTGGCGTATTGGACACTCCACGGGAAAGGGAGCTTAATGCACAGATCAAAAAGCAGCACCAGAAAATCCAGATCTTCAAAAATAAGCTGAGTAATCTTATTGACGAGCTGGATACATCTGCATCTGTATAACCACCATAAAGAAGTCGAGAAGCGATTCTCGGCTTCTTTTTTTGTGCCATTTTTTCTGACGTATCTACAAAAAACCGGAACTGGCAGTTCCGATTTTCGAGAAAAATTCGCTCAAAAAAGTGGCAAAACCGGAACTACCAGTTCCTTAAAAAGACAGTGTTTCTACGATAAACTATTGTCACAGCAAGGGCAACACCCCAGACGGGGAGAAGCCCGAAGCTGTAAGCCGTACCTTGAAAACTGAATATCATTCCCTCGGACAAAACAATGAAACTTCCGTAATTCGCGGCCCGGCCATAAAGAAGGCGGGGTGGCTGAAAGGCCAATGACGGTGTGGGCGAAACTCCCCACTAACCGAGGTGCATTCCAAACCCACCGGGCGTCGAGGACAAATAGGGTGGGACACTTAAAACAAAATCTTCAAAGCCCACCACCGGGATTCTTCTGAATCAAGGCAGTGGGCTTTTTCCATACCGAACATTCACTATAACGATACGGAGGTAATGATTATGAGCCGTGATTTTTCTCGCAAGACCGACGAATCGACCTTGACCACCCTCTGCCCCCGCTGCTTGGATGCGTTCCGCAATGCCCGTGGCATCCGTGTCCGCCGTGCAGACCCCAGACAGACCATTAAGGAGCCTTGCACCTACTGCCAGACCCGCTTTGGGTTTGACTATTACATCCAGCCCACCAGCCCGAAAACCACCTACTTTAAGAAAGGACGGTTTGATGATGAATCTGAATGCGCTTAAAGTTGACCCTGAATTTCAGGGCAAGATTCCACCGCTGACCTTTGAAGAACTTAACCAGCTGGAAGCCAACATCCTGCGGGATGGACGCATCATCAATCCCATCATCGTGTGGGAGGGGCTGATTGTGGACGGACACAACCGTTTCATCATCGCCAAGAAGCACCCGGAAATCCCGTTCACTGTTCATGAAACGGAGTTTGCAAACCGCTATGAGGCCATCATCTGGATTTGCAAAAACCAACTGGGGCGGCGCAACCTCACCCCGGAACAGAAGAAGTACCTTATTGGAAAACAGTACGAAGCCGAGAAGTTAAACCATGGCGGTGATCAGAAAAGTAACCTTAAAAAATCGACTGGCCAAAATGGCCAGTCGATTGACAAACGGTGGACACGTCAACGAATCGCCGATGAAAACGGTGTCAATGACAGCTTTGTAAAAAGGGCTGAGCAGTTTTCCAAGGGCGTGGATGCCGCCGAAAAAGCTGTTCCCGGCACCCGTCAGAAAGTCCTTACTGGCGAGGTAAAACCGACCGCTGCTGAGATCGCATCCGTTGCGCGCGCACCTCCCGAAGAACGTCCGGCACTGGTGGCTGAAATCTGCAAACCCAAAGACCAGAAGAAAGCCGCCATGACCAGAACAACACCGCCCCCAGCAGCCAAACCGCTTTCCGATTCCAGTACATCCGAGGAAGAATCTACGGACGAAGAACTGGTTCACACTCCGGCTCCGCAGGAGCAGACTTTTCCACAAGGAGCGAACGAACCGTTGAAAATCGACCGCCAGCAGATTCTTGAAATCGCAAACAGCCGCTATGTACCCAAACGACTTGCCGATGGGACTGCGATGCTTTGCGAGGTATCGGGAGCCGCCAACAGTATGATGCGTCGCTGGGAAAGCGTTTTCCGGGAATATCCCGACATTCTGTCCGATGCAGGGAACCGTGCATCCGTAGGACGAACGATTCAGAAATTGAGAGATTACCTGAAAAATCTGGAAGATAAGATGGAGGAACTGCTATGAAGAATATGAACTGCGTCAACACCATGCCTGAGATCATGCCCGAAATCACAGATGAAGCAATCATCGAAGCCCTTTTCGCTCAGCGGCCTTACGAAGAAAAGGTCATCAACAGTGCCTTTCTCGAAATCCCTGCGGAATATCAGCGCAAGCTGAACATTCCTAATGTCGAAAAGATGTCGGCGGAGTTCACTGAGCTGATTGCCAACCCGCCCAAGGTCAGTTACCGGGACGGTCACTACTTCGTCTTTGACGGTCAGCATACCATCGTGACCCGTCGGGCGATGAACGGCGGGCAGGATCTTCCGATCATCTGCAAAGTGTACGAGGGACTGACAGAGGAAGAAGAAGCCATGCTGTTTTCCCGGCAGACGGGCGTTTCCACGCCGCTGACCGCTGGCGCAGAGCTGCGCGCCGCTTTGGTGGGCAAAGACCCGGAATCTCTCGCATTCGTGAAAGCCACCGAAAGCACAGGTCTGCAGCTTGGTCTGGACAGCTACCGTGCTCCGTGGAAGATCATCTGCATCCGCACGGCTTTCAAGGAGTACAAAGCCTACGGCGCGGACCTTTACAAAGAAGCCCTGACCATGCTGGCAAAGGGCTGGGAGGGTGACCCCGATTCCCTCCGCTCCGGCATCCTGCAGGGCATGGTTCGCTTTGTGGCTCTGTATCAGGGTGAATATGACCCGGATCGTCTGGTCAAGCGGCTGCACACTGTTCACCCCATGACGCTGGTAAACGACGAGAAATCTCTGAGTGGCACGGTCAGCTACAAATATATGATGCTGATCCTGCGCACCTACAACGGTGCCAGTCGCCGCTTTAATCTGCCTATCAAGCAGTGATGTTCTCCTATGGTAACAGTCCTAAAACGTCGCAGAAGCCGTCCACAGGGCGGCTTTTGCCTACATAAGAAAGAAGGGGATGATTGCTACCGTTTATGTAACAAAGAATTTCGGCTTTCGCCGGGGCGAGATCTACTTTGCAGACCTTGACCCGCACTATGGTTCCGAGCAGGGCGGTAAACGCCCTGTTATTGTGATTCAAAATAATACAGGAAATAAATTTGCGCCGACTGTGATCGTGGCTGCTGTAACCTCAAAAGTCTCCAAAAAGCCAAACCAGCCCACCCATGTTCTCATTGAGCAGAACCCTGCATTCAGCCGTCCGTCTGTGGTGCTGCTGGAACAGATTTTCACCATTGATAAAGAGCGCATCAACAGTTTTATGGGCATGACCAGTGAGTGGGAGATGGCGCAAATTGAAAAAGCCCTGAAATGCAGTCTGGCATTGGATCGGGAGAATATGAACCAAGAAAGGGGGAATCTGTTTGGGCGAAGAAAATCTGAATCCCCGTGATGCGTACCGTGTGATGCTCCGGGATTACCCGGATGTGCTGAACATCGACCAGATGTGCGAGATATTGAGCATCAGCACGAAAACCGGGTATGCGCTTTTGAAAAAGGGGAGCGTCCAGCATTTGAAGGTCGGACGCTCCTACCGCATCCCCAAGGCACATCTTTTGACTTATCTTATCGGATTCGCACCCGGTCACACCATCCGGGCGTGACATCCTTGCATTCTCTCCTGCCGTTGGGTACACTGATGGTGTCAGCGGCAGAAGTTACATATTCAAGTGGATGCAAAGACAGGAGGTAACACTATGGTAGCAGGGCATCTGCAAGAAAAAAATGACTTCTATTACATCGTTCTGAGTTACAAGGACGCAGCTGGAAAGCGAAAGACCAAGTGGGAAGCCACCGGTCTGTCCGTCAAGAGGAACAAGAAGAAAGCCGAGGCTCTTTTGTTGGAACGTCGGCGGAACTTCATGGTTCCCACCGCACCTGCGGAGATCCGCTTAGACGATGACATTCTCTTTTCGGACTTCATGCTGAAATGGCTGGAAGTTGCGAAAAGCACTATCCAAATCACGACCTATGCCAGCTATCAGGGAATGGTGGAGCGTGTGATCGTTCCCTATTTCCGAAAGCGCGGCATCAAACTGGTAGACCTGAAAGCCACCGACTTGCAGGATTTCTACAACAAGCAGCTTGAACGGGTCAAGGCAAATTCGGTGATCCATTACCATGCAAACATCCACAAGGCGCTGAAGTATGCGGTCAAGATCGACCTGATCCCCACCAATCCGGCAGATAAGGTCGAGCGTCCGAAGAAGAATGAGTTCAAGGGCAGCTATTACAGTGCCGAAGAGATTCATGCTTTGACGGAGGTCGCAGAGGGCACCAAGCTGGAGATCCCGGTTCTGCTGGCATCCTTCTACGGCCTGCGCCGCAGCGAGGTGCTGGGTCTGAAATGGGATGCCATCGACTTTGAAGCCAACACGTTGGAGATCAAGCATATCGTCACGCAGGCATCCATCGACGGCAAAAAGGTTCTGGTGCAGGCTGATCGTGCAAAAACGAAGTCCAGCCTGCGGACGCTGCCCCTTGTGCCGCCCATCCGTGACCGTCTGCTGATGCTGAAAGGTCAGCAGGACACCTACCGCCGCCTGTGCGGTAAAAGCTACAATCGGGATTATCTCGGCTATCTGTGTGTGGACGAGATCGGGAACATCATCCGCCCCAACTACGTTTCCGAGCAGTTCCCGAAGCTGTTGGAGAAAAACGGTCTGCGTCCTATCCGCTTCCACGATCTGCGCCACAGCTGCGCCAGCCTTCTTCTGGCAAACGGCGTTCCCATGAAGCAGATTCAGGAATGGTTGGGTCACAGCGACTTCTCCACCACCGCCAATATTTACGCCCACCTCGATTACGCTTCCAAGCTCTCGTCTGCACAGGCGATGCTGGAGGGGCTGGGCTATGGCAATGCGTCAGCATGATGCCATACGCCCCCAAGACAGGGTGGACGGGCGATGTTCCGGCAAAAAAGAATG
>SKEF01000104.1_pt1 | contig 87142 bp, 98 predicted proteins | sample 4826691 | NCBI WGS metagenome assembly SKEF01 (sample SAMN11008816, study PRJNA524170) | human gut metagenome | biome: Human fecal sample; material: Feces; isolation source: fecal sample from pouch patient p23, p27 | host: Homo sapiens | place: Israel: Tel-Aviv | collected 2016-08-24
ACGCAGGTTGTCGGGCTTCATCGGGCCTGTTCCCTCAGCCGCTCTTGATAAGTTGCTATTCTGTTGTTGTGAAGTTAGTGTACCACAGGTTTTTGGCAAAGTCAACGATATTTCGTTGTGCAGTTCAGGCGGTTTGCACAAAAGTGGGTCAGATGCGGCAGCGTGTGTGGTTTTGGAGGAGAGCCTTCCCCATCGGGGGAAGGTGGCCGAGGCCGGATGAGGGGCGAGCTTGCCGTGATTGCCCGTAAAAGGGTTGCTGCGCAAACCCGGCCCTCATCAGTCACCTTCGGTGACAGCTTCCCCCTGCGCGGGGGAAGCCTTTCTCACTTTCTCCCGTGCAGCACGCCAGACAGCGGCTTGTAAATCAGGAAGCAGAGCGCCGCGTCCAGCAGACCTTTAAACAAGGTAAACGGGAAGTTGAAGGTGATCAGGCAGGTCAGCAGGCCGTCCACGCTTGGGTTGATGGCCTGATACATGCCGATGATAGCCTCGAGCGGCAGATGATACAAAACCACATAGGCCGGGTAGACGATGAAGTAGTTGTACGGCACGGACACAACGGCCATGATCAGTGCGCCCAGCCCTGCGCCGATGAGTGCGCTGCGGCGGGTCTTGCTGCGCTTGTACACAAAGCCGGCGACGCCCACAAACAACGCACCCATGACAAAATTGAACAGTTCACCCACCGCAGCAGTGCTGGTGCTAGGCAGCTTGATGAGGTTTTTGATCAGGCACACGGCGATGCCGGACACCGGCCCGTAGGCGTAGGCAGCCAGCAGCGCGGGCAGCTCGGACACGTCCAGCTTGACGAAGGACGGCATGATGGGGATTGGAAACTCCATGTACATAAGTACGGCGGCGACAGCGCCGAGCATAGCGGTGCCGGTGAGCTTGCGGATGTTGGTAGTCTTGTTTTGCATGAGAAGATGCCTCCCGTAAAAATTTGTGAAAGTCAGCTCACGAACCCGGGAGGCTCTGCCCTGCCCTCGCGAAAACAAAACGCCCTGCCGCAAAATATACGACAGGGCGCAAAAAAGCAAAGCAAACAGCTTTCCGTTTCTTTCATCCGGACTTTAACCGTCGGCCCCGGAATCACACCGGGTCAGCAGCCGCATTTGCAGCTGGTCGCGGGCTTGCGGGCCATGCCGCTCACCGCCGGTGGGGAATCACACCCCGCCCTGAAACAGACTTTCCGGGAAGTATTATAGCATAGATTTTACAAAATGCAAGGGGGTGTGGTATAATTAAGGAAATTCTTGCCCACCACCTTCTTGCCTCCCTCTGCGAGGGAGGTGGCCCCGCAGGGCCGGAGGGAGAGAACCTTGCGGCTATCCGGAATATTTCGGGCTGCGTCAGGTTCTCTCCCCCACCGCCTGCGGGCGGAGCCCCCTCCCAGAGTGGGCCAAGGATTTCCACAACTATAAACCGAGGTACCCACCATGGAAGAACTCACCCACGATTTTCTCTCGTTTCTGCCCGCGGCGCTGCTGGCGCTGGCGGTTGCCGGTGCACCCGAGGTGTACAAGCTCGCCGCCCGGCGTTTTCTGGACCGCGCAAAAAGTCACATGGCATCGTGGCTTTACATCTTGTTAGACAGTTTTCTTACGCCGGTGGCGGGCCTTTTTCGGGTACTGCTGGGCGCAGCTGCCGTCAAGTCGCTGCCGTTTGAGCTGGTGCGCGACGCCGTTTTTTTGCAATACCTGAATCTGGCTGCCGACCTGCTGGTCATCTTCTATATCGCGCTCGGCTGCTGGCGTGCGGCCCCGGTCACCCGGCTTTTGCTGCGCAGCGCCCAGAACCATCTGGATTTAGAAACAAATCAGACGATGGGACACTTTTTTGAGAACATCTTTCATGCGCTGGTCGGCCTGTTTGCGGGCATCGCCATGCTGGACCGCCTCGGCGTGCCGGTCTCCGGCCTGCTGACCGGCGCGGGTGTCGCCGGACTGGCGGTCTCGCTGGCCGCGCAGTCCACACTGAACAGCCTGATTGCGGGCATCACGCTGGTGTTGGAGCGGCCCTTCGGCATCGGAGATTACATCGTGCTGGGCGACTGCGAGGGCACCGTTGAGGACATTTCCTTCCGCTCCACCCGCATCCGCAGCCCGGATAATGTCGCTATCACAATAGAAAATTCCAAAATCACAGCGGAGTACATCCAAAACTATGACCGCCGCCAGAGCCGCCTGTGGAAGTTTACGATTGGTCTGACCTACGACACCCCGCGCGAAAAAATCGAACAGCTGACCGCCGATCTGACCGCCATGCTGCAAGCCCAATCCGACGTGCAGCCCGACGGCGTGACGATTGCGCTGGATAAATTCAACGACTACAGCATTGATCTGGCGTGCCGGGTGTACATCACCAAAGTCAATCTGCGGGATTTCATGCAGGTAAAAAACACGCTGAATCTGCAAATTTTGGATTTGATGCAGGAGGAAGGCTGCGAGTTTGCTTTCCCGACGACGACGGTGGATTTGTCGGAGAGGAAGTGAGGCGGCACGCGGCAACGACCACAAAGGCTTCCCCATCGGGGAAAGCTGTCGCCGCAGGCGACTGATGAGGGCTGAGTTCCCGTGACTGCCCGTATCTGGGAAATCGCGCGGACTTTCCCCTCATCCGACCTCGGGCGGGGCCTCGGCCACCTTTCCCCAAAGGGGAAGGCATTTAACGCACAAAAAATCCCCGCTCGGCCAACCCGGGCGGGGTATTTTCATTTCACGTCGCTTCTCTCGCTGACGACCAGAATCTTATCCTCGCCGGTCTGCGTCGTCACCGTGAACTCAAAATTGTACGCGGTGTCCAACTCGTAGGAGACGTATCCGTCCCCTTCTGTCAGGATGTAATCCAGCTTGATCTGCGGCTTGACGCGGTCATAATCGACGTACACGTCGCCGATGTCCTCCAGATACACAAGGTCAATATCCTGCGCTGCAGCGCCATAAAACGTTACAACAGGCTGACCGTCGGCCTTGACGGCGGGCAAAACCGACACATTGTGCACGTACAGCTCCTCCCGCGTTGCGGCGTAGTAGACGTCCGCGTCGGAGAGCAGCGCCGCGTTGGAAAGCTCTATATGTACGCCGCTGGCGGGCAGGTCGCGCTGCCAGACCGGCGTCAGGTCGGGCGCAGCGGCGCAGCCTGGCAGCAACATTGCCAGCGCAAGCGCCGCAAAACAGCGATACTTCATTGAAAAGTTCCTCTCATTGATAAGGGTCATAGGGCGAGGCGGGCGGGTCCTCCCCCACCTCCAGCGTGCGCGGGCAGAGGCCGGTCTCAGCCTCAATAAAGCCCATCATCATGCCCATGTGGCGGTATAAATGCCGATACTGCGACAAAATCAGTGTAAACCGCGTCCACTCGCAGTTGTCGGGCCGCTGCAGCAGATCCTCGTCGTGGAGCGAGGTCAGATAAATGGACAGTTTGGCCTTGATTGTATAAAGATAGTCATCTACCGCCTGTCTGTCAAGACGCACTGCCGGGTAAATGTGCAGTTCCTGCAAGTGCGGCGTGTGGATGGGCGGCTCGACAAAGTCGGTGTCCCGCGGGTTGATGAACCACTGGTCCAGCTCATGCAGGGTGTGGTAGACGTGCTGCCACAGTGGTGCGCCGCCGTAGCAACGGTCCCACAGCGCGTCGGGGATGCAGTCCAGCAGGTTTTGCAGCTCCCACAGTGCGCGGACGGTCATCTCGGCAATGACCGCGTGATAGGATGTTTCCCGCATGGCACATACCCCCTTTCAGGGTCAGTATGCCCGCAGAAAGCACGTTTATTCGTTGTAATTTTCCGTCTCGCGGATGGTTTTGCGGGTCGTCAGCAGTTGCATGAACGGGTCGAGCAATGCGCGTTCCTCCTGCGAGGGCGTGCGGCTGCGGGCCTGCATCAGCAGCCAGGCCAGCTCGCCGCTGACGGGGCGGCCATAGACCAGCGCGTTGTAGCCGTCCTTGCAGACGGCCAGCTTAGCCGACGTTATGTCCAGCGTCGTCACGCCCGCGTAGTGGCGCAGCACATTTTGCAGCGCTGCCGGGCTGCCGAACACCGACTTGACCAGCTGCACATACGCGGCGATGTACCGCGGCGGCATGCTGTCCGCGGCGCGCAGCTCAATGCGGGATTTGAGACGTACATCGTAAAAGAAATTGGACAAAATCTGCGCGGTTTCCTGACGGCTGACGTGCCCGGCGTAAAGCTCCGGCGCGATCTTTCCGCCCGCAGCCCTGACGCGGCCCAGCCGCAACGCAGTGATTTGGGGCTTGGTCAGCACGTTCTCCGCATAGCGGGCGTAACCGAAATCCGCGTCCATCAGATGTGGCGTTACGCCGCAGCGGTCACGGTCCACATCCTGCCAGAGCCGCGTGCGGATGCAATAGTTGCTGTTGCGGCTAGCCTGATAGACCGGGGCGTTGTCACTGAGCAGCGCAAAGAACGGCGTCAGCAGGTTGGCCACGCGCATTTTGCGGACAAAATCGGCCTCATCTTGATAGTCAATGGACACCTGCGTCGCCGCCGTGGCGCGCATCATCTGCACGCTGCAGGCCCCCTTTTCCCGCAGGTAGGTGTCCATGGCCTCGTCCCGGGTGCGGGGCACCAGGGGCAAGTCCTCGGCATGGCAGGTCGGGTGGCAGCCCGCCGTCCAGGCGCGCAGCCCGTGTGCAGCCAGCGCCAGCCCCAGCTGCAAATAGAAGCGGTTGTACAGATCCATGATGTCCTGCACGTCGCGCAGCGGGGCCAGGCTGATGCGCAGCTGGCACGCGGGCCCCAGCGTGGCCGTCAGCGCCGGGCCGCTGTAGCCGAAATATTCGCCGTCGGTGATGATCGGCGCGTCTGTCTGCTGCTGCAAACCGCGCAGCGCAGCCTGCACATCGGCAAAGGCCGGGGGCTGGCCGTCGGACCGGGTGAGGAAGTGCTCGACCTCCAATTGCAGCGTCAGTTTGCCGTCCGGCTCACAGTCCGCCGCAAAGTAGCCCGCCAGCGTTTTGATTTGTTCGTCCAATTTTGGCATAACGTGTGGTGGTTCTCCCCTGTTGTGATTCTGGCACTATTATACCGCGATTTTGGGGCGGGCGCAATGCTGTTTTGACGCCGACCTGCGGCTGCGGCACGGTGCCCGGGCGGATATGGAATCCGCCCCTACGGTGTTGGGGGCAGGGCAGGCTTTACAGGTCACGCGCCGCCGGGAAGCCGTAGGCGCTGTCTGCGGCCTCCACGGCCCGGACGATGGCCTTAGCCATGACCCGCGCGCCGATCACGCCGACGGCATCGAGGTCAGCGGGCACGTCACCCAGCGAGACCGCGTAGATGCTGTCGCCGTCCATCGAGGTGTGCACCGGGCGGATGGCGCGGGCGTAGCCGTCGTGCGCCATGCCCGCGGCCTTGCACAACCGCGCCTTGTCGAGCTTTGCATTGGTGAAAAGGATGCCAAGTGTCGTGTTGCCGACAAATTTTTCCTGCGGCGCGTCGAGCTGCTGCATCAGCACCCGCTCGGAATCCAAAAACGTTTTGCCGTCGTCAGCCCGCAGCCCGGAGACCTTGCGGCCCGTCTCAAAATCGTAGACGTCTCCCACCGCGTTGACCGCGACGAGCGCGCCGACCTTCAGGTCGCCCACCTGCACGGCGTAGCTGCCGATGCCGGATTTCATGCAGTGGTCCATGCCCAGCAGCTTGCCGACAGTCGCACCAGTACCCGCGCCGTGGTTTCCGTCGCGGTAGTTGCCGGTTTCGGCGTTGACGCAGGCCGCGTAGGCCATGGCTGCATCGGGCCGGGTGCGGGCGTCGGCCACGGTCAAATCGAACAGGTCGGACTGGCAGACGAGGGGCACTTTCGTCACACCTACGTCAAAGCCGATGCCGTGCTCCTCGAGATACCTCATGACGCCGCCTGCGGCATCCAGTCCGAAGGCGCTGCCGCCCGCCAGCACAATGGCGTGGATGACCTGCGCCGCCGCCAGCGGCTTGAGCAGCTCGCTCTCCCGCGAGGCCGGCCCGCCGCCGCGCACATCAAGCCCCGCCGGGGCGCCGTCCTTGCCCAGCAGCACCACCGTGCAGCCCGTGCCCGCCGCCGTGTTTTCCGCCTGACCGATTTGAAGGTTGTCAAAGGATGTAATGGGGATTTCTTTCATGGGAGTGTCCTTTCCGCGAATGCCGCTTCACCATAATATAGACCATTGTACACCACCCGCGCCCCCCGCGCAACAAAAAATCCCGCTGGGCGTCAGGCCAAGGCGGGATGGCAGGGTTAGGGGTTGCTTAAATTCGAGGGCGTAGATATTTTATGGTTTTTTGTGTTGTTAATACGTCAATTTTCTTTTTCCCTTTTTATTTACTATGCTTATTTTTTCTTCTTTTGCACAATGGGGAGTCAATCGGGAGTCAATTCTGTTCTTTCGGCACAGATGGAATCGGTAACATAGGAACAAACCTATCACATTCTGTCATTCTTCGTAATCTACTGCTACAACAATTCCATTTTCAAAATAGACATATCTATTATTCGAATAGCACCATTGTTCACTCGTTCCCCAAGTGTATTTACCTATATTCTTTTTTTGAGGTTCTCCCCAATTTGTTTGATACAATACCTCCTCTTTATTCATACCAACTTCGGGATTATCCGATATTATATATGTCTTGCTGTCTTTCACATTTTCTTCCGTACCTGCTTGTTTGTCATAAATAATTTTATCATTCTTTTCTATAACTAAATCTCCGGCACCTTTAAAATTAACCAAAACATTATATCTATCATTATTACTAACAGACTGCATCGCAAAGCTTTTATGCAATTTTTCTTTTGATTTCTTCTCTAATTCTATTCTGCAATCTGCCATTTCTGAATATGATAATCTTGAAAAATTCGAACTTTCCACAGTTGTTCTATACGTTTTTGTCTCTTCAATCCATTCTAAAGATACTTCTACATCCTCTAGTCCCTGTTCTTCAGCTAAAGTTGCAATTTCTTTCTTATAATCCTCTTCTCCTTTCCCACATGCGCCCAGCGAAACCATACATACAATCAAAATCAGTACTATAATTTCAATTTTTCTTTTAGTCGCAATCTTCATCAAAACTCGCCTCTCAAAAAACTCATTGTGAAATCTTTCATTTTTTCCATTAATTATCCGCTTTTGCTTTTTCTAAAAAAGTTAATTTGGCATATTTTGTTCCTCGAAACAATCAATACTATAACACACTACCCAAACCACAGCAAAATCATTCACAAGTTGTATCACAATTCCAATCAACAAAACCAACAGCAAGAAAGTGCTTGCACATTGAACAACAATACATTCAATATGCAAAATATGTACTTTTTCTACGGGCTACTTTTCACTTGAAAATTCATTTTTTTAGTTTATATCTTAAATCCTTATGATTTTTTCCCACTTATAACCTTTATCACTCGTAGTTATTTGATATTGAAAACAATCCGTTCCTAAAATGTCTTCCGAATATCTTATCAGTTCATCAGGCTTTATTTCATCAGAACTTTTACCAGTATTATTGATTTTCCACAGGAAATCATTGCTTTTCAAGCCCAAAATAATTTCTTTGGGTTTTACAAACTTTATTTTGTACCCAACTTCGTTTCTTTGCTTGTCGTTGATTTCTACAATTCTCCATTCATGTTCATATTTCCAATCAATATATTTAGTCAAAGTATTTATTAAAACACTTGTATCATTTGTATATTGTGGAAGAGTTTCCTCATAAACAACGGGTAAACAATTGAATTTCTCCACTAATTCCTTTAGAGAATATCCTACACATATTCCTCGATGACAATTAGCATAAGTGCCCCACATTATCATCGAATCTGATTTTTCTGAAAAACACGAAATAAATGTCTTGTTTTGCATGTTTATCGAATCCGCTCTATTTCGAATATACTCGTCTATTTCTTTATGACCTTTAACAAATGCACAGTCAAATGGATCATTTAAGCGATACGCATTGCATAACCAAAGTTCTGGAACTTTTATTGTATCAAAATCTCGATTTATTCCTCTGAAGTATTTGTATATAATTTTGTCATCTGGTATCTCTGCGAGAACCAATTCTCTTGCCGCTCTTTTTTCCCCTTTCAGAATAAGTTCTTTATACTCAATCATCCAATTATCCATAGTAATATTCCCTCATTTGTTTTTATGGAAACTATTCGTTTCTTTTTCAAATAATTCTACTGTTCAACGAATACATCCAATTAGGTCCACTTTCTCTGCGCCTAAAGGTTATCACATTACCAGAGGAAATGTTTTCAAGGACAAGTTCAATTACATTATCATTTCCTATCCTGCTGCAAATAGAACATTTCTTTCTGCATTTCAATCTCTGCGCGCAGTTCTTCTTCCGTGGGCAGGTACAGCTTGTACTTGCTGGCAAAAAGCTGCTCATTGCCATGCAGGACGGAGTATTTAGCAATATCCTCGTCCGTATCGGAGCAAAGGACGATGCCGATGGTCGGGTTATCACCCTCGCCGCGCTTCAGTTCGTCATACATACGAATATACATATCCATCTGACCTACGTCCTGATGGGTAATTTTGCTGGTTTTCAGATCCACCAGCACAAAGCACTTAAGGATATAGTTGTAGAACACAAGGTCGATATAGTAGTCCTCTTTTTCCGTGTGGATATGCTGCTGGCGGGCTACAAAGGCATAGCCTTTGCCAAGCTCCATGAGGAATTTCTGAATGTTCGTGATGATACAGCTTTCCAGCTTGCTTTCGGTAAAATCTGTGCTGCCGGAAAGTCCCAAAAATTCCGTAATCATCGGGTTCTTGATGAACTCCAGCTTGTCCGCTTGATAACCGGCTGTCAGCTTTTCCATTTCCTGCTTGACCGGCTCTTGGTTCTGGGATTTCAGCAAACGGTAGTAGTATTGGGAGGAAATATTGCGTTGCAACGTGCGGACGCTCCATGTTTGATTGGCCGCTTCTTTCGTGTACCAATCGCGGGCTGTTTTGTCCTCAACCTGCAATAATACACGATAGTGCGTCCAAGATAGTAGCGCACCAGATTGTGGACTCACTGAGTCCACAATCTCAGGGTACAATTTATAGAAACGAAAATACTTATACAGACTGCTGTAATCAAATCCTTTACCATACTCAGCAGTCAATTCCTTTGCCAGTTTTCTGATAACCGCCGTACCGTATTCAGAGCGCCCCTCGCCCTTTAATTCTTCCTGTGCGATACGATACCCCAACAGCCAGTTGCGCTGCACCAGCGCCAGATTTACGGCTCTGTATGCAGCCTTTTGGGACACCTCAATAATCTGCTTTGCATCATTGAGCAAATCATTTGTAGGGGTGTATCCGTCCAGCAAATTCAGTTCTTGTTTCATAGCATCCTCCACATAAGAACGTCTGATTTTATAATACCTTATTCAAATCCAAACTGCAACAAAATTATTCGTAGACCAGTTCAGTCGTTACAGCTTCCTCCGCGCAGTTGCGGATGTTGTTCATACGACATCCCCATTAAAGCTGATCCTGCCGTTTCAGTTCCTTGGTGATTTCCTCGGTTTGACGCATCTGTTCCTCGGTCAAAATCAGGGTATCGCGCACCTAACGATCAAATTCTGCCAAGTAGCTGTGCAGCTTATTTTCTTTCAGTAGACCTTGGTACAGCTGCGAGCGGTGCTGTTTGATAAATGCAAGGCGGATATTTGCCCAGCGGCCCAAATCGTTATGTGTTATGTTGTACTCCTTATCTTTCATCGCGTTCTTATTCACGAGATTGTTCTTTTACAGGGTCGATACCGTGCCGCCGCAAAAGGTTGGTCAAGCCTTTTTGCTCACGCTTTAGAATAAGATTCCAAAAGGACAGCTGCCAACAAATCAACAGGAAAAACATCTGAAGATTCCCTTATTGCACAGCTCCTAAAAGGCATTTTCTCTACTAACCACTAACTGACGGGAGTCAAAACGGAGTCAGCAAAAAGAAAGAGCCTGTACGTTGAACGTATTATCGTTCAATATACAGGCTCTATTTAGCTTTCGCGATTATTCAAACTCTCCAAACGGAAACGCGCTCTAAACTTTTTTGTATAGACCGTTTGATTCCATTTGACTTTGTTTGATACCTGTTATCCCAATCCTATGGGGTATCCGACTTTCTGCTATCAAAAAGCTATCAGAGGATGCTATCAATAGGCAATTCCGATAGCTATACGGGGCGTTGATAGTTATGCGTGCGGGACACATTATTACCCTAGCAAGTACTCGCACACAGCTGCAATCCCAGCATTTTTTATCGTTCTGGCTCGTACATCTGCTATATATTTTGCCTGTTTCAATTTTCCTTCTGGCGCAGAGATCAAATCACCAATAGTGTTAATTGAAATCTCGTGCATCTTTTGCTTCTGCCAGCCTGTTAACTCAAGTAAATCTATCGATTTTTTCAATTGCTCCTTAAGAACGTCTGTCTCGCTTTCAATGACCTTCCCTTGAATTTCTCGGTATATCGGATAGTTTGCTCCATATTCACTCATCCTTCTAATATCTGATGCTTTGATTATTTTCATTCCCGATGCCGTTGGAGTTGCCTCGGACGCGAGCAAACACCCAAGATTCACCATATACCTTGTTCCAATCTCACTACGAGTTGCACGAATTCCGGCAGCATCTTCATAAACTAGACCAGAATATTCAAGTATTCTCAGAGACTCTTTAACCTCTTGCGGAGCATTGTTATGAACCCAAAAATAAGCTGTTGTTCCTTTGCCGCTACTATTTTCAAGAAAATCATCGTTTTTCTTCTTTAATTCCGGGAGTACAGTAGTTTCAAGGAAATCACGTCCCCATGAAATGAAATCCTTATATCCAGGGTATCTGTCTGATAGTTTGGTATGCTCTGCCCACAGCTTTTCACGATAATAATCTCTAAAGACCTGATTAACTGACTTAGCATCCATTTTTTCGGCCATAGAAACGCTTGTCAAAAGATATCTTGGGTTTCCTGATGCTGCGTACGCAAGCAAAGTGAAATTTTCTCCATGCCTTGAAAGATTAGCAGCTAAACTACTATCACGAATTTGCTTTAGTACCATCTGTTTCATGGTAGAAACATAGTTTGAATCATTTACATTTCTAACCAATGACACTTTGACAGCATCATGTATTGGTTCAAATGTTTCGCCATAAACAGTTACGCCTGGATACACTGCTGCATTACATTTAATATAGGGTGATCTTAAATCCCTAAATAAAGTAAAGAATTCTCTTTGTTGCTGCGGCAAAAAAACATGTGCGGCTTCATCAATAAACAGAACAATCCGAGAAATTTCTAATTCACCACATAAATCTTCTATTGTATTAATGAAATCGTCTAAAGTCGGTATTTTAGCAACATCAATCAGTTCTCCCGGCGTTTTCCAAGACTCTTCAAAGGCTGTTGCAATATCATCAATTTTGCTAGATTCGACAGAAACCTCGCCTGCCAATAATGATAATCCACCAGATATTGGGGATAGTTTCCCTGTTTTTTTAAGTGCTCTCAGAACTTCAGAACAAATGCGACTGAGCATCCAGTTCTGAAACTGTTCAGGATTTGATGTTTTTAATAGAGAAGCTTTTCTAAAAGTCAAAAACACAGGCAAGATTTTTTTCTCAGAAAACTCCTGAAGCATCTGAATTTCGCTCATCTTGAACAGAAATGATTTTCCAACTCCTCTACTTCCGATTAGCAAAACTGGAGAGGGCGCCTTAAGTTTATCTATGATGCTTTGCTCATAATCAGATGCCACATACAGTTCTGCTATTTGATTGTTAGTTAATTCTTCGGTTCTAAAAACCAAGTCACTCATATCAGTTTACTCCTTCCGGTGAAAGCAATTGTTGGATTTCTGATAATGTTCCTAAGTTATCCGTAATAATTGATTCAAGTGCGGCAATTGTCTCATGTTCATTAAATATATGCCTAAATCTAATAAACAAAGCCATACAAATTAAATATTGTGCGCTTGAAAAATAATCCATATACTGGTCGATAGCACTTTCGTCAAATAGCAGATTATCGGGCAGCGAGCTTAACTTCTCAAAATTTCCATGTACATACTCTGAGCATTCTCTATATACATTTTTAGCAATTGTGATAAGTTCTACACTCCGCACCTCATCTAAATTTTCTGCATATACGCTAATGAATTGTTTTCCAAATATACCATTCTGATCATCTACAATTTGCGACCATGACATATCATACTTTCCGACTTGCCAGAGTCTATACTTGTAATCGTTTGTCGACAGTAAAATGGCGAACAGCATATGCTCAAAAAACTGGCGCAGAGTTGTCATTGCTTCCTTATAAAAGCCCTGAGCACACATATAAATTGAATTTATACACTCAGTTTGGGCCTCCTCAACTAAAATGTAGTTTTTTAAATTATCACAATAAGATACCCACTTGTGCAGGTCATCAACAAAAGCAATACATTTACTAAGTGCATCTAGCTTTCCAGAAGCATTGAGCATATCAATATTCTCTTTTGCTCTTTCACAAATTTGCTGTAGAGTTTCGTAATTTGTCATTTCAATCTCTTTCTTTATATCGATGATGCAATGGATATCTGTGTAATAAACAACTGTCAAGTCATTCATCGAGGCCCTAAAAACCGATCTCCGTTCAAATGAATCATGTGATCTGGCATATCAGCGATCCAAACTTCTGTTTCCCATGCAAGAAATTCTGAGAAATGTTTGAATGTCTTGAAGTCCAGAAATGCCGTAACATATATTTTTCCGGCTGTAACACCAGTCGTCATTTCCTCGATTTCTTTGATACGCTTAGGCTTCATCGGTCCAACGGATGTAACCGATTCGATGAAGTATAGCCAATCCTTGTCTTCAGAGTAGAGGACAACATCGGGCATCTTGTCGTGCAGCGTTATTTCAAAGCCCAAAGCACGGAGCTTGTCCACGTTCTTAACCAAGTCTTTCTCTGTGGTATCACCGACATACAGGCACTCGGAGTTGGGCGCGAAACGGGGAGAAAATTCCTCGATAATTGCTTTTTGCAGTTGATTGTGCTTGCCCGGCGAGAATGTGAAGTCTTCGCCATTGATTTTTACAGGCATTTTTCTCATTGTCCGTTTAGAGGCATAGAGGTCAACAAGAGAGTCGTGATTTTCCATAAAACGCGCCAAACTCCTCTCCCAGTCTGCCGTGCCAAAGCTCTGAATCAAGTGCAGCATCTCATTCGTTAAGCGATACCGGTAATTAGGACTGTTGGTTGCTTTACCATTATCCTCAATGAATGCTGCATTTCTGAAGTGGTGCATGGCTTGTTTGCGGAAGGTTTCACGGCTATTCTCTGCATAGGTTGTTCCGTAATTGCTGTTTGCAAACGCAATGACATCGTGAATCCGAATCCAATATTTGCGGCAGAACCCCATGTCTCTTCTTCTGTCAGATTAGCCATTGCAAACAATACACAGCAGCACATACCGTTTTGCTGTTTTGCTGGAACTTTCAACGAACTCAGAATTTCTTTTGCTTCTTCTAATTTACTCATATATAGCTCCTCAAAATACTGTCACAAGTTGCTTCCGACATATCCCTAACACGGATCAATTCTTTTCCCATCGCTTCAATTGTATTCATAGGGGGGGACTGGCATGGAATTGATTTCGGTGGAGTTCACCTGTGTAGATCCGTTCAAGATGCGATAGTAGCTGTCATACAGCGTAGAATTGAATAGCACATAGAGTCCATAGACAACACACTCTGACAGCTCACGGAGTCCACTGATAAAATTGATTTTATTCTGCGTACTGATTTCCGTATATTCAGGATGCTTTCTAGCTAAGTACACACCACACTGCAGGCGGCGGTGTTCCTCTTTTGCTGTAAAACGCTTCACGAACAAGTAGTTGGTGTTTTCCTGTAGAAGTCCGCGCTGTTCAGTAACGATGTATTCATGTTCCTTTCCAGCAGGAAATACTACCTTTCCATCCTGAATGTGCTGCGAATAAAACAGCGGAACTGCATCGTCTTCTGCTAACGCAATGCTTCACGATTCCTGAAATCAACCGTTAACCCTGTTTTCCTTTTTAACCCAATGTCAGGAAGGGTATCTGTCCATCGGTTCAGCTCATTCAGAGTTTGGACTTTCTCGGTGTTCGTCATTAGATAGACATAGGACTCATCGCCATTTACTACTGTAGAATAGGGAGCTTCAAAAACAGTTCGATTAGAGAAGTCAGCATTACTCTGTGTAGTCGTAATAGTAATCGTATTTGGCTTGCTCTGCATCTTTTTTGCTTTAATGATGATAGTTTCTTGTAAAACACTTTCTTTCTCAAATACTTTATCCCTGCTGACAAATAGATGGATATGCTCTAGTGCACTTTCCTCAAAGAAACGTTTGCGGAATTGCTTGAAGTACGTACCGGATGTCCATGAGCGAGGGATGATATACACCATCTCTCCGCCCGCTTTGAGATCGAACATGCTCATAGCCGCAAACAAAAAGTATAGGTTAGGTGCACCGTAACATACATCTGGCATTGTGGTTGCTTCTGGCGCATTTTTGGCAATTTTCATATAAGCCGGATTGCCAATAACCATATCGAATTTATCTGCCTCCGGACTTGCACCTAGCATACCATTGTACTCAAGCATTTGACTGAGAATGTAATTATCAGTTACAATTCTGAAAGAAACATCTTTCGTTATATGGCTGCATGCCCACTCCAAATTTGAATACAACAAGTCTACAATGTTGGCATCATTTTCATAGCAAACCAGCTCAATGGAATCAATCTCGGCGTTTGACTCCAATCGTTCAAGGAGTGCAACCGAAAGAATTCCTGAACCAGCACCTGGATCGAGGATGCTGAGAGAAGTGCGACCTTCGGGAATCGAAAAAAGTCCTGCCATAAATACGGCAGTTTCTTTGCTTGTGAAAAACTGCCCATATTTCTTTCTTTTGTCCTTTGGCATGTGGTCGATGTACTCGACTGTGGCTGCACAAACATGGTCAATCATTTTCATCACTTATAAACTCCACTATGTCGCCAATGCCGCAATCTAATGCAGCGCAAATCTTATACAAACTCTCCATTGATATAGCTTCGTTTTTTCCCATCTTGGCAAGCACATTGAAGCTGATACCGGATGAGTCCTTCAAATCCGTCCGGTTCATTTTCTTATCGATCAGCAGCTTCCAGAGCTTATCGTAGGAAATAGGCATTGCAATTCTCCGTTCCAAATTTAGACTGATTGTATTATAGCACAAAGCGACGATGTTCGCAAGATAATCTCCTCAAAACGTGAGATGTTCTTTGCAAAGAAAAAGCCGTCCGTAGGAGCATCCAAACTCCTGCGGACGGCTGTGAGTTTTCTTGAAGAGTGAGAAATGCGGACGGGGTGGGAGGATTGAGCGCAAAAAGGTGGAAAAAGGCGGGAAAGGACGCGAGAGCGCGGTTTTTAATGAGGGTTAAACGAAATTGAACGCGAAATTTTGCAAGTTGGCGGGATGCTGGCTTGCAAAATTTTTTTGCCCATTTTGGGGGTTAAAACGGCGGATTGGCGGTTGGATGGCGCGGCGGGCGCGGAGCGTTTGAAAAGTGTTTAAACGGCGTTTAAAAAGTGCTTCAAATAAGCGCTTAAATATCGTAGTATCGCGTTTTAACAGGCGTTAAAACAATTTAAAAGGCGGCGGCCAGACTTATGCAGTGTGCATAGGTCTGGCCGCCGCCTTTTGAGTTTTAATGCGACATAAAGCGTCGCATTAACTTTTTAATGTCGCAATGCGTATCAACGTGCTTTTTTTGATGTTTCCTTTGGTAAAAGGGAGTTTGGAATGTCGCATTAAAAAACTAAATTTTAACACGGTGTATAACGCAAAACGTTATTTCCCAACAAATGCAAGACACTCTTCGGAAAGCAGTGTTATTCTTCGGGCAAGGATGGAACAACATTCTTGCATCGGGCCATTTCGAGTTCTATAACTGTGCGAACCATTTTTTGCCCTGCCTTGTCCAGCATACGATATGGTTTGACTAAAGAATCCATCTCGGAGGGGGTGGCGTGAGATTCGTGGTGTTCTCGGACTTCATCTTGAAAAATGAAGTTCGCGTCAACATTCAGCGCGTGCATGATATTGCTTAGCATTGCCATGCTCGGCTCGCTTTTACCTGTTTCGTACCCTGTGATAGTTGTTTTTGCACAGCCGACCATGTTGCCCAATTCGGTTTGAGTTAATCCAGCATTTTTCCGCGCTTCACGAAGTCTGCTATTATAAGACATTTTGGTATCACCTCAAAGACAATTATAATCGCCAGTGAAGGTTTCCGTCAACAAAAAGTTCGAGAAAGTCGGACATAAATGCAAGAACCCGCTTGACAAAGTGGAGTAACTCGACTATATTATAAATAGTTCGAGATACTCCACTTTTAAAAAAGTAAAGGAGGTAAGATTCAATGGTAATTAACAATCGCCCAGTTTCCGATAACATACTCCGCATCATTAGCGAGAGGGGCTATAAGCAGAGCGCAGTGGCTCGCAAAGCTGGATATTCAAGGCAAACATTCGGGTACATGGTGCATAATACTCGAATTATTCGCCCGGAAGACGTTCAACGCATCGCTTTTGCCTTGGGAGTTGAACCGGGTGAGTTGTTCAAGGATGCTGACCTAGGCGCATAACAGCCGAAACGGCCCTCCGGGGCTGTCTGCCGGGAATGGCCGCCCGGTACTGAAGATGGCAGGCCAAGGAGAGCGGTATGAAAATTATTGAAGCCATACAGGAAGCCTACGGCCCGGAGTTCACTACGCTGGAAGACGCCATCAACTGGTGGAGCGGGCCGAGGGCATGGCGCGAGGATTTTACCGCTGTCCTAATTTTAAGGAGCGGTAAAAGACCGTATAAACAGCATTTAAGCGAGGTGCAATTTGACGATGACGAACATTGATGCAGGCAGCCAGCGCATCCGCAGGCTGCCGGACAGGCCGATTGTTGGGGAAACTTACCCCAATGCCGGAGGCATTTACAAGGTGGATCGGTATGATGCCGAGCGCGATCTGGCATGGGTACACAGGCCGAAGGATGGCTGGAAGTGCTGCGCACATGGCCCCGCGCTGTACGATGTGCCGGGTCGGGGTATCGAGTTGCAGTGGAATTACAGCACCGGGGGCCAGTTCAGTGCTGACGATTGCGGCGAAAGGTGGTGAAGCGATTATGAAACCAAAGAAAAAGAGCAGGCTGTTTCAACTGCCTGCTCTGCCCAAAGCACCGTGGTGGCTTTCGCTGACGATTGCCAGCGTGTCACTCATGGTATCGGTTATCGCATTAACGCGATGATTGCGACGATAAGGCTGGCTATCGAGACGCCTAAAGCCAGCCACGACTGCACCAGCGCAATGCGGTAACGGCGCTTTTCCTGCTCCTGTCTTTTAAATTCAAGCTGCATGGCGGGAGGAATGGCAGCACCACGGGCAATGTCCGGGATGTGAATATCCGGGTCAAACATAAAGATTCACCACCTTTTGCGGCGATTATAGCACAAATACAGAAAAATGAACACCCTATTGCCGAAACGCCCCGCGCGGGCGTCACTGTGAGATGACCTACACAGTCTGATGATGGCAGGTCAGAAAGAGGTGATTTTTTGGAAGCGTTATTGAAAGCATCGGAAGCAAGTGCCTTGATGGGGCTGTCTGTCCGACACGTTCAGAGAATGGCTAAATCTGGCGAACTGCCCTATCAGACCCACATGAACGAACGAAACAGGCCGGAGTACCTGTTCCCGCTTTCCAGCCTGCCTGATGCGGCGCAACAGAAATACTTTGCGGAGCACGCGCCCGCCGCGCTGCCTGCGGCGGCCCCGACCAAGGCGAAAAAGGCTGACAAGCCCGCCGCCTGCAAACCGCTGGAAGCCTACACTGCCGAGGAACGCGGTGAAATTGGGTACTGGATAACAACTGTTGACCGATGGCAGACCTACCGCAACAAGGCCAGAACGAAGAAGGCTGAGTGCGACGAAAAATTTGTGCTGCTGTGCCGGATGGAAGAGCCAGACCGTCAAATCAGCGTGGAGACGCTTTACAGGAAGTGGGCGGCCATCCGCGAGGGCGACTATGGCGCACTGGTGGATATGCGCGGCAAGGCCCGCAAGGGCATGAGCAAGATGCCGGAGGCTATTGAGAGAGTTTTTCTGTCACTTTTTCTTGATGAAAGTCAGCTTCCCGTGCCCCGCTGCATTGCGCTGACAGAAGAGTGGGCACAGCAGAATATGCCCGAAGCGATGCCCCTGCCGGGGTATCACACCTTCTACCGCAAAGCAAAGGCTGTGCCTTACCCGGTCATGGTTTTGTGCCGCATGGGCGAGAAAAAATACTATGACCTGTGCAGCCCCTACATACGCCGCGAATATGAGAGTATCAATGCCAACGACTTCTGGGTAGGCGATACCCACACCCTTGATGTGGAGAGCATGGGGCCGGACGGCACGCTGCACCGCCTGTACTTGAGCGCGTGGCTGGACGCCCGCAGCGGTATCTTTACAGGCTGGTATGTCACGGACAGCCCCGGCAGCCAAGCGACGCTGAACGCGCTGCGCAAGGGTATCTTGAAGTTTGGCATTCCGAGCCGCGCCTATGTTGACAATGGCCGAGAGTTCTTGACCTACGACATCGGCGGACGCGGTCACCGCGCCAAAAAGCGGCTGGCCGACGGCAGCGAGCCGTTTGCGCCGCCCGGTGTTTTTGAGCGGCTGGGCATTGAAATGACAAACGCTATTGTGCGCAATGCCCGCGCCAAGCTGGTCGAACGTCGGTTTGAGGATGTTAAAAACTATATTTCCCGACTGTTCCCCACCTACACAGGCGGCAACGTGGTCGAGAAGCCGAACCGCTTAAAGGCTGTTTTGAAGCGAGGGGAGCATATCCCCACCGATGCCGAAGTCATTGCCGCTGTTGATACCTTGATAGAAGGCTACATGAACTGCGACGACTACGGCGGCAGTGTGGCCGAGGATAAAGGCAAGAGCCGCATACAGGTCTGGCACGAGAGCCTGCGCAACGGCGTGGCCCGCCGCCCCGCCAGTGACGACGATCTGCAGCTGATGCTGCTGCGCACCAGCAAGCCCGTCCACATCGGACGGCGCGGCGTGACCTTGAAGCTGCACGGCTTGGAGTTGGATTTTTACACCCCGGAACTGGTAAATATGCGCATGAAGGAGAAAGTTTATGTGCGGTACGACCCGGAAGATCTGTCCAGCGTGCGCGTCTACGATATGGAAGACCGCTTCTTGTGCGTAGCACCGCAGAACAAGCTGACAGCCGGGTATCTGGAAAATCAAGAACAGATCGCCGACCTTATGGCCGCCAAGCGCCGTGCCGAAAAAGCCGTGCGGGAATACGGCGCAGCCCTCCGGCTGCCGGATGATCCAGACCGCGCCCTTACCCTTGCAACGGCGCTGGCACAGCGCAATCTGGATGCACTGGACACCTTCCCCAGCCCGAAGTTGATACAGCTGCAGCAATCTGCCCGCGAAGAACCCCTGCTTAAAGCTGTCGGTGACATTGACATCGGCAGGATGAATGAGAACATCATCAGACAACGAGGAGGAATTGAAGATGGAAAAGACCTATAACCCCGCGCTGATCCAGCGCACGCAGCGTTACATGGAGACGCACAGCATCAGTCAAAATCAGTTTGCCGCTAAAGTGAATCTTTCCAGCGCGGCACTGAGCAGCTACCTCAATCAGAAGTATAAAGGCTCGGTGGAAGCCGTCGAGCGGCAGCTGAGCGAGTTCTTCAAGCTGGATGAAGAGGCCGAGGCCGCCGCCGAGAAGACCGCCAGCCTGCTGCCCCGCGCGGCGTATGTGCCGACCAGCATCAGCGAGGATGTCTGCCAGAGCATCCGCTTTGCCCAGCTGGAGCATTGCATGGTCGTGCTGCACGGTGACGCGGGCGTCGGCAAGAGCAAGGGCGCACAGAAGTTCCTGCGCGACCATCCCACGAACGCGGTGGGCATCAGCATCACACCCAGCACGGGCACACTGAACGGCTCTATCAAGCTGCTGGCCCGCGCCCTGCGCGTGCCGGAGTGCCGCAACAAGATGGATCAGATGATGGCACTGCGTTCCCGCCTTGACGGCACAAACTGGGTCATCGTTATTGACGAAGCCCAGCACCTCAAATATGCGGCGCTGGAAGAAATCCGCTCCCTGACGGACGACAACCCCATGACCGGGGAGCACGGTGTCGGCGTGGTGCTCATCGGCAATAGCGAGGTGTACAGCCGTTTGCAGGGCCGCCAACAAGCGCAGTTTGCGCAGCTGTTCAGCCGCATCCGTATGCAGCGCGAGTACACCACCCGCAAGGTCAAGGAAGATGACGTGCGGAAGCTGTTCCCGGTGCTTGCCGAGCAGGACGCCCGCAAGGAAATGGACTTCCTGCTGAGCGTCTGCCGCAGTCCGTGGGGCATTCGCGGCGCAATGAACCTGTACACCAACGCGGCCAGCGCCAACGATGTCAGCTATGAAAATCTGTACCGCATGGCCGCCCACATGGGCATTGGTATGCTGGGGGCAGTTTGAGGAAAGGAGTTTTTTAGATGAATTTGAAGTGCGGATATTTTACCGTGGGCGGCATCATGTGCGGCTCGCTGGTGGGCATCTTCGTCGGAGCGTTGGCCGTGAACGCCAGCCTCGGCTACATGATCCTGCTGCTGGGCGCGTGGGGGCTGTGCCTTTACATCACATCGCGCAGCCTTATGGACGATGCCCGCCGCGAGGAAGCGGTGCTGAACCAGCCCGCCGAGGAATTTGACGACCCCGACGAACTGCCGCCCCTTTACTGGGAGGGCTATGACCGGGGCTATGAAGAAGCCCTTGAAAGTATGGCCTACACCCGCCCGCCGCGCGTGCGGCCCCCGAAAAGCAAGAAAAAAGGTGCTTAGTTTAACAACACCCCTGCGGGCAGACGCCCGCGCCTTAATGCAGCCGCCCGGATGGGCGCGGGTCTCAAGCCCCGGCAAATGCAGAGAGAGGAAGGAGCGTTTTTGTGAAAAAAGAAGATTGGGAAAAGGCAAAGAGTAGACTGCGTGCTCCACTCGGACAAGTCGATTTACTGTGCGATGGGTACAGCGTCACACTTGTCAATGAGTGCATCAGCATGTTCCGCAACGGAATAGCAGTGTATGTCAATGGCGAAATACGCGGTTCATGGTTTGTGCAAGATTGCGAGGAGCGCCGGAGGTTTATCCCTCAAAAGGAAACTTCCTTGATGTCCCGCAAACAGATTGCCGCCTATAACAAGATGCCGAAGAAAGACCGGGGACTGCTTAAAAAGTTCCGCGAGAAAACCTTCACGGCCTATCAGACACACTGGACGAACTGGCAGGCGCTTGTCAAGCATTTTGAAGCCAACAATGCCGACATCCGCCTTGTCACGCCGCAATAAAGCAAAGGAGTACATATCTATGGCAAGAAAGAAAGTAACCAGCGCTCCGGCACTGGCCGACTGGGGCGCAGTGGACAACGCCCTGCGGGACATCCGGGAGTGCCAGCACACGCTGGCGGAAATGGCTGTCCAGCGTGACCGCCAGATCGACAGCATCAAGGCCGACTACGCACAGGGGGCTTTGCCGCTGCAGAACCGGGTCAAGGCGCTGGAAAGCGAGGTCAAGGCATACGTTGATCTGCATCGGGCCGAACTGGACGGTAAGAGCCGTGCTCTGAACTTCGGCACTGTCGGCTACCGTGTCAGCAGCAAGCTGATGCTTGCCAGCAGCCGCGTGGCCGAGGCCATCGCCACGCTGAAGGTGCTGGGTCACACCGAACTTATCAAAACCACCGAAACGCTTGACCGTGAGGCTCTGAAGCGCCAGCCCGGTGACATTTTGCAGCAGGTGGGCGCTTACATCCGCACGGTGGATGAGTTTTACTATGATGTGAGCAGCAAGGAGGCCGACGCATGATGACTTCTATCGCAGGCGGACTGAACACGGGCATCTGGCTCTGTGCTGTGGTTCTGGGTGCTACCGGGAGCGCCATCATCGTAACGGTGGCGGCATCGCTGCTGTGTGCAGGCGTGAAGTGCATCGTTAAACATTTCAAGAACGGCGGCTGACGCCGGGAAGGGAGGCTACTTATGGCCGGGAGCGGATGCAACGCTTATCAAATCCGAAAAATTTACGCTATCGGCGGCGCTCTGGGCATGGTGAAGCGGAACGAGGAAGACGACTTGCTGCATGAGTTGGTCGAGGGCATGACCGGGAAAAAGAGCATTAAAGCCTTGACCTATGGCGAAGCCTGCAAGGTCATTGGCGAGTTGGAGGGGCGGCAAGGAACGCCCCCGCCCCGCAAAAGCGGAAAGCCGCTCCGAAAGACCGCACCGGGCCACACCAGCGAGGGACAGCGGCGCAAGGTCTGGGCGCTCATGTATCGGCTGCAAGATGCCAGCCCCAGCAAGGCCCCGCTCGGTGACAGGCTGTGCGCCATCATCAAGAAGGAACTGGGCATGGATGCCTTCCCGAAAGACCCCTTCGCTTGGATCAGTTACAAAGACGGCAACAAGCTGGTCGAGGTTTTGAAGGGCTACGTCAAGACCGCGCAGAAGAGCCGGGGTGATGCCGATGGATGAGTGGGAAATCCATCCCGACGATCTTTCCCCCGCCCAGCGGGAGGTGGCCGACCTTATCGGTTTTGAGAATTACTTGAAGCTGATCGACGTGTACGCTGCCGAGACGATCTACATACCGAAGCGCGACAGTTTTGAGCGTATCGCCCGCAATCAGCGCATCGTGGAGGAATACAACGGCGACAATCTAAAAGCCCTTGCCAAGAAGTACAACTTGACAACGGTGACGGTGCGGGCCATCGTGGACGAAAAGCACCGGGAAATCCGGGCAAGACCCCTTGATGGGCAAATGAGTTTTTTCCCGCCAGAACGTAAAGTAAAATATTAAAATGCTTAATCTGGCCCATTTTGCGAATCGTGAGTATCATTGGTTATAGAAACCAGTGACACTCACGATTTTTTAGTTTAGGGGTACGGATTATGGAGTTTGATGCGGGAACGTGGTGGCTGATCGGAATCCTGCTGACGTTCTTGATTGGGGCGTTGGGCTGGATGGTAAAACGCAGTCTTGACAAAATCGAGCGGAAACTTGACAGTGCGGCAACTAAGGCCGAACTTGAAAAAGAGGTCGGCGAGTGCAAACAGCAAATTTCGGAAATTCAGCACACCTACACGACCAGAAGCCAGCACCAGCAGGACTGGACTGAATGCCACAACGACATCAAGGCCATCCAGCGAAACTTTCTGACGAAGGAAGACTACTTCCGGGAACAGGCAAAAACCGAAAAGAAGCTCGATCAGATATTGAATCTCTTGATGAAAGGACGGCTCTCCGATGAATGAAAAAGAAATGCTGATGAAGCAGCTGCGTGCCAACGCCTTTCCGCACAATAACGGCAAGGTTATGCAGGCCATCAACATCATCCGGCATAGCTACAACCGCTTGACCGATGTGCAGCAGGCGGCGCAGATTTGGGGCGTCAGCCAAGACGACTTCCTCGACTGCATCAATTATCTGGCGATGGCAAAGTACATCCAGCTGCGCACGATTGCGGACAAAATCCTTGTTCCCGACTTTGCAGACATCGGCTGGGATTTGCTGGAAGCCAAACTTACCGCCGAGGGAATCAGCGTTCTGTGTCACAAAACCAAGGACGAAATGATCGAGGTGTGATATGAGCAGTTGGCCGTTAAATGGCAAAAAGGGCGGCAACCGCAAGCACAGCAAGATCGACACCCTACCCCCGGAGATGAAAGCCACCGTGGAAGAGATGATTATGGATGGCAGCGCCACCTACTCTGACATCGTAGCTTATCTGGAACAGCAGGGGTACAGTCTTTCCGTTTCCAGCGTCTGCCGCTATGCACAGGGGTATGTGGAGAACCTGCAAACCTTGCAGATCGCGCAGGCCAACTTTCGCAATATGCTGGACGAGTTGGAACGCTACCCCGATCTGGACACCACCGAGGCGCTTGTGCGTGTTGCCAGCCAAAACCTTATGACCGCGCTGACCTCTAAGAAGGATGAGGATTGGAGCGCGGTCAGCGTCGATAAACTTATGAATCAAATCAGCGGTCTGACCCGCGCCGTCGCCTACAAGAAGCGCGTGGAACTGCAAAACAAGTCTGACATCGAGGCAGGCACGGGCGATCTGAAAAGCGCCCTGTGGAGCGCTATGGCGAAGGAGCGGCCCGATCTGTACAAACAGGTGTCGGCCTATCTGGATCGCAAGGCGCAGGAGGGCGGCACATGAGTATGTACGCCCTGCAGGTTATGACCGGGATGGAAGCCGAAATCACCCGGAAGCTGCGCGGCAAGGGCGTGGACGCCAGATGCCTGCAGGAGCGGCGGATGATCCGGCGCGGCGGCAAATGGCAGGAGCAGCTTTACACGCTGTTCCCCAGCTACATCTTCGTCAGCACGCCGGATGTGTACCGCGTCTATTATGCGGTGTGCCATGAAGACGGTGTACTGCATTGGCTGGGGGCGACCAAGGGCACGCCGGAGGCGTTGAGCGCCCATGAGGAAGCCAACATCCTCTGGCTGGCCGGGGACGGCCCGCTGCCGCCCAGCGAGGCCGAGATGCAGGCCGACGGCACACTGGACTTTACCAGCGGGCCGCTGGCTCACTTGAAGGATATGCTGGAAAAAGTGAACCGCCATGACCGCCGCGCCACGGTGCGCGTGCCTGTCGGCGGTGAGGATAAAACCATAACCCTCAGTTACCGTTTGAACGGCAGACAGGAAACTGCAAATAATGCTGCGGCTGGTACGCCCCGCAGCATGAACGCAGCGGACATATTTTAGAGGATTCCGGCTTGCAGCAAGGCGGAAATGGCGAAGCCTGCCCCTAAAATATGCCCTGCAATCCAGCCCTGCGCCATAACACCGTTTAAATGCGCGAGAGCGCCGTTCAAAAACGTTCAAACGCGGCGGGCGGCAAAACTGCCCGCAGAATAAGAGAACCGCGCACAGCGCCGTTTCTGGGGCTGTTTTGGGTGTCGAAAAATCGACACCCTGTTTTTATTGGGAAAGGAGCAGCCGATGCGAACAAAAAACGGCAGTGTCCGGGAGTTGATTGCCGGAATCCGGCAGGCCGCCGAGCAGGAAGAGTATAATCCTGCGGAGGATTTAAAGACTCTTCAAACGCAGTATAAACGGCTGGGCAAAAAGGACTTCGGCCTTATGCTGGATGCAATGGTCGAAAAATACGCTGCCGGGGAATATGCAGCCATCCATGCTGCGTTGGTCGAGAAAGCCCGCAGCGGCGATATTGAAGCAATCAAAATGTACCGCGAGATGCAGTCGAGCGGCGGCAGCGATGAGGTGGTGATCGTGGATGACGTCGAATAAAAAGCGCGTGCGCCTGTCGGACATCATCGGCCCGGCTTTCTATGAGACGCATAAGCTGATCGACATGGGCGTCATCGACGAAGCAGTTGAATCGGGCGGGCGTGCCAGCTTGAAAAGTTCCTACGTTGGCACGGAAGTGGTGCTGCAGCTGGTGAAGCACCCGGACTGCCACGCTCTTGTGACCCGACAGGTCGGCGACACGATGCGCGACAGCGTGTATGCGCAAATCCTGTGGGCTATCGACAAGCTGGGGCTTACCACGAAATTCAAATGCACACAAAGCCCCCTGCAATGCACCTATCTCCCCACCGGGCAGCGCATTTTGTTCCGTGGGTTGGATGATCCGCAGAAGATCAAATCCATCAAGCTGCCGTTCGGGTATATCGGTATCCTGTGGTTTGAGGAAGCCGACCAAATCAAGGGCGGCGAAGATGCCGTGCGCAATGTGCAGCAGTCTGCGCTGCGCGGCGGTGAGTTTGGCCTTACCTTTATCAGCTTCAACCCTCCGGCTGCCAGCCGCAACTGGGCAAACCGCTACGCCCGCGAGGAACGCAAGGGCAAGCGCATCCATCATTCGACCTACCTGCAAGCCCCTGCTGCATGGCTCGGCCCGAAGTTTCTGGCACAGGCGGAGTACATCAAGGGAACGCAGCCGACGAAATACCGCCATGAATATCTGGGCGAGGTCGTCGGCAGCGGTACGCAGGTATTTGAAAATCTGCGGCTTGAGCCTATCTCGCAAAAGACTATCCGAAACTTCGACACCATTGAAAACGGTGTTGACTGGGGCTGGTATCCCGACCCGTGGGCATTCAACCGCTGCCACTATGATGCGGCACGCAAAACGCTGTATATCTTCGACGAACTGACCCGGCTGCGTACCTCCAACGAGGAAACCGCAAAGCTGGTGCAGCAGCGTATTGAATCGTGGGAGAGCGTGACCGCCGATTCCGCAGAGATGAAATCCTGCGCTGACTACCGCGCTTTTGGCATCCTTTGCCGCGAGGCCGTCAAAGGGCCGGGAAGCGTGAACCAGAGCATGAAGTGGCTACAAGGGCTGACGGCCATCGTCATCGACCCGCACCGCTGCCCCGACACGGCGAAGGAGTTCAGTGAATACGAGTACGAGGTTGGCCGTGACGGCACAGTGCTGCCGGGGTATGTGGACGCGGACAACCATCACATTGACGCCGTCCGCTATGCTGTCAACCGTATCTGGATGCGCAGGGGTGCATGATGAAGAAATTCCGCAAATGGCTCATTGACCGCTTTTTGCCGCGCTGGGCCTATGAATCGCTGCTGGACGAACTGGCAGCCGCCAACAAAAAGCAGGAGGAACTGCGGCAGACTGTGGAGCGGCAGCAGTGCTATATTTCCGGGCTGGAATATGCACTGCGGCACATGACACCGACTGTCGTGGTGGAAAGCCATGAAAAAGAAGCCAAAGAAAAAGCCGGATAAATGCCGGGGCTGCCCGTGGCGGGCGGCGACAGACTATTGCCTGTGGCCGCGTTGCTTTCGGGAAATCACTCTAGGGGGAAAGCATGATGGGCGCTCTGATCCGCGCACTGACAAACAACGCAGTCGAAAACATTGAAGAGGCGCTGGGCATGACGGATGCCACCAGCAGTGCCATGAAGCACGCCATCGCAGAGTGGTATGCTGCATGGTATGGCCGTGCCCCGACCAAAACCGAAGACCCCTGCCAGCGCCTGCCGTATGCCATTGTGAACAAGCTGTGCAAGGCAACCTTCGGCGAGTATGACAGCAGCCTGCAGCATACCGACAGTGCCAAGGCAAAATACCTTGACGGCGTGCGCAGCACCTTTGATGCCCGCAAGACCAGTTTTATGACACAGGCCATGATTGGCGGCGAGGCGTGGGCAAAGCCTGTGCCGATGCCGGATGGACGGCTGACATGGCAGATCGTGGGACGCGATTCCGTCATTATTTTAGGCCGCGATGCAAGCGGCATCCCCTCGGATGTGGCGCTGTGCGAGAAGTCTGTATCTGCCGACCATCATTTTTACACGCTGGTCGAGCGGCGCACATCCTTTGCCGGGCGGCTCACGATCCAGTACTGCCTGTACTGCTCCGACAACAAAAGCACACTGGGGCGGCGCGTGCCGCTGGCAAGCCTGCCGCAATATGAGCGGCTGGAAGATGAGTACACCTTTGCCGTGCCCATTGATGGCGTCGGCATGGTGTTCCTGCGGATGCCCATCACAAACTGTGTAGACGGCAGCGCGGACGGCGTTTCCATATACGAGCCTGCAATGGGGCTTATCCACCGCATCAACGAAAATGAACTGCAATTTAGCCGTGAGTTTGAGTTGGGCAGGATGCGCGTTGTGGCGAGTGCCGATATTTTGCGCACCCACAACGGCAAAAAATCATTGACCGATGATGTGTTCGTCGGTTTGGACGGCAACGAGCAGAGCGTCGGTATCACGCCCTTTGCGCCTGCGCTGCGCAATGAAAGCTACGAGGCTCGGCGGCAGACCTACTTAAAGGCTATCGAAAATCTGTTGGGCATCAAGCGCGGCATCCTCTCCGACGCCGAGGCTGTGAGCAAAACGGCGACGGAGATCAATTCCAGCGCGGGCGATTATAGCCTGTCCATTATGGATTTTCAGCATCTGTACTATGACGCCCTACAAGCGGCGCTCCGGCTCGGCAACCAGATCGGGCAGGCATACCGCCTGTGCGATGCGTCGGCATGGGATGCCGACGAACTTGCCGTAACATGGGGCAACGGTGTGCTGTACGATGCCGACCAAGAGTGGACGGAGCGCAAGGAACTTGTGCAGATGGGCCTGCTGAAGCCGGAACTGGCGCTGGCGTGGAAATTTGACCTGCCTGCCGAGACGGAAGCTGACCTTGCCGAAATCCGCAAGAACTATATGCCGGAGTTGAAAGACCTTGAAGGTTGAGGTGATACCGCATGACCGCTGAGCAGCGTGCGGGCTTGAGTGACGCCGCCCTTGCCATGACGCAGCCCTGCATTGATGAACTTATCAAGGACATCAGCAGGCGCGTGCAGAAGGCCGGGGCTATCACCGACACTGCCGAATACCAGATTTATCGAGCACAGGCACTGGGCGAGGGCAAAAAGGCCATTGAGCAGGCCGTATCGAAGCAGATCGGCATCAGCGAGGAAGTCATTGCCAGCCTGTTTGAATATGTGGCCGACAAGAGCCTGAGTCCTGATGAAAACGGCAGCCTAAAGCGAATGACTGAAGCCTACACCCGCATGACCCAGAGCAAGACCCGCGAACTGCTGCGTGACCTGTGGGCCGATACGCCGGAGGGCAAGGTGCAGCCGTTGCAGACGGCCTACGCCCGCGCAATGGATTTTGCGTTCCGGCAGGTTGCCACAGGTACACTGGACTTGAACACAGCCATCCGCCGCGCCGTAACGCCGCTGGCAAAGCGCGGCCTGCGCACCATTGAACAAAAGAGCGGGCGCAGCGTTGGCGTTGAGTACGCCTGCAGGCGGTACATCATGGATCAACTCGGCCAGTTGGATGATGAAATCCAGCACGCCGACCATGACGCGCTGGGGTGCGACGGCTGGGAAATCAGTGCCCACGCCGCCTGCGCCCCCGATCATGAACCGATACAGGGGCGGCAGTACGGCGACGCAGAATTTGAAAAGCTGAACAACAGCCTGCAGCGCCGCATCGGGCACTTGAACTGCGGGCACACGGCAAACCCCATCATTTTAGGCGTGAACGCGCCGCAGTACACCGAAGCCCAGCTTCAAAAATTCAAGGATGACAACGAGCGCGGCGTTGTGTACAATGGCTACAGGTACACCTTGTACGAGGCCGGGCAGGAGCAGAGCCGCATCGAAAACGGCATCCGGCTCATCAAGCGCCAGATTCTGGCCGACGAAGAAACCGAAAGCCCCGATCTGCAGAAGCATCAAATCAAGCTGCGGGTCGTGCAGGCCGAGTATGCGAGATTCTGCAAGGCCGTGGGTCTGCCCACCCGCAGCGAACGCCTGCAGGTGGCCGGGTTTGGCCGCAGCCAGTCCAACCGGGCCGTGTGGGCCTACAAAAAGGCTGCGCCGGAGCAACTTCGGGATGTAGAAATCGCAGGGCACAAACTGTACAGCGTCACGGATGAACGCATCTGGGCTGTGCCGAAGCCGTTCTTTCAAGGCGTTTCCAACAAGGTCAACGGTCTGGCGCAGGAATACGCCAGAGGCGTGCTGAAAAAGGTGCAGGGGCTGGAAGTCGGTACAGAGGCTGTCGTGAACTTCACCAAAGACGGTAAATGCACAGGCTACTATGTGGGCGGGCAGAACAGTATGAAGGTCAAGCCCCCGGAGATGCAAGTGCCCTATTACTCTTTACATAATCACCCCAGCAATGGTATACTTAGCCCAGAGGATATACAGCAGCTTATCAAGCGCCCTCAAATGCAGGGCATCGGCGCTGTCGGTAATGCCGGAGCGCTGTTCACCTGCGAGAAGGTGTTCGGCTATTCCCAAAAGAATGCCGAGGGCTGGTTTAAGACCTTAAAAAAGAAATATCCTCTCTATAAAGGTGAATCCGGCAAAATCGAAGACGCGCTTGCGCAGCGTATTGCATTTGCTGAAGAACTGCGAAGGGATGGTGCTAAGTATGGGCTCGTATTTTCAAGATAACCCTCCGACTCCAGAAGAAATCGCAAAGTGGCGAGCAGACCTTACGCGAGGCTGGCCTTATACTGAGGATGATCCTGAGCCGGATTTTTTCGACTGGACACCTGACCCAGACCGCAGCGCCACTACGGATTCCATCTATCTGCTTAAAGCAACAGGCAACTGGACGGAGGAAGATGAGCGCATCGCCTTTGACCCCAGCAAGCCCCCTCCGCGCCCGCTGGCTGAACTGGAAGCGGAGCACGACGCCTTCATCAAAGAATTGTTCAAAAAAGCAAAGCCCCTTTAAACACTGTATAAACGCTATTTGCACCGCTTTTAAAGCGGTGCTTTTTTCGTGCCCAAAATTATGCAAGAGGTGCTTTATGTTCTGTATTACCTATGATACAACCTGTTATGCCGACCCGCAGCGTGCATTTGATTCCTTTATGCGGCAGCTTCGGGAATTTCTCGGCCTTGCACCCCGCGTTCGGAGAAACAAGCGGATCGTCTCGCATCCGCAGCCGCACAAGGTTGGCAAATACCGCGCACCGCATCTGCGACCCGATCCGCACCCGCACCTGCCGAGAGATCGGCTGCAGGAGTATCATTCTAAACCCGAAATCGTAACCGAGCGCAGCTGCTCCCGCGCCAATGAAGCGCAGGACGATAGCGACACAGACAACACAGACGAAGGAGATCACCTATGCTTGACTGGCTGAAACCCATCCTCGGTGATGGGTACAATGAGGAAATCGACAACAAGATCGCCGCCGAGATCAACAAGGGCTTTGTCGCCAAGGCCGACTACGACGCGGCCAAGGACGCCCAGCGTACAGCGGCAGAGGCTTTGGCCGACGCCAACAAGGCGCTGGCCGAGTACAAGGACACCGACATCGACGGCCTGCGCAAGAGCGCCGAGGAATGGCAGGCCAAGGCAGAGCAGGCCGAGAAAGACGCGGATGCCCGCGTTGCGGCGGTGCAGTTTGATGCAAAGCTGGATTCTGCCATTGCTGCCGCGCATGGACGCAGCGACAAGGCCATCCGCGCATTGCTCGATCTGGACACCCTGCGCGGCAGCAATGACCCTGACAAGGACATCCCCGCTGCACTGGCTGCCCTGCAGAAAGACAGCGGTTATATGTTCGACACCGGGGAAACCCCGCCGCCCTATGCTACAGGCACGGGCCGCACCGCCATGACCGCCGACAATTCTGACAGTGCCCTGCGCAAAGCAATGGGCCTGCCGATGGAATAAGATAAGGAGCAAAACCTATGAGCAACACTATCGAACTCGCAAAATCTTTTGTCCCCAAGCTGGATGAGTGCTACCGACTGGCCTCGCTTACGAGCGTGCTGGACGGTGCGCCCGAACTCGCCAAGCAGGGCGCGAACGCCAACGAACTCATCATCCCCATGATGAGCATGGACGGTCTGGCCGACTACAGCCGCAACGGCGGTTATGTGCAGGGCGGCGTCACCATGACGAACGAGACGGTCAAGTGCAACTTTGACCGTGGCCGCCGCTTTGACGTGGACGTCATGGACGATCTGGAAACCGCTGGCCTTGCCTTTGGCCGTCTGTCCGCTCAGTTCATCCGTGACAAGGTTGTGCCCGAACTGGACGCCTTCCGCTTTGCGTCCTACTGCGGCATCAGCGGCGTCATGAAGAAGGAAGAGACGCTTGCCGATGGCGCGGCCACCGTTGCGGCGCTGAGTGCTGCCGTGACGGCCATGGACGATGAGGAAGTCACCGCCACCGGGCGCTACCTGTTCATCACGCCGACGCTGCTGCAGGGCATCAACGATATGGACACCACGAAGAGCAAGAAGGTTCTGGAAGGCTTCGAGCAGGTCATCAAGGTTCCCCAGCGCCGCTTCTACACGGCCATCAAGCAGCTTTCCGGCAAGACCGGGGAGGAAGCCGGCGGTTACACGAAGGCAACCGGCGCGGCCAACATCAACTTCGCCATCGTCCAGAAGGATGCGCTCATCCAGTATACGAAGCACGCCGCCCCGAAGATCATCGCCCCGGAGAACAACCCGGACGCGGATGCCTACGTCTTCGGCTATCGCATGGTGGGCATCGCCAAGGCATACAAGAATATGCTGTCTGGCATGTACTTCAGCCACGACAAGGCGTAAGGAGGATTTACTATGGCTATTATCGGATACATCCCACCCGCCGCCGAGCCGATCCCTGCGGTCAACGCGCAGCCTGTGCCGGACAATGCTCCGCCCGCCGAGGCGGCGGTGGAACTGCCGTTCCCCGAAGTGACGGACACGGCGGCAGAAGAAAAGCCCGCCAAGCGCACAAAGAGGGCAGCGACCAAGGAGTAAACCCATGACGAGTTACGAGTTTTACGTCTGCAAATATGGCGGCAAGGCCATCCAGCCGGACGAGTGGCAGACCGCTTATGCTGACGCCGACGCGCTGATTCGGCGATACGAGCGGCTGTACCGCGTGGAATATCCCACCGACAGCGCCCGCGACACGGCTGTATGTGCCATTGCTGACGCCCAGCGCAGGTTTGCCGATGTACAGAGCGGTGCTGCGGCTGCTCCGGCCAGCGTTACGATTGGCAGCGTAAGCGAAAGCTACGCCGCCAACACGGCAGCAGCCATTGATGCGACACCCAAGGCACAGGCGGCAGAATACTATCGCATTCTGTGCTTGTATGCTGATGTGTACAGGGGGTGCAGCTGATGCGGTATGAGGGAGCGCTTCGTTCGCCGATCTATGACCTGTGCCGCCAGACCGTTACCGTGTACCATGCGTGTTATAATCCCTTCCGGGTGACGCGCTGCGTAATTCATGGCGCGTACTTTGAGCGTAAAACCGTGCAGACCGTTGATAAAAGCGGGGGCAAATCCTGCGACGAATTTTTGCTGGTAATTCCCAACAAAAACGCGCGGAGGGCTGCCCCCGCCCTTTTTAACGGCATCCCCGGCGTGTATGTGCTGGAATGCGGGGATCGCATTGTGGAGGGTGTTGGGGAAGAAATCACAACCCGCGAACAGTGGGGCAGCTTCGTCCCGGCCAACCGCCCCGGTGTGGTTACTGTAGACTGGGTGCGGGACATGGGCTGCCGCAATGTTTTGTACCATGTGGAGGCAGGCGGTAAGCAATGAGGGTCACGCTTGATTTTCCCGCCGCAGAAGAGATTTTGCAGGAAGTGGGACTGGATGAACAGGGTGATACGCAAATGTTCCACACCAAGAATGTGCTGCGGCGCATTCAAAAGTATATGCCCTACCGTACAGGCGCGACCATCAAGCTGACCGTCGCCCAGACCGACCCCCGCGTGCCGGAGATCGTCACCGAAGAGCCGCAGGCGGTTTATCTGTATAACGGCGTGAGCCGCAGCGGGAAGCCGCTGAACTATACAAAAACAAAGAATCCCCTTGCCGGAGGGCATTGGGATCGTGCGCTTGTGGCTGCCGAGGGTGATGCGCTGGCTGCCGATCTGGAACGCTATATTGGAAAGAGGTCTGGCGAATGAGTGAACTTGAGCAGGTCATCACATGGCTGCGCACCTATGAGGGGCATGACATCTTGAAGGATTGGCATGTCGACTACACCGACCAAGTGCCCAGCTGCGGCGCGGTCTTCCCGCAGGGGCTGCAGGAAATTGAACGCCGCACCTATATCACGGGCGCAGTCTGCGTCACAAATCAGAGCAACTTCGGTCTGTACTTTACTTTTGCCAAAAGTGCAGGCGATGATGAGGGCGCGAAGATCAACGCAGATTGGGTCAACGACTTCCAGCATTGGGTGCAGGAGCAGAGTACCCACGGCCTTGCTCCAAACTTTGGCGACGCCGAAGAGTCTGTCATCGCCCGCGCCCAGAACGGTGTGCTGTACGAAGCGGAGGCCGAAGGCACGGCGACTTATATGGTCGTGCTGAGCCTGCGCTACACAAAAACCTATGAATCGGAGGATTTTGCATGAAAATCGAACGCAAATATATGGCGCATTATCTGAATGCAACTTTTGCCGCAGATGATGGCACGGCCAGCTATGTGCGGCTGGGCAAAGATTTGGAGGAATACTCCCCGGAGTTGTCCGCCAACGTCGAAAAGAAAACCAACATTCTCGGCAACGAGACTGTCAGCATCGACAGCTACCAGAAGCAGGGCGAGGTCAGCCCTTACTACGCCGAGAAAGGCGACCCGCTGTTTGAGAAGCTGCAGAGCATTATCGACAACGATCTGGTTCTGGATGATCTGAAAACCGACATCGTGGAAGTCAAGCTGTGGGACGCCCAGAGCAGCGGCGCGTTCCCTGCGGTGCGGGAAGAGTGCTACATCGAGGTCAGCAGCTACGGCGGCGACACCACTGGTTATCAGATTCCGTTCAACGTGCATTATACTGGCGTTAAAACCAAAGGCACATTCAATCCCACCACCAAGGCGTTCACCGCCGAGGCGTGAAAGGAGCAGTCATCATGGAACTGGTTATTGATCGCGGCGTCAAAAGCTATGACGTGAAAGACGTCGACGGCACACTGCTGGGCGTCATCAAAATCAACCCTGCCGACATCGGCATTTCCGGGCGCTTCGTCTCGGCACGCAATGCCATCGCAGAACTGGCGGAGCAGGCCAAGCAGGACATGACACCTGAAAAGATTCTCGCAATGGATACGACCATCAAGGCCGAACTGAACAAGGTGTTTGGCAGTGATGTGTCCTCGGTTTTCTTTGGCGGACTTTCGGCGCTGGCTCTTGCCGATGACGGTGCTTTTGTCTTTGAAAAGGTGCTGGAAGCTGTTGCCCCTCTGGTGGAGGAGGCGCACAAGGCCGGAATCGCTGCCGCCGAAGCGCGGCTTAAAAAGCACACCGCTGTCTATGCCGACTTCAGCAAGGGGCTTGCCCCCGGTCAGCAGGCATGAGTGCATGGGAATTACCCACCACCGTCGAGGTGGCCGGGCGCAGCTTTGCGATCCGCTCGGATTTTCGCGCCGTACTGGATGCACTGGCTGCGCTGACTGACCCCGACCTGACACAGCAGGAGCAGTACGTTGCCTGCCTGCAAATTCTATATCCCCGCTGGAAAGAGCTGCCCGACGCAAACGCTGCGCTTCGGGCGGCTTTTACTTTTATCAACGAGGGAAAAGAAGACGAGAAGCAGGGCTTCCGCCCCCGGCTGGTGGACTGGGAGCAGGATGCTGCTCTGATCGCACCCGCTGTGGACAAAGTGCTGGGGTATAGCTGCCGCCGATGCGAGTATTTGCACTGGTGGGAATTTCTCGGTGCATTTCATGGCATCGGCGATGGCCTGTTTGCGCAGGTGGTGAACATCCGAAACAAGCGAGCACGCGGTAAAATGCTGGACAAATCCGAGCAGGAATTTGCCCGCGAGAACGCTGCCGTTATTAAAATCCATGCGGCAGAAAGTGCCGAGGATAAGGCCGAAAAGGAAAGGCTGTTGGATCTTCTGGGGAGGTGAAGCTATGGCATCAGTCGTTATCAATACGCGCTTTAATAACCGAAAGGCCGAGGCAGACTTAAAAGAGTTGCAGGCCAAGGCCAAAGAAACCGCGCGAGAAATCAATGCGGTGGAAAAGGGCCTCGGCTCGGCTACGACCAAACGGAATAAGCTGCGGGACGATTTGGAAGCCGCCCGCCAGAAAGCTGCCGAAACGGCTGACGCTCTCGACGAAGTGAACGCTCGACTGGATGCCGGACGCAAATCGAAGTTCGGCGTCACATCCAAGGGCGACGAAACGCTGAGCGACAAGCTGGCCGCAAAGTTGCAGCAGCAGGATACCGCTGTGCAGGCTGCCGCCGATGCCTACCACGCACAGGATGCCGCCGTGCAGGCACTGCAGCAACGGCACGCCGAACTGACTGCCCAGCTTGCACAGGAGAAGGATGAGGCGACCCGGCAGGCCGAGGCTGTTGCCAACGCCGCGCAGGCTGCACAAGCGGCGCAGGTGGATGTATCCAATGTGCAGCGTGCAGCGAATGCGATGGACGCCTTCGTCTCAAAGCTGTTCAACGCGGCATCAGTGAGTAAGATTCTGAAAAGGTCACTGTCCGCGATAGGCTCTATCAGCGGCAAGGCTTTTGATTTTGTGAAAAGCAAAGCCCAGAGTGTGCAGGAACGGCTGGCACAGGCTGCGCAGAGCACGGAACACTTCCGCAAGCGGCTGGCAGGGCTGGTGTCCGGCGCGTTGGTGTTCAATGTGCTTTCCTCCGGGCTCCGGACGCTGACGAACTGGATGGGGACGGCGCTGCTGTCTTCGTCCAGCCTGCGGACGGCGCTCGGCAACTTGCAGGGCGCAGCGGCCACGGCAGCCGCGCCCATCATTCAGATACTTACCCCCGCGCTGACTGCGCTGGCAAATGCGGCGGCGATGGTGTTCAGTTACATTGCGCGGCTGGTGGCGTTCTTTACCGGGCGCACAATCTCCGCCAGCGCCGGAGCAGCCAAGGCTATGAACGGCGTCGGATCGGCGGCGGGCAGCGCAGCGAAGAAGGTCAAGGACGCTAATGGTGAACTGGCCGCCTTTGACGAACTGAACGTGCTGAACAAGCAGCCCGACGATAGCAGCGGCGGGGGCGGTGGTGGAACAGACAGCATTACCCCGGACTTCGACTTTTCTGCGGAGAATCCATTCCTTGACAGCATTATGGATGCCATAGAGCAGGGCGACTGGTACAAGGTCGGGCAGCTGATCGGCGAGAAGCTGCGTGACAGTCTGAACACCATCCCATGGCCGGATATACAGGATAAGGCTGTGCAGTGGGCAACAAACATTGCCGACTGCATCAATGGTTTTATCGAAGTACCGGGCCTGTGGACTGCCATCGGACATACCATTGCACAAGGGCTGAACACCGCGCTGCTCTTTGCGGACACGCTGATGCAACGCATCCACTGGGACAGTCTGGGCGCGGGCATTGCAGAGGGACTGACAACTGCCGTAACTGAACTGCGCTGGGACACGCTGGGGCGTGTGCTGACGGATGGGATGCGTGCGGCCATTCTGACGCTGTACAACTTTGTGCTGCATTACAGCGGCTGGACGGATTTAGGCAATGGCATTGCAACATGCATCAATTCTGCCATCTCCAATATTCCGTGGCTGGAAGCTGGACTGGGTGCGGGCGGCTTTGCCATCGGCCTGCTGAACGCGCTGATCGCGGCGGTGCAGGGCACAAACTGGAATGACCTCGGACACAATATCGTGACGATGATTGCCGCGATTGACTGGCCGGGGCTGTTCTCTGCGTTGAGCACGCTGGCATTGGATGTGCTGCAGGCCATCAACACGATTCTCGGTCAAGTTGACTGGGACGCTGTCGGCAGCAAAATCATGGAGTGCTTGCAGGCAGTAGACTGGGTCGGTATTCTGGCGCAGGTTGCCGAACTCATTTCCAACTGCTGGCCGCTTCTTATGGCGGCGCTGGCCGTGAGCCTGCTGCCTGTGATTGGCGCGTTTATTCTTGACACGGTGCTTCCTGCTATTTTGAGCGGCCTCGGCTCGCTGATCGTCACGGTCATCTCGGCCATCGGTGCATGGCCTGTTCTGCTGCTGGCGGTGCTGGCCTCTATCGCGGCGGTCATCATCAATTATCTTGTGACCCACTGGGACGAAATCAAACAGAACTTTTCACAGACACTTGCCGATCTGGCACAGGCGCTGAACACTGCCGGAGAGAATCTGCAGCACATCTGGGATACTCTGTGGCTGACGATAAAGCTGCTCGGCCTGCAAATCTGGGAGAGCATCACCACAGGCTGGAACAATTTCTGGAAAGGGATTGACCTCGCCTTACGCATGGCAGGCGCGGCGCTGCAAGCAGCGTGGTCGGCCTGCTGGCTGATTATCAAGCTGGCGGCTATGCAGATTTGGGAGGACGTCACCGCCGCATGGAGCAATTTCTGGAAGGGTCTTTCCCTGCTCCTGTCGATGGCAGGGGCGGCGCTGAACGCTGTCTGGACTGCCGCGTGGTCGGCGCTGGCTGATACGGTATCCTCTATTTGGGACGGCATTACCTCTGTGGTGCGCGGCGCGGTCAACGGCATCGTCCGCATCATAAACGGCATGATTTCGGCGATTGTTGGCGGCATGAACGCTGTCATCGGTCTGCTGAACGGCTTCAGTTTTGATGTGCCCGAATTTGCACAGGATGCACTGGGCACGGCTAAGGTTGGATTCAACATCGACCCCATCACCGCACCGCAAATTCCCTATCTGGCACAGGGCGCAGTCATTCCGGCAAATCACGAATTTCTCGCTGTGCTGGGCGACCAGACAAACGGCACGAACGTGGAAGCACCTCTTGAAACAATCCAGCAGGCGCTGGCCGAGGTGTTGGCCGAGTGGGGCGGGCAGGACATTACGATCCGCTTTGCCGCCAGCGGCGGTTTGGAACAGCTTGTGCGCCTGCTGATGCCCTACATCGACAAAGAAAAAGCCCGCCGTGGTGCGCGGCTTGTGGTGGGAGGAAACTGATGATCGTAATTGACGGCGAACAATTCAAAATCGACGTGCTAAGCGTAAAGCGCAGCGCGGATTTTCTGGATAAATACGCGGAGCGCCTCGCCAACGGCCACCTTAGGCGCGAGCTGATTGGCGTGTACTTCAACTACAAGCTGCAATTTGGGCCGGGGCTGGATCGCAAGGAGTACGCCCGACTGTGGGACAAGCTGACGGAGCCTGTGGAGTTCCATGAGGTTACAGTGCCAGATGAAGACGGCAACTATACCTTTACAGCTTACTTTTCCAATGTCGGCGACGAATTGCTGCGGAAAAAGGCTGAAAAAAACTACTGGAAGAATCTGACCGCGAATTTTATTGCCCAGAAGCCTGCAAGGACATAAAGGAGGCGAACGACCATGAACACAAGCACCCGCGTGGAGTTCGGCCTGTACGATGTCACTGCGCGGAGCGACAGCGCCCCCGTCACGGAGGATGCAAAGGATTTTTGCAATTTAAGCAAGGATTTACTGTTGGAATCCGTGCCGAATCAGAACAAGTACGGCACGCTGGAAACGCGGCAATGGCTCATGGACGGCAGCTTCCTGTTTTTTCCCGAAACGCCTCGGCAGTATTTCTGGGGCTTTTGGAGCACGGAACAGTCGAACGGAAACGGTACTTTTGCCAATCCGCCCGTGCTGAATATCCGCTTCGACAAGAATCACAGCAGCAGCGGCCTGACGCTGCATTTTTACTCTCCGACAGATGACTGGGCAAGCAAGGTCAAAATTCAGTGGTACGATGCCAACGATGGTCTTTTGGCGGTGGCTATGTTCACCCCGGACGCAGTTGATTACTACTGCGCCTGTAAGGTAGAAAACTATTGCCGCATTCAGCTGGCGTTTTTGGAGACGAACAGGCCGGGGCGGTATCTGAAGCTGGCGGGAATCGACTACGGCGTGTATCTGCATTTCTCCGGGGACGAAATCATCAAGGCCCATGTGCTGGAAGAGTGTGACCCATTGAGCGCGGAGATTAGCATAAACACGCTAAACATCACACTTTTTAATCAAGAGGGTCGCTTCTCTATCTTAAACCCGGAGGGCTATTTTGATGTGCTGCAGCACCGCCAGAAGCTGACTGTGTGGGAGGATGTGCGCCGAAGCGCCCACGATACGAGCACGACAAGCTACTGCATGGGCACGTTCTATCTGGACGACTGGTCGAACGAGGATGACACACTGGCCGATTTTACGGCAATCGACACCATCGGCCTGCTTGATGGCTCTCCATTTGACGGCGGAGTGTATGACACCCATGTGGCGTCGCTGGCAGCGGAAATCCTAAGCGGCTATCCTTACACACTGGACAGCGTTCTGGGCGAAGAACGGATACAGGGTTACATCCCTGCCGGAACACGGCGCGAAGCGCTGCAGCAGCTTGCCTTTGCCATTGGCGCGGTGGTGGACTGCAGCCGAGGCGAAATCATCCGAATCGTGCCCGCTCCGCAGCGTGCTAGTGGTCTGATTGGAACAGATCGCCGCCTGCAGGACGGCAGCAAAGTTACGCTCCTTGCGCTTGTAACTGCGGTGTCGGTGACAGCGCACCGTTATATCCCCGGTGAGGCGTCGGAGGAACTGTACAAAGACACCCTTGAACCGGGCACTTATCGTGTGACCTTTGATGCTCCGGCAGTGGCCGACAGTCTGGCCGTCAGGGGCGCAGAGCTGAGCGAACGAGGCGTGAACCACTGCACGCTGACCGTGAGCAAGGCTGCCGAAGTCTGCGTGACCGGGCGCAAGTACAGTGACAGCGCTACCGTCCTGCGGCGAGAAGCCTCAAATCTGCCGTCAAACGCGCAGGGCAATGAAGTGTCCGTGCCGGACGCGACCCTTGTAAGCCCGGACAGGGCTGCCGCAGTGGCCGCCCGCGTGCTGGACTACTACGCCCAGCGCTATGAGCAGACCTTCCGCATGGTCGCCGGGGATGAGAAGCTGGCTGACCGTCTGATTGTGGAGAGCTTCGGCGGTGAAATGGTGCGCGGTGTTGTTACGAAGTTGGAATTTGATTTAACTGGCGGCTTTCTGGCCGACGCGAAGATTGTGGGCCGTAAGCTGTCCAACAATGCCGCAGCCTATGCGGGCGAAGAAATCCACGCAGGCGAAAGGAGTTTCATCTAATGTGGCAGACGCCTGTTTATGACCGAACTGCCGCCGATGTGGCAGCAGGAGCGGAAAAGTGTTATATCACGGCAGAACTGCTAAATCGCATCGAGGGCAACACCGCCCACATGGCGCAGCTTCTGGGCGTAGAGATCGACACCCGCACATGGACATCGCTGGGGCTGTTGACCCGCGCTCAGATGCAGCGTATTTTGGACAACCTCGCCACTGTGCGGGCTGCATACTACACGCTGCCCGGTACACCGAACATTCCCACAGCGCCGAGCACGCTGTACAGCGCCATCAATGACATGGAGCAGGTGCTGTGGAGCTTGCACGAACTGTGGCAGCGCAACAGCGTAAAGCAGTACGCCGGAGAAATTTGCGCCGGACAAGAGATTGGAGTGATTTAATGTTTGAGAAGAAAGTGTGGAATGACCGCCAGAGCGAGCATCCTGCCCGCCGCAGGTTGACTCCTACGGAAAACGACAACGAGTATGAAGTCTCCCGCGCAGAAGGTCTTGTCATGGAAGAGGGCGACGCCTTTGATGCCGCCACTATGAACGATCTGGAAAACCGCGTAGCAAAAGCCTTTGCAGAATATGATCCTGCGGAACTCGGTGCTGTCAACGTGACAGTGCAGCTGTATACCTGTAAAAAAGAGGGGAAAGTATATCAGCTGACTGGATCGGGCGCTGTTGGACGCTGCAAAATTCCTGCCGCATGGGCCAGCGGTGATACATGGAAAGTCAACGGTACGGCAGTGCCCGCCTACTGCGGCGCAGATGCGGTGGACGGTGACTGCATCGTAGCCGGGCGCTGGGTGCTGTTCACATTTGACGGCGCACAGCTAAATTTTAACGGCGGCGGTGGATTATCCAACGGCAAGCTGGCACGGGCCACCGCCAGCGAGGCGCAAGTGCTGGCAGGTGCGCCATTTTACGCGGGAAACAAGACCCTTAAAATAGGCATGATGCGCAACCACGGCAGCTGGCCCGATGCCGACAAGCTGACCATCGAGAGCGGCAAGCTCAAGATGTACAAGCAGGACGGCTACACCGAGGGAGGTCTCGGCGTGGCGGCAACCAACCTCGGCAACGCACAGGCCGAGCATCTGTTGAGCGGCGTGAGCGCATCCAGCCAAAACGGTCTGGGATTCGGCGGTAGCATGCCGGACCGCAGCGGATGGAGCGCAACGATTACGCCGGGTGGTGTGGTAACTATCCCGGAAGGATACCATGCAGGGGGCGGAATGGTATCGGCGAAGGGCATCCAAGTGACAGAGGTATGGCAAAGCTGCCATAGAGGGCAAAACCTCTTCAATTTCAGTGGCGGTACACTGGTTGGCGTTCAATATGCCGGGAGTCAGTATGCCTCTGACAACATTTTGCAGGGCGCGGGCATAAACAGCGGGAGCCAGTATTGGGCGCAATGCGCGTCCGATGCGAGCGTTCGCTTTATTCTTGCCTATTATTGATAAGAGGTGAAACCATGGCAGAACCAATCGTAATCAACGCCGAGACACGAGAAATTACAGTGCCCGAGAGCGAGCGCTCCTTCGGCGTGGCCGGTGAGCATAATGTGGCCCGGAAGCATTTCCGCATCAACGGCAGAATCGTGGACGGAAACGACCTCGCTGTGGGCTTTGCATGGAAGGTCTGCACCGAAAACTCGGCCAAGCAGCCGAACGAGTACCCCATCGACAGCATCATCGCTGACAGCGATGGTATCGAGTTTGACTGGCTGGTCGGCAAGGGCGCCCTCACATACAAAGGCAGCCTCAAGTTTGCGGTCTGCGCCAAGCAGGTCAACGGCGAGGGCAAGGTACAGCACGAGTGGCACAGTCGCATCGGAACGGGCACGGTCTACGACGGCATCGAGGCCAGCGCCGAGGATATCGGCGGGTTTGACCTCCGAGCCTACATCCAGCAGACCGCTGCCGAAGTCAGGCGGGCGGTGCAGGACGCGGCGGCCAGCGCTAAAAATGCAGAGACGCAGGCCAGCGATGCAAACAAGGCTGCAAAGTCTGCCGCCGACAACGCTACGGCCGCCAAGAAATCGGCAGACGATGCAGCAGCTGCCGCCAAAACGGCTGGCGATGCGGCAACTAAGGTTATCAAGGAGGGCGTAGCCGAGAAATTGACGGAGATGCAAAACATCCAGAAGGACGTCTCGACCAAAGCCCAGACAGCCGAAACGGCGGCAAAAAATGCGGACACCGCCAAAACTGCGGCGCAAAACGCGCAGAAGGCTGCCGAGAAGAGCGCGGGCAACGCAGCCAACAGCGAATCGGCAGCCAAGACCTCTGCGGAGCGGGCTGCCGCCGCCCGCGACACGGCGCAGGAGCTGGCGGGCCGTGTGATCGTGGATGATGCACTGAGCGACACCAGCGCCAGTCCTGTCCAGAATAAGGTGATCTTCGCGGCACTTGCCAAAAAGCAGGATGTGCAGCGCGTCACTTTCGTAATCAACGACACTGACGGCGGCTTGGATGCCGTCGTGGCCGACTAATTTAAACACCGTTTAAAGGAGTTTTTATCATGGCAGAAACTGTTAATCTTCCCCGCGACAGCACGCTGCGGGAACTCGTGGCCGTGCAGAAAGCCAGCATCATTGCCAGCGGAAACGCAGCGGCCATTGACCGCCTTTATGGCAGCCTCGTTCGCGCGGCAAAAAGCGTTGAGGAAGTCAATACACTCTTCGTGGACTGGTGGAACATCTGCTGGAAGGAGGGCGTGACGACGCGCAATGAACTGTGCGAGCGCTGGTTCGGCACGGTGCTGGACGACAACCGCGTGCATGGCACGAAAGAACCTCTGTTTGCTACCAGTCAGAGCGCCATCGGCGAGGCAACCGATGACAGCGTCGGACTTGTCTGCACGCCCAGCACCGAGGCTGCGGCCAACCGTGACGACTTCGCCAAACTGCCGCAGTTCTGGGCACTGGAAGTCGCCGCCGAGAAAAATGCGGACGGCACGCACACGATCTATGCCGTCGAGTTCATCGATAGCTATGACGATGTGCGCCGGAGCAAGCACCTGTGCTGGGTACTGCAGAAGAACACCTACACGAAAGAATGGGATGAGGGCGGTTATCGCTATTTCAAAATGCGCTGCCACCCCAGCACCGGGTATGAAACGTGGCCGCAGGGTACGGATAAAAACGGCACTGTCTACGGCTACATTGCAAACCCGAAGTATGCTGCCGGATTTGACAGCGACGGCCTCATCGGCTGTGGCAGTGGCCGCCCGCCCATCAACTATTCCAGCCACAGCGACAATGTGGGTCTGTGGCGCAAGCGCGGCGCACAGTATGCGGGCGCATCCGGCAGACTGCTCAAATGGCAGCTTGCCATGATCCGGCTGAAATACGCCCGCAAGGGCAACAGCGGTACGATTGAGGGCTGCACCGGGTACAATTATCAGTATACTGCGGCTGCCGGAGAATCCGGCGTGAAGCGTGTCCTGCTGACGGCAGCGCAGGCGGCCAACCTGTTTGTCGGGTCGAGCGTCATTATCGGCAATAAGGGTACAGGCACGAGCGCGGATCGCGGCGTTGCCAGCATGTACAAACTGGCAAAAAACAAACGCATTGCCAGTATCACGGATGTCACCATCGGCGGCACAGCCTACAAGGCGGTTAACATCGAGACGGACACCGCCTTTGACACCGAAGCGGGCGTCACCTACATCTCCACGATGCCCTATTGGAGCGGCTGGAACGATACTGTGCAGGGCTATGATGGCAGCCGATACAGCCCGACAAGTGGCAAGGAACCGGGCCTTATCCAGCGCACGGAGTTCCAAAATGGCTCGTATCTGATCCTCGCGGATGAGTTCATGCAGTGGGGCAAAGATGCTGACGGAAATTATACCCTTGACCTGTATACCTGCCACGACCAGAGCAAGGTCACGACAGGCTCTATCACGGCAGACTACACGAAGCAGGAGGACTTGACGCTGACTTTTGCCGCCAGTGAAAAAGACGGCTGGCGGTATATCGAGGATACCGCTGTAGGCAAGGATAAAGGCGTTCTGTGGCCTGCTAAAGTATCTACTACGGCAGGCAGTGGAACAGGTGTTAAGGCGGGCTTTTATGTGGGGCTTGCAACCTCCGGCGTGCGGGCCTCGTGGCGTTGCTGCCACCTTAGTAGCTATGGCGATGCCTCGCTCGCGGCGGCTAATTCTGACTATACGACGGGCATTAGGCCTTGGAATGGCTCGGCTGGCGTGGCTGATTTGGCTGGGTGACGCAGGGTGAATTGCCTCGGCTCGACGAGGCAAGAGGGGCGCAGCCCCTTTATTAACCCGGCGTAGCCGGGTCGCACGATTTTTATTTTTTTGTATTTCCTCTTTTGATTTTCTGGTTTTCTTGTTATAATGCTTTTGGGTTATGCGGTGTTTCCGTTAGCTTTTTCGTTCTGAGTTCCTCGCGCCCCTTTGTAGTGGGTGGCGCGGCGTGCGGGCCTCGTGGCGTTGCTGCAACCTTAATAACAATGGCAATGCCTCGCTCGCGGCGGCTAATTCTAACAATACAACGGGCAATAGGAATTGGAATGGCTCGGCTGGCGTGGCTGATTTGTCGATTACACCATACATTATATACTGCACCGTATAATCCGCCCATATCGGGAAAATTGTGTTTGAAACCAGCGGGGGCTAGTAGCGAGAGCGGACGCCGCCGACGACACAAATCAAAGGAGGATTTACTGGTGAAAACGTACTGCAAGCCAGCGGAGATCAACATCGAGAGCCTTGATTTTATCAAGGAGCAGGTGCATCTGTGCTTTACTGGCAAGCGGTCAAAGAGAAGATTTCAAAATTTATTAGTGTCTACCGGGAAAATCACGCGGGCTGAACTGCGTGAAGAAATCCGAAATTGTACTTTCAACAAAAGCCTAACGGCCATTGACGCCGTGGCCGAGCAGGCTCATGCCGACATTCTGACGCGCAGCGTTTCGTTTGAGCCTGTGCGTCAGTTCCAACTGCGGGAAAACGGGAAGCTGCGCAACATCTGCGAGGAAAGCCCGTGGCAGCAGATTTTTGAGTACATTGCAAAGGGAGCGCTTGACCCTCTCTTCCGCGCGAAGCTGCTGCCGATCCAGTACGGAAGTCTGCCCGGAAAAGGGCAGATTGCCGGGAAACGGCAGAACGAGCGCATCCTTCGCCGGATGCTCCACAACAAAACCGACGCCGCAAAATGCGACGTTAAAAAGGCTTATCCTTCCACGACAGTCGAATGCGTTATGAATCTTCTGCGCCGCGACATCGGAAAGAATAAGCCCTTGCTGTGGCTTGTGGAGGCCGTCATGGCAAACTACCCGGACGGCGTTCTGCTAATTGGCGGGTATCTGCCTTGCTGGCTGTTCAATTATGTTATGAGTTATGTGCTGCGGTACATCCTCTCCCATCGCAAGGTGCGGCGTGGAAAGTCGTTCAAGATGATCCTTGCCATCTGCTGCTATGCCGACGACATCACTGTGTATGGGCGCATATCCAACCTTACAAAAGTGATGAAGGACACCACCAGATGGGCAAAGGAGACGCTGGGGCTGACAATCAAGAGTGCGTGGGATATTATCCACTTTGCGTCCTTTGATGCCGAGCGCCAACAGAACAAGCGCCGCAAGGCTGGCAGCCATCAGCGCACGCCGGGTCTTGATATGATGGGCTATGTGGTACGCCGCACTTATACCATCATCCGAGGCCGCAACTTTGTCAAACTGCGGCGGGCAATCCTGCGTGCCCAGCGCGATCTGGATGCTTTGGGGTATGTGCCGTGGTGGAGAGCACAGCGCATTATGAGTCAGTGGGGCGAAATCAAGCACAGCGACAGCCGTGGCTTTTGCCAGAAGTACAACGTCTATAAAATTATCCGCGCCGCGAAACGTTCTGTATCGTGGCATAGTAAACAGTTACTGTTAAAGGAGCAAACGCATGGAGCAGTATGTTAAAAAGCCCGCTGCCGTGCAGGTGTTCGCACTGAATGGCGCGACGGACATTATCCTGCGCAAGGATATTGCGTCCGAGAAAATCACCGACGAAGAGGGCAACAAGCAGACGGTCTGGAACTGCGATGAGCGCCAGATTCGCGTTGCGTCCGCAGTCACCGAGGAAGAAGTCACGGCGGACTTCGATTCGTGGTGGGACTATCAGCCGCCGCGCGAGGCTGAGCCTGTGACTGCCTCTGACCGTCTGGATGCCCTTGAGGCAGCCGTTTATGATTTGGCGGAGGTGGTATACAATGGCTAAATTTTACGCGACACAAATCCGCATGGGCCGCACGACGCTGGAACAAGTTCCTGCCGTCTGGCGGGAAAAAACGGCGGCTTTGCTGTAAATCATGTATCCGCGAGCACCCTGCAAGGGGTGCTCTTTTCTTTGCACAAAAATGAGGTACACTCTATGGGAAAAAGCATTTTTGATGGCCGCGTGCAGATCAAGTACAGCTATGGCTGCTACGGCATGACACGCGGCGGCGGAAAGACATGGCACGGCGGCATGGACATCGTGGGCGTCGACAGCGACATTATCCTCATGCCGTACTATGAGATGCCCGACGGCACGCAGAAGCCCATCAAAGGCCGTGTGACGCGGGCGCGTATCGTGACCGACCATTCCGACAGAACGTGGGAGTGGGGGTATTATGTTTGTGTCCAGCTTGATGCCGACCAGACCCCCGATGCGGTCAATTTCATGTACTTCTGCCATTGCTCCCGCTTGCTTGTCGATGTCGGTGATCGTGTCATCAGCGGCCAGCAGCTTGCCATCATGGGCGAGACGGGCAATGCAGAGGGCACGCACCCGCACTGTCATTTTGAAGTACGAGCCACGGCCAGCGGCAAGGGGCTTGACCCTACGGCCTATGCAGCCATCCCCAACAAAGCAGGCATCTATGGCGCTGCTCCGGCAGCGGACAAGCCTGCCGAAATCCCTGCCAACAGCGAAAAAGCTGCCACTTCTCTTTTGCAGAACATCACTGTTGGCCCTGTCAGCAGTGGCGATGCCGCCGCAGTTGTTGCGGTCTGCAAGGAACACGGCACGACGGCAGACAGCTACACTAATGCTGAGAATCACTTGCAGATCATCTGCATCCGCAGCGTGGTGCAGGCTGTTGCAGACGCTGTGCTGGCGGTTTGCAAGGAACGCAAGCTGACTGACGCGAAACTCTACACGAGTCACTGGGCATAAAGGAGGCCTTTTATGAAGCAACTTTTTGAAGCCCTCACTGCGCTGTTGAAGGTGAAAACCATCGTCACGCTGGTCATTATCGCAGTGCTGGCCGCGCTGTCCCTCAACGGAAGTGTCGAGCCGGACAAGTTCCTCACAATCGCAACAATGGTTGTTGCGTTCTATTTTGGAACGCAGAATGAAAAAAAGTCGTAGTTCCCCATGAAATCACCTTTTCGCCCCAGAAAGGATGATTTGCATGAATAGTTTTATCGGATGGATCGGCGGCAAGCGTGCCCTGCGCAATGAAATTCTGCAGCGTATGCCTGCGGACATTGGACGTTATATTGAGGTGTTCGGCGGCGCAGGCTGGGTACTGTTTGGCCGTGAGCCGAGCAGCAAAGTCATGGAAGTGTTCAATGACTATGACGCGGAACTTGTCAACATCTACCGCTGCATCAAGTACCACCCGGACGCCCTGCAGCATGAACTTGATATGCTCCCAGATGCGCGGGAAGTGTTCTTTGACTGTCTGGCACAGGAGCAGGTGCGCGGGTTGACTGACATACAGCGAGCGGCACGCAGTCTATACCTTATTAAGGCCAGCTTTGGAACAGACCGTCGAACATTCGCAACTGCGCCGAAAGGCGTCTGCAACATTTCTGCATCGTTTCCTGCGGTGCAGGAGAGGCTACGCCGGGTCATAATCGAAAACCTTGCCTTTGAGCATTTGATTAAGACTTATGACCGGGAAAACGCCTTATTCTACTGTGATCCTCCGTATGTTGAAACCGAAAAATACTACCGCGCACGGTTTCAAGAAAGCGACCATAAGCGGCTGGCCGATGCGCTGCACAACATCAAGGGCCGCTTCCTGCTGTCCTACAATGATTGCCCACAGGTGCGGGAGTTGTATGCCGACTGCATTATTGAGCCTGTTTCGCGGCGTAATACGCTGTCTGCGCAAAGTGTGGACGACTACAAAGAAGTCCTTGTTCGCAACTATGAATTGTAACGGAAAGCGTTATATCTTACCAAAATGAAGACGCCCCACTAAAGATTATTTTAGAATGGTCGCAGGGGCGATAAGGTGATAAAAAATCATCTCTCCCGCTTGTTAGGTGAAAGACGCTGGACACAGGCGCGACTTGCACGAGAAACAGGCATCCGTCCGTCGACCATTTCCGCCTACTATAACGAACTGGCGGAGCGCATCAGTTACGAGCACATGGATCGCATTTGCGAAGCTCTCGACTGTGATGTAAGTGATCTTCTGGAACGAGTGCCTTCTCGGCAGCGCAAAACGGGCAAAGACCTAATCTTAGAACAGCACGGAAACCGAAAAACTAAACAATAAGCGGGAAACAAAAAAAGGCGTTTTAGAGGTATTTAAACACTTCTAAAACGCCTTTTTTTGTTTCTCAAATTGAGCGGAAATCCCGCTATTTCTTTTTCATTTTAAAATCAAAGTCTTTTCAATTTTTTTGCAAAGCAACAACGGCCGTGGCTGATATGAGCTTATACTCGTCCTCTCAGCCCATTCTTCTTAGCAAGCTCGCTTGCTGCTTACCGACGCTCATCAGAATACGGCGAAGTTAGACGGACAGCGAATCGTCTGCGGTCGATTTCGAAGGTCAGCCCGCCCTGTTCGTCATCGTCGGTCTGCCTGCACAAATCGGGATGCTTTGCTGCATACTGTGTCAGCCGCTTTTTGAGCGCGGTATTATGCGTCTGAATTTCGACGGCTTTGCTGGCTTCGTCAAAATAGATGCAGGTCGTTTTCTGCCGTTTAGTCAGTCCAGTTTTCATATTGCCTCCATTTCTGCCTGTTCTACGAAAACGGGCGCATTTTCAAGTTTTTCTCGACTCTACACCCGCAAAAACAGGCTGATTTTTGAATGGGGAGCGCCCGGACAATACGCTGCTCGATCTGGACGCTCCCATTCGATAAAATCCGTTTTTCTCAGTTCAACACGGCATCAGCGTACATCTTCACGCGTTGCCACTTTTTCTCTATGCGGACGGAAGAAATGCCAGAGGTTATTGCGCTGAATCACGTCCTCGTAGCGTTGCACTTTTCCGCGAAGCTCTGCGTTCTCGCGTTCCAAGTCTGGTGTACGGAGCTTGCTGCGAACGGATTTGTACTCGGAAAGCTCCTGTTTCAGACCGGCGATCTCTGCTTTGAGCTTTGCAATCAGTCTGTTTGCTGCATCCAATGCCTTTTGCAACTTGGATTCCTTTTTCGCGGCTGTAACGTACTTCTTTGCCGCCATTGCCAACGATTCGTACTCAGGCCGCTCCAATATCACCTTGGAGGACAGCGGAACGGGCTTGTCCTCAATCCTCTCGATAGCCGCCACATTGACCTGCTGATTCCGAATTTTCTCAATCTGTCTGCCGAGCGTCGCTGCCTGCTGCTCCTGCTGGCGGTTCTGTTCTGTGAGTTCTGCCAGCCGTGCCTGCTCCTGCTGCACCTTGAACTGTGTCACGGTCAAGTGTTCCTCCGAGCTGCCGTGTTCGCCTCGCTCCACATCGTCGTAACCAGCGTCGCGCATATACCGGAAGAAATCATCCTGCAGAACGCTGTAGGATTTTTTTGAGAGCAGGCTTGCCCTTGGTGCTCAGAATCGGCTCGCCGTTCTCGTCCAGTGCGGGATTGGAAGCCCACTTCTTACTCATGCTGACCTGTTGTATCGTTTCTTTGACTGTCCCCACCAGAGACTTATCCTTGCAGCGTTTCGACCACAGGATTTGCTTTTCCACAATAGGAATATAGACCACATGAAAGTGGTAGTGGTACACATCCTGCCCCAGTGTGTCAGACATGGCGCGGTTGCGCTCGTCGGCGTGCATGACTGCAGACAGGATGTACTGCTCGCCGCCGACAATTTTGATTGCGGCTTTGTACGCATCGGCGTAGAATTGTTTTGCAAACTCATAGCCGCCGTGGTTGAAGAAGTACGCGGAGTTGACATCAAAGATCAGTTCTCCGAACTTCTCGGCGTCTGCTTTCAGACCACGGGTAGAGATGGTGCCGGAGGATACCATGTCATCAAACATTGCGGTGTAGTCGCTTGATGGAGATTTGAAGTGGACATTCATCGGCGTCCGTTCTGTGACAATATCTTGATTTACATAACTTTCTTTCTGCCGTTCATTGTGAGCCTGTGCGTTGCCGATGTCTGCATCTTTCATTCTTGCATTTCTTGCGGTGGTACGGTGAATAGCGTCGCCTCTTGCCATAGGCAGTTTACCTCCTGATTTCAGATTGTGCAGGACGGGGCAGTTTTCGGGGTAGCACTTCTGCGGAAGTGTAATAACTCACTATGATACTTTCATCCTGCGGCTGCAAAGTATCGTGGGCTCTCCGAGGGGGTATGCGGCATCTGCGGATGGCTCTGCCGGTTTTGCGGTTTGCGGTGTCCATACAAACCGCAAAAACCGGCGTGGTCAGCAGCTTATTTGCAGACAGCTCCTGCGCATAATCTTTTGCCCACACTATCTCAAACTCAGCAGAGTTTTCGATGGGGACGAGGGACGCGAAAGGTCGTGCTGCTGGCCTTCCTCCGCGACGATTGCAACGATTGCGACGGCTATTTTGACAGTATCATTTTCACCGTTGCAACCGTCGCAACCGTCGCGCGGCTTATTCACTTGCAGCTACGGAGGCCAGTGTGATGCGCCACCCCTCGTGCCGAACCTTGTTCTCATAGCGGACGTGGTATTCGTCCAGCAGTCTGCCGGATTTAACATTCAGGTACTTGCTCAAAGTGTTTGCCGCCATGCCGACGGAAACGACATCGGCAAGCTCAGAGGGAGAGCCTGTCCAAGTTGGCTGCGCTGCCGATACAAGACCGGCAACCGCTTCCAGAATATGATCAGGCGGTTCCTTGTGCAACTCGTTTTACACCTTTTCGAGATTCCAGATCTGCGTGTCTGCATCCTTTTCCAGATAGAGAATCTGATCCTGCTGGTCGCGGCCCACCACATCAATAGTTGCCTCCAATGCCGTGCGCTTTTTCTTCTGCATGAGAAGCGACCCGTCTGCGCAGCCGAGCAACCCTGTTGTACCGGAGATCATTTCGAAGCTGTCACCGGCAGGCTGCTTGCGGGTGTGGTGAACAGTCAGAATGCAGATGCAGTGCTTGTCGGCAAATTCCTTGAGCTTGCCGATAATCTCATAATCACTGGCGTAGCTGTATGCCTCGCCGCCGACCTCCCGGATTTTCTGCATAGTGTCGATGATAATGAGCCTGGTATCGGGGTGTTTCCGCACGAAATTCTCAAGCTGTTCGTCCAGCCCGTTTCCGATCTTTCCCGCAGCGGTTGTAAAGTGCAGCCGGTCGGTGTCGTTGACGCCGTACATCATGAACATTCGACTCTGGATACGCTGAAAATCATCCTCCAAGGCGAGGTACAGCACCGTACCAGGCTGGACTTCGTAGTCCCACAGAGCTTTGCCCGTGCTGACATGATAGGCGATCTGCGCCACCAGAAATGATTTGCCGATCTTCGGCACACCTGCGAGGATGTACGTGCCCGCATAGAGCAAGCCGTCGATGATCGGCGGTCTGCTCTGATACGCGGTCTGGTACAGCTCGGTCATGGAGATCGTGTGCAGGTAATGCGGGTCGGTCAACCGCTGTATCCTGCGATAGGTTTCGTTCAGACTTTCCGAGCTGTTTTGAAAATCACCGTTGATTTCTTCTTCAAAAGCGGATATACTGTTCACAGTTAAATTGAGAAGCGACTGCCCATCATCTGCGCCAACAGATGTGTCGGGGGCGGTCGTTTTCTTTTTGCAGGTTTCATTCTCCATAGGCATTTTCCTCCTTCATGTCGTCCATGATGGCGGCGATCATTTCAACCACGTCCAGCAGCTCGTCATTTACGCCGCCGCCCGCTTCAATGCGCCGCAGCTCGTCCAGCACGGCGGCAAGCTGGTCGCGCAGTGCTTTGTAAACCCTCGGATTGCCCTGTACTACCACGTCCTTGCAAGTCAGACGGTGGGTGATGTAGTCCTGTTTGGTCAGCCCGGAGAGCTTGACAAAGGTTTCGATTTGCGTATCTTCCTCCGGTGATACCCGGAAGGCAACAGTCTTGTTGCGCCAGCAGTTGTGATTGTCCCTGTTTTTCAGTGACATTTTCAGTTACTCCTTTCCATATTTAACTTCTCAGCCATCTCCGTCTGTTTGGATGGAAACAGGTGCGCGTAATTATAGGTGATGTCGATGCTCTCATGTCCAACCCGGTCCGCGATGGCCGTTGCGGAGAATCCCATGTCAATCAGCAGCGAGACTGCGCTATGGCGAATGTCATGAATCCGAATGCGTTTAACTCCTGCTTCCTTTGCGCCTCTGCCCATCTCACGGTGAAGATAGTTCTTTGTAACCGCGAACATCCGGTCATTTGGCTAATGCCATAGAGCTGTTTCAGATAGTCCTGCATTTCATCTGCGAGGAACTGCGGCATTTTTATGACGCGGTTGCTTTTCTCTGTTTTGGGCGTCGTAATCAAATCCTGTCCATTCAGGCGTTGATAGGATTTTGTGATTGACACGGTGCATTTTTCAAAATCAAAATCTGCGGGGGTCAGCGCCAGTAGTTCTCCTTCGCGGATGCCGCACCAGTAGAGCATTTCGAAGGCGTAAAAGGATAGCGGCTTGTCCATCATGACTTCGGCAAATTTCAGATATTCTTCTTTTGTCCAGAAAAGCATTTTCCGGTTTTTCTTCTTGCCCATGCTGCCGGCCTTTTTACAGGGATTTTCCCGCAGATCGTAGTATCGCACGGCATGATTGAAGATGGCACTGAGTTGATTGTTCACAGAGCGGAGATAGGCAGGCGAATATTTCTTGCCGTTTTCATCCTTATGATCCAGCATTTCGTTTTGCCATGTGATGATCTGCTGCGCCGTGATATTGCACATTTTCAGCTTTCCAAAGTAGGGCAACAGCTTGGTGCGGATGATATGCTCTTTCGTTGCCCATGTGTTTTCTTTGATACGGGTCTTCATATCCGCAGTGTACTGCTCCACGAAGCTCGCAAACGTCATATCTAGATTGGCGGTAGCTTTGTTGAGTTGTTCGCGCTCCCAAGCCAGCGCTTCCCGCTTTGTCTTGAAGCCGCGCTTTTGCGATTGCTTGCGCTCTCCGGTCCAGTCCGTATAGTGGTAGATCACACGCCACGTGTTTGTTTTTTCTTCCTTATAGACTGCCTTTATGAATCCTTCCTTTCCAGCCCTCCATAGCAGGCTTTTTCCTGAAAATACTTGCGGTTTACCCGCCCTAAAATAGTCAGGTATCCCTTTTCTTTCAGCTCCTGATTGAGCTTCTGCACGATTTTGTAGGCATAGGACTTGGACACGCCCAATTCCTGCGCTACTTCTTCAACTCTCATAAACGACTGTTCTGCCATAGGCAAAATACCTTTCTTTCCTGATTCGTTGTTGATTGCTTCGCCGTTCTATCCGCAGGACTCTGGCAGGCAACCCTTTTCGTCGCTGTACCGTTTTCTTTCCTTCTTGGCACGCTCGTTTCATCGCCTGCTTCCCCGGAGAAAGTATCCCTTGGACGGTCATTCAGTTTGGCTCTTTTGAATTTCACCCCCTCTCACCTTACAACGGACATTTTTTCTGCATTTATTGACTATCCTAATTGTAAAATTCCTATGAATTAAGCCGAAATGCTTAGCTTGCAACTATTATACTATACATATTAGTTTAAGTCAAGCCGGTTTGTAGGAAAATATTAAATAAATTTGCTTAAATTCTTCTTGACGAAATTAAACATATCTGCTATACTCGTTATCAAAGACAACCGACACAGGAGATGGCTATTATGGCGATTGGTGAACGCATCCACTTTTTCCGCACGATGCGGGGCATGACACAGAAATACCTTGGCATGGCGCTGGGCTTTCCGGAGAAATCCGCAGATGTTCGCCTTGCGCAGTACGAGAATAGTTCCAGAACGCCCAAGGCGGATGTAACCGCTGCGCTGGCACAGGTGCTTGACGTTTCGCCCAAGGCGCTGGATGTACCGGACATTGACTCCTATGTGGGGCTGATGCACACGCTGTTTACGCTGGAAGACCGTTACGGTCTTGAGGTATGCGAGTGTGAGGATGAGGTGCATCTGCGCGTTCATATCCACAAAGAACGCGACGCAGCGGAGCTTCACAGAATGCTTACCGCATGGGGCGAGGTTGCCGCCAAGCTGAAAGCAGGCGAGATCACGCAGGAAGAATACGACCGCTGGCGCTATCGCTATCCTGAGTTCGATACCACGCAGCGTTGGGCAAAGGTACCTTCGCAGGAACTCAGCGATATGCTGGTAGATGAATTTATTAAAAACAAGGAGTGAAGAAAAATGTACTTTACAGATATTAGTTATGTAGTGCATCCCGTCGGTAGAGTTACTCCCAATGGTGTTACTTTATTAGGAACTGCCTTTTTCATAAATCGAAGGGGCTTGTTAGCTACAGCAGCACATGTTACCGGAAATAACGATAGTGGTTTAGTTATAGTAATGAACAAGGTGAGTTCCATTCAAGACTACCAAGATACCTCTGATAACGCTATACAGTGTATCCCCGCAAAAATTAAGGAAATTAACCCTATTGCTGATGTTTGTATTTTAGAAGTTCCTACTATCGTACAATCGAATTTTATTTTGGATTCTACAGATTCAGTTCAAGTAGGTGAGTCTATAGCTGTATTCGGATATCCTCACTCCGATCATGGTAGAATGGTCTTGACTCAGCAAGACACATCCATTGGTGCTAAAATACTCATTGAATCAAGCGGTATAAAACTCAAAAATATTGTTTTGAACATTCAATCCCGTCCGGGTCAATCTGGAAGTCCTATTGTTATACCAGAGAAGCGTGCTATTGCAGGACTTTTAATAGGCTCCTACGCTCCACAAGTAAATGGTTCAATAAGTATCGGAGGAATCGATCCTCAAACCCTACATCAAACAACACACGCTATTTCAGCTGAATATATCAAGGAGATGTTAGAATGAACGATATTAGTGAAATTTTCAATGTTGATCCAAACTCTTGGATTGATTCATTGAATACATATCAGAAAAATATAATCAGCCAGCTATATGCACAAACAAATGACTATGAGGTAGTTGCAAACAAATGGCTAACAGCAACTATCCCGACTAATGTTCCTTTTGGAACACAGAAGAGCCCTTCTATCTTTTATGAAAAAGTTTTAGATGAAATCGAAGCGTTCTTTACTGGAGATGAAAAATACAAGGATAGCCGACTTGCCATCTTAAAAGAGTCTGGTGTTGTTCAAAGCTATGTTGTGGGTGGTATATCCATTGCACTTGCTCCTGTTCTGGGAACTTCTGCTCCTTTTTTAGCTCCTGTAATAGCTATCGTTTTACTTACCATCGGTAAGATTGGCTTAAATGCATGGCTCGCAACTCGCCGAGAAAAGAGAGAAAAAAAAAGCAATCCGGAAAAATAAACAAAAAGAGCTAACTGACGAATCAAAATCAGTTAGCTCTCTTTTTATGAATAATGAAATTCTGTTGCCAAATCGTTGCCACGAGGGGCATCAAAGCTCAAAAAGTCCAGTGTCTACGGGCTTTTTTGAACCTATGCAATTATTCAAACTCAATCGTTGCCGGCGGTTTTGTGGTGTAGTCGAACATGACGCGGTTGATGTTCTTGACCTCGTTCACGATGCGGTTGGCGGCGGTGGTGATGGTCTCCGTCGGCAGGATCGTGACCTCGGCGGTCATGAAATCCGTCGTGGTGACGGCGCGCAGAGCGATGGCGTAGTCGTAGGTGCGCTCGTCGCCCATGACGCCGACACTGCGCATGTTGGTCAGCGCGGCAAAGTACTGGCTCGGGCGCTGGGCCATGGGCAGCTTGTCGATCTCCTCACGCCAGATGGCGTCGGCATCCTGCACGATGGCGACCTTCTCGGGGGTCACATCGCCGATGATGCGGATGGCCAGGCCCGGGCCGGGGAACGGCTGGCGGGCGACAAGGTACTCCGGCAGGCCCAGCTCACGGCCAGCCTGACGGACCTCGTCCTTGAACAGGTCGCGCAGCGGCTCGACGATTTCCTTAAAGTCAACGTAGTCGGGCAGACCGCCGACGTTGTGGTGGCTCTTGATTGTGGCAGATTCGCCGCCGAGGCCGGACTCGACCACGTCGGGGTAAATCGTACCCTGTGCCAAAAAGTCCACAGCACCGATCTTTTTAGCCTCATCCTCAAAGACGCGAATGAACTCCTCGCCGATGATCTTGCGCTTGCGCTCGGGGGCGTCCTGACCGGCCAGCTTCTTGTAGAAGCGGTCACGGGCATCGACGCAGACAAAGTTGATGTCGAACTGGCCGCCCTCACCAAAGACCTCGCAGACCTGCTCGCGCTCATTCTTGCGCAGCAGACCGTGGTCCACGAACACGCAGGTCAGCTGCTTGCCGATGGCCTTGGCCAGCATGGCCGCACAGACGCTGGAATCCACGCCGCCAGACAGGGCGCAGAGTACCTTGCCGTCGCCGATCTTTTCGCGCAGGGCCTTGACGGAGTTTTCCACGAAGGAGTCCATCTTCCAGTCACCGGCGCAGCGGCAGATATTATAGACGAAGTTATGCAGAATTTTCGTGCCGTTCTCGGTGTGCAGGACCTCGGGGTGGAACTGCACGGCGTAGAGGCCGCGTGCCTTATCCTGTGCGGCAGCCACCGGACAGTTGGGCGTGTGGGCCACGATCTCAAAACCGGGGGCGGCCTGCTCGATGTAGTCGTTATGGCTCATCCAGCAGACATTCTGCGCGGGCAGCGTGTCAAACAGCGGGCTGGCGGTGTCCAAGTCGACCAGCGTCTTGCCGTACTCGCGCTCGGGTGCCTTGCAGACCTTGCCGCCCAGCATGTGCATCATCAGCTGGCTGCCGTAGCAGATGCCGAGGATGGGCACGCCCCAGTTATAAATTTCGGGGTCGATCGTGGGCGAATCCGGCAGGTAGGCGCTGTTGGGGCCGCCGGTGAAGATGATGCCCTTGGGGTTTTTGGCCTTGATTTTGGCAAGGTCAGTGCGGTACGAATAAATCTCGCAATATACGTTGCATTCGCGGACGCGGCGGGCGATCAGCTGATTATACTGGCCGCCGAAATCCAGAACGATGACAGTTTCCTGCTGCATGAGGAGACTCCCTTCTCTATTTATAGTCCTATTGGGTTATTATAGCACGTTTTGGCTGGTTTGAACAGATGGGGAGGGAAAATAAATTATTTTTGCGTTTGTGTGACGCAGGGGCGCCTTGTATATGTGCCCGGGCCGTGTGCGGCTGCGTTAGGTTCGCGGGCGGATAGGGAATCCGCCCCTACGGTGGTGGCGGGAGGCTTGCGATGGCGGGAACGGGCACGGCGGCATGAGGGCATGCCGCCCTACGTTCCTGCATAAATGATACACGTAGGGCGGGGTGCCCCCAACCCGTCGCAAGTTCACACCAGCTCCACCTTATACTTTGCCAGCCAATAGTTCAGCTGCAAAAACCACGCGATAGTCTGGGGCGTGGTCATCAGCTGACCGTACCACGGGATGGGGTTATCCGCGCCGGAGGCCAGCAGCGTTTCCAGTGCGTCCGCCCGAATGATGCGCAGAAGCGGCGCGGCGGGGTCGTTCAGGACGGTGCGCAGCTCCGCCGAGACGGCAGCCAGATAGCTGGGGTTCCACGTTTTGGGGTACGGGCTTTTGCGCCGCCACAGAACCTCGTCGGGCAGCACGCCGCGCATGGCCTCGCGCAGGAGGCCCTTTTCCTGCCCGTGATAGTCCTTGAACTCCCATGGGACCGAGTAGAGATACTCCGCAATGCGGTAATCGCAGAACGGCACGCGGACCTCGAGGCCGCTGTACATGCTCATGCGGTCCTTGCGGTCCAGCAGCGTCTGCATGAACCATTTGAAATTCAGGTTCATCATCTGGCGCATCCGTTGTTCTGCGGCGGGCAGGCCGGGGCGGACGGAGGTCTGTGCCAGCGTGGCGCGATAGCGTTCATCCACGAACGCTGCCGGGTCGATGCCGCCCAGCACACCGGGCTTGATGAACGACGCGCGGTAAGCCGTGGACTGCGCCCATGGGAAGCCGTACCGCTCGCGCACCGTGGGGTCGCGGTACCACGGGTAGCCGCCGAAAATTTCGTCCGCGCACTCCCCCGACAGCGCCACCGTGGCGTGGGGCTTGATATGCCGGCAGAACACGAGCAGCGACGCATCCACGTCCGCCATGCCGGGCAGGTCGCGGGCGTCCACTGCGGCGTACAGCGCGGGCACAAGCTCCGGCGTGTCCAGCGTGACCCAGTGGTGCCTGGCATGGAGAAAGTCGTTCATTTTGCGGATGTAGGGTGCATCCGCGCCGGGCTGAAATTTTGTCGCGTGGAAGTACTTTTTGTTGTCCCGGTAGCCCACCGAGAACGTTTGCAGCTGGTTGCCCTGCGCCGTAAAATGCGCATCGGCGATGGCCGAAATCAGGCTGGAATCCAACCCGCCGGACAAAAACGTTGCCACGGGCACGTCGGACACGAGCTGCCGCTCGATAGCATCGGTGACGAGGTCGCGCACCCTGCGGGCCGTGGCGGCGAAGTCGTCGGGGTGGTCGTGGTCCTCGAGCCGCCAGAAGGTGTGCAGGGTCAGGCGGGCGGTTTGGGTCTCATAGACAGCGTACTGGCCTGGCAGCAGCTCCCGCACATTTTGAAATACGCCGCAGCCCGGCGTGCGCCCTGGGCCAAGCAGCAGCACCTCGGCCAGGCCGTTGGCATCGACGCGAGGCGGCACAGCGGGGTGCGCCAGCAGGGTCTTCAGCTCACTGCCAAATATCAGCGAGTCCTCCGCCTGCGTGTAGAACAGCGGCTTGACGCCGCAGCGGTCCCGCGCCAAAAACAGCGTACCTGCGTTCTGCTGCCAGACCGCAAACGCAAAAATGCCGTTGCACCTGGGCACGCAGTTTGCGCCCCACTCGGCAAAAGCGTGGAGCAGTACCTCGGTGTCGGAGTGCCCGTTGAAGCTGTGCCCGCGGGCGGCCAGTGCGGCGCGCAGCTCGGGCGTGTTGTAGAGCTCGCCGTTATAAACCAGCACGTAGCTTTCACCCTGCCAGTCCAGCTGCATGGGCTGCAGGCCGTTTTCGAGATCCACAACCGCCAGCCGCGCGTGGATGAGCGCCGCCGCGCCGCAGATGTACATACCGCGCTGGTCCGGCCCGCGCCGCGCCAGCGTTTGCTGCATGGCGCAGTAGGCCGCGTACCGCCGCTGGATGGTCCGGGGGTCGCGCCCGACCTGCCCCGCAATTCCGCACATAAAAACGCCCCCTTTGCATGATTCACAAATGAATATGCAGGTGGGGGCGGGGGTATGATTTTTTTGGTTTCGGGAAAGGGCTTTGGCTGTTTGCGATCTGTTTCTTACTTTCCCGCAATCGCGTCTGCGATGTGACCGGCGACGGCATCCTTGCTCTGGAGGGGCAGCTCGGTGGTGCCTTGGGCGGTGATGATGGTCACAACGTTCGTGTCCACGCCGAAGCCTGCGCCGGGCACCTTCAGGTTGTTGGCCACGATCATGTCCATGTTCTTCTTGTGCAGCTTGGCCGTGCTGTTTTCAATCAAGTCGCGGGTCTCCATCGAGAAGCCGCAGACAAACAGCTTTTCCGGCTTATGCGCACCGACCCAGGCTAAAATATCGTCGGTGCGTTCCAGGGCAATATTCATCTCGCCGTCGTGCTTTTTGACCTTGTCCGCGGCGACAGTGGCCGGGCGGTAGTCGGCCACGGCGGCGGCCATGACGATGGCGTCAGCGTCCATAGCGTTTACCTTGACGGCCTCAAACAGGTCGGCGGCGGTGGTGAACGGAACGGTCTTTACAAACGGCACGGGCGGCAGCGTGCAGCCGGTGGACGCCAGCAGCGTGACGTCTGCGCCGCGCAGCATACAGGCGCGGGCCACGGCGTAGCCCATCTTGCCGGTGGAGTGGTTCGTCAGGTAGCGCACGGGGTCCATCGGCTCCTGCGTGGCACCGGCGGAGACGACGACCTTTTTGCCTTTAAGGTCTTTCGCGCAGGCCAGCTCCCGCAGGACGTAGTCGACCAGCACACCCTCATCGGGCAGGCGGCCCGAGCCGACGTCGCCGCAGGCCAGCATACCGGAGCCGGACGGGATGACCGTGAAGCCGTAGTGCTCCAGCGTTTTGAGGTTATCCTGGGTGATGGGGTTTTCGAGCATGTGGGTGTTCATGGCGGGCGCGACCAGCTTGGGGCAGGTCGCGGCCAGCGTGACGGTGGTCAGCATGTCGTCGGCCTGGCCGTGGGCCAGCTTGGCGATGACGTTGGCCGTGGCCGGGGCGATGAGCATCAAATCTGCCGCGTTGGCAAGGCTGATATGGGCCACGTCGTACTGGAAGTTGCGGTCAAATGTATCGACCTGGCAGCGGCGGCGGGTCAGCGTCTCAAACACCAGCGGCGAGATAAACTCGGTGGCGTTTTTCGTCATAAGAACGTGTACATCCGCGCCCAGCTTGACGAGTGCATGCGCCACGTTGGGCATTTTGTAGGCGGCAATGCCCCCGGTGATGCCGAGGACAACGGTTTTATTTTTTAACAGCATTTGTAAGGTCACACCCCTGCTAAACAAATAATAAATAAGAAATAAAAAATAATAAATGATGTGGAGTTTTTGCCTTTGGCAAAAACGAAATTGCTCTGCGTGTATTATAGCAGATTGACGCCCCGTATGCAAATGCGTATAATATTTTTGAGCGGTGCGCAGCGCCGCGATCCACCATATTTATTATTTATTATTTTTTATTTCTTATTTTATAAAAGGATAGATTATGGTTTTAGCAGTTGACATCGGCAACTCCAACATCTGTATTGGCGGGCTGGACGGGGCGGACCACCGCACCATTGCGTTCACGACCCGCATGGTCACCCGCCCCCGCTGCACCGAGGACGAGTACGCCGCCGAGATGAAATTTCTGCTGCAGCGCCTGCCTGTGGACCCCACCGCCTGTGAGGGCGTTATTGTGTGCAGCGTTGTGCCGCGTCTGACCGGCGTGCTGGCCGCCGCCTGCAAGCGGCTGACCGGGCGCGAGGCGCTGGTCGTGAATTACACGCTGGACACCGGGCTGACCTTCGCCGTGGACGAGCCCGCTAAGGTGGGCCGGGACCGCATCGCTGATGCCGCTGCGGCAGCGGAGCACTATCCCCTGCCCTGTATGACCGTGGATCTGGGTACGGCGACGACATACAACGTTATATCGGACAAAAAGGTGTTTCTGGGCGGGTTCATCGTGCCCGGCGTGCAGACGAGCCTGCGGGCCATCAGCGCGGGCACGGCGCAGCTGCCGCCCATCGCGCCCGAGCCGCCGGAGCATTTGATTGGCGCGAACACCGTCGCCGCGCTGAACAACGGGGCCATGTTCGGCACCGCCGCCATGCTGGACGGGTTAGCGGACCGCGTTGAGGCCGAGTTGGGCCAGCCGCTGACCGTGGTCGCCACCGGTGGGTTAGCGCCGTACATTATGCCCTGCTGCAAGCGTAAGATCATCTATGACGCTGATTTGCTGTTCAAGGGGCTGGCACTGATCTGGGAGAGGAACGGGAAATGAATCGACTGTATAAAGTTTTAAAGACCGCCGTCTGGTGTGTGATCGGCGTGTTTTTGGGCGTGACGGGCTACACCTGCTGGGACTATCACGCCCATCCCGGGCTGTATGCGCTGCAATCCGCACCGTGGTATACGAGCATCCAGATTCACGCCGTGTTTACCGCGGTGGTGGTCGGCGTGCTGCTGGCGGGGATGTGGTTTTTGAAGCGGCGGATGAAGTAGCCTGCTGTTTGTGGGCGGTTTGCGACGGCGGAAGGTGCCCGGGCGGCATGTATGCCGCCCCTACGACTATCGAGAACGGGCGTATGCGTTCCGCGGAGCGTCGCGGACGCCAACCCCTGCGGCGTAGGGGCGGATTCCATATCCGCCCGGGGTGTTTGCGGCGGCGGAAGATGGATGCGGAGCGGTCAAGACCGCTCCCTACGGGGCTTCTTGGAGCGGCTGCCTGTTGATTCTGCCGGTTTGTAGGGGCGAACATTGTTCGCCCCTACGAGGCACTTTTTTGGCAACCTGCGGGCGCACACTGTGCGCCCCTACACAGCACTTTTTGGTAACCGCCGGGCCGGGCATGCCCGGCCCCTACTGCGCGACGATACAAAAAGCCGCAGCTATGCGTTTTCTGCACAGCTGCGGCTTTATTTACACTCTTTTATGCGCTCACATATCCGGCGTCACGGGCACGGCACCGTAGTTGCGGATGTTCAGGACGTGGCAGCTGCCTTCGCCGAAGCAGCCGTCGATGGCGGCCTTGTAGGCGTCCAGCAGGTCAACGGGCACAAACGCCTGAATGGTGCCGGCAAAGCCGCCGCCCTGCAGACGCCACGCGCCGCGGCCATTCAGTACGCGCTGGCTCAGGGCCAGGGCCACAGGCACGCCCTGCTCCTTCGGGTTCTTGATGCTGTAGGCGTTCTGGTTGAACTCAAAGCTGGAGTGACCGCCCTCGATAATCAGGCGCAGGAACGTTTCAAAATCGTCCTCTCGCACGGCGTCGCAGAGCTGGGCGGCGCGGCGGCAGTCGTTGTAGAAGTGCATCGCACGCACGACGGCGCGGTCCCCCACGGCCTTGCGCAGCTTGGGCAGAGCCTTGTAGAACTCGTCTTCATCGACCTCGCGCAGGACCTTTTTGCCGAACTGCTCGGCCACACTCTCCATCTCATGGCGGATGGCGGCATAGTCGTCGGTCAGGTCGGCGTGGCTGCCCTTCGTATCGCTGATGCACATGACAAAGCCGTGCTTCGCCAGGTCAATGGCGGTCTGGCCGACCACCGGGTGGGTCGGGTCCTTGAAGTCGATGGTGATAACGCCGCCGACGGCGCAGGCGGTCTGGTCCATCAGGCCGCAGGGCTTGCCGAAGAACACATTTTCGGCAAACTGGCCGATCTGGGCGATCTTGACCTGGTTGAACTTTTCCATGTCATTGTTGTTGTACTCGCCGCGCAGGATAGCACCGATGCAGACCTCAAAGGCTGCGGAGCTCGACAGACCGGAGCCGCGCAGCACGTTGCTGGTGGTGTAGCAGTCAAAGCCGCCCACTTTGCCGCCCGCATCCACGATGCCCTTGGCGACGCCGCGGATCAGGGACGCGGAGTGCTCGGCCTCGCACGGCTGCGGGACGAGGTTGGTGACATCGACGTCGTCAATTTTGTCAAAGCCCAGGGACTTGACGCGGATGACATTTTCCTCATTCGGGGAGACGACGGCCACCATATCCAGGTTGACAGAGCCTGCCAGCACCACGCCGTTGTTGTGGTCGGTGTGGTTGCCGCCGATCTCGGTGCGGCCCGGGGCGGAATAGAGGCGCACCGTGCGGTTGGTGCCGTATTTCTTTTCAAATTCGTCGATCAGGTCGGTATAGCGCTTGCGCTGCTCCTGTACGGCGTCTGCACCGTACAGCTTGGCAAAGGCGGCGTCGTATTCGCCCTGTGCGATCTGCTGTTTGAGTTCAATGGTATTTGCCATGATTCCACTCACCTTTCCTGTCGGGCGGCTCTTTTCGTAGATATGCACAAATTGAGCCTTATGTTTTTAGGCAGACAGCCAAAGGAGCGGCTCTCTGCGGGTTTCTTGTTTTCAGTATAGCAAATCCTGCAAAAAAAGCAAACATTTTTTCCGCCTCTTTTATGGACTTTTGATGAATAGCTTGGTATAATAAAAATATCACACGAGCGAGGTGCCGCCATGACCATCAATGAGATGAAGCAATCCTACAAGCAGAGCTACACCGACAACGTCGAGCTCTCGATTTTTAACTGCGGGCATGAATACTGCCAGCCGGGCCACACCTGGGGCCCCGGTGTGCGCGACCACTACCTGATCCATCTGGTAGTGGCGGGCAAGGGTGTGTATCAGGTCAACGGGGCCTCGCACACGCTGCAGGAGGGCGATCTGTTCCTGGCCAAGCCGAACCAGCTCATCACCTACGCCGCCGACGAGACTGACCCGTGGGAGTACTACTGGGTCGGCTTCAACGGCGCGTGTGCCAACAAGCTGGTGCAGCAGACTCCGTTCTCTGACGCGCACCCCGTACACCACTGCAAGGACCCGCAGACCGTGCGGGAGGCGCTGTACAACATCTACCTCTCCCGCGGGCCGGAGCCGCAGTGCGAGGCCCTGATGACGGGCTATCTGTATATCTTTATGGCGCACCTGATGAAGGAGGCCCGCGAGGCGATGCCCAATGTGGGCTCGTCCAGCAGCCAGTACGTGCTGGCCGCCATCAAGTATATCCAGTTCAACTACTCGCATGATATTTCGGTGGACGATATTGCCAAGGCCGTCGGCGTCAGCCGCAGCCACCTGTACCGCGTGTTCATGTCGAACGTCGGGCAGAGCCCCATTGACTACCTGACAAGCTACCGCATCAGCGAGGCGTGCAGCCTGCTGAAGAATTCCAGCCTGTCGATTGCGGAAATCGCCGTATCTGTGGGCTTTTTTGACCAGTTCTATTTTTCCCGCGTGTTCAAAAAGGTCAAGGGCGTGCCGCCGAGCAAGTACCTGGCCACGCTGGAGAAAGAGGGTCCTGCCGCACCGCAGGCCATCAACCCGTAACATTTCCCGCACTATTTATAAGGAGCAGACATGCCTTTTACGAAAAATCAGATCATTACTCTGGAGATCGAAGCGCTCTCCAACGACGGAAACGGCGTGGCCCACAAGGACGGTCAGGCCGTTTTTGTGCCGCTGACCGCCCCCGGCGATGTGGCCGAGGTGCGCATTGTCAAGCCGATGAAAACCTATGCCTTTGGCCGCGTGGAGAAGCTGTTGACCGCCGGGCCGGGCCGCGTCAAGCAGGACTGCCCGGTGGCCGGCCCCTGCGGCGGCTGCGGGCTGCGGCATATCAGCTATGAGGCCGAGTGCGCCGCCAAGACCCAGTTTGTACGGGACGCCTTTGCGCGGCTGGGCAAGCTGGACGTACCGGTGCCGGACGTGCTGGGTGCCCCCGACACGGACCGCTACCGCAACAAAGTCCAGCTGCCCGTGGGCACCGACGAGAACGGGCATATTGTGACCGGCTTTTTTGCCGGGCGCAGCCACCGCATTGTGGCCTGCACCGACTGCAAGCTGCAGCCCGCGTGGATGAACGAGCTGGCCGCCCGCGCCTGTGCGCTGCTGGAGGAGAACGGCATCACTGCCTACAACGAGGAGACCCACACGGGCCGCGTGCGCCATTTGTACATGCGTCAGGGCTGGCACAGCGGGCAGCGGCTTTTGTGCTTTGTGGTAAACGGCAACGGTCTGCCGAACGAGGCGGAAATTTGCGCCACACTGCAAAAAGAGTTTGCTTTAACGACAATTTTGGTCAACCGCAACAGTGAGCGGACGAACGTGATTTTGGGCCGCAGGACCCGCACCGTGCTGGGTCCCGGCGTCATTGAGGACACACTGGCCGGTGTGCCGCTGCGGATGGGTGTGCATGAATTTTACCAGGTCAACACCACCGCCGCCGAGGTGCTCTACGCCAAGGCGCGGGAGTACGCCGGGCTGAAGCCGGACGATTTTTTGCTGGACCTGTACTGCGGCATGGGCACGATCGGGCTTTCGATGCTGGCGGACTGCAAGCGCTTAGTCGGCGTTGAGGTCGTGCCGCAAGCTGTCGAGGGCGCGAAGGAGACCGCCGCGCGGCTGGGACTGGACGCGGACAGAGCGGACTTCCGCTGTCAGGATGCCGGTGCAGCCGCCGCCCAGCTCGCCGCCGAGGGTGCGCGTCCCGACGTGATCGTCGTAGACCCGCCCCGCAAGGGCTGCGACGAGGCGACCCTGACCGCCATTGCCGAGATGGCCCCGCGGACCGTGGTCATGGTCAGCTGCAACGCCGCAACAGCGGCAAGGGATGCCAAGTGGCTGACCGAGCACGGGTATAAAGCCGTGGAGGTCCAGCCGGTGGATCTGTTCCCGAGGACGAAGCATGTGGAGTGCGTGGTGAAACTGACGCGCGGATAAAAGAAGTGGAGATGTAAAATGGCGATACCTAAGTACAACGAACTATATGACCCCTTCCTTACCGCAATCAGCGATGGAAAAATTCATACTGCTAAAGAAGTTGCCTCTACTGTAGCAAATATTCTTCAGCTTTCCCCGGAAGATTTAGCTGAGCAGCTGCCGAGCCAGCGGCAGACTACGTTTGCCAATCGGTTGAATTGGGCAAAGACCTATCTAAAAAAGGCCGGACTTGTAGATTCACCCAAACGAGGCACCTACATCATCACTACAGCCGGGAGCACACTTCTCCACAGTGACGTCGCCATCACAAACGAATTTTTGGAGAGTAATTATCCATCTTTCGCTGCGTTCGTAAGCAGGACTGACGATGTAGATACCGCAAACGACACTGCAACCATCACACCATCTGATACGCAAACTCCCGAAGAGCAGATGGATGCCCTTCACAAAACAATCAATGATACTCTGGCTGATGACCTGCTTGCCGAAATCATGCAGCAGACGCCTGTATTTTTTGAGCAACTGGTCGTTGACTTGATGAAAGCCATGGATTACGGCGATGGCTTCAAAACAAAATCCAGTGGTGACGACGGCATTGACGGTGTTATACATGAGGACAAACTCGGCTTCAACCTGATTTACATCCAGGCTAAACGTTGGAACCCCGATGTTACCATCGGCAAGCCGGAGATTCAAAAATTTTTCGGTGCCATGATGGGCCCGCCCCGTGTGGAAAAAGGACTTTTCATTACAACTGCTAAATTTTCCAAGGGAGCCAAAGAGTACGCCGATGCACAGCATATTATTCTAGTCGACGGGCAAAAGCTCACTTCCTTGATGATTGAGTACGGCTTGGGCGTGTCTGTGCAGAAGGTGTACCAAATCAAGCGCATTGACAGTGATTATTTCTCTGATTCACTTTAAACCCGCTTTTGTTCAAACTCTATTCCCCGCTTGTTCACGATTTGCCCATATTTGTGTGCCATAATAGTACGATGAAAACAATGCGGCTTTGCCGCAAAAAGGTGGTTTTTACATGAAAGGCTGGTTTCAGCGGTTTATGGCGGGCCGATATGGGTTCGACCAGTTCGGCGGTTTCCTGTGTATTTCGTCGCTTATCCTTATTGTCATCGGCGCGTGGGTGTCGCCGGTGCTGTACTGGCTGGGGCTGGCGGCCATCGTCTACAGCTATTTCCGCATTTTGAGCCGCAACACCCGCAAGCGGTACAGTGAAAACCTCAAATATCTCTCCTACCAGAACCGCGTTACCACGTGGTTTGGCAAGCAGCAGGTGCGGTTCAAGCAGCGCAAGGACTATCACTATTATCGCTGCCCCCAGTGCGGCCAGCAGCTGCGCGTGCCCCGCGGGCGCGGCAAGATCAGCATCACCTGCCCGAAGTGCGGCCATCAGTTCATCAAAAAGAGTTGACGCGCGATGTTCGGATATGTTACGCTTTACCGTAAGGGTCTGGCAGACGCCGAGATGGACCGCTACCAGGCTTACTACTGCGGGCTGTGCCGGACGCTGGGCCGCCGCTACGGACGCACCGGACAGTTGGCATTAAGCTATGACATGGCGTTTGTCGCCATTCTGCTGACAGCACTGTATGACACGCCCACAGCCTTTTCCGAGGGCCGCTGCGTGCCCCACCCACTGAAAAAACGCCCCCGCGCGGACAACGAACTGCTGGACTACGCCGCCGATATGACCGCCGCGCTGGCGTACTACAACTTTCTCGATGACTGGCAGGACGATCACCGCCGCGCCAGTCTGACGCAGGCGCAAAAGCTGGAGCCAAGCCTGCCCGCCCTGCGGGAGCACTGGCCGCGCCAGCTGCAGACCATGGCCGCGCAGCTGGACAGGCTGAACGCGCTGGAAAGCGCCGGCAGCCACGATTTAGATGCGCTGTGCAACGCCTTTGGCGCACTGCTGGGCGAGGTGTTCGCCTGCCGCGACGACATCTGGGCCCCGGCGCTGCGCGGCATGGGCAATGGGCTGGGGGCGTTCATCTACCTGATGGACGCCTACGACGATTTGGAAAAGGACAGCCGACGCGGGCAGTTCAACGCCCTGCGGCAGCTGGCGGACGAGCTGCCGCCCGCCGCCTATGAGCAGCGCTGCCACGAGCTTTTGACCCAGCAGATGGGCCGCTGCGCACAGCAGTTTGAGATGCTGCCGATTTTAAAGGACACCCCGGAGGGGAAACTATTGTACAACACGATCTATTCCGGCGTGTGGAGCAAATACGCGCTGGTACGCAAGCACAGGGAGGCAAAGCGCCATGACTGATCCATACAGTGTATTGGGCATCACCCCCAGTGCCGACGACGAAACGATTAAAAAAGCCTACCGCAAAAAATGCAAGGAGTACCACCCAGACCTGCACCCCGATGACCCGTCGGCGGAGGAGCACTTTAAAGAGGTACAGGCCGCTTACAGCGAGATCATGCGCATCAAGCAGGGCGGCGGGGCGTCTTACAGTGCTGGCGGGCAGCGCTATGGCAGCAGCCAGAGCGGCTACAGCCAGCAGTATCAGGACCCGTTCAGCGGGGCCGGGTTTGGCTTTGGACCGTTCGGGTTTGGGTATTACAGCACAAGCGGCTCGTCCGGGCGGCAGAGCTACGGCAGCGCTGCCGGTGACCCAGAGCTGCGTGCCGCGGCAAACTACATCCGCAGCGGCTTCTATGAGGAGGCCATGAACACGCTGAACGGCATCCCCACTGCCAACCGCACGGCCCAGTGGCACTACTACGCCGCGCTGGCCAATCAGGGGCTTGGCAACAACATCCGCGCGCAGGAGGAGGCCCGGACGGCGGTCTCGATGGAGCCGAACAACTACGCTTATCAAAACCTGCTGGATCAGCTGCAAAGCCCGGGCCGCAGCTACACAAGCTACCAGCAGCCCTACGCCCAGCCCAGCGGCAGCCCGGGGTCTTTCTGTCTGTCGTTCTGGATGTATTTATTGGTGTGCAATATTTTGAGCTGGTGCTGCTGCGGCGGCAGAGGCGGATTCTTTATCTGCTGATTTACACGTAGGGGCCGGGCATGCCCGGCCCGCGGCTTTCCCGCAGATGCGCGGTTATCTTCAGGCTGCGGGCCGCACATGTGCGGCCCCTACAAAGCAATATAGGAAAAGCGCTGTGACTGTTTGAAAAGGTCACAGCGCTTTTGTTGTTGTTTTGTAGGGGAGGGATTTATCTCTCCCGGGCGTTGGCGGCGGTGGAAAGGTACACGGGAGACATGAATGCCTCCCCTACAAACCATTCGGTTACAGCATCCTGTCCAAAAGCGGCATTAAAATTTCTATGTTTTGACAAAACTGCGGGTAGAAGTCGTCGCCGAGCTCATAGTCGTAGTAGAGGGCACGCTCCATACGCCTGACAGCGGCGGAGAAGCGGGGGTTATCCGCGCCGCCCGCGGCCTGTAACCGGTGGGAAAGCTGCGTGCAGATGATGGCCCAGCGGGCATCCACCCCCGCGCGGTCCAGCACGGCGGAATCCTGCAGATAGTCCTGCAGCGTCCGTACCTCCCCTGCCCGCGCACCGCAAAGCGGCGTCTGTACGTAATATTCTGTCTGCGCTGTCACCGTGTCGATGCTCTGCCCCAGCGGGTAGAGCGCACAGGCCAGCGGGCGCGCGGCGTGGATGGTGCAGGCGCTGCCCTCAAAAAAGCGGCAGTTGCCGGTTTTGGGGTCCGGCGTCAGGCGCAGGGCGGGCAGGCAGCTTTCAGGCGCAAGGTAGCTTTTGCAGAACGCCGCCGCCACGATACGGGGCGACAAGCTAAGCCGCCGCGCAATGCGGTAGAGGTCATACCCCGACAGCACCAGATCGCGCCTCTGGCGGCAGCAGTCGCCGCAGCCCGCACAGGCAAAGTCAAAGCGTTCCCCTGCCGCCAGCCGCGGGCAGTCGTCCCAGTGTTCGCCGCAACGGCCCGGCTCAACGGCTGGCATCACAGCTGCACCTCACCGGCGTAGGGCTGGCCGTGGGCGTAGGCGTCCAGCGCCTCAAACGGGCTCTGCACCATGCTGGCGACATTGACGTCGGTGTAAAACGCCGTGTGCGGGCTGACGATGACATTGGGATAGCTGCGCAGCAGGTTCAGTTCGCGGTTCGGGATGGCCTGCCCCATACGGTTGTAATAGTAAATACCGGTCTCATCCTCAATGACGTCGAGGCCCGCGCCGCCGATCTTGCCGCTTTCCAGCCCGGCGATCAGCGCGTCGGGGTCAATGAGCGTGCCCCGCGCCGTGTTGACGAGCAGCACGCCGTCCTTCATTTTTGCAAGGGCGCCGGCGTTGATGAGGTGGTGGTTCTCCGCCGTGGCGTTCGTGTGCAGCGTGATAATGTCACTTTGCGCGTAAAGTTCATCCAGCGTGACGTAGTCGGCGTACTGCCTGACCGCGTCGTTCGGGTAGAGGTCGTAGGCCAAAATCTTGCAGCCGAAGCCGCTCAGGTGGCGGATGACCGTCTGGCCGATCTTGCCCGTACCGATGACACCCACCGTGCAGCCGGAAATATCGCGGCCCATCTTGCCAGGCAGCGAGTAGTCCTGCACGTTGGCGCGCAGCATGATTTCGTTCATGCGGCGGGTACACATCAGCATGAGCATGATCGTATAGTTGGCCACGCCGTCCGGCGGGTAATGGCTGTGGCTGATGCGCAGACTCAGCTTTTTGGCGGTGTCCAGCGGGATATGATCATAGCCGATGCTGCGGCAGGGCAGATATTTGACGCCCATTTCAGCCCATGTCTGCAAATATTCAGGGCGTATCTCGCAGGGGTTCGTGCTGACGGCGTCGCAGCCCTCGGCCAGATGCAGGTTATCCGGGCGCGGCACGTCGGGCGTGCCGGTGTAGTCGATGCCGTAGCGGGCTTTGTAGGGCTCGCAGTATTGCTGCTCATCAAAGGGGCGCAGCGCATAAAACATGATTTTCATGCTTTGTCATCTCCTGTTACAGGTGAAAATCAAAGGTTTCGGCCAGCCAGTCCGTGCAGAGGGTCACCCAGGCGCTGTTGTGCTTGTTGGGGGTGTTGACCTCCCGCGTGCAGGTGCTTGTGCCGTGGCCGTCGTGGGCGAAAAGATGCAGCTCCAGCGGGACCTTATGGGCTGTCAGCGCACCGGCAAGCATCAAAGAGTTCTGCACGGGGACGGACGGGTCCTCCACCGTATGCCAGACGAAGAAGGGCGGCAGACCGTCGCGGACCTGGTTTTCAAGGCTCATTGTGGCGCGCAGGTCGGCGTCATCGCCGCAGAGGTTGACAATGGAGCCGTCGTGGCGGTATTCCCCCGCCGTGATGACCGGATAGCCCAGCACAACGGCATCGGGGCGGGCCTCGGTACCGTGGCTGCCAAGGGCGGTCTGCACAGGCTCGGCGTCCCACAGGATGGCCGTGGACGCCGCCAGATGGCCGCCCGCCGAGAAGCCGCAGATGGCGATTTTCGCCGGGTCGGTGCCGAACTGCTCTGCATTGCGGCGGATATGCAGGATTGCCCCGGCAGCATCGATCAGCGGCTGCCAACGCAGCGCGGGCACGGTCTCGTCACTTCTGCAGGTGTAATAGAGGGTAAAGACGTTGTAGCCAGCCTGCAGGAACTGCATGGCAACGGGGTCGGCCTCGCGTTTGCTGCACCAGGCGTAGCCGCCGCCCGGCAGGATGAGAATGGCCGGACGGGTGTTGAAGGCAGGCATCTCGACGGTCCTATCGCGCAGATACCCGATGAGCTGTGCGCCGCCGGGGAGAGTGTGGGTGTATATTTGCATGATGGATTCTTCTTTCTATGGTATTTCTATGGTAAGGGATCGTTTTTTGTCGGCAGGGCGTAGGGGCCGCCAATATGCGGCCCGCAGCTGTACGCAGGCAGACATTCACGGGCAAGCCCGCGGGCCGGGCATGCCCGGTCCCTGCCGCGCTGTTTAACAGAATACCTTTATACATTGTTAGCATACCGCAAATTTCCACGTTTGAAAAGCCCTGAATTTAAATTTTTTGTTAAAATGCTGCGCAAGGGTTGCACTTTATTAAAAAGAGTGCTAAACTAGATTTAGCAGTTGAAATAAACGAGTGCTAATTTCATTTGTATAAAGTGAGGTTTTCTACCATGGCTATGCATCAGTTTAAGGCCGAGAGCAAAAAGCTGCTTGACCTGATGATCAATTCTATCTATACAAACCGCGAGATCTTCCTGCGTGAGCTGATCTCCAACGCATCGGACGCCTGCGACAAGCGCTACTTCAAGAGCCTGACCGACACGTCCATCGGCATCACGAAGGACGATCTGAAAATCCACATCCAGCCCGACAAGGACAGCCGCACGCTGACCATCACCGATAACGGCGTCGGCATGACGAAGGAGGAGCTGGAGAAGAACCTCGGCACGATTGCCAGGTCCGGCTCCCTCGACTTCAAGACCGAGAACCAGAGCGATAACATCGACATCATCGGTCAGTTCGGCGTCGGCTTCTATTCCGCGTTCATGGTGGCCAAAAAGGTCACCGTCATCTCCCGCGCGCAGGACGCTGACACGGCCTGGAAGTGGGAGTCCACCGGCGTCGAGGGCTACACCCTGACCGAGGCTGACAAGGAGGACGTCGGCACCGAGATCATTCTGGTGCTGAAGGACGACACCGATACCGACAAGTACAGCGAGTACCTCGAGGATTACGAGCTTGCAAACCTCGTCAAGAAGTACAGCGACTACATCCGCTTCCCCATCACGATGTACCGCGAGAAATCCCGCCAGAAGCCGAAGCCGGAGGACGCGGGCGACGACTACAAGCCCGAGTACGAGACCTACACCGAGCTGGAAACGCTGAACAGCATGGTGCCCATCTGGAAGCGCCCGAAGAACGAGGTCAAGGACGAGGACTACAACGAGTTCTACAAGAACAAGTTCATGGACTACACCGACCCGCTGCGCGTCATCACCAGCCGCACCGAGGGTACGGCGACCTACACCGCGCTGCTGTTCATCCCCGGCTCGACCCCGTACGACTACTACACCAAGGAGTACGAGAAGGGTCTGGCGCTGTATGCCTCCGGCGTTATGATCATGGAGAAGTGTGCCGACCTGTTGCCGGATTATTTCAGCTTTGTGAAGGGTGTTGTGGACAGCGAGGATCTGAGTCTGAACATCAGCCGTGAGACGCTGCAGAAGGACAACCAGCTCAAGCTGATGCGCAATTCTCTGGAAAAGAAGATCAAGAACGAGCTGCACGCGATGCTCGTCAATGACCGCGAGAAGTATGAGACCTTCTGGAAGAACTTTGGCCGCCAGATCAAGTTCGGCATCTACGGCGACTACGGCATGCACAAGGATCTGCTTGGCGACCTGCTGATGTTCTACTCCGCCAAGGAGAAAAAGCTCGTCACGCTGGACGAGTACGTCGAGAAGATGCCCGAGGCGCAGAAGTGCATCTACTTTGCCGCCGGTGACGACACGGACCGTCTGGGCAAGCTGCCCAACGCCCAGCTGGTGTTGAGCAAGGGCTACGACCTGCTGCTCTGCACCGAGGATGTGGATGAGTTCTGCCTGCAGATGATGCGCGACTACAAGGAGAAGGAGTTTAAGAACATCAACTCCGGTGACCTGGGTCTGGAGACCGAGGACGAGAAGAAGGCCGCCGAGGCTGCCGAGACCGAGAACAAGGACCTGTTTGAGGAAATCAAGAAGGACCTGAACGGCAAGGTCAAGGAGGTCAAGGTCAATCCGACCCTGCAGGAACACCCCGTCACCCTGTCTGCCGAGGGCGGTATCTCGATGGAGATGGAGAAGGTACTGCGCCGCATGCCCAACGCAGAGGGCGTCGAGAGCACGAAGGTGCTGGAGCTGAACCCGAACCACACGGTCTTTGCCGCCCTGAAGGCTGCCCACGCCGCGGGCGACACCGACAAGGTCGCCAAGTACGCCGAGCTGCTCTATGACCAGGCCCTGCTGATCGCCGGTCTGCCCATTGAGGACCCCGTTGCCTATGCACAGCTGGTGTGTGGACTGATGCAGTAAAATCAGAATAACAGCCGCCCGCCCAGGTACGATGCCTGAGCGGGCGGCTGTTTTTTGATGGGGTTGTAGGGGCGGGCATTGTTCGACCACGGCAACACGGACTTGCCGAGTCGATGCAGGCACCGTCCCTATGTGTAGGGGCGGATTCCATATCCGCCCGGGAAAGTTTCCGCTACCGCAAACGGGCACGGGATCATATAAAATGCGCCCCTACGGAATCTGTTTTCCGCAGGGGCGCAATTTTCGTTTTTTACACAAACGGATTATAAAACCGTCCAAACCTGATCGTCACGGTCAGGCTGATGAGCAGCAGCACGACGCCGACTGCCAGCGCGATAAAATCGCGGCGGGCAAAGGGGCGGCGGGTGTACCAGGTGCGCTTGTCATGCTTGCCGAAGCCGCGCAGTTCCATAGCATTGGAGATCGTGTCGATGCGGTTCAAGCTCGTCAGAATCAGCGGCAGCAGGATACTGACCGAATTCTTCAGGCGCTTGAAGAACGGCTCGCTGCGGCCCAGCTCGACGCCGCGGGCCTGCTGTGCCTGGCTGATGCTGTGGTAATCGCGCTGAATATCCGGAATGTACCGCAGCGCAATGGCGACGGAATAGCCGACCTTGTATGAGATGCCGATGCTGTTCAGGCTGGCGGCGAACTCACTGGGGTTCGTGGCCGAGATGAACAGAATGGCCACCGGCAGCGCGACAAAATATTTCAGCGAGATGTTGAACATGTAAAACAGCTGCTCGGCGGTCAGGTCGTACCGCCAGAACAGATGGCAAAGCACCGTGCGGGTGCCGTAGAGCGCCGTGCCCTGGTTCGGGTCGAACAGGAAGATGAACAGGTCGTTCAGCGCGAGGAACACCAGCATAAAGACCAGCATGAAACGAACCTCGCGCAGCTTGATGTGGCTGAGCCTGAACACCGCAAGGCTGACGGCCATCAGCCCCAGCAGCACCCAGGTGTTGTAGGTGATCATGCTGGCGAAGGTAAACAGCAGAAAGAACGCCAGCTTTGTCGTGCCGGTCAGGTCGTGTACCACGCTTTTGCGCGGTATATAGTTCAAAACGGTATTAGCAGCCATCGGCGCGCACCTCCCTGTCTGCCGCGATAAAGCGCTCCACAAATTTCTCGGCGGGCGTTATGCCGCAGCGGTTGGCCAGCGTGTAAAGGCTCGTCTCCTTCAAGGCCGCCTGCTCGATCAGCGCCGGGTCACAGAGGATGGCCGCCGCGCTGCGGTCCGCAATGAGCCGCCCGTCGCAAAAGGCCAGCGCCCGCGGCGTGTATTCCAGCATCAGATGCATGTCGTGGGTGATCATGACCACGGTCACACCCTTGGCGTTCAGCCCGCGCAGGAACTCCATAATGTCGGTGTAATGTCGAAAATCCTGGCCCGCCGTCGGCTCGTCCAGAATGATAAGCTCGGGGTCCTGCACCAGCACGCTGGCGATGGTCACGCGCTTTTTCTGGCCGAAGCTCAGCGCCGAGATGGGCCAGTTGCGGAACGGGTACAAGCCGCAGACCTTCAGCGTGTCCTCGACCCTAGCGCGAATCTCAGCATCGGTCAAGCCGCTGCCCTGCAGGCCCAGCGCGACCTCGTCAAAGATCATCGTCTTGGAGATCATCTGGTTCGGGTTCTGCATGACATAGCCGATATGCCTGGCGCGGCGGCGGATGTTTTCGTCTTTCAGGTCTTTCCCGTCAAAGAAAATTTCACCGTTGTCGGGCGTCTCAAAGCCGCAGATCAGCTTGGAGAGCGTTGACTTGCCCGCGCCGTTGCGGCCCACGATGCTGACCATCTCCCCTTTTCCAATCGTGAAGCTCACGTCGGACAGGGTGTGCTGGTCCTTGCTGTAGCCGAAGGACAGACCCTTGACCTCCAGCAGCGGGGTCGGGGCAGGCTTGGCCGCGGGCAGCGGCTCGGCGCGGAACCAGGCGCGCAGCTTCTCGGTATCAGCGTCATCCAGCACGACGGAGTCAACGTGGGCGGGGTGCTTGGCGGGCGTGATGTCAATGCCCGCATACCGCATGGCCGTGACGTAAAGCGGCTCACGGATGCCGTTTTCTGCCAGCAGTGCGCCGGACAGCAGCTCGTCGGGGCGCAGGTCGGCCAGGATGCGGCCCTCGTTGACCAGCACAATGCGGTCCACGCTGCGCCAGAGCACGTCCTCAAGGCGGTGCTCAATGATGAGGACCGTCGTGTCTGTCTTTTGCTGGATCGAGTCGATCAGCTCAATGGCCTGCTTGCCCGTGGCCGGGTCAAGGTTTGCCAGCGGCTCATCGAACAGTAAAATCTTCACCTCGTCGACCATGACGCCCGCGAGGCTGACGCGCTGCTTTTGGCCCCCGGAAAGCTCGTGCGGAGCGTAGTCGAGGTGGTTCTCGATGCCGACCAGCTCGGCGGCGCGGCGGGTGATCTCGTGCATTTCGTCCTGCGGGGTGCAGCTGTTTTCCAGCGCAAAGGCGATGTCCTCCCCCACCGTCAGGCCGATGAACTGGCCGTCCGGGTCCTGCAGCACCGTGCCGACGTGGCCCGCCAGCTCAAAAATACTGCTGTGGGGCGCGTCCACGCCGTCCACAGTCAGCGTGCCCGTGCACTCGCCGGGGTAGGAGAACGGGTTCAAGCCGTTGATGCAGGCCGCCAGCGTGGACTTGCCGCTGCCGGACGGCCCGGCGATCAGCACGCGCTCCCCGGGGTAGATGTCCAGATTGATGTCATGCAGCGTGGGCTGCTTCTGGGCACGATACTGGAAAGAAAAATTTTTAAAGGATATGATCGGGGTTCTCGTTTCAGCCATACGGCACCTCGCAGGGGAAATTGTGGTGGAACAGCAAAATGCCTTCCCGCGTTTGTGGGAAGGCATACGGGTTTAACAGCGGATCACTCTTTGTCCAGAGAGCCCTTCTTGGCGATGGTCTTGGTGTAGGCCAGAATCAGCAGGCCGCCGACGACGACAGCCGTGATGATGTTGGACACAGCGGCAAACGCACCCTGCGCAAAGACCTTCTTGGCGGGCTCGGCGTAGATCAGGATGTCCAGCACAGGCGCAACGACGATCCAGGCAATGGCATGGGCCACGACATTGGCGATGGCGAAGGTGGCGACCTTACGCTTGTTGAAGTCGCCCTCCTGCACATTCAGCTTCTTGGCAAACAGGCCGACGACCACGCCGGTGAAGGCGGAGGCGATGACCCAGCTCCACCACGGGATGCCGCCCCAGGACAGGTCGATGAGGGCGTGGCCGATGAAGCCGATCAGGGCGCCGGCCACAGGGCCGTACATGGCGGCCAGCAGACCGAGCACCGCGTACTGCAGGCTGATGTTGGTGTTGGGCACCGGGCTGGGGATAGCGACAAAGCGCCCCAGAACAAAGAACAGGGCTGCGCCGATGCCGACGGCAACGAAGGTTTTACTGTTCGAGTTTTTCATGATTCCGCACTCCTTTTAATACTATACCGCAAATCGTTCTTCCGCTTTCGCAAAAGAACAGTTTAAGTATACTGTTATAAAAGTGCCGCTGTCAATGGGCAAAAGTCGAGGTATGCACTATTTTGGCCGGATTTAGTGCGAGAATCCAACCCGAATGCTGTTTAATATCCGTTTTGTGTCACACCGTACTCAGCCTGTTCCTGGGTAAAACCATCATACAGCAATTGGTCAATTAAGCCACTGCGGGAAAAAGAGGTAAACTCCAGATAGCTCTTTGCCTTTTTTGCAGCCTGCTCATTCCAGTCTGCACCGCAGTTGTCCGCACCGTAGGTTGCTTCCTCGGTGCTGAAGCCCTCATATTCCAACTGATCGATAAGTCCTGTATACGAGAACGCCGTAAAGTCCAGATAGGACTTTGCTTTGGCCAGAGCGTTGCGCTCTCCCATCGCGACCTCTGGCTCGACTGCGGGCTGCTCAATCTCGCTTACCGCCTCCTGTGGAGCTTCGGACTCTGCGGGTTCTGCTTCTTGGAGCTCATTCGTGTCACTCTGCGCAGACGTATCTTTGCTGTCCGATACCGCCTCATTGGTGACCTGCGGAGTAGCAGTCGGAGCCGAAGCTGTGCTCTGTTTCTCTTTGCCGGACGAACTGCTTGCAATCATCACAACAATTACAACCAAAATCCAGAACCACACACGCTTGTAAATCGGCTTTTTCTGTTTAGCGCCGCAGGACGGGCACTGCTTCGCACTCTTTGCCATCTGCGCACCGCAGGATTTGCATAGTGTCAGTCTGTTGGTTTCTCCGCAGGACGGACATTTCTTTTCCCCTGCTGCAAAAGGTGTTCCGCATTTAGGACAAATAACCTGTCCGCTCGTCTTGCTGCTTTCTGTTTGTACAGGGCCACTCGATTTGTTTTCCATGATATACCTCCTATTTTTGAGTGTATCTCTATGGTAACATTTTTATGTTTATTTTTCAACATATTTTACACATTTTCAAACCCCATATTCCCCATCATAATATAAGTAGGTGGTGATAATATGGACGAGCTCAAAATCACAAGAAAAACCGAACCAGTTATGTTTACCATCCGCGTGGACAAGTCCATCGTGGATTTTTATGACGATCTGGCCAGAAAAACCAATCGTTCCCGCAATGAGCTGATTGGTCTCGCCCTAGAATATGCCAAGGATAAAATCAAGGTCGAGTCCTGATTTTCCGATATAAAAATACGCCGTGCGTGCAGACAACTGCACACGCGGCATATTTTTATGGCAATACCGCATAATTCTAAGTGCCGATACGGCGAGCGAGGTGCGGCAGCTGCTAAGCCAAAAGCGCAGATAATACTTTGTGTATTATCGAGCATTTTGGCAACGCAGATGCCGTGCCGCAGCCGCCGGAGCGGCGCTTAAGCCGTAAGGCGGGAATTATGCGGTGTTGCCTTATATTAAATGGCTTACATAAACAAAAAACCACCCCGAAGGGTGGTCAAAAGTGGAGCGGCCGACGAGGCTCGAACTCGCTACCTCCACCTTGGCAAGGTGGCGCTCTACCAGATGAGCTACGGCCGCATAAAATGGTGCCTCCGATCGGAATCGAACCAATGACACGGGGATTTTCAGTCCCCTGCTCTACCGACTGAGCTACAGAGGCAAACAACAGGTATGATTATACACGAAGGAGGGACATCTGTCAAGCGCGTTTTTACAATTTTCTGCCGGATTTTGCCTGAATTTCAAAAAAATAAAGCAGCTGCTGCCGTGCCCCGGGTCATCGGGGCGCGGCGCAGCTGCATAAACAGCATGGCAAACGCGGTCAATCGCGGCGGAAGATGTCGCGCGTGTAGACCTTTTCCTTTACGTCGTCCAGGCATTTGTCATAGCGGTTTGCCAGAATGGCCTGCGACTGTGCCTTGAACCTGTCCAAATCGTTGACGACAACGCTGCCAAAGAAGGTCTCGCCATCCTTCAACGTCGGTTCATAGATGATGACCGTCGCCCCCTTGGCCTTGATGCGCTTCATGACACCCTGAATCGAGCTCTGGCGGAAGTTATCACTGTTGCTCTTCATCGTCAGGCGGTAGACGCCGATGGTCACGGGCTTTTCCCTGCCGGCGTCATACTCATTCTCGTCGGCGTAGCCGTAGTACCCGGCCAGCTTCAGCACACGGTCCGCGATAAAGTCCTTGCGGGTGCGGTTGCTGTCAACAATGGCCTCAATCAGCTTTTCGGGCACATCGGCATAGTTGGCCAGCAGCTGCTTGGTATCCTTGGGCAGGCAGTAGCCGCCGTAGCCGAAGCTGGGATTATTGTAGTGGCTGCCGATACGCGGGTCAAGGCAGACACCGTCGATGATCTGCTGGGTATTCAGACCCTTGCTCTCGGCGTAGGTGTCCAGCTCATTGAAGTACGCCACGCGCAGCGCCAGATAGGTGTTGGCAAACAGCTTGACAGCCTCGGCCTCAGTGAAGCCCATGAACAGCGTGTCGATGTTTTCCTTGATAGCACCCTCCTGCAGCAGTGCCGCAAAGGTGTGCGCGGCCTCCACCAGGCGCGGGTCGTTCAGGTCAGTGCCAACAATGATGCGGCTCGGGTAAAGGTTGTCGTAGAGTGCCTTAGACTCGCGCAGGAACTCGGGGCTGAAGATGATGTTGCTGCTGCCGAATTTTTTGCGCACCGACACCGTGTAGCCCACGGGAATCGTCGACTTGATGACCATGACGGCGTTGGGGTTGTACTGCATGACAAGCTGAATGACCGCCTCGACAGCCGAGGTGTCAAAGTGCTGGGTGCGGCTGTCGTAGTTTGTGGGCGCGGCGATGACGACAAAGTCCGCGCCGCTGTACGCCTGTGCCGGGTCAAGCGTGGCGGTCAGTTTCAGGTCCTTTTCGGCCAGGTATTTTTCAATGTATTCGTCCCGGATCGGAGATTTGCGTCGGTTGATGAGATCGACCTTGGCCGGGATCACGTCAATCGCGCAGACCTCGTGGTGCTGCGCCAGCAGCGTTGCAATGGAAAGTCCCACATAGCCCGTTCCCGCAACCGCAATTTTAAGCATTTTGTCCATAGCCGATTCCTTCTCCGTGTTATTTTGGCGGCACCGGCGGACGCAGTGTGCATCCTGCGGTGCTTTTGTTTTGGTATCGCCTTATAATAAATGTATTATAACACGAAGTTGGGAGTGTGGCAACCGGGCGGCGGGCAGTTTACGCACGCCGCTTTTTGTCCAGACGAATTTTATCGCTTATCATGGCAATAAATTCACTGTTCGTCGGCTTGCCGCGCAGGTTGTGGATCGTGTAGCCAAAGTAGCTGTTCAGCGTGTCCACGTCGCCGCGGTCCCAGGCGACCTCGATGGCGTGGCGGATCGCGCGCTCGACGCGGCTGGCCGTGGTCATGTTGCGCTTGGCGATTTCGGGATAAAGCCGCTTGGTCACGGCGTTGATGTACCCGTGGTCGGAGATTGTCAGCAGAATGGCGTCGCGCAGGAACTGGTACCCCTTGATGTGCGCGGGTACGCCGATCTGGTGCAGAATTTCCGTCACGGTCAGCTCATCGCTGTCCTGCGAGACGACCTGCGGGCGCATTGTGTTGCCCGCCGCCTTCAGCACACGGCTGACGAGGACCGACTCGTCAAACGGCTTGACGAAGAAGAACGAGAACCCGCTGTCAAGAAGTTCCTGCTCCATCTCCTCGCTCTGGAATGCCCCCGTGACGAAGAACGTCGTGTGGGTGCTGCTGGTGTTCTGGGCCTCGTAGCGCTGCTTGACCGTGATCGCGTCCAGGTCCGGCATGAACGCATCCAGCAGAACGGCCTGCGGATGAACGGCCAGAAGGGTTTCCAGGGCCTTGGTGCCGTTCTTCTCACAGACGGTCACGGCAATGCCTTTGGCTTCCAGCGCATGGCGGCACACAGCGGACACCTGCGTGTCCGTGTCGGTCATTACAAATTTGATCTTTTCCATCGTCACATATCCTCCATACATTTTGAGCTGCGCGTACCCCGCGCGTAAACTTCGCTCGGTTTCTGTTTACATTGGGAATTCTACCATATTTTCCCACATTTATCAATAGATTTCCCGCTGTTTATTGTTATTTCCCGAAATTTTCGTTCGACAATTTTTTCTATAATTCGTCAGTCATCGGCAAAATAGTACACGTATCAACATCATTTTATTCTTTTCGCCGTTTTTGTTGTCGGTCAGCAGTCCCGCTTTTTCGTCCGATGCGTCCCACTTTCGGCGCTCATTTGCTGCTGGCGACAGCATCCGCTTTTTCCAGCATGGTTGTCGCAAAGATTGCGTAGCCTCTGCTCGGATCGTTCACCAGCACATGAGTAAGCACTGCCGCCAGACGGCCATTCTGCACGATGGGCGAACCGCTCATGCCCTGCACTACGCCGCCAGTGGCGTCAAGCAGGCGCTTGTCCGTCACGCGGATCAGCAGGTTTCGGTTCGGGTCACTGCCGGTCATCGTCACACGCTCGACCTGAATCGTATAGGGCTGCGCCGTCGTGCCCAGCACAGTGGTCCACAGCTCGGCCTCACCGGGCGTGACCTCCTGCAAATTTGCCACGGGCAGTGCCGGGGCGGTGCAGCTGCCGGTGTAGCTGCCGTAGACCCCTGCGGCATCGTTGGCCAACACGGTTCCGGCGGGCGCGGCGGCAAACTCCCCGCGCAGCTCGCCCGGGCTGCCCGCTGCGCCGCGGATGCAGCCGGTAATCGTCACCGGGACGATTTCCCCGGAGAGCAGCGTCAGATCCGCACCTGTGTCGGCATCGCTGATGGAATGCCCCAGCCCCGCGAATGTGCCGCGCTGCGGGTCCACAAAGCTCATTGTGCCGATGCCCGCGCCCGAGTCCCGCACCCAGACGCCCGCCTTGTAGTGACCGTTTTCGTCCGCCGTCGGGGTCAGCGTCGCCGTGTGCCGGGCACCGCTGCGCCGGTACACCACGGTCAGGGGTGCGCCGCCCGCCGCCTGAATGGCCGCGGTCAGGTCCTCGTTGCTGCGTACCGGCCTGCCGTTGGCGGAGACGATCAAATCGCCCAGCCGCAGCCCGGCTGCCTTGGCGGGGTTCTCGCTGCCCAGCACCGTGTAGCGATCCGAGAACGCCACGACAAGCGCCCCGTCGGAGAACAGCTTGACGCCGAACGGTGTCCCGCAGACCTGCACAGTGCGCCGCTCGGTGCTGACGGCACGCACGGTCTTGACCGGCAGCGTGCCGAACAGCGTCAGCGTGACGTTGGCGCTTGTGTCAGGCGTCGTGCTGTCCGCGGCCACGCTCCCCTGCCGCTTTTTTACGGTCAGGTAGGGCATCGAGGCAATTTCCAGCTCCGCCGCCGGGCCGTCGGTGTAAAGTGTATCCGGCAGAGCCGCCGCCAGGCCCGCCAGCACCACGGCCGCCAGCAGGGCCGCTGCCACCAGGACAGCCGCCGCATGCCGTAAAAATTTGTGTCGGTGCATATTCATCCCTCGCTTTGGGATTAGAATGTGCAGGCAGTCCGCGGATTATGTCACAAAAAGCCCCCTGCATCGCGGGGATGCAGGGGGCTTGGGTCAGGCGGTTTCTTCTTCCTTGCTGCCGTGCAGCAGGTCGGCCACCGGGCTGATGGCCATATAGGCGTTTGCGTCGACACCCTTGACCAGCGTCTTGAGCTTGACGGTCTGGAAGCGGTTGACCACAACGTACAGCACCGTCTTGGGCGTGTCCGAGTAGAAGCCGTGGGCGTCTATGATGGTCAGGCCCGTGCCGAATTCCTCCGACACGGCGCGGGCGATCTCGTCCGGGTGGGTCGTTATGATCATGGCTGCCTTGGCGCTGTCAAGGCCGTCCACGATGAAGTCTACGGTCTTGGAGCCCGCCGCGTAGGTGACGATGGAGTAGAGTGGCAGTATCCAGCTGCCCATGACGATGCCGCAGATTATGTACAGCAGCACGTTGTAAATCAGCACAAATGTACCGACGGACAGCCCGAGCGGCTTTGCAAAGATGACAGCGACGACCTCAATGCCGTCCATCGCGCCGCCGTAGCGGATGGCCAGGCCGCTGCCAACGCCCGAGATGATGCCGCCGAACAGCGCACACAAAAACAAATCCGTGCCCGCCAGCGGCGAGGCAATGCTGACGTCGATGGGCAGCACATCGGTGATGAGCCAGGCCGCCACCGAGTAGACGCAGACCGTAAAGATGGCGTAAATCGAGAACACCGCCCCCTGCCGCTTGAAGCCGAACAGCAGCAGCGGGATGTTGAGCAGGATCAGGAAGAAGGACAGCGAAAGATAGTCCGGCGTCAGCTGGGAGAGCAGGATGGATGTGCCGGAGATGCCGCTGTCGTACAGCTGTACCGGCGCAATAAACAGCGTTACACCGATAGCATTGATGATGCCCGCGATCAGCAGCATCAAAAAATGGAAGGGCGAGAGCTTGGCTAGGATGTTCTTTTTCAAGGTCTACCTCCGTGGTCACAGGCTGGCAGGCGGTTTGCCTATAGTATACCGTACAGCAGGGGCACACGTCCATAGATAAAACGTAAATTGTGCGCAAGCCTTCCTTTATTAAAACGGATGCCCGTGTCAATACGGTTTTGCCATTGACAAACCGCACAAAAAAACGTATACTAATTTTGTTATGCGGCTATGGCGGAATTGGCAGACGCGCTGGTTTTAGGGTCCAGTGTCCACGACGTGCAGGTTCAAGTCCTGTTAGCCGCACCATTCCAAAAAGAGCGTATCTACGAATCATGAACGTAGATACGCTCTTTTTCTACGTTTTATAATATCTCGGCATGTAACAGCCCGCAGCGGATGACCTGCAGCCATTCGAAGTCGGTTTTCCGGAACATCCGAATGCCGCCGGAGGAACGCTCCACAAAGGGAAGTAACCCTTCTTTGTCGTAGTAGCGTAGGGTGGAGGCAGGTACGCCCAGCTTTTGTGCCATTTCACCTACGGTATAGATCATCTGAAACCTCCGTTTTTTCAAAAAGCCCTTGACTTAAAGTGTGCTTTAAGTTGTATGATAAAATCAAACTTTATCAACATCGTAATGCGGATGCACTCTGCTGTCAAGGAGGTTCCTATGAGCAAGAAGGTATTGATTTTGTCTGGCAGTCCACGGAAGGGCGGTAACTCTGATATTCTATGCGATGAATTTCTGCGTGGAGCACAGGATGCCGGGCACAAAGCAGAAAAGATCCGGGTCGCTGAGAAAAAGGCGGCTCCCTGTTCCGGCTGCTACTACTGCAGCACCCACGGTGGAGCCTGCTTCCACAAGGATGATATGGCAGACATTCTGCAAAAGATGATCGATGCCGATGTCATTGTGCTGGCAAGCCCGGTATACTTCTACTCCATCAGTGCCCAGTTGAAAGCGGTCATTGACCGCACTGTGGCACGGTGGCAGGAGGTTAAAGACAAAGAGTTCTACTATATCACCACCATGGCAGACGAAGAAAAAGCCTCTGCGGACACTACGCTGGCCTGCTTCCGGGGCTATGCAGACTGTGTGGAAGGTGCCGCGGAAAAGGGAGTCCTTGTAGCAGGCGGTGTCTATGAGCCGGGTGCGGTGCGAAACACCTCTGCCATGGCACAGGCTTACGAGATGGGGAGGAACGTATAATGGCAGTGAAACAGACAGCAGGGCGGGATGCTCTGGGCGAATTTGCACCAAAATTTGCAGAACTTAACGATGAGGTACTATTCGGGCAGGTGTGGAGCCGAGAGGATAAACTCTCCCTCCGGGACCGCAGCCTTGTGACGGTGGTAGCACTGATGGCGCAGGGACTGACGGACTCCTCGTTTCGGTATCACCTGACGGCAGCGAAAAACAACGGTATTACCCGGACTGAGATTGCAGAGATCCTGACCCATGCGGCGTTTTATGTAGGTTGGCCCAAGGCGTGGGCGGCTTTCCGCATGGCCAAGGAAGTCTGGGCAGAGGACGCTGCAGAGGATGCCAAGGCAAAGCACCAGAGTGAAATGGTGTTCCCCATCGGTGCATCCAACGACGGTTTTGCACAATATTTCAGCGGAAAAAGCTATCTGGCACCCTTGTCCACCGCACAGGTTGGCATTTACAACGTCACCTTTGAGCCGGGCTGCCGGAACAACTGGCACATCCACCATGCCGCAAAGGGCGGTGGGCAGATCCTTGTCTGCGTGGCAGGCCGGGGCTACTATCAGGAATGGGGCAAAGCGCCGTGGGAGCTGCATCCGGGCGATGTGGTGAACATTCCCCCGGAGGTCAAGCACTGGCACGGTGCTGCACCCGATTGCTGGTTCTCTCATCTGGCAGTGGAAGTACCCGGCGAAGGCACCTCTAACGAGTGGTGCGAGCCGGTGCCGGAAGAAACCTATAAGGAGTTACGGTGATAAACACAGGATCATCTCAGCAGGGAGGCTTTTATATGAACTATATCACATTGAATAACGGCGTAAAAATGCCCCAGCTTGGCTATGGGGTCTATCAGGTCTCACAGGAGGAATGCGAGCGCTGTGTACTGGATGCTTTGCAGGTGGGCTACCGCTCCATCGACACGGCACAATCCTACTTCAACGAAGAGCAGGTGGGCACAGCAATCGAAAAATCCCGTGTGGATCGCAAAGATATTTTTCTGACCACCAAGGTCTGGGTCGAGCATTACGGTTATAAGGAGGCCAAGGCATCTGTGCTGGAATCACTGCGTAAGCTGCGAACGGATTATCTGGACCTTTGTTTGTTGCACCAGCCGTTTGCTGATTACTACGGCGCATGGCACGCCTTGGAGGAGCTATATGAGGCAGGCAAGATTCGGGCCATTGGCGTGTCCAATTTTTATCCTGACCGCCTCGTTGATCTGTGCAGCTTTGCTCGTATCAAACCCATGGTGAATCAGAT
>SKEF01000106.1_pt1 | contig 86347 bp, 66 predicted proteins | sample 4826691 | NCBI WGS metagenome assembly SKEF01 (sample SAMN11008816, study PRJNA524170) | human gut metagenome | biome: Human fecal sample; material: Feces; isolation source: fecal sample from pouch patient p23, p27 | host: Homo sapiens | place: Israel: Tel-Aviv | collected 2016-08-24
TGAGCGGAACCATGGAGGGGAGGATCACCCGGTCCCATGCCGAACCCGGCAGTTAAGCTCCCCATCGCCGAAAGTACTGCGGTGCAGTCCGTGGGAGGATAGGCCGTTCCGCTCATGCAGGGCGTTTGACCCAAGCAAATCTGAGATGTATCTCAGTGGTTAAAAATTATCTTGAAATTCTGCATAGAATCTGGGATAATCTTTGATCGTGACATATGGGAGATTGGCGCAGCGGGAGCGCAGTTGCCTTACAAGCAAACGGTCACAGGTTCAAATCCTGTATCTCCCACCATTAATTACATGCCACGCTTTTGCGTGGCATTTCTATATCGGGCGTTTAGCTCAGCGGGAGAGCACTTCCTTCACACGGAAGGGGTCATCGGTTCAATCCCGGTAACGCCCACCATAAAAATTTATAGCCGAGGTTATTTGCCTCGGCTTTTTTATTGCACGGCAATCGTAGACGAAGACCCGGACGGCGTGGTGACCTATTACTCCTTTTATTTTAAGGGCCAGCCTGCCGTTGTGAACTCCGCCAAGGACGAGGAGGACGCAGGCTAGGAAGCTGCTGACGATGGTGCCGACGAGTCGCATATCGTCTCCTCGCAGACTGGTGAGGCAATAAATCATGCCGCGATGGTCGGCGTTGGCAGCATCGCGGGCATCTTGACTGCCGCCGCTTCGCCTCCGTCGCACAACTAATTGTTTCTTGCGCTGTCTTTTCGTTAAACGTGCTAATAGTTAAACGGACCGGGTTGATCCCGGTCCGTTATCCAAATTTATCTAGTTAAGTGTTGCTATACCGCTTAGACGAGCTGGCATAGCTCTTTGTATAGTTCCCTGACGCTGAAGCGCTCTTCTTGGTTCGCCTTGATTCCCTGATCAGCAAGCTTCAGCAATCTGCATACAGGAACGTTTGGGATTATTTTCGGCTCTTCTTTCATCTTAACCAAGTAAGGCGAATCATTGATCCTCGAAGCAAGTTGGTACGGGGTTTCTAGCGTGAGCAGCAAATGCATTATGCTGCAGAGAGCATAGGTATCGATCGTCTCTGAATGTCGAAGTTCTTCAATGCCCTCTACATCGCGGGTGAGCATTTCAGGTGGGGCATACTCAATTGTTCCGTAACGCCAGATGCCATATTGAGTGGTAGTAAATGGGGAATCTGTTTCAATGTACGAAGCGCTTCCCAGGTCAACGAGACATATATCAAAGCAGCAGGAGTCTACTTGTTGCTGAAGGCTTGCTCTTTCTGTTCTGACAATGATATTGCGCGGTGATAGATCGCGGTGCACGAAGGTACCCTCAAGCGATTTGGCATTGAGGAGTATTTTTAGGACCGCTTTGGCAATTGCGGCAACCGTAATGGGCTCGATTCCAATACACGCACCAAAGTCTACATGGGGAAGTAAGTCTATTGTTGCTGCCAGCGTGACCCCTTCAACATACTCTCTGACGATAATTGGCTTGCCCTTGGCGTTCCCTAGCCCAAATATGCGGGGAAAACCCTTTAAATGTGAAACCGCCAATGAACTGCGAAATTCTTCCATGGTAAGCAGTGTTTGAACTTCTTCGTATCTTTGCAGCGCTTCTTGAGAGGTTTCCTTGTATTTGATTTCCTTAATGCCGTCTTCGTGGAACAAAGGGGATTTCAACGCGACGCATTCATTGAGCGTGTTGTAGGCTTTGCGCATAACCATGCTGTTGGAATATGGGGCTTTATTTTCCAGGAAAAATGTTAGAAAACGACGACTCGTTTCTTCCTTTGTGCAGTTTGGGTCCACAAAAGCTGGCGTAAAGGAGTCCAGGGAGAGAATAGATACTCGTTGTTCTAATTGGTTATTGAACCCGAAGCATGGGTCAACTGAATCCAAAACTGCCCTTCTTTCATACAGTATGATTGATCAATACTGCAATCTGATGAGCCTTGAATGTTGCGCAACAAGGTAATGGGCCCATGTAGCCAGTTAACTATTAATCGGCAATTTTCAGAACAAGAAACCTCGTTGTTTTGCCTAGACAGAGTGTGTCACCATGGCTGATTTTGACGGGGGGGGGGTACTTTTTATTAGCAGATCCTTGCGGTTCTATCTCAGTGATAGATTTATCGGCTCCTGAAATTAGAGTAGTGCCGTTTGTCGATCCTAACCCCTGAGCGTACCAGGCGCTTCCGTCTTCGAAAATGCGAAGATGTTTTCTGGAAACATCGATATCGACATCATTGATGCTGTTGCTACCTGTTGCCAAGAGCCCGATAGTGGTTCCTTCCTCGGAGGTAGAGAGAGGGTATATAGGAGAGCACGCAACCTCGTTATCGATCCTGATTAGCCCAAGTTTTATGGGTCTGTCGGCGGATTTGGTTGTGTGCTTTGGTTGCGCTAGTGTTGGCTGAAGCGTTGAAAATGTGAATGAAAGCTTCTTCTCCATGAAACTGTGCGTTGTTCTTACCGCAATTTCGGGATCTGCGAGGCATCCAGTAGTCAGAAACATCATCACCAAAAGCACGGCCTTATCGGATGTTTCCGACATAGGTGATGCGTTGATTCTGCGAATAGCGTTAGCATACAGATTTCCATCAAGGGAATAGTGCCTGAGAAGAGCTCCCATTTCCTTTGCCGCTACACCACCGTAGTGTTCTATAACCTCGTGGTACGCACAGGGTTTGGCTAAATTGGAAACGATTTTGCTTGTTATTGTTTGGGCGCTTTGATGAAAGTCGCCAAAAAACTCAGGATGTACCTGGCTTGGGGTTGCGTGGACGATCTGCCTTGATAAAAAGGTTCTTTCGTTAATTCGATCACGGGGCGCACCGTTGCCGCACAGAGTTCGATCGGTAAGGAGCTCGCTTGCAGCTTCTTTATTGGTGATACCGCCAAAGCTGCGTAGATCAGAATACATATAGGAGCTCGGTGTGTGCATCTATATCCTTGTCCGAAGCGCAATTTCGCTGCAAGTTAAAACGATAAAAACGGTTACTATCTGCGCGTAATTCATATTCTAACTCAGAAATACGAGGTCAATGCCATTATCTCTGAATAGTTTTAACGGGTAAACCTCTCAGTTGCGTATGTTGTGCACAAAGCAAATCGGTAACTAATGTTGCGCAACGGATCCTTTTCAAACTGCCTTTAAATAGCGAATGCATAAAAAGGATAACTAGTCTGACGCGTAAGAGCGCGGGCTAATGCAGTGCGAAAAGGAGAATAAATGAAGGATTTGCGTTCTAAGAAAGCAATTGCGGCAAGCCTGAGCTTGACGCTTGCTCTTGGTAGCGTGCCTGCAGTAGCATTGGCCGATGACGCCGATGAGAATAGCGAGGGAGCTACTTCCGAGCAGTCTACCCAGGCCGAGCTTTCGTTTTCGGCAAATGGTGGACAGTTCACCGATGGCAGCACTGGAGTAACCGTCAAGGCGAACGAGGACGGAAGCATCAATGCTCCTACGCCTACTCGTGCGGGCTATACTTTCAAGGGTTGGTACTCTCAGTCCAGCATGGATGGCATTCCTGAGAATTATCAGCAGTATTACAAGCTCGATCCTTCTTCCGCCAAGGCAGGCAGCTGGTTTGCTGCATGGGAAAAGAACGCAGAGGTTCAGGCTCAGAGTGTTGAGGTTGTAAGCTTCTTCCAGGGCGGCGAACGTGATGGTTCCAGCGTAACCACTACGATTGACGTTACTGCAGACAGCAGCGTTGCAGATTGCGTTAAGAGCTTCGAAGGGTATACCCCCACAAAGATTGTTTCGGGTGCGGCAACCAGCGAAGAAGAAGTGAACATGACCTCCTCCCTGGAGGGCATCACCACGCTTTATGTGTATTACAAGGCCGACGAGCAGAAAACGGAACAGAACCAGATCAACGTTCTGTATGCTGCTAACGGCGGCCAGTTCGTAGACGGCAACGAAATCATGCAGGGCGTTGCCGACGCTGATGGCAAACTCCGTCAGCCTCCTACGCCCACCCGCGATGGCTACACCTTTGCTGGTTGGTACTGGCATGCGGATTACTCCGGCTACACCGACGAGCAGAAGGCTGCCGACAAGGTTGATTTCGACCAGGCGGTTACTGGTCAGACCGTTACGATGTTCGCTCAGTGGACTAAGGATGAAGTACAGAACGAGACCGACGTTCTGTATGTTGCCAATGGCGGCAAGTTCGCTGATGGTCAGGAAGTTCAGCAGGGTCTCACCGACTCTGACGGCATGATGCGCCAGCCCATGACTCCCACCCGCGATGGTTATACCTTCGCTGGCTGGTACTGGGTTTCCGACCTGAGCGTCCTCACCGAAGAGCAGAAAGAGCAGAACAAGGTCGATTTCACTCAGCCAGTTACCAAGCCTCATGTAACGATGTATGCCCAGTGGGTGAAGAACCAGGACGAAATCAATGTCCTGTACGCTGCTAACGGCGGCCAGTTCGCTGACGGCAACGATACCATGCAGGGCGTCACCGACTCCGACGGCATGATGCGCCAGCCCGCGGCTCCCACCCGCGATGGCTACACCTTCGACGGCTGGTACTGGCACGCTGACTACTCCGGCTACACCGACGAGCAGAAGGCCGCCGACAAGGTGGACTTCTCCCAGCCCGTGCAGTCCGACGTGAACATCTACGCCCAGTGGACCAAGAACGCCGATGCTCAGGTCGAGCAGATCACCGTTAAGTTTGTTGACAACTTCAACGGGACCGAATCTTCCGCCGAGGTCAAGAAGGGCGAGGCTGTTGCCAAGCCTGCCGACCCCACCTATGACGGTTGGACCTTCGAGGGTTGGTCTTCCACCCTCAAGGACGATGAGGGCAACTGGGAGTACACCCCCGTTGACTTCAGCAAGGCAGTTGAGGATGAAGACCAGGACGGTGTGGTAACCTATTACGCCTTCTACTCCGAGAACCAGGCTGCTGCGGACGACGCCGCTAATGGTGAAGAAGCCTCGGAACAGGAAGCTGCCGGTGATGACGCCGAAGCGGCGGATGAATCGAGCATCGCCCCTCAGACCGGTGACGCCACCAACGTTGCCGCTGTCGCTGGCATTGGCGGTATCGCGGGCCTCTTGGCTGCCGCTGCTGCGCTGCTTCGCCGCCGTCGCAGCAACTAGCTAATGCATACGCTGTCCGTTTGAGGCAGAGGTACTAGCAGGCGAATGGACTGGGTTATTCCCGGTCCATTCGTTTTTTAGTGGGAAAATGAAGCAAACCCGTATTTGAGCTTGCGTTTGACCGCATTGCGCGTGAAGGGAGTTGCTATGACTTTTGTCCTCGGGCTGGCTCAGTGCCGTCATCCTGAAGAAGGCGGTACGGAAGCTGTTTTGGAAATGGCCGAACAATGGTGTGCCGAAGCTTCTCTTCGTGGGGTGGATATCTTGGTGTTCCCCGAGTCGCTTATGACCCGCTATGAACTGGATAAACGGTCGTTCGCTTCTGAGGCTGAGTCAATTGATGGGCCGTTTTGCTGCGGAATGAATGCGCTTGCGGCGCGCTATGGCCTTTGGCTTGTATACACCGTGAATGAGCGGAACGATGAGGGGAATCCCTTTAATACGGCTGTTATTACGGGAAGCGATGGGGCTAAGCACGGGGTTTACCGCAAAGTGCATTTGTTCGATACCGATTTCACTAAGGAATCCGATCGTATGGCGGCGGGCTCTGCGTTGTTCGAGCCCATTGATACTCCCTTTGGGCGTATCGGTCTTTCGATTTGCTATGATTTGCGTTTTCCGGAAGTGGCGCGCTTTGCGGCAACGCATGGGTGCCAGCTGTTAATCAATCCTGCTGCCTGGGTAGATGGCCGCTTGAAGGCGGAGCAATGGCGTACGCTTCTTTCGGCGCGCGCCATTGAGAACGAGATCTTCGTTGCGGGCTTAAGTCGCGTTGACAAGGGCTACATCGGGCAAAGTGCCGTGTTTGGGCCTGATGGTGTGATGCTGGCCAGTGGCAGCGTCCGCGAAGAGCTGGTTGCTGCCCGCATAGACCTTTCGGCGATTGATGGAGTTCGCTCAGCCATGCCCGTCCTTGAGCATCGCAGGCCGGAGCTTTATTAGTGGGGTATGGGGGCAGACGCCGTTTTCCCACTAGGCAGGGGGCGCCCGGCAACTCCATACGATTAGTGCGGGCGGCGCCTCAAAGCTAAAGTGGGAAACGGTACCTGTCCCTATATTCCTACTTTGCCGTTTTAACAATCAGGGCAGATCGTTCGACTTTTCGTTGCATAGTGTGGAATCGGCGTGTATGGGGCTTTCTTCGCGGATTCGTGGCCGAGATCTGTGGTGATGCGGCATAAAATCACAATGTTTACTAAATAAAACATACGGGAGTCAATAGGCTCTCTTTGGCACTCGCCCGAAACCTACCTCAACTGCACTATTAAGGGAGTTGCTGTGCTTAGCCGCTTTAGCGTAAAGAAGCCATATATCGTTACGGTTGCGGTGATCATCATCCTGATTCTGGGTGGTGTTTCGCTTACCAAGATGAAGACCGACTTGCTGCCCGATATGGATTTGCCCTATCTGGCGGTTATCACCACCGACCCCGGCGCTAGCGCTGAAAAGGTGGAATCCGAAGTTACCGATGTATTGGAAGGCTCGCTTTCGAAAGTAAGCGGTGTTTCCTCCGTCCAAAGCCAAAGTGCTGATAACTATTCCATGATATTCCTCGAGTTCGAGGACGGAAGCGATATGGATTCCGCCATGGTGAAGGCCTCGTCTGCGGTAAACGAGGTTTCTTCCCAGCTGCCTGAAACCGCTGGCAGCCCTAACTACATGGAAATCAGCATGGATATGATGGCAACCTTGTATGTTGCCGCATCCTACGACGACCATGATATTTTCGACACCACTTCGTTGGTGAAAGACAAAGCTGTTCCTGAATTGGAGCGCATTGACGGTGTTGCCGACGTTTCTACGGTTGGGGCGGCGGAAAAATCGGTAGAGGTGCGCCTTTCCGACAGCAAGATTGAAGACATCAACAACAAGCTGCTGGCCAGCGTCAATTCCCAGCTTTACGATGCCAAGAAAAGCATCGATGAAGGTGAGGCGAAGCTGGCTGAAGCGGAGAGCCAGCTAAACAGCCAGAAAGAAGCGCTCGAGCAGAAGCAGCAGGAAACAAGCGATCAGCTTGGTCAGGCAAGCTCTGGCTTAACGCTGGCAATTTCCGGGAAAACCAGCGAGATCACTTCGCTGCAGGCGGGGATCGGAGCGCTGAAGGCCGTCGATCCTAGCGGCGCAAACCCCCAGGTTCAGGCGAAAATTGGGCAGCTTGTGCAGAAGGCGCAAACGGTAACGGGAGAACTTGAAGCCTACCAAAAGCAGCTTGCCGAAGTGCAATCGGGCTCTATTACCGCAGCAACGCAGTTCGGCAGCGCCAGCGCTCAGCTTGCCAGCGCCCAACAGACCATCGACTCCAACAAACAACAGCTGACGGATGCCCGTTCTCAGTACGAAAGCTCGCGTGAGGAGGCTCTTTCCAAGGCGAATGTCAATGCCTTGGTGGACAAGGAAACGCTAGCAAGCATTATTAAAGCCCAGGATTTTTCGATGCCGGCTGGCTATCTTGATAGCGGCTCGGATGATCAGTGGCTGTTGCGTGTGGGCGACAACATCTCTTCCATTTCCGACCTGCGTTCGCTTTTGCTCGCCGACATCGATGGGGTGGGTGAAATCCGCCTTGCCGATGTTGCCGACATCACCGAAGTTGACAATGTCGGAGATCAGTACATGCGTATCAACGCCAAAGATGGCGTATTGCTTTCGGTGTTCAAGAATTCCACTGCTTCTACGAGCGAAGTCTCTGCAGATACCCGAGCAGCGCTTACCAAAATTGAGCAGGCCAATCCCGGCTTGCATCTAACTGTGGTGAGTGACCAGGGGTCTTTCATTGCGCTGTATATCAACTCTATTTTGCAGTCGCTGCTTTTGGGCGCGCTTCTTGCCGTGGTGGTGCTCATCGTTTTCCTTCGCGATTGGCGCCCCACGCTCATCATGGCTTTCAGCATTCCCTTCTCAGTGCTCTGCGCCTTGGTGGTGATGTACTTCTCGGGCATCTCGCTGAACATTATGTCGCTTGGCGGTATTTCCATCGCTATTGGCATGCTGGTAGATAATTCGATTGTTGTGCTGGAGAATATCTATCGCCTGCGCAGTCGCGGCATTCCGCCTGCTCGCGCAGCCGTTCAGGGTGCGAAGCAGATCTCGGGCGCGGTAATTGCTTCCACGCTTACTACCATTTGTGTATTCTTGCCCATCGTGTTTACTACGGGCATGGTGAACCAGCTGATGCTGCCCTTCGCGCTGACCATTGCCTACGTGCTTACCGCGTCGCTGCTTATCGCGTTGACCATGGTTCCCGCTGCTTCTTCGTTCCTGTTCAAGAACTATATTCCTCGCCGCAACAACTGGTTTGAGACGCTGCAGACGAAATACGCTCGTTCGCTGGCATTCTTCTTGCGTCATAAGGCGTTGCCTCTTGTGGTGTCGGTAGTGTTTTTGGTTGTTGCAGTGATTGGCGTGGTGAACATGGGTATCACTATGATCCCCACCATGACCTCGAAAACGGCAACGGTGACAGTGACCATGCCTGAGGATACCGACAAGGAGACGGCGTACGCTACGGCGGATAAGGTTATGGACGAAGCCATGGGCATCGACGGAGTGAAATTCGTTGGCGCTATGGACGGAACGTCTTCGACCTCGATGGTTGCTAGCGATATTTCCAGCAGTAGCAGCAGCGACAAGTTCCACCAGGTGTTCACGTTCTACGTACAGACCGACAGTTCAGTGACCACCGAAGGCCAGGTGCTTTCGATTTTGGATCAGCTGCAGCAGCGTACTTCTGGCCTGAACTGCGAAGTGATTACCGACGCTTCTTCTTCCGAGGCGATGAGCTCTATGACCGGCAGTGGGCTTTCGCTGAGGATCCAAGGTCCCGATCAGGATGAGCTGGTGCGTATCAGCGAAGATGTGATGGGGATCGTTGGCCAGGTGGAGGGCTATACCGAAATCGAAAACGGCATGGAAGATGCTGCGACCGAGCTTCACTTGGTTGTCGATCGCGACAAGCTTACCAAGGACGGCTATACGGTTGCTCAGTTGTATAGCGATTTGGCGAAAAAGCTTTCCGAAAGCGCCGATGCGCCTTCCATGACGCTCGATGGCAGCAAGATGAATGTGTCTGTAGTGGATAAGACAAACCCTGTTACGGCAGACAATCTTCTTGATACCGAGATTGAGATAACCAATCAGCAGACGGGCGATACCACCACGCACAAGCTTCGCGAGTTCGCTAAGGTTGAGCAGGGAGTTGCCTCTCCCACGATGATTCATGTGAACTCAACCCGTGCTATTACGGTGACGGCCGATGTCGAAGATGGTTACAACAATGCTTTGCTTGCGCGCGATCTGCAGACCAAGCTCAAGGATTATCAGCTGCCCGAGGGCTACACCATTCAAACCAGTGGCGAACTGGAAAACATCAACACAATGCTTTCTCAAATGATGCTGCTTCTGGTTTTGGGCTTTGTGCTGATCTACCTTGTTATGGTGGCGCAGTTCCAGAGCTTGCTTTCTCCTTTCATCGTGATCTTGACTGTCCCCCTTGCCTTTACCGGCGGTTTGTTCGGTTTGGTGGCAGCCGGCGAACAGCTGAGCATGCTTTCACTGCTGGGCTTCGCGGTGCTTATGGGCACGGTTGTGAATAACGGCATCGTGTTCGTTGACTATGTGAACCAGCTGCGCCGTGGTGGCCTGTCGAAGCACGATGCCCTGGTGGCTGCGGGACGTACCCGCATGCGCCCCATCATGATGACGGCAATTACCACCATCTTCGCTATGTTACCGATGGTGTTCAGCGATGCGGTGGGATCGTCGATGCAGCGCGGCATGGCGGTTGTGGGTGTGGGCGGCTTGCTGTACGCCACGTTCATGACGCTGTATGTGGTGCCGGTTATGTACGACATCCTGTATCGTCGCGTTCCTCGCGAGGTTGATTTGGGCGATGAGTCTATCGACGACGATCCAGGCGATGCTCAAGCATATTTGGAGGCAATGCAGAACGCCCGTGCTTTAGCTGGAGTTAAGCCAAGAGTGGCCAATGCAGGTTCGGGAGGGAGTGCCGGAACAGCTTCGTGACAGGCATGGCTTTCGCAGAGGCAACCATTCACAATCCCCTCATCATTTGGGGTTTCTTTGGGGAAGAAGGAATGAACGTGTTACAGCATTGTGACGTTTTTGCTTGGGTATCCTGCTAGAATAAAGAAAGATAATAAGCGAGGCGCAGGGGCGCTTCGATACTGGGGCCTTTGCCGTATGGCGAAGGAGAAAGAGGGGCGAGAGCTATGAAGCAGTACAGGCGCGTATTTGCAGCACTCGATGGCGGCAGCACTCAGCAGGAAGTAGCCGAGCGCGCAATTCAGATTGCGAAGCTCAACCATGCCGAATTGATGTTCGGCCATGTAGTAGATTCGGTTCCCGATTCCTTGACGGGCACCGACTACAAGGAGCTTGCTGAAACGGTTCGCAACCGTTTGGTCGATTCCTTGGGCGATACGCTGAAGTCAGCCGAGGAAGATCCAGACATCCCTTCCGTAGAGGTTGTCGTTAAGGTTGGTCGCATTCAGGAAACCATCCATAACCTGATGATCAAGCCGTTCGAGCCCGAGCTGGTTATCTGCGGTGAGCGTGGTCTTTCGAACATCACCTACGTATTCGTTGGCAGCGTTTCCACTTATCTGATCAGGAACCTTCGCTGCGACGTTCTTGTTGTAAAGCAGGATTAGTCGGTTGCGCTGATCTACGATCAGCGCAACATGCTCCTGAGACGCGACGATGCTGCGCGGGATTCTGGCGGCACAGGGAAATTTCAAAGCCCATAGGGCGGCGCAAAGGCCAGCCCTATGGGCTTTTCAATCTCCCCGCACTCGCCAGAATCTTACTCGCTGACTCTACTGGTGCATACCCCAAAGCTCGTTAACGTCCTTGTGGGCGTTTTTTTATTGGGCCTGAGTTTCGATAGTAGGGCAGCATCGTCTAAAATAAGAAGCAGTGCGCCCGTGCGGTGCATTCTAAACATACTAGAGCGGCCGGCAGCTTGCTGGCTGAAACGTTACACACAGAAAGGCATGGCATGCAGCGCAACCATTACGATTTCCTTATCGTTGGCGCTGGCATCACGAGCGCCGTTTTTGCTCATGAAGCCGCCAAGATCGGCAAGACCTGCTTGGTCATCGACCGCCGCGATCACATTGCAGGCAACATCTACACGGAAGAAATCGATGGCATCAACGTGCATAAGTACGGTGCCCATATCTTCCATACGTCGCTTCGTCCCGTTTGGGATTACGTAAATCAGTTCGCCGAGTTCAACAACTATGTGAACTGCCCTGTTGCCAGCTACAAGGACGAGCTGTACAACTTGCCGTTCAACATGAACACCTTCTCGAAGATGTGGGGGATCAAGACCCCCGCTGAAGCGAAGGAAATCATTGAACGCCAGAAGCAGGAAGCCGCCGAGCAGATTGGCGAAGGCGAGCCCTCTAATCTCGAGGAACAGGCGCTTTCGCTTATCGGCAAGGATGTATTCGAGAAGCTGATCAAGGGCTACACCGAAAAGCAGTGGGGCAAGAGCTGCACCGAGCTGCCCGCTTCCATCATCAAGCGCCTGCCCGTTCGCTTCATCTACGACAACAACTACTTCAACGACCGTTGGCAGGGCATCCCCATGGGCGGCTACACTGCTATGGTTGAGCGCATGTTCGGCGATACGGAAATTTTGCTGAATACCGAGTATCGTGAGTTCGTTGCTGAAAACGAAGGTATTGCCGACCGCGTTATTTACTGCGGCACCATCGACGCTTACTTCGATTATCAGCTTGGCGCGCTGGAGTATCGTTCTTTGCGCTTTGAGTCTGAGCGAATCGAATGCGAGAATTGGCAGGGCAACGCGGTGGTTAACTACACCGAGCGCGAGGTGCCCTTCACGCGCATTATCGAGCACAAGCACTTCGAGTACGGCACTCAGCCAACCACCATCATTACGCGCGAGTATCCCGCAAACTGGGAGCGCGGCGACGAGCCGTACTATCCTCTGAACGACGAGCGTAACAGCGCTCTGTACGAGCAGTACGTTGAGCTCGCCAAGCAGGAAGGCAACGTGGTGTTCGCTGGCCGTTTGGGTGGATACAAGTACTACGATATGGACAAGGCCATCGACGCGGCATTTGATTTGGTGGATGCTGAACTTGGCGTTGACCTGAGAAAATAGGATTGATCTCCATTTTCTTGCATTGATATGTTGCGAGCCTGGTATGGTTGCCGGAAAGGGCAGCTGGCCAGGCTCGCTGTGATTTGTGCCTAGCGAGAACGTTGGCGCCGCTGTGTTGGGCACGCCGTTCGGTTGGAAGGAAAACGTATGAGACTGATAGGGATACTTGCCGCCGCTGCTTTGGCGTGCACGTTGGCGGGTTGCGCAGCTCCGCAGCAACAGCCCGACCACTCTCAGCTCATGGTGAATGATGCGGGCGTTTCTTCGGATGGCGGTGCCCAAAGTGGCGAAGGAACCGAAGGGGGCGTTTCTTCTGCGGAGGAAGCTAAGCCGACGGCAAGTGAGTTGCGCACGAAGCTGGATATAACGGAAGACTATCGTCCCGACTTCAACCACGGCGAAAAAGGGGCCAGCTATCAGAAGTACATCGTGCTGCATGACACCGAAGTGGATAGCAGCGCGGCTTCTATCGTTAATTCATGGGAGAGCAGTGGCAACAAAGTGGCCTCGCAGTTCATCGTGAATAAAGACGGATCTATCGTGCAATGTGTGCCGATGGATGCCATTGCCCATCATGCCGGCTATGGCGACGCAGGTCACAACAGCGAGTATGGCGTGCCGGAAGATGGACGCGACGACAAAAGGGGAACCGCTAAAGCTCCTTCGAAGAGCATTACCGATTACGGTATGAATTCGTATTCTATTGGCATCGAAATAGTGCATGTGGGCGGGCAGGGCGCCTATCCCGAAGCGCAGCTTGAAGCGATTGACGGGCTTATTGCCTACATCGATGCGTATTACGGCAGCGAAAGCACCATCATCGACCACAAAATGTGGCGTTCTGGCAACTCTGACACCTCGGCTGAATTCGCAACGTATCTGGCCAATTACCGCGATCATCGTACGCATAACTAACCGAATGGGAAAATAGGGACAGGTGCCAGATTCCCACCTGTGCCCATTTTCCGTGCGTCGTTTCTTTCAACGTAAAAAGCGAGTAAACTAATATGGATTATGGCTATGCGCTTCGACTGCTGCTCTGAGGGGTATCGGGCGGTATGCGCCGTAGGTGCATAGTCGGCAATTGATACATTTCGCGCTTTTGCGCTTGCTGTTTGCTTGTTTGAAAGGGAGCCCAATGGCAGACAAGGTCGCAGTACTCATACCCTGCTACAACGAAGCCGTGACCATCGGCAAGGTGGTGGACGACTACAAGCGCGTCCTGCCCGACGCCGACATCTACGTTTACGACAACAACTCCAAGGACGGCACGGCCGACATCGCCCGCGAGCACGGGGCCATCGTGAAGTTCGAGGGGCGCCAGGGCAAGGGCAACGTCGTCCGCTCCATGTTCCGCGACATCGACGCCGACTACTACCTGATGGTCGACGGCGACGACACCTACCCCGCCGAGGCGGCGCCGGCGCTCCTGGAGCCGCTGCGCGCCGACCGCGCCGACATGACGGTGGGCGACCGCCTGTCCAACGGCTCCTACGGCGAGGAGAACGACCGCGCGTTCCACGGCTTCGGCAACGACCTGGTGCGCTGGCTGATCAAGAAGATCTACGGCTTCGCCTTCGACGACGTCATGACGGGCTACCGCGCGTTCAACCGCGTGTTCGTGAAGACCATGCCGGTGCTCTCCGAGGGCTTCCAGATCGAGACGGAGATCTCCATCCACGCGGTGGACAAGCGCTGGCGCATCGAGGACGTGCCGATCGACTACCGCGACCGCCCCGAGGGCAGCTACTCGAAGCTGTCCACCTTCGGCGACGGCGCGAAGGTGCTGCGTGCCATCGCAAGCCTGTTCAAGGACTACCGTCCGCTGGCGTTCTTCGGCTGGCTGGCCCTGATCCTGCTGGTGCTGGCCGTGGTGGCGGGCATCCCCGTCGTCGCCGAGTACGCGGCCACCGGCCTGGTGCCCCGCATCCCCACGATGCTGGGCAGCCTGGCGCTCGCCGGCTGCGGCACCCTCTCCTTCGTGACGGGCCTGATCCTGGACACGGTTGCCAAGAGCCACCGCCGCCAGTGGGAGATCGACGTGTACAAGGCGATGAACGGCTTTTACCGCGAGTAGCCGCAGGGGCTTTGCCCCAGGCTTTTGTAGAATGAAAATAGTAGTTTCACTAGAGAAGGAGTGCGCTCATGGAGGCATATAAGAAAGAATTCATCGAGTTCATGGTGGAAAGCCATGTGCTCAAGTTCGGCGAATTCACGCTTAAGAGCGGGCGCAAATCTCCCTTCTTCATGAATGCCGGCGCCTACGTTACGGGTGGTCAGTTGAAGCGCCTGGGCGAATACTACGCTCGCGCTATTCATGACAACTTCGGCCTGGATTTCGATATGGTATTCGGCCCTGCCTACAAGGGCATTCCGCTGGCCGTCGTTACCGCCATTGCTTTGGAGGAGCTTTACGGCAAGGAAGTTAAGTACTGCTGCAACCGCAAGGAAGTGAAGGACCACGGCGCCGATGCCGGCAACCTGCTGGGCGCTGAGCTTCATGACGGCGACCGCGTGATCATGGTTGAAGACGTTACCACGTCGGGCAAGTCCATCGATGAAACCTACCCCATTCTGAAGGGTGCCGCTGATGTTGAGGTTAAGGGTCTGATTGTCTCCCTGAACCGCATGGAAGTTGGCAAGGGTGGCGTGAAAACTGCGCAGAAGGAAGTCCAGGAAAAGTATGGCTTCCCCGTGGCTTCCATCGTAAGCATGGCTGAAGTGACTGAGCTTCTGTATAACCATGAGGTACAGGGCGAAGTAGTGATCGACGATACGCTGAAGGCTGCGCTCGATGCTTATTACGAGCAGTATGGTGCCAAGGAAGCGTAGATTCCAGCCAAATTGGTTTTTTGGAGGCGTCCGCATGGCGGGCGCCTTTCTTGTTTCTGATTTTGGGTTGCTGGTCATGATGCTCCGCGCGTTTTCGCGTGATTTGCCCTGTTGCGACGATCGGGCCCATTGCGAAAAACAAAAAACTCGGTATCTTTGCAACTTTTTTGCGATTAGGGGCTCTTCTCGGTTCCTTCAGGCTTGAAATATGCCATTTTTGCTGCGTTTTTGCGCCGCGATTCGCGATTGAGGAGCTCGCAGCAATTGCCAATCGCAAAAAAGTTGCAATTCGGACCGATTCTTTGTTTCTGGGCTCCTGGGAGGTCCCCCCCCGAGGCAGTGCTGGGATGTTATGGGCTCGATGCGGAACGGGGGTTGAACCTGATACGGTGTTGGGTCGTTGTGGGCCCGATGCGGAACGGGGGGGTGGATCTGGCGCGGCGCTTGGGTGCTGTCCGGGTGCGGCATCGTGATGTTGCCCCACTGCCGCGCTAGGGAACTGTTTGGGCGTGGCGTCGTGATGCGGTCCGAGCGCGGCGTTGCGAAACACGGGCGGTGCCGCGGGTTTGGGCGCTTGCTCGTGTATCGTGTCGTGTTACTGCTTTCTCTTAAAATAAGTAACGCCACGTTACTAAAGTTGGTTTTCCGCTACAATGAGCGCAGAGAATTTGCAGAAGAACAGGCAAGGAGCCCCCCTATGAGCAATCTTTTGGATACCCCTAAGTTGGGTTTTGGCTGCATGCGTTTGCCCCTTACTGACCCCAAAGATCAGAAGAGCATCGACATCGAGCACTTGAAGAAGATGGTCGATGCGTTCATAGAGGCTGGCGGCACGTACTTTGATACTGCCTATGTCTACCACGAAGGCGAATCAGAAGTTGCTATGCGCAAGGCGCTGGTGGAGCGCTATCCGCGCGATTCGTTCACCATTGCAACCAAGTGCTTGGCTTGGGCTCAGCCTACCGCAGAAGACGCTAAAGCATGTTTGGATACTTCGCTCAAACGCTTGGGCACTGACTACATCGATTTCTACCTGCTGCATAACATGGGCGGTGCGCGCACGGCGAAATTCGATGAGTACGGAATGTGGGAATGGGCCGCGCAGAAGAAAGCCGAAGGTGTCATCAAGCACTTGGGCTTCTCGATGCATGACAACGCCGAAACGTTGGACAAGTTGCTCGCCGATCATCCCGATATGGATTTTGTCCAGTTGCAGGTGAATTACCTCGACTGGGAAGATCCTGTGGTGGAATCGCGCAAATGCATGGAAGTTGCGCAAAAACATGGTGTGCCCGTGGTGATTATGGAGCCCGCCCGCGGCGGTCGCTTGGCGGACTTGCCGGAGCGCGGTGCAAGTGTGTTGAAGGCAGCCGACCCAAACAAGAGCGTGGTTTCGTGGGCTTATCGATTCTGCTACAACCTGCCCAATGTTATCAGTGTGCTCTCGGGCGTATCGACGTTGGAGCAGATTCAGGAAAACGTGCGCGAATGGAAGGCGAACGAACCCTTATCCGCCTTCGAAGAAAAGGCGCTGGGCGATGCGGTTGATGCTCTGAAGAGCGTGGGGTTGATCCCTTGCACCAACTGTCGCTATTGCGTGAAAGACTGCCCCGCTGGCGTGAATATTCCCGAAGCCTTGGGTTTGCTGAATTTGGAAAAGATGACCGAGAATCGCGAATTTGCGAAGAGTCAGTACGCCTGGCAAACCCGCGACGGTCGCGCTTCTGCCTGTATTCAATGCGGTGCCTGCGAGGATATGTGCCCGCAAGGCATCGACATCATTGAGCTGCTTGAGGATGCCGCCGACTTCTACGAGTAGGACGGGAGAAAAGGGACAGGTACCAGATTCCCGCTTATATGCCGAGACCACCCATGTTGTGGAAGCGCTTCTGCAGCATGTCGGTGGGGTAGGCGGTATCGCAGAATTGTTCGATGGGATTCTGCGGCGGAATGCCATCGGTTCGGGCATCGGCGCGCAGCAAAACGATGATGGTCATGGCAATGTCGAGCGCCATGAAGACGGAAAGCGCTGCCGTTGCCACGCGGTACGGGGCGCCGGTGGTGTTTACACGGTTGAAGATGCGTTGGCATAATTGCAGGCCAACCTTTACCCACAGCACGCCAATGGTGCCCCAGATCAGGCAATGGAAAACGTCGGTGCGCCCGTCAAAATTGAAGGGGATGTTCAGATAGCTCCATGCCACCACGCCCCAAAATGTTTCCATGGCCCAGCTGGCGAAGTACTCAAGGCTGCCGCCCACGACGGCGCTTACCGTCAAAAGCAGTGGGACCCCCTTGTCCTGCAGGGGTTCGAGCAGCATGGTTAGCAGAACTGCCGCCAGCCCGTAGATGGGCGAAAACGGACCCCAGATGAAGCCGGCACGGCTTTCCAATTCGCCGAACGCCACAAGGTGCTGCAACGTTTCGCCCATAAGGCCAACGACGGACATGCCCATGAAAATCCACACCAGCTGTCCTGGGTGTTCGGCAAGATGCGTTTGCTCGTGGGTTGCCGAAGCGGCATGACGGTTAAGTTCGCGAGCAAGTTCCACTACGGCAATCCTTTCGTTCGGGGTTTGTAGTTCGCTGGCAGTGCGGTTCCCTTTAGAGGGGGGGCACTGTGCTGTTCGATGTTGGTGCGGTATCGGTTGTGCGAGGCCTCCTTTGAGGCGCGGCGCAATCGATGCGCATTTGTGCGACGCCACCTTTGCAGGAGCGGCGTCGGCGCGTGCAAAGGCGGCGTCGCACAGGGATCGTGCGAAAGCGATTTTCCTGCGTTGCCCGCCGCACAGACATGCCAAGGACTTTCCTTGCGTGGCGTAGTTTCGCCCCAATGCACTCAACGCGCATTTGCGCAGCATTGTTTATTGTAGCTTTTACGTCCCACGGCGGGCGGAAGAGGCAGGAAAATTACACTGCCTAGCGACCTTTGCCCTGCAGTTCCTGCTTTGCACTTGCCTGTTTGCTAGGTGCTATTTCAGCACGTCGCGGCACTCAAAGAGGGTGGATGCCAGGTTCGCCAGACGGACGGTGTATAGGCCGCCGTCGGGCGAATTGGTCATGGTACTCATGAGGTAGGTGGTGCCGTCGGTGCACTTGATGAGCCCCGCATCGCACAAACCGGTGAAACGTTCGCTGCCAGAGCACCAGCCTGCCTTGTTGAGCACGGCTTCGACTTTGTTATCGCCGCTCACCCCAGAGCGAATGAACGACACGTTCGTCTGCTCGTAGAGCGATGCTAGGTTCTGCGCGGTGGGAGTATTGGTTTTGAGGTACTGGTACGTGCGCAGCCATAGCAGGGTGGATTCGCGCGTGGAGTAGCGTGGGAAGTGCGTGTCGTGCATGATCTCGGAATCCACGCCGCACGAATTGAGCCATTCGGCGAATCCTACGCTGTCGTAAGTGTTGCGCAGGCTGTTGAATGCGCTGTTGTCCGAGTAGAGGATCATGGGTTGCATCAGGGAGTAAATGGACGAGGAAACGCCGGAGCCCGCCGCTTCACTGCCGGATGGGTAGGAAGCATCGTTGTCGCCCAGGTGTTGGCACAGGAAGGCGGCGTAGGGACCCTTGAACGAGCTGGCGCCGTAAACGCGCGAGTCGAGGTTGTAGGCGATGCCCTTGCCGGTGTTCAGGTTGATCAGCGTGAAGCCAACGGTGTAGCCGCCGCCTTCGATGTTTTGGGTGGCTGCTGCAAGGGATTCTTGCTGCTCTTCGGAAAGCGGTGTGGAATCTTCACCATCTATCAGGGAAAACGTGCCAGGGGCGGTGGCGAAGGAATCGACGCTGTTGAGCGCGTTGGGCGTGAGACGTTGAGCGACGAGTCCCGCTGCCGCTTCGTCTGCGGCAGTATTCGTGGTAGTCGCAACGGCGTTTGCTGCGTAGTTCACAAAGCTGCTGCTTAGGAGGATGCCGTTAGGGGCGGGCCGGCTGCTTGAAGCCACGGCTGCGCCGATGCCCACTACGGCGCACAGCGCAATGGCTGCAGCGATGGCGGAAGCTTTTTTGTGCAGGCCGAGGAAATCGCCGGCCTTTTTGAGGTATGCGGATGCTGTCTCTGCTGCACGGGAGGTGCGGTGCTCGATGGGCGTTGCCTTTGCTGCGTGGGCGGCATGGTGCTTGTCGGATGCCGTCTCCGCTGCGTGAGCGGCGCTGTGCTCATCGAGCGGTGTCTCTTCTGCGTGATTGGAGCGGCTTGCTGCTTCTTTGTCGGCGATGGCGGCGTTCTCGCGTTCCGATGAGACGCCGCCGACACCGTCGCGCTGCGCTGCTGCCTCGTTGTCATGTTCGGGCGAGGGGGCATTGCCGCGTTTCGATGAGAAGGTGTCGCCGTGTTTCAGCGAAGTGACGTTGTCGCGTTCCGGCGAGGCGGTATCGCCATGCTCTGACGAAGCGGTGTTGTCGCGCTCCGGCGAGGCTGCGCTGTCGTGATCGGACAGTTCGGTGTTGCCATGATTCAATGAGTCGGCGTCACCGCGTTGGGACGGTTCGTTGCCGTCGTGTTCCGATGATGCCGCGCTGCCATGTCCGGACGGTTCGTTGCCGTTATCGCGCCCGTCCGTGTCGTTGATGTAAGTATTTTTTTCGCTCATGTTCGCCATACTACGCGAGCACGTTTTCAGCGCCGTTTCTTGGCGGAAGGTACCAAAATATTTTCATGGTTTCTTGGACGTGTCAGCGCGTGGTGTTGAATTGGCCGACGCTTCGTTCTGGTGGCGTCTTTCGACTCCGTGGCACCACTGCGATTTCGCAGCAGGCTCGGGCAGTCGAGGGCCTTCTTGGCAATATGTCGTCGAGAAGCATTCTTGAAGGAGGCTGCCGTGGCAAGGTGTTGCCGCAGTGCATTTTCGGGCTGCCTGCCACGGCAAGATTATGCCACGGTGCGTTCCCAGGCGCTCGACGATGGCAAAATGCTCGCGAGATGCGTTCCCCAGCGTCCGACGGTGGCGGGATTGCGCCCTGATGCGCCCTTGGCCTGACTGGCAGTGGCAAGATTCCGCCGCGGTGCGTTCCCGGGCGGCAATCCGTGGCAATTATTTCACTCCATGTATCCCAAAAGGGGCCTCGGACGGGAAAATCGCCCCTTCCTGGCAAGATTCGCACGCCATGCATCCGAAATGAGCTGGCTTTGGCAAGACATGTGCGCCATGCATCCGAAATGCCCCGCAAACCGCCGTTGGAGGATACACCGCGCGAATATCTTGCCAAGAAGGGGCCCTTTTCGCTGCACAGGCCCCTCAAATCATGCACGGCGCGCAGATCTTGCCATTCCTAGGTGCTCCGTTTGAGCGTATTGATCTTTTTCGGGTGGGGTGGGGCGGTGCTCGCGGTTCGCGCACTGCCCTCGCTTTGTATGGGGCGGTGCTCGTGTTTCGCGCACTGTCCCCGTTTGTGCGGGGTGGCGCGGCTGTTTCGTGGGTTCGCTCACATGCAGCTTCGAGCTACTCCCCGCTTACGCGCAAGATGCTCCTGTTGTCGCGCCTGCCTTCGCGTGAGACGTGCCCGTTGCTCCCGTGTGAGGTGTGCGTACATTCCGTGTCGTCCCATGCGGGGCAAGCGCATTCGCCTCGCGTCGCTGGGTATATCCCACCTCGCCGTCCACGCGCCTTTTGCCCTGCGCGTCCGTTTTGCGGCGGCGCGCGTTGTTGATTTGGTTGGGATTTCGCATGAGGCCGGCACTCGCATCTCTGTCGTCGCGTCCGCGACGAGGCCGAAACAGCGGGATTGTGTCGTTTGCCGTCGAAAACATGGCGCTGTGATGGTGTTTCGTTGAATTGCTGTTGTTCCGCGGTACTATTCTGAAAGATATCGTGCCTGTTTACGCAAAACGGGTTGTGGGACCAACGATGGCGGCGGCCATCAGAATAGGAGATGAAGCTGTCGTGAACGACTCCGACGGCGGCGGTCGATGTTGCTCGACCCGAAAACGCACCGCACAATGCAACAATTCTCTTTTTGGTCCCGCGCGGTCTTTGTCTTCGTGTGAAGAAAAGGCTGCGTTTCTGTATTCAGATACTGCAGCGCAAACAGCGTTGCAGCTCTTCCTTGCGCGTGGTTTATGCCTGGATGTGCGCAAGCACCTCTCCTTGTTAGCGGACGTAACGCGCCTTATGCCCTTCCCAAAGGGGGAGTGGCCGTGTAATTTCGGTTTTCTCGGAAAGGGCGCAAAGCGCACCGATTCCCCATTAGCGGAAAAGCAGGCTGGCCCTCTTTTCCGATTCTGTTCCCGCAATGAGAAATGGCCGATCCGTTTCTCGTCCCCGCAGTGAGAGATGGCGATGCCGCTTCTCACCCGCTTACGCAAGGAGTTTTGTACATAGATGCCTATTTGGTTAAGTTTGATATTGGTGGTCCTGTTCCTGCTGATGAACGCTTTTTTCGTTATCGCCGAGTTTTCCTTGGTGCGCGTTCGTAAATCGCAGATTGAGATTTTGGTGGAAGAAGGCAAGAAGGGCGCCAAGCGTGCGTTCGAGATGGCCGACAACGTTAACGAGTACCTTTCGGCTTGCCAGCTTGGTATTACGCTGGCTTCGCTGGCGTTGGGCTGGCTGGGCGAGCCCGCGTTTGCCGCGCTGCTTCACCCGATCTTCGTGTTCTTTGGCTTGCCCGACACGGCTGTCACCGTTATTTCGGTGGGTATTGGCTACTTCATCATGACCACGCTGCATGTGGTGGCCGGCGAGCTCATCCCCAAGAGCATGGCTATTCTGAAGACGGAAACCTACGCGCTGCACACAGCGGGTCCGCTTCATGCGTTCTATCGCATTACTTATCCCATCATGTGGCTGTTTAACGCTACCACCAATGGCGTTATGCGCTTGACCGGCCACGATGCCAAGAATGAAACTGAGGCTTATTCCGAGGAAGAAATTAAGCTGCTGCTTGAAGAAAGCGCTGAGAGTGGATCTATCGAGCAGGATCAGTACCAGTATCTGGACAACATTTTCGACCTGGACGATAAGGACGCGAAGGCTATCATGACGCCCCGCACCGAGGTGCTGGCCATCGACTACGACGATGACCTTGAAACGAATCTCGACTTCATGGGGAAGAACAAATTCACGCGTTACCCCGTGTTCCGCGAGGACAAGGACAACATCGTGGGCTTCGTGCACATCAAGGATGCTTATCTGCTGCCCGAGGGCTCCACGATGAAAGACCTGAAGATTCGCTCTATTCAGGCGGTGCCGGAGAGCATTTCCATCGCGAAACTTTTGCAGGTGCTGCAGGCTAAGCACACGAAGATCGCCGTGGTGGTTGACGAGCATGGCGGCACGTCCGGTATCGTTACCATGACCGATGTGGTCGAGCAGATTATCGGTCGCATGGAAGACGAGTATCTGCACGATGATCAGGACGAAATCCTGAAGGTGGGCGAGCATCATTACTTGGTTGACGGCTCGTTGCCAGTTGACCAGTTCGTTGAGTTCATCGGATTTGAGCCCGTGCCCGTGTTCGACTATGAGACCGCGGGCGGCTTGATGCTTGACCTGCTGGACAAGATCCCCGCCGAGGGCGATTCGTACGAGCTGCATCACGAGGGCACGAAGATCACAATGATGGCTCGTGTGATGGACGGCCTGCGCATCGACAAGATTGACGTCCGTTTCGAGGAGGAGCCCGAGACGGCAGAAGGCGAAGAGAAGGAATAGCGCCTAAAATGCTTAGGGCTGCTGCTATTTTCGCTGGTAATAGGCGAAGGCTGCGACGCCGGCGTGGCCGAAGGGCTTAAGCGCCCGCAGGCCCAGCAGATTGCTGCGCAGGCGGTTTTGGGTTCTGCGAAGCTGGTGCTGGAATCGGGCAAGCATCCTGGCCAGTTGAAGGACGAGGTGTGCTCGCCTTTCGGTTCCACCATTCGCGGAGTTGTGGTTCTGGAAAAGGGCGCGTTCCGCGGCACGGTGATTGACGCGCTGCGCACTACCATCGCCCGCGCCCGTTCGCCGCAAACCGCCCGAAAGGCAACAGCCGCGTTACAAACGGGCGGGCGGCCTTTGCCTTCCTTGACAGGTGCAGTTCCCATACTAGAATTCTTATTAGCACTCCTCTTCCAGGAGTGCTAATTTGCGTTTGCCCACAATATAAATAGGGTGTTGCCGCGTCTGTGCCGTGTGGCGCGTGCCATTCGCCCAAAGAAGGAAGGATCTGAATGAAGCAGTTCCAAACTGAGAGCAAAAAGCTCCTCGATCTGATGATCAACTCCATCTACACGAACAAGGAAATCTTCCTGCGCGAGCTTATTTCCAACGCATCCGACGCGGTGGACAAGCTCTACTTCAAGAGCCTCACTGATACCTCTATCGCCGTTTCGAAGGACGACCTTTCCATCGATGTTGCCTTCGACAAGGACGCACGCACTATCACCGTTTCCGATACCGGCATCGGCATGACGCGTGACGAGCTCGAAACCAACCTGGGTACCATCGCCCATTCCGGCAGCCTTGAGTTCAAGACTGAAAACGCCGAAAAGCAGGGCGAAGATGTGGACATCATCGGCCAGTTCGGCGTGGGCTTCTATTCTTCGTTCATGGTTGCCAAGGAAGTTACCGTAACCTCCCGCGCATACGGCGAGGCCGAGGCGTTCACCTGGAAATCCGACGGCATTGAGGGCTACACCATCGAGCCCGCCACCGCGGAAGAAGCCGCCGCACTGGGTGCCGACCACGGCACCAGCATCACCCTGCACCTGAAGGACAACGCCGACGAAGAAGAGTACGACGTATTCCTAGACCAGTATGAGCTCCAGGCCCTCATCAAGCAGTACAGCAACTACGTGCGCTACCCCATCCACATGGAAATGGAGGAGCGCAAGCCCCTGCCCAAGCCCGAAGATGCCGGCGACGACTACAAGCCCGAGTTCGAAACGGTGCGCGAGGTTAAGACCATCAACTCGATGATCCCCATCTGGAAGCGCCGCAAATCCGAGGTAACCGACGAGGAATACGCCACCTTCTACAAGACCGACTTCCACGATTTCGAGGACCCAGCCCGCACCGTTTCCGTGCACGCGGAAGGCGCGCTGACCTACGATGCGCTGCTGTTCATCCCCAAGCGCCCGCCGTACGACTTCTACAACAAGGACTACGAAAAGGGCCTGGCACTGTACAGCTCGAATGTGCTGATCATGGAAAAGTGCGGCGATCTGCTGCCCGACTACTTCAGCTTCGTGAAGGGCGTGGTGGACTCGCAGGACCTTTCGCTGAACATCTCGCGCGAAACGCTTCAGCAGAACAGCCAACTGCGCGCTATTGCCAGCAAGCTCGAAAAGAAGATCAAGAGCGAACTGGAGAAGTTCCTGAAGAACGACCGCGACGGTTACGAAAAGTTCTTCAAGGGCTTTGGCCGCAATTTGGAATACGGCATCTACACCAGCTACGGCATGAAGAAGGATGTGCTGGCTGACCTGCTGCTGTTCTACTCCGCCAAGCAGCAGAAGATGGTGACGCTGGCCGAGTACGTGGAGGCCATGCCGGAGGACCAGAAGTCGATCTTCTTCGCAACGGGCGAGGCCATTGACCGTTTGGCGAAGCGCCCCATTGTGAACACGGTGCTGAGCAAGGGCTTCGACGTGCTGCTGTGCCCGCAGGATGTTGACGAGTTCTGCTTCATGTCGATGAGCGAATACAACGAAAAGCAATTCAAGAACGTTGCCGGTGGCGATTTGGGCCTGGAGACCGAGGACGAAAAGAGCGCAGCTGAGGCCATTACGAAGGAAAACGAGGGCCTGTTCGCCGAAATGCAGAAGGCACTCGATGGCAAGGTTAAGCGCGTTGCCGTTTCCGCCCGCCTGACCGATACCCCTTCATGCGTAACCGCAGAAGGTCCCATCACGCTGGAAATGGAAAAGATCTTGGCGCAGGGTCCCGACGGCGAGCACGTAAAGAGCGATCGAGTGCTCGAACTGAACGCCGAGCATCCCGTATTCAAGGCAGTGCAGAAGGCGTTCGAGGATGGCGATACCGAAAAGGTGCACCTGTACGCCACGATTCTGTACGATCAGGCACTGATCACCGAGGGCCTGCCCATCGACGACCCCGTGGCCTACACCCAAGCCGTCTACAAATTCATGGCGTAAGTGGGAATATAGGGATTGATACTAAATTCCCAGCTTTACTAAGGGCGTTCGCAAAAGCGAGCGTCCTTTTTTGTTTGGCAACACGCACAAAAGCAGAGCCCTGCTCGCGTAATTGGTCGCAAGCAGGGCTCTGCTTGTTAGACGGGTAAGCAAAAAAGCCCTGGATTTCTCCAGGGCTCAAAAGGCCAATGCGAAAGGATGCGCGAGAAAACAGTGCCCGTCCCCATTGTCCCAAAGCAAAACAAAAGGGTCGGGTCCGAGATTTCCTCAGGCCCGACCCTTTGCCGTACGCGTTACCGCCGTATTGCCTTACGGTCAGTGAAACGCAGTGAGCAAAAAGCTAGTTCATCTTCCTGCGACGCAGTGCAAATCCTGCAACGGCAGCAGCCGCAACGGCAATCAGGGCAATTGCGCCACCAATAAGAGCAAGGTTGTCACCCGTCTTCACGGTAGTCGCCTTTGCTTCGCTTGCGGCATTGTCGCCGTTGTCGTTAACGGTGTTGACGTTTACGTTCGCGTTGGCAGAGGAGTTGTTGCCGTTGTCGCCAGCACCGGGCTCAACGGTAGCGGGGGCCGCCTTCCAGCCGGCATACAGGGTGAACTCGGGTTGTGTGCCGTCTACATAAGCATCGAAGTCATAGGCATTGGTGCAGTCCTTGTCAGTGAACCATCCCGAGAAGGTATAGCCTTTCTTGGTAGGATCTGCCGGCTTTGCCACTTTGTCACCAACGGCAACAAGCTGAGAGTCAACTGCTGTGCCCTGGTTGGAATCGAAGTTAACGGTAACCTTCAAAACCACAGGAGCCTGAGCGCCCGATTCCTTAGCATAGTCGTTTGCAGCCTGAGCATCAGTGAAGTAAACAACTGTTCCGTCGGTATTGGTTACGGAATGGGTCGCATCGCCCTTCACGGCTTCCTCGTTACCGACAGCATATTTGCCGTCGTTGAACAAAACTGCCTTGCCGCTCTTGAGGTGCTTTGCGACTGCCGGATCCGTGAACGTACCACCGGAAACGGAAAGCGGGCCCTTATGCTCGGACTCGTTTACCAAATCCCCGTTGAAGATGCCGTTGTTTATCACCGTGGACGTTGCCGTGTTGTTGGCATCGTAGTAGTTCGTCAGCACGGGCTGGGCGGCGGAATTGGTGGTGAACGTGCCGCCGTTTACTTCCAGGCTTCCGATGTCAGCGGGGTCATTGCCGTACGAAGAATTGAACAGAACAGCAGAGGTGGCTTTGCTGGAGGTCTTGAACGTGCCGTTATTGATGGTGGCCTTGCTCCAGTTCATGATTACGTACTGGGACGTGTTGTCGAAGTCGCCATCGTTGATGGTGAGGTTGCCGTAATCGTCATTCTTGATGGTGTTGATGCCGCCGCTGAACGTGCCGCCATTGATGGTCATTTCAGCGGGACTTTCAGCGGTGTTCTTGCCGCCGTTGCGGATCATGCTGGAGAAGTGACCAGCGTTTTCCACCGATGCACCAGAACCGAAGCTCATGGAGCCATAGTTTTCAATGGTGTAGTAGCTGTTGCCGCCACTGTTGTTGCCGTCCTTGCCAGCTTCCTTGCTGCGCATGAACGTGCCACCCTCAAGCGTGGCCGTTGCGCCTACTGCGTTGGAGAGAGCAGCCTTTGCATGGGTGATGTTGTCAACCACGCCGCCGCCAATGGAGTCCGTTACCGTGAGCGTTCCATTGTTGGTGATGGTGTGACTTGCCTTGTTGGTGAGCTTCTTACCGTTTAGGTCGAGCGTGATGGCCTTGCCTTCAGGGATGGTGACATCCTCTGTTACATCACCCAGGAGGGTAACGGTGCCCTTAGCATCGATGGCCGCGATTGCCGCTGCGATGCTTGCGTACTTCATGCCGTCAACCTCGGCCACTGCCTGCGCGGATTCGTTGGAATGCAGCGCAATTGCGCCTTTCGCGTCTGCCTCAGTTTCGCCGGTTGCCTTAACTGTTGCAGTTTCTTCGTTGTTGGTTACGGATCCGTCGTTTGCCGCTGTCGTTTCCTCTTGCTGGGTTGCCTCTTGCGAAGCGTTCGCATCTTCATCGGCATATGCCGTGAAAGGAACGCTCAGCGAAGCAGCCATCGCAAGTGCTACCGCAGTGGAAAGCGTTTTACTCTTCGCTGACGCTTTTGCCATGCGATCCCACCTTGCCTTTCTGTTTGTCCTTTGAACTGGGATAGATAAGCCCATAGTAATATACCCCCTGGGTACATTGTTAAAAAAATAAGGAATTATGTAGGATTTTAGGTACGTTTACGTTGAATTCTGGCGGGTAAATGTCGTCGCTGGCGCGGGGCTTCGTCTTTGTTCGGTGCTGTGCGGGCGGGCGTAGGTGCGGTGTGCGCCCTGGCGCATGCAGCGAGGGCTCGTTTGCGGGGTGGGGTGATGATTCGCGGCGATTGCGTAAGCAAGTGCGGCTATTTTTTGGTCATAGACGTTCGGTTTGTGCGTCGGCATGGTCCTTCTGAAGAATCAGCGCAGAGGGACCATGCATATTCCCTTCGGGCTTAATCGATGTCGTCAATCAGAAACAGTTCCGCTGCTCTGCCCCTAATGCCCGTGATGTCGAATTGTTTTGCTCTGGATTCCGCCAATCGCTGCTTGCCGCAGCGCATCGGCATCGCAGGCACCCAACCGCGCCCGTTTGCGTTACAGAGCACGTGCCTTTTCGATGGTGGTACGCAGTGCATCGATAACGGTGCCACGGAATGCGCCTTTTTCCAGAACTTCAAGGCCGCGGATGGTGGATCCGGAAGGCGAGCACACCTCGTCCTTCAGCTGGCCAGGATGCTTGCCGGATTCGAGCACGAGTTTCGCAGCACCCAGTACGCCCTGCGCGGCAAGCTGGTAAGCCTGCGGGCGCTTCAGGCCTTCGGCCACGCCTGCGTCTGCTAAGGCTTCGATGAACATATATACATAGGCGGGCGAGCTGCCGCCGATGGCGCTTGCAGCATCGAGCTGCGATTCTTCCAGTTCAACGGTGGTGCCGAAGCTGGTGAGCAGACTCTGGACGGCAGCAACGTCTTCGGCAGTTGCCAAGCTGTTGGGGCAGTAGGCGGTAACGCCTGCCAGCACGTGTGCGGGTGTGTTCGGCGCAGTGCGTACGATGCGGACGGGCGCGCCGAACTGTTCTTCCAGCCAAGCGATGGTCTTGCCGGGGGCGATAGTGACGACGGTCTGTTCGGGGCGCATTGCTCCACGGATTTCGGCAATAACGGCCTCGTACTGGTAGGGCTTTACGGAAAGGAACAGGATGTCGGCGTTTTCAGCGACGGTGATGTTGTTAGTGCCAGCGTTAATGCCGAATTCTTCAGCTACGGCGGCGGCGTGTTCCGGCGTTGCATTGGAACCGTAGATTTCACCGGGCGCAACAGCACCGCTAGCGACAATTCCCTTGATCATGGCTTTGGCCATATTTCCGCATCCGATGAATCCAAGTTTCATAAGAACCTCCTTGTTGGCGGTGGGCTTGAATAACGCGTTGAAGCGAATAATGTTGCGCTCTGCTGGCGCCGTTTTATGAACGCGTTTTACATTAGATCGATTCTATGCGATGCGCTCGAGGAAAGCACCTCGTTTGCGAGGAATTAATTAAGTGTTGAAGCTTTGTCGTGAAGTGCGTGGCGCGATGGGCGGGGTGGCGAATGTCCGTGCGTGTCGTTGAACGCTTGGGTTGGCGGAGGCGTGGAGCGCCCACCGCGATTTGTGCCGACCCTGGACGTATGACGCCCGTGGATGTTCGGCGCGATTGCGACGCTCGTGAGGGCGCGGCAGCCAAGGACGTCCGACGTAATTCGCGGCTGTCGGGGACGCGCGGGCCCGCGGACTGCTTGACGTGATTCGCAGCAGCTGAAATATGCCCTGTGGTTGCTTCTTGTATGAACGGTATACTTTTACCTAATTGATTTGAGAGGGGCAGGGAATGGCTAAGAAGAATAACGCGAAGAGCGCCGGTGGCGGAAACGCCGCTGCGAAGACCGAGAAAAAGGGCAAGAACCAGATTTCTCAGCAACAGGCGCGTGCGAATGCAGCGCGTGCGAGCGCGAAGATCAGCCCTGCACCTGAAGGGCCCTCACCTGCTATTTCGGTGCTGGTGCCCATTTGCAATTCCGAACAATACTTGGAGCAGGCGCTTGATTCGCTGATTGCTCAGACGTTCACCGACTTCGAAGCGCTGTGCATCAACGATGGCAGTACCGATGGTTCTCTGGACATCATCAAGCGTTATATGGAAAAAGACCAGCGTTTTCGCCTGATTGATAAGGAAAATTCCGGTTACGGCGCGTCAATGAACTTGGGCATCGACACCGCACGTGGCGAGTACATTGGCATTTTGGAGCCAGATGATTTCTTCGAGCCGAATGCGCTGGAGCTGCTGTACAGCCTGGTGAAGGGCGCAAGTGCCGACGCTCCTGTCGATGTGGCTAAGGCCAACTATTGGTTCTACTGGAGCACGCCCAAGGAACGCAACCAGCTTATAAGTGTGTGCAAACCCCCTATGACGGATGCCCCCTTCAATCCGCGCGATGTTCGCGAAGTGTTCTACTGCATCCCTTCCATTTGGTCGGCGCTGTATCGTCGCGAAATGCTGGTTGATAAGGGTGTGCGTTTCCTTGAAACGGCGGGCGCAAGTTTCCAGGATCTAGGCTTTCAGTTCAAAGTGTGGGTAACTGCGCAGAAGGTTGTTATGTCCGAAGAGGCTATTCTGCATTACCGCCAAGACAACGAGGCGTCTTCTGTGAATGACGCGCAAAAAGTGATGTGCGTGTGCAAGGAATTCGACATGGCCGAGCGCTTCATCAAGAACGACCCTGATTGCGATGATTTGAGAAAAGTCCTGTTCAGGCTGCGTTATGACAGCTATATGTGGAACTTTGCGCGCTTGGCGCCGGAGCAGCGTCGTGAATTTGTGGTTAAGATGCATGAGGATTTGCGCGCCGGGTTCAGGGGCGGTGCGTATGATCGCTCGCTGTTCAGCGACTATCAGAACGCGAACCTGCGCTATTTGATGGAGCACCCAAAGCGCTTCGAGCAGTTCTTCCCCAACAATCCCACGCCGCTGCGCAAGGGCTTGTACTATCTGCTGGTGGCAGGCCCCAAAGCAGCATTGAAAGCGGCAGGGAAATAGGCACACGTACTGCCCTCGTTTAACGGACAGAGCCTCGCTTGCAGTGAATGAATTGCGCAAGCGAGGCTTTTTTGTGCGCTATGTTGTACTGGGGAAACGGGACTTGTCTCTACATCCCCAGTACGACACCTATGCGACACTGTCGCCAAACTGTCGCGACAGTGTCGCATAGGTGTCGTACTGGGGCGATATTGCGTCGCGGTGCTGTCGCTTGTCGCGAACGGTAGCGCCCTCGATTGACCAAAATAGGCGAAAGAATTTTGGTCAATCGCCTGTTTTCGCCCGAAATCAGATGCAAGCTATCCCAGGATACCCGGGAAATGCGTCGACACGAACGTGGCTAGGGCTGCGACATGCGCCGCGAAGGATGAACAGTCGTTGAAACCCTTGAGGCTGTTCATGATCATTTTGACGATTGAGGGTTTTGGCTGCGCATCGGACAGGGCCTCCTTCATAGCCTCGATGGTTTCCAGGGCGGCTTGCTGCCTATCTGCATCGAGCTCGCCTGTCGACTTTTTTAGGTCTTCCAGGATCGTCTTGAGCTCTTCGGCCGTCGCGCCGTTCATCTGGTTTGCCGTGACCGATGCGTTGTCCGTTGCCATAGCCGCTATGGCGCCGCCATGGTTCCCGAAATAATTGAACTGCGAGACGTTGCTGTTGAGGCCCATTTCTATTCCCTCCAATGTGAGCGTGCGGTTAACGCCCGCCACCAAGCGTCGGGCGACTTCTTCGAGGAAGTTTTTCGCCATATCATCGAACTTCCTCGAGCCGTGCGCATAGCCATAGAGCAGGAAGCCACCGTTGCACGCATGCTCATCTACCATTGCCTCTAGCAGAAGATAGACGACGGCCGATTCGCTTTTGTATTCTGGCGGGAATGGGCCGAGTGCCGAATGCCCGCTTCTTGAGGCGCTTTCAAGCATTTCGATTGCGTCGAACCCATCTGGCGTATGGTTTGCCACAATGTCGTCGATGAATGCCTTGATGATGGGCCTGCCTTCGATGAAACGGAGGTATCGCGTGATTGCCGTTTCCAGCTCGTTGTAGTTTGCGTGTAAAAGGGCGTTTGCTTCCGAGTTGTGCTCGAAGAGGAGTTTCTTCAGCGTCGTCTTGCTATCGTCCATTAAACTGTCCTATTCCGCAGAGCGGGCACGTGTAAGCCGACATGGCAAGGGCCGGTGAGACTTTGACTTCCCGCCCGCAATCATGGCAGGTTACGATCTGCAGGGCTTCAATCGCCGCCCTGATTGGTGGCTCCGGCTCCCTTTCGCGATTGGCTTTGACCTCGAATCGAACGAGGCCGCTGCTGTTCTTCTTTGCAAAGGCTTGGAGCTGTTGGGTGATCGCATCCATCGCGTAGTTGCTTGTTTTCGCGAGAGCAAGGTCGATGACGTCTTGCGTGAGGAAGTTGTTGGCGCTCAGGCCGCAGGAAGGGCAATGGATATCCAGGGTTTCGTCGGACTCGATATTCTCGGCGGTGAGCTTGAACAGCTCGTCGCAGTGCGGGCATCGCAGCAGGATGAAGCCATCGTCGTCGCACGGTATCCTGATTTCGAAGTGTGTCTCTTCCAAGCGGCCTCCTTTAACTCGTTGCATACGTTTTGCATTTTACTTCGCACATTGGAAGAATCTACAGCTTAGGGGCGCGTTTTTGCGTTCAGCACCGATGCGCATGCACGGCGTAAACCGTGGTGCCGCTGCCGCGCAAGCGATATGCTCGCCTAGCGAACAGTTCCGGCGTTTGTGCCTGCGGCCGATGCCTCTTCGCCATATGCTCTCAATGCGCTATGCCATTCCGTTATCCATTGTAATTATAGCGGCGGTCGAGACCTGCGTCCTTAGCTGCGAGCTAAGCTGGTATTGGCTCATCGTCAATGACGGTCGGAATGAGTGGCAAAAGTCTGGAGGTTCAAACTTCAGAAAACAGATGGTTCAGCCATCAAATCGGCGCATTTCTGCAGGAAAAGCGGTGACATGGAATCCTGCGAGGCTAGGCGGGCTTGAACGCCTACCGACGAAGGTGCCCCTGCGATTATCGACGGTAACGGGTTCTTCCAAAGGTGCGCCGCAATCGTCGGAAGTGCAGGATCTGGCAAGTCTGACAAATAATACCTGTCGGGCCGCTACGGCACTGGCCCTCACCTCGCCCGCATCGAGGAGCGGGGTTGACGTGATGGCTGGAGGGGCGATCTTGCCGTATGCTCGCTGGGTGTTACTTGCTAGATGGATGTGTCATCAAACTTACATGCGGGTGAGAAAAGCCCCGATTTCGCCATAAAATCGGGGCTCGATGTAAGTTCTAGGGTGCCAAAAGTTACATCAGCCGCTTACGACCGCTCTGTCTATCTCTCCGAGCGGGACGGGCGCCGATGCCCTGATCTCCGTCATGTCGAGGTGCGAGATCAAGCCCTTGGCGCGCTCGCCGGAGTGGTACGCCTTGTTCGGCGCCACCTTCCTGTAGAGCTTCTTGAGCTTCGTCTTCCCCTTGTTGCCCGGCGGCATCTCCGTCTCAGGCGGCAGCCCTAGGAAGGACAGGACGCCGGGCAGGTCGCACAGCATCACGTCCTCGATGTCGGCTTCGGCCGCTAGGTCGACGACCTTCTGCGCTGCCGGCGAGATGCTCTTGCGCAGCATCGCCCAGTCGCCCTCGTGGAACTTCGTGATGTTGCTGTTGTACTCGTCGGTGTTGTAGCAGAGGAAGACCGTCCAGTTGATTTCCGGGTTTTCGCCTACGCAAACCCTGTCGAACCACGTGGCCGAGTTGGTCATCTGGGAGACGGAGTTCACGCTGGCCATCATGACGACCTTCTCGCCGTTTGCTGATGTTATGGCGTAGCGGTCCTCTTGCGTGTCGAGGTCTTTCCTGAGCGCGAGGCCCTTGGCTGTGCACAGCTGCGAGAGGTACTCAAGGTAGAAGACCTTCTCCGTCGCGCCCTCGACGATGAACGCCAGGCCGCGGCATGCTTCGCTTCCGCCCATGTCAGCCCTCCAGGAGGTCGCAGAGCACCCGGGCGCCGTCTCCGTCGTCCGACATCAGGGAGAAGAGGTACTCCCCGAGGCCGAACCCGTGGTTGTACGCTGCGGCGACAACCCCCTTTACCTTCGACGGGCGCATTTTCCTGAAGTACGCGACACCGTCCTCGTTCGGCACTCCGATGTAGATCTTTTCCGGCTTTAGGTACTGGATGAGGTAGGGCGAGTGGCTCGTGAGCAGCAGCGAGGTGTCCGCAACGCTCTCGTTGAGGATCTCGAGGAGCTCCTGCGTCATGCGCGGATGGATGCTCGTCTCGACTTCCTCGATGCCGATGCCGCCTGCGCCCTTGGCCCCGGCGATCATCACGTTGGCGATGAGCCAGATGATGCGCTTCGTGCCGGTGGACATATAGGAGACGTCGACTGGCTGGTTGACGTGCGAGCTCTTTATTATCAGGCGGTAGAGTTCGTCCTTGATCCTGAAGGGGATGTCCGTGTCGGCGTCGGCTGCGCCGAGTATCTCGACGAGCCTGCTGTGCTCTTCGGGGTTGATGGCGTAGGAGACGGCCGAGATTTCCTCGAACTCGGGGAACAGCGTGTACACGGCCGCCTGGAAATTCTCGTACCTTTCCGGGCTGGCCTTGCTCAGGTGGAACAGCGAGCGGGACAGGTCCTCGTCGTCGAACATGACGAAGGAGTCGTCAGGGTGCTGCACCTTGAGCTCCAGGGGCGTCGAGCGGAAGCGGTTGTCGGTGTCCAGCGAGTCGCATATGTCGAACGACGCCGACAGGACGGACTTGATGGCCCCGTTGATGTCGATGTCCTCGATTGCGGTGAGTACGTCGATGGCGAGTTTCGTGCCGTCGAGGCTTATCGAGCGGAACGACCTCGTGTCGTGGCTCTTCTTGTACTTTCCGTCGTTGCGCTTGAGGTAGTTGGTCCAGGGGCCGCGCTCCCTCGAGCTGATCTCTATGGTCTCGTCGGTTATCCTGCAGCCCTCGCCGTCGTCGCGCAGCCAGGCGAACGAGAAGCCGTAGCGCACGAAACGGTATTCCCCGAGGGCCGGGTCGTCGAGCGTGATGGAGAAGCGGAAGTCGTCGTTGGCGAGCTTGGGGTTCAGCGGCATGCAATTCAGCGAGCGCATCATCGACTCGCGCTGGCGGCTGCTCGACTTCATGAACTCGAAGCCGAAGTCGATGGCCTGCAGCAGGTTCGACTTGCCGTAGTTGTTCGGAGAGACGATGGCGCTTATCCCGCTGAGCTCGATGGTGGTCTGTGCGACGTTGCGGAAGCCCGATACCGCGACGCTAAGCAATTTCATAGTTGCTCCTTTCCGATGTAAGAAATTATTACATTAAAAATGCTCGACGGAAAGAACAACCTTGATAATGCTTATAATAAGCAATAAAACATTCGCTGTGTTGCTAAAGAAAGGTTGGCAGTTGGATATAGGGTCTTTCATTTATGGCGTTGTTGTCTCCCTTGTGGCAACGTTCATAGCGTTTCTGGTAAAGAAAATCATCGAAAACCGAAGGCGACTTGCGTTGCTCTGCAGTGCAGGTGTTCACCGGAACGAGGAGGTGCGCGTTAGTGCGGCGTACTTATTCAGAATCGTTGTCGATGGTAAATACCTTCTGATACGAGGTAGCCGAATAAGGTCCCAATATCAGCCAGTGGGTGGCGTGTACAAGTATTTCCCTAGCAGCAAGGCGAAACTTGACAGCTTGGGCGCACGAGCTGATTGTGCCCTTAATACCCATCTAACGGATTCCGATGATTTGCGCTTGCATCTTCCGGGAAAGAACCTCCTGAAGTTTCTCGATTGGTTTGACGGGAGGACCGGGCGCGAGGTTGAGACCATGAGGGAGTTCAGGGAAGAGCTTGTCGAACCTGGCTATCTTGCTGACAAGGCCGTTAAGTGCTTCAACCCAGAATTTATACGCATGTGCGACCGCAAGATGTCGTACTCGAAGGAGCTGGAGATTTACGAGCTTCTTATCCACGACGTTTACGAAGTTGCTCTACCGATGGAAGAGGCGGCCCGCATTCGGGAGGCAATAGGGTCGGGCTCCGATTGCGAACTCATCTTGGTTGATGCGCGTGATATCGAAAAGGGCACCGTTGAAATCAGCGGTGTATTTTATGGTATCGCCCCAACTGCGAGAAAGGTTCTTTAGTTGAAAGACGCACAGTTTTCCAAATACATGGAAGGTCAGCTTGCCAGCGCATTGAGCGAGATCGAGATGCCTGACAGCTATTACGACAAGGCGATTTCTGCTTACGGGTCGGTGTCTCGTGAACTGACAGCGGAGTCTTCCGGGCTGTTTGAGTATGACCCTGAAATCATCTTGCAGGGATCTATTAAGATCGGCACCGCGATTAAGCCCACCACCGATGACGGATCATATGATGTCGATATAGTTTGTAACCTTCGGTCTTTGAGCAAGGGAGACATATCGCAAAAAGCGCTCAAAGAGGTGGTTGGCAAGGATATTAAAGATTATGCCCGCAGGCACGGAATGTCCAACGAGCCGCACGATGGAAAACGTTGCTGGACGTTGGAATATGTCGACGATGCAAACTTTCACCTCGATATATTGCCAACACTGGACGACACGCATTCGCATAGCCGAGCTATGGTCGCGAAATCATATAACATCCCAGACGGTGCTTCCTATCTTGCCCACACAGACAAAAGACACCCTTTGTTTGGAAGCATTTGCGACAGCTGGCTCACCACGAATCCAAGGGGGTTTGCGCAATGGTTTTTAGGCGTGGCTCGAGTCGACGAAGAAAGGAAAAGGCTCGCGTTTGCGAAGTCCGTTTCAATTGAGAAGATAGAAGTGTACAAGGTGAAGCTTCCCCTTCAAAGGTACATCCAGCTTCTGAAAAGACATAGGGACATCTACTTTGCTCGGTCCTCGGATAAAAAACCGCGCTCTATAGTAATAACGACGCTTGCGGCCAAGGCCTATGAATCGGTCGCTCGAACGGGAGACTGGTATGACGACTTTGTGCTGACGGTCGAATCTATGCCAAGGTTCATCCAGAAAATCGGTGACGGATACAAGTTGGTTAACCCATCCGATCCGTTGGAGAATTTTGCCGACGGATGGGATGATTCAACTATGCAGTCTTTTGCGGACTGGCACTCTTCCGTTCTTGCGGAGCTTGTTCCGGTTCCATCTCGATCGAGGAGCGGTTTCATAAATCGTTACGCTTTGCGCGAAATGAGGCGCTCTCTCGGCCTTTCGGGGCGTGCCGTCAACTGCAGGCCGCTCTCGACGGCCCGAATGAAGGTCGATTCCCTTTCCCATCATCAGCATCATGGCCTTACGGAGATTGATGCTGTTGCAGTCACCGTTTCGGCGACGAAAACACGCAGCGGCGGAATTCCTACTCCCTTTGAATCGGGCGATCCTTTGCCTAAAGGCGTATCCCTCCGTTTCGAAGCCCATGCTGAGGGGATAAAGAGATACGAAGTTCGGTGGCAAGTTACCAATGATGGGGAGGAGGCGCTTCGCGCGGGTTGCCTCAGGGGTGATTTCTACTGTAGCTCGACTTTGCCGAACGGCAGGAGGACAAGAAGCGAAAGTACCAGTTACACAGGCCTGCATTACGTTGAGTGCATTTTAGTCAAGGACGGCGTAGTGTACGGAAGGAGCGAGCCTTTCGTTGTGAACATCGTTGATGGCAAAGCCGCCTATCTGCAGTGGTGATGCAGTGGACGATGTGGCTCGTTTTTGATGTGCGTTTTCGACTTGCACGGCATCCGCACTAGCGCCCTGCCGAGAAAAAGCGCCTAGGGCCTTCCGGGAAGCCTGCCCCCCTCATTTCGCCTTACGGGGGATGCCGACAGCGAACGGCATCCCCCAGCGCGGTCGTCTGCAGCGCGAGCAGTCTCATGGCCTGCGAGAAGTTCGTACCCAGGCCCTTGAGCACGGACTCCATCTCGTCGGCGACGTCCTTCGGGATCTTGACTGACGTCGCTGCAGTCTTTCCGCTCGCTTCTAAGCCGGCGTCGACGGGGTCGGCACGCGCTGCCGACAACCGCACGCCGGAGTAGAACCGCATCATTGAACTCAAGCAGGGGAACCGCCGGTTGCGGATGGAGGCTGACGTTTTAAAACAAGCGGCGCTGATATTCGCACGAAAAGTGACGGTGATAGCGGCTGACGCCGGCCGCCACCCGGTATCGGCGCAGTGCGGGATGCTAGGCGTTGCGCGCTCCACCTACTACTCGATGCGCTTCCACGCTGAGGGCCCGAAACCGCCCGACCCCATCGAGCGCGACGTGACCGCAGCGCACGATGCCAGCTACGGCCGCTACGGCGCGCGCAAGATAAAGACCGCGCTGTCGCGGGCCGGCATAACCGCCAGCCGAGCGCCGCGCACCCACGTGTGCGGCGACTTGACCCACGTGCGCGTCGGCGGAGGCTGGAACTACGTCTACCTGCTGGTCGACCTCTGCAACCGCGAGATAGTGGGGCATTCCGCGGGGCCGCGCAAGGATGACGACCTGGTGAGGGCTGCGTTCGCGACGCTCGAGTTCTCGGTATCCGACATCGAGGTGTTCCGCACGGACAGGGGTTTCGAGTTCGGCAACGCGAAGATAGACGAGATGCTCGATGCTTTTGGCATCAAACGGCCGTCGTCGAGGAGGGGACGCCCATACGACAGCGCCGACGACGAGTCGACGAACAAGATACCGAAGGTGGAGCTCGTTTACCGTGAGACGTTCGGTACGACCCGCGAGCTGTGGGTCAAGCTGGGGGCTACGCGTATTGGTGCAGCAGTTTCAGGCTGCATCTGACTTTGGGCTACATTGCCCTGGTCGAGTTCAGGAAGGCCGGTTTGGTTCTCTCGGAATTGCCCAAGTAGGCGTAGCTAAGACTGGCTGTACCTGGCGCTCGTGATGGACATATGCTCGAGGCGGATCGTGGGTTGGGCAATGGGACCCAACATCACGGCCGAGTTGGCCGATGAGGCACTGAAGGTGGCCCTCGCCAGGAGAGGTAGTCCCAAGGGATGCATACGCCACAGCGATTACAGCTTGCAGTACGTGTTGCTGCTGCTCTCCAAGACCATGCGAGAGCATGACACCGCCCCTCGATGGCCGATATCCTCGCTGTGGGATAACGCCGCCATGGAGTTGCTCGTGGGTCCGGTCAAGTTCGGGGGGGGGAGTGAACGTACGGGTCTATGCCACGCGTGACGAGACGGCGCTGGATTTGTTCGAGTACATCGAGGTCATATGTAACCGCGCCAGGATGAACACGGCGCTGGGCGATCTGAGCCCCGTCAAGTTCAAGGAGGTCAACTGGCCGGAAGAAGAAGGCCGCCCGAAGGCGGCGTAGGGGCCTTTGAAGAAATCGGGGTAGGTTTATATTCAATTCTCTCGGAATGCCATTTTTCGCACCATCGTGCTTCTTCGAGAGTTCTTTCAAAATTTCTTGAAGGAGAGTGCTCGGTCGCTGATGCGACCTTGATGGCGAACTCGTCTCCACTTGAATCCATCGCCCTGTATACGATTCCTTGTCCTCCCTGACCGATGATTTTGGTTGTTTCGTACCTATTTCCATTTATCCAGATTGCCTTCTTTTTAGGAGATTCGTTTGGGGACGGCATTGCCTTGCTTCCTTTCCGACCTATGATTTCAGAATGCGCGAAGCTTATATTCGGCGGCGGCTTGCCAAATTGCCCAGTGCTTTTCTTCTCGCAATGGGCGCCGATCTGTTCAACACGTTACAATCTTCAAGTACGAAAACGGTCGCGGCAACCTAGAAAAGAGTACTAATGCAGATAGCTGTAGCAGGAATGGGATATGTCGGTCTTTCCTTGGCCATGCTGTTGGCGCAGCACAATGATGTGCGCATCTTTGACGTTGTGCCGGAAAAAGTGATGCTACTGAACCAAGGCAAAAGCCCCATTGCGGATGAAGAGATCGATTGCTTCCTGCGCCAGCGTAGCGAAGGGGCCCTTCAGCTGAACCTTGCGGCAACTCAAAGCGAACGCGAGGCATACGAAAATGCGGACTTTGCCATAGTTGCTACGCCGACCAACTATGATCCGCAAAAGAACTTTTTCGACACATCGAGCGTCGAAGCTGCCATCAGCGCAATTCGTGCTGTAAACGAAACCGCATGGATCGTGATAAAGTCCACCATCCCTGTTGGCTATACCCAAAAGCTTTCTGAGCGTTTAGGCGACGAACGCATAATTTTCTCTCCTGAATTCCTGCGTGAAGGCAAGGCTCTTTACGACAATCTTCACCCTTCGCGCATCGTTGTTGGCTCACCAAAGAGCAATGAAGCGCAGCAGGCCGCGGAAACTTTTGCGGATCTTTTGCTGGAAGGTGCGGCAGCTGGGGAAATGGAGCGCAGAAACGCTGATGGCAGCATCGGCATACCTGTGCTCTTGTGCGGGGCGACGGAGGCTGAGGCAATAAAGCTATTCTCCAACACCTATCTCGCCCTCCGCGTTGCGTATTTTAACGAGCTCGATACCTATGCGCAGGTTCGGGGGCTTGATGCAGCCAACATCATAAAAGGCGTTTGTCTGGATCCGCGTATTGGCAACCATTACAACAACCCAAGCTTTGGCTACGGCGGTTACTGCTTGCCGAAGGACACCAAGCAACTTTTGGCGAATTATCAGGACGTTCCTCAAAACCTCATCTCTGCAATCGTGGAGGCGAATCGCACTCGCAAGGATTTTGTGGCAGAGGAAGTGTTAGCCCGTGTCGATGAGCTTCGCAGCAATGGCATTGAAAACCCGATAGTCGGCGTATACCGCCTGACCATGAAAAAGGGCTCCGATAATTATCGTGCATCGTCCATCCAGGGTGTTATGAAACGAGTAAAAGCCAAGGGGATCACGATGGTCGTCTACGAGCCGACCCTCAGCGACCTTGCCTTTTTCGGAAGTGAAGTCCAGAACGATCTCGAAAAGTTTAAGAACGATTGCGATCTGGTTATCGCTAATCGCTGGAACGCAGACCTGGTTGATATTGCTGAAAAGGTTTACACCTGCGATTTGTTTAAATGTGATTAAGCGAGCTGCACGTGAGTTCAAATGGCCCTTTCCCGGAAGTTGTTGTAATTGTCCCCGTATTCAACTCCTTGCCGTACCTAGAAGATCTTTGCGAGTCTTTGTCCCGGCAGGAATACCAGGGAAGAAAATGGGTCGTTTTTGTTGACGATGGGTCGAGTGATGGGTCCGTCGAATTACTTGAGGAAATCCAAATAGAGGGTTTTGCGAAGACGGTTCTGGTCCAGAGGCACAGGGGCTTATCTTTCGCAAGGAATCGTGGACTTGCGTGGATTGCCGAGGCGAAACCGGATTTTAGCGGTTACGTGATGTTCCTCGATTCAGACGATTTCCTTTCGCGTAACGCCCTTCAAGCGGTTTGTTGGGAAATGAAGCAAAACAATCTTGACCAATTGTTCTTTGGCGCAAACGTCTTTTTTGAAAACGAGCAGTTAGCAAAGGATTTCAGCAGTTACTCCACCTACTATGAAAGAAGCGGCACGTATAACGGCGTGTTCGCTGGTCCCGAATATATGGAAGAGTGTGTTCGGCAGGGGGACTTTATTCCAAACGCATGTATGCAGTTGTTGTCCTATCCATTTCTGGAAAAGCATGGCATTCGCTTTTTCGAAGGGATCATTCACGAAGACAACCTGTTCACGTACACATGCCTTCTTTGCGCTGAGAGGGTGGCTTTCCTGAATAAGCCACTTTACCAGCGAAGAATTCGGCCCAACTCCATAATGACCAGCCATCCTCTTCCTGAAAATGTGGTTGGTTATTTTCGGTGCGGCGAGCAGGCGCTACTCATGGCTCCCCAGACGAGTAGCTTGAAGAAAGGTCAGAGGGAAGCCTTTTTCTCGATTGTCGGCACATGGTTTTCTGCTGCTGCTGATTATTTGACTGTATTGGGGGAAGAGGGAAATCGTAGGGCTTTGAATATCCTGGATGCACGATCGGAGCTTCTATACCGCCAAACTGTTTTAGCTAGAGTTGTTGGTCGGGAATCGGCGTCTAGGTTTGCGGAAAACGCAAGGACGGAAGGCCGTTCGGAAGGGTACGAGCAGGCGAGGCTTGAGTTGCTGCAAGGCAAATCATTCAAGATAGGCAGGGCAATAACGGCTATTCCCAGGAAGCTGTTGGGGAGGTAGCTGCCCGACGGCTTTCTGGATCGAGTGATTCCGAATGCATGATGTCCGTGTTTCCTCGGCGTTTTTCGGTGGCGTGTGGCGGCGGTTCAAGAGTGAAAAAGAAAGAGAAAACGGCGATCGTCTTCATTTTCCGCAAAAACCGTGCAGGCTGGTTAGCGTGCGCCAATACCCTTTACAATAAAACATCGTGATTATTTAGGTCGCGTTGGGTGCCAACCGCAAAGGCGGCACCCCCTGCGCAACCACTAAACGATAAGGAACTGCATTAATGCCAAATATGCTCTCAAGCGCTAATGCCAGAAGGAATTGGTTCACCATAACGTCCCTTGTATCCAGGGACTTCAAGCTGAAGTACCGTCGCAGTGCCCTGGGCGTTCTGTGGTCGGTCCTGAACCCCCTGCTCATGATGATCGTGCTTTCCGTTGTGTTCAGCACGTTCTTCAAGTTCAGTATCGAAAACTACCCGCTGTACGTAATTCTTGGCAACGTTATGTTTGCCCTTATGGCCGATTCGACCTCAGGCGCCATGAATTCAATCATTGAATCTTCTTCGCTTATCAAGAAGATCCGCATCGAAAAGCTCATCTTCCCGCTTGAAAAAGTGCTGTTCCAGCTGGTGAACTTCTGTATTTCGCTCATTGCTGTAGCTGCGGTAATGATCTTCTTCCAGGTTATGCCGCACGTTAGCCTGCTTGCCCTGCCGCTGCTGCTCTTATACGTGGTGCTATTCAGCGCGGGCGTGGGCATGGCCCTTTCCGCCCTTTCGGTGTTCTTCCGCGACGTATGCCACCTGTGGGGCGTCGTTATCACCGCATGGACGTATGCCACGCCGCTGTTCTATCCCGTGGAAATCCTGCCTGATTGGGCGGCGCCCATCATGCAGTACAACCCCATGTACCACTACGTAAGCTACTTCCGTGACCTTATCCTGAGCGGCACGGTGCCCGGCCTGCAGGAAAACCTGCTGTGCTTAGGTATGGCGGTGGCTGCGTTTGCTATCGGCCTGCTCATTTTCAAGAAGACCGAAAAGAAGTTCATTCTCTACGTTTAAGGAACAACCATGCCCGAAAACGTGAACACCAGCGTTCTAGAAATCGAATCCGAGCTTGCGGACGATTCATCGAAGAAAACCATGATCAAGGTGGACCATGTGTCCATGATCTTCAACATGGCAAGTGAGCAGCTGAACAGCATCAAGGAATACGCGATTGCCGCTCTGAAGCGCGAGTTACGCTTTAAGGAATTCCGCGCACTCGACGATGTCTCCTTTGAAGTGAAGCAGGGCGATGTGTTTGGCATTCTGGGGACGAACGGCTCTGGCAAATCCACCATCCTGAAGATCATCGCCGGCGTACTGGAGCCCAGCAAAGGATCATGTACGGTCAGCGGCAATATCGCCCCGCTCATTGAGCTTGGCGCGGGCTTCGACATGGAGCTTACTGCGCGCGAAAACATCTACTTGAACGGTGCGTTGTTGGGCTATTCGAAGCAGTTTATTGAGGAAAACTTTGACGACATCGTTGAATTTGCCGAGGTAGAAAAGTTCCTTGACATGCCCATGAAGAACTATTCTTCCGGTATGGTGGCGCGCATTGCTTTCGCGATTGCTACGGTTATCGTGCCCGAGATTTTGATCGTGGACGAAGTGCTTTCCGTGGGCGACTTCATGTTCCAGAAGAAGTGCGAAGACCGCATTACGAAGCTGATCAAAGAACACGGCGTGACGGTGCTCATCGTTTCGCACAACAACGACCAGATCGAGCGTTTGTGCAATAAGGCGGTATGGATCGAAAAGGGTCATTTGCGCATGGCAGGCACAGCAAAGGAAGTGTGCCAGACCTATCGTGTGCTGGGTGGTCATGTGGGCAGCAAGGAATCGGAGCAGATTGTGTTCGAAACCTTGCAGGATCCGAAGAAGCCCGACATGAGCAAGGTGGAATCAATCGAGGCCGATACGCGTTACGGTATTGCGGCGAAGCTTTCTAATAAGGCTTTCCCTGAAGGGGCAAAGTCTGTTGTTCTTGCATCGGGGGAACACAGTATTATGCCTCTTATTTCAAACGGACTTGCGGGCGCGTTGAAGGCCCCCATTCTCCTTCTCCAAGATGACAGAGTGCCCGATACGACGGTTCAGGAGGTCATGCGCCTCGACCCTGCCGTGATTGTGATTGTCGATGGCGGGACGTTTGCTCTTGAGCCGATTCAAAAAGAACTCAGGGATTTGTTGCCAGGAGCAGCGATTGAACACATAGTTGGCGCGGATGCGAAAGGAGCTTCGCGTGCTATTTACGAGTATGGACTGCGAAATTCCTTTTGGGGGAAAGAAGTTGCTCTGACCTATGAGGGATGCTTGGGAGATATGGTCACATTTTCCCCTTATGCCTACATGGCGAAATGCCCTGTTCTCCTAAAGGAAATAGAAGAGCCGTTAGATCAATATACTGAAGAAGCCCTTATCAGCGAAAACGAAAGCGCCCTAATTTTCGCGGGGCCGCGTTGTATGCCCGATGGGGTTCTTGATCGTATCCGAGCTAGGGGAAAAATGGCGATACGGTTCTGCGGAAATGGGCCGTATGAGGCCAATTCGCTAATCAACGATTGGATTGACGAAAGGATAACTCGTCATGGAATTGTGTGCTCTTCGATTTGGTATCCTGCCGATTCTCTTACAGTGGGTCCTTATTCTGCAATAAAGGGGCAGCGGGTAATGCTCGAAGACCCACAGGACCTGGACAGCGTTGCTCATGCGATTGGCTATGTTGCTGAAAAGGAGCCAGAACGCGTTGTGTTTGTAGGGGACAGAACTCGATTTACCGCTGAAGATCAAAAGATTATAGCGAAGAACTTTTGCTAATACCGAACGTCCTTTATAACGTTTAAAGGGAAACACAATGTTAGGAGGATTTTTGCGCTCTCCATCTGTCTCGGTGATCGTTCCGGTCTATAATGCCGAAAAATATTTGCCCCAATGCATCAATAGCATCGTGAATCAAACCATTGGTGATATTGAGATTTTGCTTATAAACGACGGATCTAGCGATTCATCTGGGGAGATATTGGCGCAATACGCAAGCAAGGACGAGCGAATTAAGGTAATCGAGCAACCGAATAAGGGAGCTGGTGCAGCTCGTAATATAGGGCTCGCCATGGCGGAGGGCAAATACCTTTCCTTCTTAGATTCGGATGATTTTTTCGAGCCGAATATGCTTGAGCTTGCATTGGCGAAAGCAAGTGAAGACGACGCTGATATTGTGGCGTTTGGCGCATGGCTCTATGACGAGAACCGCGATGCAAACCGCCAGGCAGCCTGGGTCTTCAAGAAAGGCGAGGTTCCATCTTCATGCTTTTCGCCAAAGGAGGCAGCAGGTAATCTTTTTGGTTTGTTCGGGAACTATACCTGGAACAAGCTATTTAAAAGGGATTTTATTCTTGAGAAGAAAATAACCTTTCAGGAAATCGAGAGAACCAATGACCTCTTGTTTACTTGCACGGCCCTTGCCCTTGCTGAAAGGATCTCGCCTTTGGATAGGCAGCTGGTCCATTATCGTGTTACGAATCGCGCGAGTCTTCAATCGACAAATGATAAAAGCCCGCTTTGCTTTGCTTATGCTTTTGAGTCTTTGTGGATCTCCTTGTGCAGGAGAGGCGTTTCTGATTTGTTCGAGGGTACTTTTTCGCGTCATTTTGTAGATGCCATTGTGGCAAATAGCAATTCTATGAGAACGATAAGCGGATTAAGGGAAGTCGCAGACTACACCAAGGCTCAAATTGAGCCACATTTTTCCCTGTCGAAAAAGGCGGAAGTGGCAGGGTGCGACAGCTCCCTTCTAGAACAGTATAGGATGCTGGTTTTTTCGCAGCTGGAGGACTATTTGTTGTTTTCTCGGAGGATGGCACAGTATGCTTTGGACGATCAGGCTTGGTATCTGGATTGGCTTGAATGGGCTTCCTGGAAGAGAAACAGCGAACAAGATGCTGAGATGGCCAAAATGCGCGACAGGTTAGCGCGGCTTGAGGGCGAGCTTGAAGGAATACTGGGCTCCCGCTCTTATAAGATAGGTAGAGCCGTCACCGCTCCGATAAGGAGGTTGGCGGGACTGATCTGAGTCGTTCCGGCCCTATTGACGTCTCTTGCGCCGCTTTCGGGCGGCTTTATTGCAAATTGACTTTCTTTGCTCCAGCAGGATTCAGATATTCCAGGACGAGTGATCATCGAGTGTGTGCGCTAGGGTTTTGTAATGCCCATGAATGACCTTGACGGTGCGTTGCTTCACCTCCGTGACGTCACTGAGCCCATAGCAGGGCGGGCATATGTTCGTATTTCACTTAACGGGATGCTGTCCATTGCGGTTTAAGGTAAGACAAGGCATGCCATTTGCGACTTAGATAATGACGCATGCGAAACCAGAAAGAAATATTGAGTCGCCCTGATATGCGTGTTTGACGCTGTTTCCTGGAGCAATTAGCTTAAATAATGTTTCGTTCAACGCTGTGGGCCTGAGGCTTTGTGAATCTTCTGTATGATGTTAAGAACGTGTGTTTAACGAAAGGCAATTCGTATGGCTGTCGGAAAAAAGCTGCTAAGCGTATTTTTCTCCTTCACTCTAGTTATGGGTCTTCTTCCTTATTCAGCATTTGCGGACCCTTCGGATTCAAGCTCGAATTCAACCGAGTCTAGCTCCGATGCATCGACTTCCAATGAGTCCGAATTCGCGGATGGCGGGGTTGCTTCAAAGCCGGATCCAGGCGATTCCGAAGGCGGAATGGATTCCAGTGGTTCTGTCTCTGGCGGGGAAGATGCTGGATTTGGTGTCGATGATGAATTCGCCAACGAGCAGGAATTGTCTGCCCCTGACTATAGTGATGGCAAGCTGGCGATTTGGGTTGATGGCCTTGATGATCCTTCCGACATTGCGGATGTTTATCCGCCCGATACCAACGAAATCGAAGCATACGCTAACGGCTCCAACCTTCAGCCAATGAGCTTCAGCTCTGAAATGCTGTATTTCTGCAAATATGAAAGCAGCTGCAATTATGACCAAGGCCTTAGCTCGGGCGATGGCTATCATGCCATGGGCTATTTTCAGTTTGACAACAGGTATGGCCTGGGTAGCTTCCTGAAAGCTGCGTATAACTACAACCCTTCAACCTACAGCGCTTTAAAGGTTATTGGCGATCGCTACGGATGGGATGTGACGGGCGCAACTCGCTCCAACGGCGCATTCACCCAATTGGGCAACGACCTCAATACCGCGTGGCATGCTGCATACAAGGCGAACCCCACCGAGTTTTCCAACCTTCAGAATGGCTGGGCATACATTGATTCCTACAACGGGTCGTTAGGTGCTCGTGGTTGCCTTAAAGCATTTGGAATCAACCTGGACAACCGCCCCGATTGCATTAAGGGCCTTTGCTGGGGCATGGTCAACTTGTTTGGCGCGGGAGGCGGTGCCTCGTATATCAACAATGGCAATTACTATGGTGCAAATTGGTTCTTCAAGAATTCTGGCATCAATGACTCTATGTCGGACGAAGCTTTTGTAACTACCCTCTGCGACTATGTCGTCAATAACGTTGCGAAGCGCTATCCCAAGCAATCCGTCTACTGGACCGGTTGGCAGAATCGGTACAAGAGCGAAAAAGCTGACTGTCTTCGTTACATTCAGTCGAATATCTATCCAATAGAAGATAATTTCGTCTCAATTAATAAAGCACCGAATTCGGTTTCGGATGGGCAGTATTTGTTTAAATCGGAGCTGGATGGAATGGGCGTTCTCCAGGTCGGCTCTAATGGTTCGGCATCCGAAACTTCGCTGAAAATCTGCTCTTCAACTATGGGCGAAGAACAAAAGTTTGTGCTTGAGCGCGATAGCGGTAGTGGGTACGTAAGAATCAAAAACATGCAGAGCTCTCGCTATTTGGGCTTGGTCGGCTCGAGTGGGCGATACAGCCAAGCTGTTGTTCAGAAGGAGTATTCGGTAGATGACAAGACGCTGCTATGGCAAATTGCCGAGAGCGGTGGTGCTCTTGTTGTTAAACCCGCAATTAATACCGACTATTGTCTTGATGTGACCGGTGGCTCATTTTACGAAGGAGTGAGTGTTTGCCTGTATAAGGTGAACGGCGGCGCCAACCAGCGCTTCAGCCTGGTCTCGACCGTCGCGCCCGAGGTCGAGGGCGGCCGCACGGTCGACGACGGGGTCTACTCGGTGTCGCTGGGCTCCGACGGCTCGGTCGCCCTTGGCGTGTCCGGCTCCGCGACCGGCGACGGCGGCAACGTGCAGGCGACGGCCTCGGCTGGCCTGGCCTCGCAGAAGTTCCGCTTCACCCTGAAGGAGGACGGCTTCTACGAGGTGCGCAACCTCAACAGCGGGAAGGTCCTCGACGTCGACCACGGCAACATAGTGCCCGGCACGAACATTCTCCAATGGTCCGACTACGCCTCGGACAACCAGCGCTGGGCGGTCCAGCGCTGCGAGGGCGGCTACCGCCTGGTCTGCAAGGCCAACGGGCTGGCGCTGACCCTCGGCGCCTCCGCCGGCCCCGGGTCGAACGCTTTCGCCTCGACCGTCGCCGACGGGCGGGGCCAGGTGTTCTCCCTGGAGCCCGCCGCGCTCGAGCGCGTGGTGTCCGACGGGGAGTACGTCGTGTCCTCTCAGGTCGACCCCATGCAGGTGCTCGACATCGCCGGCGCCTCCACCGCGAACTGCGCCCGCCTCGAGGTGTACGAGTCCCACATGGCCGACAACCAGATATTCCGCTTCGAGAGGGACGACGACACCGGGTTCTACAAGGTGACCTGCGTCGGGTCGGGCAAGGTCCTCGACAACGACAACCGCAACGTATCCAACGGAGCGGCGGTCCTCCAGTACGACTCGACCGGGGCGCTCAACCAGAGGTGGATCGTGCAGCGTGAGGGCTCCGGCCTGAGCATCCGCTCGGCCATCGACCCGTCCTACTGCATCGACCTGGCCGGGGGCGGCGCATCCAACTGCACCAAGGCCGAGATGTACCGCTACAACGGCGGCGCCAACCAGCGCTTCAGCCTGGTCTCGACCAATATCGCCCCGGTATCCGAATCGGAAGATTTTGGGTTTGAAGGATGGTACGAGATTTCGCCTGTCGCCGATTCTTCTCTATGCGTTGATATTTTCAATGCCTCTTCTGACAATGGCGCTAAATCTCTTCTCTACAACAAGAATTCGAACCTCAATCAGCTCTTCAAGTTGGAATACCAAAATGGCTTTTACAGGTTGATATCTGCATCTTCAGGAAAGGCTCTTGAGCTCAAAGACGGTAGCGTTATTCCGGGCGTACCTGCTCAGCAAAGAGCCATTTCAGACTCGATGAGTCAAAAATGGAAAATTACGAAGAACCAGGATGGCTCGTACTCGTTTGCGTGCGCGGCTAATGGTTTAATGCTTGGTTCTGCTGAAGTTGATTCGAACGTTTCTCTTTCTGGTAGAGACGGGGGAGCAGGCGAGAATATTTCTTTTTTCTTGACCAAGAGGACCGACCTTCTTAAAGAGGGAGTATTTAAAATTGCATATGGAAAAGATCAAGGCAAAGTAGTCGATATCGATAATGCGTCAAGGGCTGATGGCGCAAATGCTCTTATTTACAGCTCCAATTCGAATCTGAACCAGAAATGGAAAGTCAAGCTTGTTTCCGGGATGGAGAATACTTATACATTTGAATCTCTCTGCTCGGGTAAATACCTGTCCGTATCGGGAAGCAATGTGGTCCAATCTTCTTTCAGCGATGGATCCGGGGAGCAGATGTGGACGCCGGTTGATATTGATGCTGGGGCGGTTGTTCTCCAGAACATTGCTACAGGAAAGGTGCTTGACGTTAAAGGAGGCAGCAACTCAAACGGTACGAATGTTCAGGTTTACGAGAGGAATAACTCCACTGCTCAAAAGTTTATTTTCGAGCCAACAGAATTAGTGAAAACGGCAACGTACGTATTTCACTCCGGTGCGAACTATGGACAGGTCGTAGATCTAAATAACGCTTCAACGCAGGATGGGGCAACTGTTACCACATGGACGTCAAACAATGGCGGAAACCAAAAATGGAATCTAAGTGGTAACGGAGATGGCACGTATCGCATTAGTAATGCCGCTAATGGCAAGGTGCTGGATGTTAGCGGGGGAACGGTGAGCGACGGCACACGGGTCGCTCAGTATTCTTGGCACAATGGGTTGAACCAGAAATGGTATGTCGCTTATGACAAAGAAGGCGGTTTTGTTTTCGAGTCCGCTCAGAACAGAGATGTTGTGCTTGCTGTTGGATCCCCTTCGCCCTCTGACGGCGCAAGTATTCGTGTTGAAAAAAAGACTGGTGCGGCAAACCAGCGCTTCTGTTTGGAACAAACTGTCTATACGCCGCCGATGCCTTCTGACAGGCAGGCAATGCAAAATAAAATCTGGGGATATGGAAGCGGTACTCAGTGGCTTATTGGCGTTGACCGCTCTACCCACCGTGTTGGCGTATTTCGTGGGTCTGCCAACAACTGGACTCTTCAATATTGGTGGAGCTGCGTGACCGGTGCTCCTAGCACTCCAACAATAACCGGATACTACAGAACAACTGGTGGTAAGAGGATGTCATTGAGCACCGACAGCCGTGCGAAATGGTGTACGCAAATTTGGAACGGTTATTTCTTCCACACCATTTTGAATTCTGACGCGGAGCTCGGCAACAGCCTTTCCCATGGATGCTTAAGGATGTCGTATCCGAGTGCACAATGGATTTATAGCAATATCTACGCTGGTACAACTGTGGTTATCTATAATTAATGAATTAGTGTTCAGGCTCGGTTGTCGGGCCTGAGCGATTTTGATGGTTGTTGCAAAAATGGCTTTCGGGATTCGCTTGGTTTCCCGTGATAGGCATTGGCATTGATTACTTGTTAGGGTGCTTTTTGATGGAAGAAAAATCAGCTTTGGCTGATAGTTTGCCCACGCTTTGGCTCGTGATTCCCTGCTATAACGAAGAAGATGTACTTCCTATAACGGCTCCTATGTTCAAGGAGGCTGTTGCAAGCCTGATAAGTGATGGTCTTGTTGCTAAAGGGAGCAGGATCCTGTTTATCAACGACGGATCGAGCGATAAAACCTGGGAGATAATTCAGGAATTGGCAAGAGAGCCAATTTTCGAGGGCGTTTCCCTCAGTAGAAATCGTGGACATCAGAATGCACTACTTGCCGGACTGATGGAATGCCGCAGCAAATGCGATATTTCGGTGTCTATAGATTGTGATGGGCAAGACGATATTTCAAAGATCCACGATATGGTTCTGAAATTCAACGATGGTTTTGACGTGGTGTATGGCGTGCGCAGCTCGCGAGACACGGATACCGCGTTTAAGCGATTTACTGCCGAAGGGTTTTATAAAGTGTTGAATCTCATGGGCGTAGAGGCCGTATTCAACCATGCCGATTATCGTTTGATGAGCGCACGAGCTCTCGATGGCTTGGCTCAATTCAATGAAGTTAACTTGTTCCTCCGTGGCATGGTGCCCTTGGTTGGCTACCCTAGCAGTACCGTGGAGTATAGCAGGGAAGAGCGCATAGCAGGTGAAAGCCATTACCCTCTAAGCAAGATGATCCATCTGGCTTTTGACGGAATAACCAGTCTATCTGTTAAGCCTATTCATCTTATAGCAGCGATTGGCATTGTGTTTAGCTTTGTTGGACTTGTTGGCGTTCTTTGGGCGGTTGTTTCTGCCTGCATGGGCGCAACGGTTGCCGGTTGGTCGAGCTTGGTTTGTATGATTTGCTTGCTTGGCGGATTGCAGCTTCTTGCCCTTGGTGTGATTGGCGAGTACATCGGGAAGCTGTACCTTGAATCGAAGCATAGGCCGCGTTTTATTGTGGCGGAGCGCACTTGGAAGGAATAGCGTGACGACGCGAACTTTCGGTCAAATACCAAAAGAGACAGAGACACCCAAAATTATAAGAAATATCGCCGCGGTTTTTTTTGGAATCATCCTTCTCGTAGTACTGTTTTTTTCGGGTCCAGTTGATTATGCCTGCAAGCATTCGTATACGGCAGATAGGCAGTGGCTATTATTTACTGTTGGGATAGTTGGTGTTGCGGCCGTTCTTCTTATGGCTTTTTTGCTGCGTGGGAAGTTTGCTGGCGCCAGAAAGCTGCTTGCGAAAAAATCAACTTTTGTCTTACTGACGTCGGTATGCTCGATTATTTTGCTGCTAGCCCAGTGTTATATTGTGCGCTCAACGTGGTTTGAAACTGGATGGGACGTGGGCGCAATGGTAAGGGTCGATTCCCCTGATGCCATGACGCCCTATCTTTCTCAGTATCCTAACCAAGTATTTCTTTATGGCCTGTTTCGCATTGTTGCTTATGTAGGGTCGTTATTTGGGCTTCAGTCTGGATATCTCAGCCTTGTGCTTGGCGGCTGCCTTTGCGTGACTCTGGCATTATGGTTTTCTTCTCAGGCTGCAAGATTAATATTTGGATATGCGGCTGGATATGCAACGCTTGCTGTTTCTTTCTGTTTTGTAGGTTTTTCTCCGTGGTTTTTAGTGCCTTATTCGGATTCATATGGCATCTTGTGCCCTTCCGTTGTCCTGTTTTGCTATTGCTGCTTGGACAATAGAAGAGTCAAATGGGCGTTGATAGCCTTCTTCTCTTTTGTGGGCTATTCAATAAAGCCAACGGCGATCTTTGTCTTGTTCGCGCTGCTGTTTGTTGAGTTGTGCCTGGGCATCATTCGCAGGGATGCTGAAAGAAAAAGACTGAGTGCGAATCCTGCATTCGCTACATTGTTGCCGTTTGTTCTCGGACTTGCTATAGCTTTTGGCGCAACTGCTGCTGTTAAGAATCTAGGACCCGAGTTGGATCCCGAGAGAGCTTACTCGATGACTCATTTTTTGATGATGGGCGCAAACGCTCAAACAAAAGGTGTTTATTCTGAGGACGATGTTGTTGCATCGCGGTTATGCCCCGATAAGGCAAGTCGACAAGCCATGAACATTCAGGAGTGGGGGAGCCGAATAGCGGAAATGGGCCCTCTGGGCTTGGTTGAATTATCGCTGGAAAAGACGTTGTGTAATTTTGCGGATGGAACCTTTGCTTGGGGTGACGAGGGGCATTTTTGGATTGCCTTACATGGTGATGGCGGACGCATTGCTTCTTATTACGGGGTTGGTTCCTTCTCTTGTGTAGATGATGGAGCGGCAAATGCAAAAGTTTTCCAAGGTATGAACCAGACGATGTGGCTGATGGTTCTTTGCGGTATGGTGCTCGGTTTTTTACGAAAGAAAACCGAGAAGGGAGAACTGACGGCCTATCTTGCGTTAGTTGCCTTGGCGATATTCTTGATGATATTTGAGTGTCGTGCGAGGTATCTATTCCTATACGCGCCTTTCTTTGTGATGCTTGGCATTGCTGGATGGGTTGGATTGTATCGGCGAGTTGAAGCGGTGGTTTGTGGCGGTGGTAGGCTTCATCGTCGAGGTTCTCGGTTGGTTGCGAAGCATGCTGATAAAAGTGAAAGCTAGATTTGTCGCGATATTAGGCATTAACATGATGTTTTTGGCAATCCGCGGAGACAGATCAAAATCGATTTTTATGGATATGAGATTTACTGCAGGTGATAACTTGATGTAAGGCATGGATTGGCAGAGTTAAAGAAGCATCCTTCTATAACTCTGCGTAACATTTGTGCCGACAAACGACTACAGTTCCAAGGCTATCGATGGATTTGTTGGGACGAATGATTCTTTATTGCTCGGGTTTTGGTTGCCCCGATTAATCGAAGATATTTGTCGCCGAACGGCGTTATCGAACAAGAATTATTGGAGCTAATCCTTTGGGTTTTCGTTTTTAGGGGGAGGGGCGTTCCTATGGTTTCGCCAGCCCTTAATTCTTCGATAGGATGCTAAATTCGGCCACCCATCGCCCCGATCTGGCGCGCCGCGACTTCACGAGCTCAGTTTTCACCTACAAGCTGGTTGGCGACATCACATACCTTCGTACTAGGGAGGGTTGGCTCTTCCTAGTCACCGTGGTCGACCTGTGCACGCGCATGGTGGTTAGCGGTTGCTCTCCGACCGCATGACCACCGACATCGCGGCGACGGCGCTGGAGTCGGCGATGTCGCACAGGTACGTGGCCGGAAACGCCATTTTCCACAGCGATAGGAGCTCCCAATACGCCACAGGACGCTCGCTGAGTGGGCGCGCGCCAAACGACCGTGTGCCTGTCGTGCAGCCGTACCGGCAACTGCCACGGCAGCACCATGGCCGAGTCGCTCTTCGCCACGTTGAAGAACGAGATGCACTACAGGGCAAGCTTCGCTACCAGGGCCGCCAATCATGCCGTCATCGAGCTCATCAAGGCCGACTGCAACCGGAGAAGGCCCCCTCGACCATCGGTTACAAGGTGCCCGCGTATGCCATGTAGCCGTTCTTCGAGCACGCGAAGCCTGAATCGGAGTCGCTTCCCATTGCCGTCTAGTTCCTCATCCTCCATGTCCGAAAACTTGACACAGATCACATTGACATTTTTGGCACTACCACTTTGTCGTCTATTAAAGATAGCTCCCTTACTTTAGCTCTCCATCGGCGCTTCTAAGCTTGTCAAACTCTTCTTCTGGAGAATTTCCAACCAAGTGCTTTTTTGCATATATAGAGAAATAAACAACGCCAAGGACCAAAACAACAACAACTGCAAATGTGGCACTCGTATCCACGAAGAATGTCGAGGCAATCGCAACACAAGAGAGAGTGAGACCAACACCTGTTGTGGCCTTACCGCCAGGGGTCCTATACGGACGTTCCATATTTGGACGCTGAAGACGCAAAACAATATGAGACAGATTGACCATCGCATAGCTTATGCATGCACCAAGAACAGCCATATTCAGCAGAAGATCACCGTCCTGGACGAGGACTACCAGCAAGAAGCCAATGATGCCCTGAAGCAAAAGTGCCATTCCCGGCGTTTTCCTTCCGCCAGTCAGAGAAAGAAATGTGGGCAGATATCCAGCACGAGATAGAGCAAATACTTCTCTTGACCCCGCATAAATCAGGGAAAAGAACGAAGCGACAAGACCAAACAAGCCAGCTACGTTTACAAACAAAGCAAACGACCCGTTTCCAACCGAATTCAAAGCATCGACGAGAGGAGCCGAGGAGCCGCCCATAACACTTGCGCCCGTTACACCAGCAGCAAATATAAGTACGAGCAAACCAGTGAATATCAGAACAAGCATCGCTCCAATGTTTGCGCGCGGAATATCTTTTCTCGGGTCTTTAGCTTCTTCCGCAGCTAGAGGAACGCCTTCTATGCCCAGAAAGAACCAAATGCCAAATGGAAGCGCAGCCATCAAGCCCGCAAGACCGTGAGGGAGGAGGGCTGTGCCTCCGGCGTCCGGAGCGATGTCGAAAAGATTCGAAGGATCAAACGAGGGCACAACGCCAATAGCAAAAGTAAGGAGGGCAACCACTCCAACCAAAGTGACAACAAGCATGAGCTTGAGAGCCTCACCGACGCCAAGAATATGAATCGCAATAAAGGCAATGAACACAACAGCAACGACGGCAATTGTTGGAAAGTCCTCGGGAAGCAGACCAAGCGCAAGAAAGTAATTTGCAATAAACGTCGAAATTGCAGCAGGCGCGCAAATATACTCAACCGAGATTGCGAGCCCTGTTACGAAACCGCCGAAGCGCCCAAGGGCGCAACGGGAAAAAGCAAAACCAGCACCAGCTGTTGGGAGAACAGAAGAAAGCTCTGCTTCTCCAAGAACCGTACAAACGTACATAAGCCCCATAAGAGCAAAAGCAATAGCAAGCCCGAGCCAACCTCCATACTCGATGCCATAGTTCCATCCTGAGAAGTCTCCCGAAATCACATACGCGACACCCAGTCCAAGCAGCAAAGGCCAACCGACTGCGCCTTTCTTGAGGGACCGTTTTTCGAAGTATTCTTCCGACTGCTTCTTAGCTTCCATTTCAACCTTTCTTCCGCTCTCTGCGTTATTGGCCCTTTTTCTTTACAACATACGAAGGATCAATTCGCTGAAGGTCCTCAAAATCGTCAATTTCGATGATGTCTTCTTCGCGGCATGGACGCACATGTACGCAATAATCCTTTCGTTTTCGAATCAAGGCAACATCGTCCCAAAAAATCTGCTTGCCGTCTTGCTGCCCAAAAATAGCAGGGATATCACTTGCGAGCTTTTCTCCGTCTTCTTTGGTCCAGTAAGAAACGCCGACCATTTGCCAACAAGAGGAAGGTTTCCCCTTTGCGAGATTGGTAATTACCTTGTCCTCATCAGCGTCAAAAAACCAGTCATCCGTTTTGTTAACGGCTATGCCAAGGTAATTAGAACGATACTGGTACTTCGTTATTAGCCGCGGATTCGTCAACAACAAATCGCTCTCAAACACATAGGCATTCTCAAACAAGTGGCAAGATGCCACAGCGGAACTAATATTGTTTGTTGAACCATACAAAGGATTCTCTATGAAGCGAATATTTGGATACTTCGCAAGCAGCTGGTCGAATTCTTCTGCAAGGTAGCCTCGAACAACATATATTTCATCGATACCAGCAGAAATAACGGCATCTATGAGCCTATCAATTATTCGGACGCCGTTCACGCGAGCAAGCGGCTTTGGGGTGTTTACGGTAACCGGGAGCAACCGACTTCCAAAACCGGCGGCAAGCAGCACGGCTCGCTGAACTCGATATGGCTCCAGAGCCGCAATTCCACGCGGTGTAATTCCCTTATCCGAAACCATTTTTTTGTCAGTCAAGGATAGCAAGGTTTCTTTGTTGATGTCTTCAACTTCGGAATCGCAGTTTGCATCGCCAAGGTTTCGCTCAAGCTGAACGAGTGCGTTGAATTCGTCTTCGCGAAGTTCAGGCAGGGACTTCACCGCATCGTCCAAAAGGCTCAGGGAATACGAGGAGAATTCCTTTGCGGAACGATACCAAACATAAAGCCACTCACCCGCTGGAGCGCCGCTGAGCTCCTTGAACATTGCCCAAACATACCAATACCAGCCAATCATCGCGGTGCAGGCAAGCAAATGAAAACGCTGTGACTCGCTTGGCTCAAATCCAAAATAAAGTGGCATCAAATCAAGGGCTTCGCGAACAGAATAGTGATTACTCTGAGCAACAAAATTGCCGAAGTCATTACCGTAATCACCCATAGCAGCGTATTCCCAGTCGATAAGGGATATCTGGACACTGTTTACAAGGAAGTTCGGCGCATAAAAATCGTTATGGCAAAGCACGGGATTCCCCGCTCCTGCCCTCATAGGGCCAACAAGGCGATCCATTGCCGATGAAAGGTCTTCGAAATCGGGAGGGAAGTTCCAACCATTCTCTTCAAGCAAATGCACAATTTTCTTCGATTCTAGGTATGCATCGAAAGAATACGGCGATACGGCTCCGCTTTGATGAAGCCGGCGAGCCATTTGCAGGGCGCTTTTCACTTGCTTGCGATTCCCGTAATCAAGCTCATGGCAGTTGGGCACAAACCTAGAAATCTTCCATCCCTCTTCGGGATCGATATGCACGAATGTATTATCAAGACCGAGATCGAAAGCCTTCTTGAGAGCAAAGGCCTCGGCCTTTCTATTGATTAGTTTGTTCGTCCCGGGTCCTGGGTGGCGGTAAACATACCCTTCCCCATTAACGGAGAAGAAAAAAGAAAGGTTTGTTAAGCCCTGTTTGATTGGGTCAACCGATTCAATTTGGCTTCTTTCGCAAGAAAGCGTAGCGCAAATGTTATCCAATGCATCCGAGCTAACATTGCAGATAAATTCAGGATCGAAATTGCGGATTTCGTCCAACGAATCGAATTCGAAGACGGAGCCTTTCGGAAGAAAGCGTGCGCACATGCAGAGCTCCTGAGTATGCGCAAAGAATACTTCATCCCACAGCTTTTCCTTTGTCTCTTGGCGAAAGTACTCACTCTGAAGAATCGCCAAAAAGCGAGAAGAAAAATCTGAGTCCCAATACGCGTGGCCAACCATGGTCCAGCCGTTTGACCCGCCCAAAGAAGCAGATAGAATCCTGTTATTCTTTCCCTTTACGTCAAGAAAGTACTTGTCTGGCGTCTCATCCGACCATATAGCATCGTTATAGGAATCGTATTCATACCGACGGAACGGATTATCCGCAAAGTAGCAATCGGAAACGCAAACATACGAATTCCCTAAATACTCCCTTGCCGCCCAGATTGAGGAATGATTATTCCTCTCCATATACTCAGGGCTCGAGACGAGCGTTACGCCAAACTTGTCCTCAAGATAGAAGTACTCTTCCTTCTTGTACCCGACGACCATTACAATGTCGTTGATTCCGGCTTCTTTCAGCTGCCTGATTTGACGCTCGATTAGCACTTCCCCGCGGACGCGCAACGTCCCTTTCGGGCGATCGTAGGAAATAGGCGCAAGCCTGGTTGAGAGACCGGCCGCAAGGATGATTGCATTATCTACTTTATACGGAAGAAGCGCTTCCATACCCGAATCGGTAACTGCATAGTCCTCCACGTACCCCAGCTCAAACAAGCTTTTGTATGTTTCGTTAACAAGACCAAGCGATAACCCTGATGCGTCAGCGATTTGGCGTTGACTTGAGCATCCGTTACCGAGGAGAGAAGAAATAACCGAGAAAGCATTTCGAGATAGAGGCATTATGATTCCTTTCGTTTCACGGAAGAATCATAATGCCTCTGTTCATTTTAGTAAAGATAATTTAATTATTGAACACTAACTGATTGTTACGTTTTCTTTCTTCCCTCCAGAGGAATAAGCGTTTATCAAATGGCAACCCCAGCCCCTTTATTAGCATTGTTATAAATTCATTGGGCATTTCCAGCAGGAAGGCGAATGCGGCCATGCGAGAGATTATTCCCAAGCTCACTTTCTGAAGCAAGAATTGCATGGAAGAAGCGCTCGCCCGGAATCAGAGCGTACCAACAAGTTTTGCTATTGGTGCTTAAAGAAGGCTTCGTAAAAGCTTGTTTTTGAATAAGGGCCTTTTATTGTAGGTGTTGCCGGCGTCCTGAAAACGCATCGGGCTTCAATTAGTGGTGACCATGCACCCTGGTAGTCTGGGTATATCGCAATTCGCTTCCCGACCGTATCAACCAAACCAGAATAGACGCCGAGTTCGAATAGCCTTGCGCGTAGTCCAGTGGCGTTGTGGGCTCTTGTCATAGACGGAGCAGTATTCCTATGGTTTTGCCAACACGGTTATGATCGGCCGAAATCGGTTTTTGAGTGTTGATGCGAGCCCGTTGGACTCTGCGGCGAACGGATCTGGCGTGCTGGGCGTCTACGCTGCGTATGGGGCCTTGTCCCCTATGAATCTGATTTCAGGTTCATGCAGTTCCGACAACGCGGCGGATGAGGGGTTCATCAGCCATCGGGACTGGTCGGGCGGATCAAGGAGCCCTTGGGCTGGATGGGACCGAACGAGTACCGCGGGAGCTTGGGCTGTGCTTTGTGGTCGGGCTAGGAAATTGTCCGTATCCTCCTTTCGGCGGCGTTTGTGCAATCTTTTGCTAATTTGCTAGTCGTGGAAAGGCCGAGGAATTAGAGCTTGCCGATGTCGATGCCGCGCCTCTGAGGTAGATACCTAAATGTAAATCAGTAAAATTGGATTAATGGATTTTGGCGAAACATGCATAAACTGGGTATCAGCCAAGGAGATGAAAATATGTCGATGTCGCAGCAGGCTGCCTTGAAAAAACTTCAGGCCACAGAACTGGAAATTCTTTTAGTATTTAAAAAATGGTGTAATGAAAATAATATAACCTGGTTTATCGATTCTGGGACATGTTTGGGAGCGATGAGGCATCAGGGCTTTATTCCTTGGGATGACGATATCGATGTTGGGCTTCCGCGAAAGGACTACGAGCGTCTTCTTGCTTTGTCTAAAGATGGCTTTCCGGAGGGTTATTCTATCCATACATCCGAAGATGATGGATACACGTCTTTATTCGCGAAAATGTACAAGGACGAGACGGTTTTTGCCACTCAGACAACCGAAGAGGCAGGAGGCTCGCAGGGCATATATATTGATATATTTCCTTATGATTATCTACACAATGATCCAGAACGCCGCACCAAGCAGGAACGCAGATGTGCGAACCTCCAAAAACTAATGTATATGTACTATTTAGGCAATGTTGAAGTTCCCCATATAGGCTTAATAGGTAAGTTAGAGAAATTACTATGTCGCATTGGGCATTTTTTGGTAAAGCCATTCGTTACCCCTCAAAGAATTCAGAAGCGTTTCGATTTCGAGGCGCAGAGGGGGACTGAGGGCTCGGGCGTGTTGGAGTGTCTTCCTTTTGCTGGATATGCCCCTCCAATAGGGGAAGAGGTATTGTTTCCTGTCTGTGAGTTGGAATTTGAGGGTTTGAAGTTTCCTGGTCCCTGCAATGCGGAGAGATACCTTGAGTTAATGTATGGTGATTGGACTGCCCTACCCCCCATTGAGGAAAGGCATACGCATTTACCGAAAAAGATTGTCTTTCCCGATAAGTCTGAATGGACTTTTGGCTCATAGTGTTTGGATGGCAAGAAGTGAACATTCTGTATACCGTAAACAACAATTTCATACCTCAACTAGCTGCAGGAATCTGTTCAATATGCGAGAACAATAAAGATGCTAACCACGTTGATTTTTATGTATTCGGCGACGGCATCGCAAGTGATAACAAGGAGATCCTTTCGCGGTTCGTTGCCGGATATGGGAGGCATATCCACTTTATCGACATTGACGGCTCCGTGGTTGCTGCCGGTTTTGGCGTTGATACGGGAGCATGGAATGGGATTGTTATGGCAAGGCTGCTTATTGCAAGGCTTTTGCCTCAGGATATCGACAAGGTACTGTATCTCGATGGCGACACAATCGTTAGAGGATCTCTGCTTAATCTATGGGATAGCAATCCCGCCGAAGGTGTTCTTTCTATGGCTATGGAGCCGACTGCTTCAAGGCCGAGGAGGAAAGAACTTGGCATTGAACAATTACCTTATTTTAACGCCGGAGTGCTTCTGGTGGATTTGAAGAAGTGGCGCGAAAACGATGTGGAGACAAGAATACTTGATTATTGCGCAAAAAACGGTAGTTACTTATTCGCAAACGACCAGGATGCTATTAATGTTGTTCTGTCTGAGGAGATAGATGCGATCCCGCCCAAATATAATGCATCGAATGTTTTCTCTTATTATCCTTATTCGTTTTTGCATCGCTTGATGCCGCAATTTTCAAGTGAAAAAGAATATATGGACGCAAGGGAAGATCCCGTAATCGTGCATTATCTGGGAGAGGAACGGCCGTGGCGCAAGGGGAACACGCATGCGTACAGGCTGGAGTATTCGAAGTATCTATCGATGACCCCTTTTGCGGACACTGCCCTTGAAGCGGGCTGGGAGATGTATTTTATCTTATGGAGACTCTTTAATGCAGCTACAAAGCATTTTCCTTCTTTAAGATATAAGGTCATCGATTGCCTTATACCATCGTTTTTAAAACTGAAGTCTAGGGCGAAATAAAATGATTTGTTCTTGCGGACTGCTATTGCTTTTTTGCTATTTTGTTTTGCAGTCGTGATGCTGGTTAGGATGAAGTGCTTTCCGAATGAAGGATCAAGGGCTCTCTCTTGCTCATGGTGTTGCGTGGAATGCCGTGGGGTCGCTTGTATACTCAGTTGCAAACTGGCTAACAACGGTATTGGTTGTTGTTCTAGGGGATAGTTTAGAGCTGTCTGGGAATCTAGCAATAGCGATGGCGATCGGCAATTTGACGGCAACAATAGCGCTGTTTAATCTTCGGCCTATTCAGGTTTCGGATGTCGAAGGCTCCTTCTCTACTTCGCAATTTGTGTCCTTTAGAGCCGTGACCTCCTTTGCTGCTTGCTTGATTTCTATTGGGTATGCTTTATTGACGGTTGCGCCATATTGCCTTGAGGTTGTTGTCGCCTATATTGCTTTCAAGATTGCCGATTCTTTCGTTGATGTATTTCATGGTATAGACCAGCGTAACAACAGGCTTGACATTGTCGGAAAGTCTCAGATGATACGCGGTGTGCTAGTGGTTTTGATTTTTTCTATAACCATCGAACTGACCAACAACCTTGCTTTGGCGATTTGGCTAATCAGCATTGCGACGGTTGCCGTGGTGGTGGTTTTTGATTATCGGAAATCGTCACGCCTTGAAAACTTCGGACTCGATTTCGGAAAAAAGCCAATCAAAGCTCTATTTGCTGTCTGTGTTCCCGGTCTTCTCAGTATGCTGCTCTGTACATATGTTGTTACTTATGCGCGGCAGTATTACGGAACAATTTACGGTAGTTATTACTTGGGAATCTATGCAGCAATAGCTACCCCATCTGTGGTTGTTCAGCTTCTTGCAGGCTATCTTTATTACCCGCTCTTAGGTCCGATTGCCGAGTTCTGGAAGGAAAAAAAATACAAAAAAATTTCTCTGATCTCTATTCGCTTCTTCGCTTGTCTCTCGGTTCTTGTCGTTCTGTGCATTACTTTTTTTGCATTGTTCGGTGAATTCTTCTTTGGCCTGATCTACGGAGCCGATATCGCTCAATATTATGAAGTGTCATTTCTTGTTGTCGTTTGCGTTGGAATGACAGCTGCTGCTATTTTTATGATTGATATGCTGGTTGTACTTAGGATGCAAAAGGGTGCAGTTGTTTCCTCATTTGTTTCGGTTGCTCTTTGCACTGCCATCTCTCCTATGTTGATGGAATTGTTCGGAATGAATGGCGTCAGCCTCTCGATATCTCTTTCCTACGTTATTTGCTGTCTGTGCTCTCTATGCATTTTTTTCTATGGAGTAAGGAAAAGAAAAGGACGGTTATGAGCCATTCATTTGTCGTGTGCGCATATGGGGAGAGTCCCTATTTGGAGGAATGCGTCAAGTCCCTCGTGAATCAAAGTGCTTCCTCTGAGATTGTGATTGCAACTTCTACTCCAAATCTTCTAATTGAGTCGGTTGCATGCAAATATCAAATTCCTCTGTATTCGCGGTGTGGAGAACCGGGGATTGCCGCCGATTGGAATTTTGCTATCGGTTGTACTTCAACGAGATATGTAACCATTGCCCATCAGGATGATGTGTATCTGTCTGACTATTCCTCCAACGCAGTCTCGATGCTCAATAGAATGAAAAAGCCCCTCCTTTATTTCTCTGATTACGGCGAGATTAGAGACGGTAGAAGCGTGGAGCGATCTCCTCTTTTAAATGCGAAAAAATGGATGATGCTTCCGTACCGTTTAAAGAGGCTGACGTTTACTGGGCTAGTTAAGCGTCTGCCTATTTCTTTCGGTAATCCGATTTGCTGCCCATCGGTCACGTACGATGTAAGCAACCTTCAGATGCCGTTGTTTGAAAGTGGGTTCCGAAGTAATCTGGATTGGGACGCATGGGAGCGGTTTTCTCGGTTGGACGGTTCTTTTGTATACGATTCCCATGTTAGGATGTATCATCGTGTGCATGATGGGTCTGAAACTTCAGCATGCATCGCGGATAACGCGAGAACGCTTGAGGACCTTGAGATGCTTGAACGTTTTTGGCCAAGACCGATTGCGAAGATGATCAATAGAGTGTATTCGGGAGCGCAAAGGTTTAATTAGTTTGCGGGAAAGATAGATGTCGATTCAGATGAAAACACTGCTGATTGTCCCTGCTTTCAACGAAGAAGAATCGCTAAAAGCGACGATTGATTCGATTGAGGCAAAGGCTCCAGGGGTCGATTACCTAATCATTAATGACGGATCGAAAGACGGAACGGTTCGCATTTGCCGTGAAAACAAATATCCATTTTTGGATTTGCCGACAAATTTAGGTCTAGCGGGTGCGTTTCAGGCGGGTATGAAATACGCGTATCGACATGGCTATGATTGCGCAATTCAATTTGACGCAGATGGCCAGCATCTACCTGAATATATACCTGTGCTTGAAAATGCTATTCGCGATTTCGACATTGCGATAGGCTCTCGCTTCGTAAATGAATCTAAGCCCCGGTCGATGAGAATGCTTGGTAGCAATTTAATACAAGGGGCAATTAGGCTTACGACGGGCAAAACGATTAAAGACCCTACTTCCGGCATGAGAGCGTTCAATGCGCGAATGATCGAACTGATGGCTTGTGGGTTAAATTGCGGGCCTGAACCCGATACGGTTTCATATTTGATAAAAAGAGCAGATGCTAAGGTAGTGGAGGTTCCGGTAAGAATGGCTGAACGGTTTGCCGGCGAAAGCTACTTGAATGCATGGACGTCGGCTAAATATATGCTCAGGATGGCTATCTCGATTCTGTTTATGCAGCTTATTCGTAAGCGCATAGGTGGTGTTGCAAAATGACAGCGGCGTTACGTATCACGCTTATCCTTGCTTCGCTATTGCTTCTTGGGTTTATTGCGAAGAAGGTTCGAACTTCCAAGGTAAAGCTTGAGGATTCTATTTTTTGGTTCTGTTTTGCGGTTCTTCTTCTGGTCGTCAGCATTTTTCCTCAAATTTTTTATTTGCTGTCTGATCTTGTTGGGACAATGGCACCAGTTAATTTCGTATTCCTATTCTTTATTTTCGTGCTTTTGGTGCAAAGCTTCAGCCTCACTATGCGTATTTCCCAGGCGGATACAAAGATACGTGAGCTAACTCAGCAGTTAGCGATCGAAAAATTTGAGCGCTACAGCAATGATAAACAAAAGGAAGAATAGTCATTTCAGGTAATTAGGCGGGAGTTGTATGAAAGGCATTATTCTGGCTGGCGGTTCGGGCACGCGTCTGTATCCCCTCACTTCGGTTACCAGTAAGCAGCTGCTGCCGGTGTACGACAAGCCAATGATCTACTATCCGCTGTCTGTGCTGATGATGGCGGGCATCAAAGACATTCTGATTATTTCTACGCCTACCGACCTGCCCAATTTTCAGCGTTTGCTGGGCGATGGCTCCCAATTTGGCGTGTCGCTTTCCTACGCGGAACAGCCTTCGCCTGATGGCTTGGCGCAGGCGTTCATCATCGGCGAGGAATTTGTTGCCGGCGAGCCTTGCGCACTGGTTTTGGGCGATAACATCTTCTACGGCAACGGCCTTAGTCGCCACTTGCGCAAGGCGGTTCAAGATGCTGAGACAAATGGCGGCGCTACTGTGTTCGGCTATCACGTAGACGACCCCGAACGCTTCGGCGTAGTGGAATTTGATGCGGACTACAATGCTGTTTCCATCGAGGAAAAGCCTGAGCAGCCCAAGTCAAACTACGCAGTTACTGGCCTGTACTTCTACGACTCCCGTGTGTGCGAGCTTGCCAAGCAGGTTAAGCCCTCCGCCCGTGGCGAGCTGGAAATTACGACGCTGAACCAGATGTACCTAGAGGACGGCACCCTTTCCGTTGTCACTCTGGGCCGCGGCTATGCATGGCTCGACACCGGCACCATGGAAAGCCTCTATGAAGCGGGCGAATTTGTGCGCGCTGTTGAGCGTAGCCAGGATTTGCCCGTGTGCGTTCCCGAGGAAATTGCTTTCGAGAATGGCTGGATTGGCCGCGAAGAGCTTGTGGCTGCCGCTGACCGCTACGGCAAGAGCGTTTACGGGCAGCACCTGAAGCGCGTGGCCGAGGGCAAGATTGCCACGAAGGAGGACTAGGGGATGGCGGACTTCCAACCCAAGAACATCATCGTTACGGGTGGCTGCGGGTTCATCGGCAGTAACTTCGTGCACTACGTGGTAAATAACCACCCAGATGTGCATGTTACCGTGCTGGATAAGCTCACCTATGCCGGCAACCGTGAAAACATTGCCGGTCTGCCCGCCGACAGGGTAGAGCTGGTAGTGGGTGACATCTGCGACGTGGATCTGCTGGAGCGCATCGTGCCTGGCTGCGACGCTATCGTGCATTATGCCGCCGAAAGCCACAACGACAATTCCATCGCCGATCCCGAGCCGTTCCTGCGCACCAACGTCGAGGGCACCTACCGCCTTCTTGAGGCATGCCGCAAGCACGACGTGCGCTACCACCACGTAAGCACCGACGAAGTGTACGGCGACCTTGCATTGGACGATCCTGCCCGTTTTACCGAGGAAACGCCCTACAAGCCCAGCTCCCCGTATAGCTCCACCAAAGCAGCTAGCGACATGCTGGTGCGTGCGTGGACGCGAACCTATGGTCTGCGTACCACCATATCCAACTGCTCAAACAACTACGGCCCCTTCCAACATGTGGAGAAGTTCATTCCCCGCCAGATCACTAACATCCTGTGCGGCATCAAGCCAAAGCTGTACGGCGATGGCCTGAATGTGCGCGACTGGATCCATACCGAGGATCACTCTTCTGCCGTATGGACTATCTTGACGAAGGGCCGCTACGGCGAGACGTACCTCATCGGCGCCGACGGCGAAAGGAACAATATCGACGTTTTGCACGCCATCCTCGAGGGCATGGGCAAGGCCGCCGACGATTTCGATTGGGTGCGCGACCGTCCCGGCCACGACCGCCGCTACGCCATTGACTCCTCGAAGCTGCGTCGTGAGCTGGGCTGGGAGCCTAAGCATACCGACTTTGCCAAAGGGCTTGCCGCGACCATTGAATGGTATCGCAAAAATGAGCAGTGGTGGCGTCCCGCCAAGGAGGCTACCGAGGCAAAGTACAAGGCGCAGGGCCAGTAGGGGGAGTTGGACATGTCTTTTGAGTTCGAGAAGCCGTTGAGGGCAGAACGCACGAATATCCCCGGCATGCTGGTGTTCGACCTGGCCGTGCACGGCGATTCCCGCGGATGGTTCAAGGAAAACTGGCAGCGTGCGAAGCAGGTTGACCTCGGCCTGCCCGACTTGGGGCCTGTGCAGAACAATATCTCCTTCAATGCCGAACGTGGCGTAACGCGTGGCATCCACGCTGAGCCTTGGGACAAGTACATTTCCGTGGCCACCGGCAGCGTCTTCGGCGCTTGGGTGGATTTGCGTCCCGGGAAGAGCTTCGGCCAGGTGTATACCTGCGTTATCGATCCCTCGAAGGCCATCTACGTGCCCCGAGGCGTGGGCAACTCCTTCCAGGCGCTGGAGGACGGCACGGCATACACCTATCTGGTGAATGCCCATTGGTCAGCCGACCTAAAGAAGACCTACACGTTTGTGAACTTGGCAGATCCCGACCTGAACATTGAGTGGCCTATCCCGCTTGAGCAGTGCGAGCTTTCCGAAGCTGATAAGGCCCACCCTATGCTGAAGGACGCACTGCCAATGACGCCCAAGCGCACGTTGGTTACCGGCTGCAATGGCCAGTTGGGCCGCGCGGTGCGCGCGTTGGCCGAAGAGCGGGGGTTGGCCGGATGGTTCGACTATTGCGACATCGATACGTTCGACCTTTCCGACCCTGCAGCTTACCGGGGCATTGACTGGAGCCTATATGGGACGGTCGTCAACTGCGGAGCGTACACCGCTGTCGACAAAGCGGAAACACCCGAAGGTCGCGTGACTTGTTGGAGGGCAAACGCGACTGGTCCTGCGCTCATGGCTCGCGTTTGCGCAGAGCATGGCATCACGCTGGTTCACGTGTCGTCCGATTATGTGTTTGACGGTGCTCGCGAGCTCCACCCAGAAGACGAGCCCTTTGCCCCGATGGGCGTGTACGGCCAGTCGAAGGCAGCGGGCGATCTTGCCGTCGGTGGGTGCCCTAGGCACTATATCGCACGTTCCAGCTGGGTGATCGGAGATGGCCATAACTTCGTGAAGACGATGATGGGCCTTTCGGATCGCGTTGCCGCCGGCGAGATTCCTCAGGTGACGGTGGTGGACGACCAGGTGGGCCGTCTTTCCTTTACGCGCGATATGGCCAAGGGTATCTTCTGGCTGCTCGGCTACCGCGAAGGCGACGTCGAGCCCAGCAGTCCTGCACCGTACGGCACTTATAACCTTACCGGTTCGGGTGAGTCAAAAAGCTGGGCGCAGGTTGCAAAGCGTGTGTTCGAGCTTGCAAATGGGAACGCCGACAAGGTAGTGCCAGTTACTACGGCTGATTACTATGCCAGCGTTGCGGGTCCCGTGTCTCCTCGCCCTGAGCATTCGGCGATGGACCTCTCCAAGATCCGAGCAGCTGGCTTCAATCCGCCTGATTGGGAGCGGAGGCTAGTAGAGTATGTGGGTAGAGAGAGAATGGCGTAAATTCTTTCCCAGGTGTTGTAACCGGGCGTTTCGGCTAAGAATTATTCCTTGTGGTTCGTTTGAACACTGGACTGGTTTGCCGTCTCTGCTCTTCCTGTTATTTTAATTGCTGTTTTATTTAGGGGATATTGTGTGGACCGAGTTTTTCTCTTCTGCGGCGGTACTAGTTGTTTTTTTGTTTTTGCCAGGGGCTTTGATTGTCTATTCAGTTAAACGGTCCCTTATTGCAAGCGTTGGGTTTGCTCCTATAATTGGTGTTTTCTTTTATTCAGTCGCTGCAGTTATATACCCAATCTTCAATATTCCCTGTTCATGGTCCTCTTTATTTCTTCCCTATCTAGCCGTCTCTATTATTGTTAGCGTGCTCGCAAGACGCTTGGGAGAAAACAGTGTTGGGACAACTGTTTCTAAAGATGAGCTTCTGCTGATTGCGGCCTATGCTGTTGTTGGAATTGCTGTGGTGGGATTCTTCTTCGTGAGGAACCTTGATGGTGCCGACTCCTTCTTCCAGGCATCCGACAATGGATTCCATTTATCGGTAGTTCGTACGTTTGTCGATAGTGGGACTTATTCTTCTTTTCGGGCGGGATATGGAGAGGGAATAGCGTCCCCCTTTGCATCGGATTCGTCTTTTTATCCAGCAGTATGGCATTGTTTGGTTGCAATGGCTGTAACTGCTACAGCAGCACCTATTACAGTCGCCGTTAACGCTCTGAATTTTGTTTCTTCGGCTTTGATCTTTCCTTTGGCTGTGTGTTTTGCGATGCATTGCTTGTTTGGAAAAGAGAAGAAGCTTCTTTATGCCGGTACACTATTAGCGCTATCGGTAGCGCCTTTTCCTTGGGGGTTCTTGACGTTTGGGCCGCTGTATCCGAATTTGTTATCAATGTCTATGCTCCCTGCAGCACTCATAGCGTCGCTTCGGTTTGTTTCATTTGGAATCGAGGCGAAAGAACGTTTACTTCGTTTTGGCGTGGTTTTGCTGTGCACTGTTGCCCTTCTTTTTTCTCAACCAAATAGCATTTTTGCCGAACTTATTTTTGTAATTCCTTATTTTGTTTGTGAGTGTTTTTTCGCAGCTTGTTCAAAAGAGGGCCATGTAGGATGGAAGTCCCTTTCCGTCCTTTTGTTGCTGGCATTTATAGTGGCTGTCATTTGGTTTGGGCTATATAGCCTGCCTGTTTCAATGATCAGAAACACAGTTGAGTTCAATTGGCCCGCGACGGTCGGGAAATGGCAAGCGATAGTCGACTGTGCCTTGCTTTCGTTTAACGCTGGCGCTGCCCAACCTTGGCTTGCGGTGCTGGTTTTCATTGGTGGTTTAAGGGCCTTGTCGTCTCGGAGGACTGCTTGGCTGGCTTTTTCATATATTGTTTCGTGCCTCATCTATATCTCTTCTGTATCGACCGAGGGGCTGATAAAGCATGTTCTTTCGGGGTTTTGGTACACTGATCCTTATAGGCTTGCAGCTATTGCCTCAGTTGCATCTATTCCCTTGGCGTTACTTGGCCTTAAATGGGCTTTTGCTGTTCTGGATTCGATTGCCGAAAAAAACAAAGGCAATCGTCAAATTGCAATTGGAGGTAAGCTAAGCAGTGGCACTCTTATTGTGCTTTTCGTACTGTGTTTATATGGGCCGAATTTTGTATTTGAAGGTTGCGGAACTGTCGTGACCGCATTTGGCAACATCTCCCAAAAAATTGAGTGTCAAAACAATGCCTATGCAGACAATGTCTTGACGAGCGATGAAAAAGAGTTCGCCAAGGAGGCTTTACAAAAGGTGCCTAAAGATGAGTTGATCCTGAATGAACCAAACGACGGGAGCGAATTCCTGTATGCCCTGTACGATGCAAAGAACCTTTTTTATAGGCAGTTTGCGCTCCCATCGACGGGAGAATCGATTGATAGCGCGATAGTTCGTCAGTCTATTGATGAGGTTGCGTCTAATCCCGAAGTTGCTAAAGCTGTAAGACAAATCGGCGCAAAATATGTTCTTCTCCTTGACCAAGGAGGGGATCCCTCAAAGCGAATTTCTTTCTGGTCATATTATCCCGATCAATGGCAGGGTTTTAATCGCATAACCGATGAGACGCCTGGTTTTGAAATAGTGATGGCCGATGGAGATATGAGACTTTACAAGATAATTCAATAGTGCATGTTTTAATAATCAAAAAATTCTATTTTGCTATTGCGTTAAATCGGAGAAGGATGCGAATGTCTCAAGAAGAATATAGAGAGTGCGATCTTCCGAAAATTTCAGTAATTGTGCCCGTATACAATGTGGCTCCATATTTGGAAGAGTGTCTTTCGTCGCTTGCTCGTCAGTCGCTGCATCGAATCGAGATAATATGTATCGATGACGGATCTACTGATAATTCTTCGGCTATTTTGTCGAGCTACTCTAAATCGGATGATCGTTTTAGGGTCATTCGTCAGGTGAACTCTGGTGTTTCCGCTGCAAGGAACAAAGGATTGTCTATCGCGGTAGGAGATTATGTCCTATTTGTCGATTCAGACGATTACATTCGCGAAGACGCTTGCGAGAAGCTTCTTGCATTTTCTCAAGAGAATGATCTTGATATCGTCGTGTTTGGTGGTAAGACCTTTCCTACTGTTCAATGGGCCGATGACAGCTTTGCCCAAAATGATGTGATATATGCTAAGAATGCGATTCGCGCGTTGTTTGATGAGCCTGGTTCGCGACCTTTAATGTGCAATAAGATGTTCCGTAGGAACTTTCTTGAAGCCAATCACTGCATGCTTGATTCGACCCTTAAACTGGGAGAGGACCATGCATTTCAGTTTGATGTGTTTCCGTACGCGAAAAAAATCGGCTACTTGAAGGATAAGCTTTATTTTTACAGGACAAGGGATGCTTCGGCTGTAAATGCATCTATAGAAGACTATTTCGGTCGAATAATGAAGCATGTGCTTGTTGTCGAGTCGGTGTTTTCTTCTTGGAAGGGAAAAGGGCTTCTCTCTAAGTACGAAAGCGATTTGTGTATTTGGTCTACGAACTTTCTTTATCAAGATGCGCAATATCTCTACCCAGGTGAACTTGGTCGGTTCTCTCAAAAATATTATGAGTTAATTAGCTCTTATCATCTTGAGGAGGCGATAGCGCGAACTCCTGATTATGTTAGAGAAAAGGCAACATGGATGCTTGGGTTCGACCGCGGAAAAACCGTAGAAGGCGTCGAAGATGTTCTTGATCTAATAGTTCTGGTGAATAATGATCCTTCTGATCTGCGGGGGCTTGTTGATTCTTTGATGCATTCTCCTGATAGGGGGTTTTCATTAAAGTTGGTTTGTCGGGAGGGCAGCAGCATCGGAAGTGCTCTTCCTGTTCCTGTTGATGGGGAGCAAGTCTGCTTGTATCCATCGGTGGAAGCTGCTCTCGAGTCCTGCCGGTCGCTTTATGTTAGCTTCGTTTCTTCGGCTTGCCGATATACGAAAGGCTTTCTCGGTAAGGTTATCGATTCGATAAATGTTTATTCTGAGCCCGGTCCCTCTGTTTCATTGGGTCTTCCAGATGTGATTTCGTTTGCAGACGAGGACGGGCTGCTGGGCGTTTCAGACTTACTGTCCGTCTCTAAGCCATCAACCGAATGTGCATTGGCTGATAGATACCGTATTGAACCGGCATCGCTTCAGGGAAGCTGGTATTTGGCTGCTTCTCCTGTTCCTTGGAATAAGCTGTATTTGAGGGATAAATTCGTTTCCTTCTACCAGGCAAATAAAGAGGGGAAACGGAGCCTTCCGATTCAGGCGTATATATTTGGATTTCAGGTGCAATGCAACTCGATCCTTCATCTCTTTGACTTTGACGCACTGGCGGTTGACAGTTCTTCCTTCAGGGCAGATATTTCAAAGGTGGATTTTGTGGGAAGAGGCCTTGGTCTTGGCAATTGGATGGGCATTTGCGAAAAAGATGCGTTGCAGATGGCTTTATCCTTTTGTGCGATCAATTTGGATTTAAGCATGTCTTGCACTAACTTCTGCAAACTGTTCGATGCTATTTCGGATTTACTTAAAGAGCTTGAAGAGCAGAGACCCCAGGCTATTGATGAATTGCGGTCCACTTGCCCCGACGGAAGGGTTCTGCTTTTGATGTCAGGGGAAAGTTCGGAAGAATACCGCAAAGAAAGAATGATGTCTTTGTTGACTTCTCTTCAGGACCGTGGCAAGAAAGACTCCGATTTGTTGGAGGCGCAGCGCCGTTTGATTGCCGAGTTAAACGAAAGGCTAGATGCCTTGAAATCCTCTGTTAGCTTTAGAGTCGGTCGTAAATTTACGGCTGTTCCGCGTAAAATTGCATCAGTCTTCAAATTACGATAACGAGGTTCCTATGTTCATCAACAAGCGATTTGACCAAGATCATCCTTACGTTTCTGTTGTTGTTCCAGTTTATAATGTGCAAAATTATCTTCCAGAATGTCTTGATAGCCTTGTTTCTCAGTCTCTGAAAAACATAGAGATCATTTGCGTGAATGATGGATCAACAGACGACTCTCTTTCTATTTTGCGCAGCTATGAAGAGAAAGACCCGAGGGTGAAGGTCCTCACTAAAGAGAATCGTGGCTATGGGCATACGATGAATCTTGGTTTCTCTGCAGCTAAAGGTGAATATATCGGTATATGCGAGTCAGATGATTTTGCTGATAAGCATATGTACGAAGATATGTATCGTTTTGCTAAAAAGAAAAAGCTCGATTTACTAAAGGCGAACTATTACGAGCATTCTGAAACAGGAGACGCCCTTCAGCGTCCCTTTGACGAATTCAGGTATCGAGAGGTTTTTGACCCTAGGGTCTATCAAGGGCCTTTAACCGCATTGCCTGTTATTTGGTCTGCGCTTTATAAGAGAGATCTGATTGTGAGCAATGGGATTCGTTTCAATGAAACTCCTGGTGCGTCATATCAGGACACATCATTTGTTCATCAAGTTTGGATGGCTGCAAGACGTGTTGCCATCCTTGAAAAGGGCTATTTGCACTACCGTGTTGACAATGCAAATTCATCCGTTAAATCTTCCGCGAAGGTTTTTGCGGTTTGCGATGAATACGCATTGAGCGAATCGTTCATGAGAAGAGATCCAGAGCGAGTGGCTGCTTTTGCTCCTATTCTTAATCTGCTTAAGCTAGGGACATACCGCTGGAATTTCAACAGAATTACCGATGAGAGTCGTCCTGCTTTTGTTAAGAAGATGTCCGAAGAGTTCTCTCGAGCAGAGAAGGAAGGGTCTTTGGATCGGACAATGTTTTGCGATCGAGATTGGGAGCAGGTAAGGCTTTTGATCGATGATCCGGATAAGTTTGTTGAGATGTATTCGGATGGGATGTAGGCTTTCGCCGATTTATCGCAACATCAATGGTATGAAGTCTGATCGGCAGCTTTAGATGTCCAGTATGCTGGACATCTAAAGCTGCCGATCAGAGCATAATGTTCTTGTCGATCGGTGAGAGGAGAACATTATGGAAATTGCATCTATTGCTTTGTCTATTCTGGTGCTTGTGATCAGCACTATCTCTGCAGGGTTGTCTGCGAGGGCAAATCAGATTGCTTATAAGTCTCTTAAAGTGGAAGAAGATTCGTTGCGGCATGTTGAGCACCATGACGTGATTGTTAATTGGAGCAATTCGAAAAACCATAGATAAATCGGCTCAACGGTTCGAAGTTGCCTGTGGTTCGATTCCCTGGTGGGTAGGACCACTTCACCGTAATATCGCCTTGCATCGATCTGCGTCAACATTTAGCACTGCTGTATTTCATTCATGGCCTATGCATTCTATCGCTATCGCTTGTCTATCGGCCTGTATGCAGTAATTGCTAATATATTTTCAGGATCTTGAATCAAAGGCATGAGATCTTGGGTTTTACGTCCCCGTCCATGCATCAAGGAGAACCGTGCTCATGGAAAGAGAAGCAGCCATCCTCGTTTCGATAAAGAAAGAGTATGTGGATAGGATTAGGCGCGGCGAAAAAATCTGTGAGTATCGAAGGGTGCTGCCAAAGCATGAGCCCTCCACGCTGTATATTTATGAATCAAGAGGCGAGAAGGCAATTGTGGGACGGGCAAGTGTTAAATCGATTCTTGTCGGGAAACCGGAAGAAATATGGCTCGATACCGAGTCCATTTCGGGAATTTCGGAGGAAGGGTTTTTGAAGTATTTCACGTCTTGCTCGAGAGCCGTCGCTTTTCAATTCGAGTCCGTTTCATTTTTCAAATACAAGATTCCTCTTTCGAGGATAGGGATAACGAGGCCGCCACAATCTTTTGTTTACCTATCTCAGCGGCAAGTCCGATTGCTTGACCGCATTCGAGCAGAACGTGTTAATAATTGCTCTTCCATGCATGAGGAGGACCTTCAAAATGGCTAGCTTTGCAATATGGATGAAGCAGAAAAATGAGGGAGAGGGGGACCGTTGCGGGATAAAGGTGCATTTCAATTGTTGGTATGCGTATGAAGCCAAAAAGAACAAAGGAATGGCTCAGCCAATTCTCGACATTGGAATAATGCTCGAAGACGCTTCGATCATCGAGCATCTTTATGTTTATGTCCCGTTTCCTCTTTCCACGAATGAAATAAGTGATTTGGGTATTGTTCTCAATAACAACGTAACTTTAAATGCTGTTTTTAACGATAACTATAGAATAATCAATTCGTCTGCAGGAAAGGCATTTCTCGTTTCAGACGAAGATCTTAGCGAAAAAGATCGCAACAAATGCGATTGCTTCATCGTCTATGAACTTGATTTTGAAAATGGCAAGAAAGATGCATCTCTTGAGACCGCGGGGAAGGGAAAGAACAAAGGCACAACAATCTGTATTAACGTTGCAGATTTGGTTGATCTAAAAGACGAGATGAAAAATCAAAAATGCAATAGAAGCTATTTTAGATTCCGTCTATCGACTCCTTACCTAGATGGTTCAATGGTGAGACAGCGAGGCCACGATCCTCTTGATATGCTTTTTCATGATGTACTTTCAGTTACTAAAGTCATGGAGTGCCGGCTTAATCACAGTCGAAGTCTTTCCAGCTCTTTAAGGGAGGAAATAAGATCATGTGGTGGGTTTCCGGACATTTTACGGTTGGATTTCTTCCTTATAACAGACGAAACTGTTGATCTTTTGAACGATAACGCAGCTACAGTCAGAAGACTCGAGAGGGATGTGTGGTCGAAGTATCTACCGATGGGTAATGAATGTGGCGGGAAAGATCAGTTTTCGAATGCAATAGCTTACCATTGGAAGAAAGTCGCCGAGCAGTCTTTTAAAGATTGGGATCTGTATGCAAAAATAAGTTTTTTATACAGAAATAATAAGATCATATTTATTTATGTTGTTATGCTCCTTGTGGTTTGTATAGTCGGAAATGTTCTTTATAGCCTTCTCGGATTGGCCTGTTCGCTTTTTTCAAGCTAGGTGTACGGAGGTTGTCATGAAAACAATAAATGTTTCTAATGGGACTTTTTTTTCCAAAATAAATCTTGGAATGAAATCTTACTATTATTTGTATGATTTAAAAGATGAATATCCTGGTTTTGCAAAGTGGTTTTTCACGAAAGCGATCAAGGGCCTGCTGTTGGGCAATCGGGAATTTCTCCTGTGTTTCTCTGGAGGAGAGATAGCTGGCCTCGCTATCCTGAAAAAGGAATCATCCGAAAAAAAGATTTGTACTTTACGGGTTTCTCCTCGATACAGAGGGAGAGGGTTGGGCTCGATGCTGTTAGAGAGCTCGATTGATTATCTAGGGGTAGACGATCCGTTTATAACGGTTCCTCAGCAGCATATTGATGAATTCCGGCCGCTTCTTTCTAAGTTTAATTTTGTTGAGAAGGGGAAGTTTCCAAATTATTATCGCAACGGCTCTTGTGAGTTTTGCTTTAATGGCCTTTTAGAGCGGCAGTATCAGGGAGAGGAAAAATCATTAATCTGTGATTTTGCGCTCGCTAGACACTGTTCCGAGGTTGGTTGTTGCGATGGTCTTCTAAGCGTTCGCTAATTCATTTAGCTGCGCTATCTCGATGACGATGGCGGGTTGTTTCAAGTCGATGAGCATCTTCATGCAATGAGCTTCAACGTCATATAAAAATGAGTTGAGTTTTCTCTGTTGAGCTTGAGCGGATGCCTTTGTGTCGTCATCTTCGCTAGGGCCTTTTGGCTTAAGGACTTAAGGTTCTTGGTATGGTGCCTTTTGACGGTAAGCTTTCGTTGTGCAGAGCTATTTCTTTGTCTTATAGAGCCATTTTTCTGTTAAATGTTGACGATTCTCAGGTTGCCCAAGAACCCAAGATCGAATGTTGGTCGCCTGTAGCTGGCATAGCCTACGGTCTTTTACGTACAAAGTGGGTTGCGGAAAACGGCATATCGTGTTCGGGGTTTAAACGTAAAACAATTTAAACCCATAAGGATAGACTCTTGAAAAGCTGTAGGGTGTAGAAATGTCGATGTGATGGACTCGGGCTACGGGTGTGGCGTCGACTGAAATGGGTTTCGTAGGTTCGCTAAGTTCAGGCGGTAAGACGTACTTTTGAGCTGCGGCTCGATTTATCTATTTGTCGAATCTTTCCGTAATGCACGAGGACTGCCGAAGGGCGGTCCTCGTAGGATGCGCTGTTCGAATCGAAGTGCATCCTCATCATGGAGCCAACGATATAGAAAATGGAATTAAAAATACAGGAGTATGTATAATTAGGGCGCGGACATTTTCCTGGGCTGCCTACGAGGCGTAGCTTAGGCCTTTCTGTTATACTCCCCGCTTTGTCTTGCTGTACGTTCGAACTCTAGCCCATATCGTTCTAAGTCCATTTTTCCTTACCCTCCCTTTTGAATATGCATGAATACAGATTTGGGTATGTTTCAATGCTGGAATATTCTGCATGCGGGATAGTGCATTGGACGGGTATCGTTCAGCATATTTTGTACCTTTCGCTTATTCTGATTTATGGGCTTGATGCGCTCCTGTCTTTCAATGCCTTAAGGGGAGCGGGGCTGATAAGCTACTCGGTGTGATTGGGCTAGTTTCTGAGCGCTGATTTGTTGGAGGGGATTGCTGAATGGAATTTGAAATTAGACATTTTGATACGCCGCTGCTCCGCTTTACGGGTGATCCCGAGTCTGCAGCAAACACAATTAAGGTTACATGGGTAAATGAACCTTTTCGCTATCTGCTTCCCATTGGCTTAGACATCAGCGATAAGGGCGTTTTATCGTGGATTGGACATCGGACTATTCCCAAGAATCGCGCCTTCGTTAGCACCTTTTTGGCGAGAAATGGATTAAACGCAAACAGGACTTTGGGGATTATCTTGGTTTGCAAAGGCCTTTCATTGAATGATTGTTATTGGGTTGTACCACCCGATAACAAGCAACAATTTGCGAAAGTTAATCTTTACGACAATCCTATGAGCCGTTTGCTTGCGCAAATTGCTTTCACTGGGCATGGCAGTGGCGTCCGCTCTTCTTTTTGCTCGTCTCCTGAATTCACTACAAATGGCATGCTTCCAAAATGTTGGCGCAGGATTAGTGGTCATATTTATCTTTGGAAAGGCGGCACTACTGGTTTCGCAAATTCTGGATTTGAGCCGTTTTCGGAATACTATTCATCGGATTTGGCTAAGGCTATCGGCATGAATTGCGTTGATTACCAGCTCCATGCATGGAAGAAAACGCTTTGTTCGTCATGCGAGCTTTTTACGAGTAAAGAGTATTCTTTTGTTCCCATGGCGAATCTAGTCAAAAACGGCGGTTTTCCTGCTGTTAAAGACTATTACGCTGCTAAAGGTGGTGCGTATTGGCAAGCTTTTAGTGACATGCTTGCCTTTGATGCCCTTATCTGTAATACCGACAGGCACTTAAACAACTTTGGCTTTATGGTCGAAAACGAAACCAACCAGATTATTGCCCCGGCTCCGTTGTTTGACCATGGCAATGCGCTGTTTTATCAAGCGTATGGGGACGACTGGTCTTCGTTGGGGTCATTGGGTCTGTATGCCGAAGCGCAGACCCCGTGTATATATGGTGATTTCTTCGCTGATGCCAAAGAGTGCATGACTCATGAAACGCGCATCAAAGTCAGAAAGGCGTTGGATTTTACCTTTTCCCGAAAGCCTATAAAGGGATTCCCCGCCAAGCGCCTTAGGCTGATTGAGGAAATGATCAATCAACGTGCGGTGCGGCTGCTTAAGTAGGTATTCTGCGACTCTGTCGTGCTCTACATGAATCTAGCAGAATGCTCTGTTAATTGCGGTGCATGCTTGCGGGTATCATCTGAAAGGGTTTGATGCGTCGAACCTCCTTTTCTTGTAAAGACCTAAGTCTGTAAAGGGGTGCATGAACTGCGTCCCTTTACAGTAAATCGCTTGCTATGCGGGTGGTGTTTTCCTGCTTTGCGAATTCTTCTCTCTATTGGGTATTACCGATTCCGCCAGTTTGCTATTGCTTTAGAAATTGCATAAATGATAGAAAAATGACGGACTCCCGCTTCTAATTCATCCCCAACACTTTGCCCACAACGGCTTTCGTTCCGTACTTCTCCAGGAACCAGCCTGCCCGCAGGCGTATTGCTTGGGCGTTGCTTACGGGATTCCCGCTTAGGGCAACTTCCAGCAGCTTGCGGTCGTGCTTCTTCAGATGCAATGCGCTGGCGCTTCCGTTGCCCCAGAACTCGCGGAAAATACGGGCGTATTCGGGCAACAGCTCGTTGCGTACGCCTTCCGGCAGGCAGAACAGTCCATACAGCACGAACTCAATGGACCAGCTTACAATTTCTGAGCTGTATTCTTCCAAGCCAAAGCGCTTCTTCCAGGCGCTGAAAATACGCTGAGTCATGGGCAAGTGCTTGCGGCTTTTGGCTTCCAAGTCGTCATTGGTTTTCGACGTAAGCGACCCTTCGCGTTCAATGCGGTACTCGTACAGCTTGTCGCTCATCAGCGTAGTTTTCCTTGAATTGGGGTAAATGTCGAAGAAAAACACCTGGTCTTCGCCGAAGGGCAGCGCCTCTTCGAAGCGAATGCCGCATTCGTCTAAGAACGCTTTGCGGCAAGCGGTGCGAATGTAGGGGGTGCTCTGCTCTTCGAACATCAAGGCAGGCTGGAAGCCGTCATACACCACATCCCTCGGACTAAGCTTCAGCGTAATCCAGGGAGTTGCGGCTTCTGCGGGGTTGCAATAACCGCCAAAGGTAACCACGTCGGCATCGATTTCGGCGAATGCTTCGGCAATGCGCTGGCAGGCATTGGGCGTGAAGCGGTCGTCCGCATCAAGAAAGCCAATGTAGGTTCCGCATGCCGCATTAATTCCGGCGTTGCGCGCAGAGGAAAGGCCGCCGTTTGGCTTGTCCACGATAACGATGCGCGCATCTTCCTTCTGGCGCTTTGCCAGGATTTCACGTGAGCCGTCGGGGCTGCCGTCGTTTACGCAAACCATTTCGATATCGCCGAAGGTCTGTGCCTGCAGCGAATCAAGGCAGGCATCCAGATAGTCTTCCACGTTATATACAGGCACGATTATGGAAAGAACAGGGTGCTCGGGGGCTCCTTCAGTGCGGATGACTGTTGGTTCTTCGACAGTCATTGCTATTTCGCCACCTTGTTCTTCAGCAGCTTCGCAATGAGCGGCAGGCCGCCAATGCGGTAGTAGTGCTTGAAGGTGTTCAGCTTGCCAGGCGCTGCGTATTCGGTGCGGCACTTTGCAAATGTTTCGGGATCTTTGATGAGCGCGCGAAGGTCGGCTTCGGCCCAAGGCTCAAACAGCGCCAGGTCAACGCGGCTGGCGTCCAAATCCGCCTTCAGTTCCTGCGCGGCACGCTTCAAGAACTCGGCACGCAGTTCAGCGGAAAGGCGATCGTAGTTCCACAGGTAGCTGTTGAATTTCATGCGCTCCAGCACGCCTTGTAGATGTTGCTTCTTTGCCGGGCGCTCATCAAGCCATCGCTGCATTTCGGCGTATTCGTCGCATACGCAATACACCTTGCCGGGGGAATTAACCGATGAGGCTTCGTTGTCCTGACGATATTTCAAAATCTGTGTAGAGCTAAACGCAGCGCGCTCTGCTGCTGCCCATACCTTAAAGGCAAAGCCAGCGTCCTGGTACGATGCCCCCGGCGTCTCCAGGAAGCGAATGTCGTTTTCCTGCAGGAAGGCGCGGTTGTACATGCCCGACCAAATAGAGGGCTTTGCATAGAAAGGTTCAAAATCTTTTTGAGGGTTAACCAGCTTTCCGCAGAGCCCTTCGCTTATAACATGGCAGGGTTCCAGCTTTTCGTTCTTGCTCCAATAGAACCAGAAGTCGGCCTTTACCGCTTGTGCGTTGTGCGTGGTTGCCAGGTCATGCAGCACTTCCAGTGCGTCGGGCGTGAAGGCGTCGTCGGATTCCAGTATGGCCACGTATTCGCCCGTTGCGGCATCAAGCCCTTGGTTCATGGATGCTCCATAACCAGAATTAGCCTTGTCAATTACGCGAAAGCGGCTGTCCGCATCAAGATACTCCTGCACGATGGCGCGGGAGCTGTCGGTGCTGCCGTCGTTAATGCAGATTGCTTCGAAATCGGTGAAGCTTTGGGCCAGCACGGAATCCAGGCATTCGCGCAGGTATTTCTCCACGTTGTAAATAGGTATAAGCAAGCTAATTGCGGGCACGGCGGATCCTTTCGCTATTGCTGCGCAGCGTGCGTTTTTGTTTAACATTTCTATGATAAAGGTTATGGCTCGGGTTGCCTGTTCTGTCGGTGCGTCTTTGGCAAAAAGAGATAAAACCAGGCTGGGTTGATGGGCTTATGTGCCGTGGTGTGCTAGTCGAATACCGTCGTCTTCGTTGCGTGTAGGTGCTTTGTTGGTAACAGGATCTGAAACTCGAGGTGAACAGCCTTGAGGGGGAGTAGACTTTCTGTGGTGGGAGAATAGGGACAGGTACCAGATTCCCGCTTACGGCATGACGGTTAGCTCTATGCTCTGTATGCAAGCCTCACTGCAGGCGTGTGCCAGCTCGAAAAGTGGGAATCTGGTACCTGTCCCTATTCTCCCGAAGCATCGGGAGGTTGTTTTGGAGCAAAAAGGAGAATTGTTGGCAGAGAAAACGGGGGTTCCCAAAGTTAAGCTCTGGTTTACGCGCAACGCAAAACTGCTGGTGGCGTGCTTTGCGGTAGGTATGGTTTTGCCATGCCCAGATGTACTTGAATGGTCTTTCCAACCCCGATGCGGTTGTTTCCCTGAGCAATCCCAATGGGTACGGAAGCTTTACTCCGCACGCCTGGGATATGAGCCTGGGGCGTTGGGGCTTGTTGTTCGCTGCCTACGCTAAGTTTGGGCTGTGCTCGCCCGTTTTGACTTCCGCGATTACCATTGCGCTGTTTGCGCTGGGCATCGTTGCGCTGATAGACAAGCTTGGCATTAGGAACGTTTGCCTGCGGTATGCTTCTTCGATTCTGTTCATCGCTTCGCCCTTCGTTTCTTGCTGCATTACGTACTACTACTGCTCGAACTCGTATGCGCTTTCGTTTTTGTGTGCGGTGCTGGCCGCGTGCCTGATTGGGCGCGTTGGGGCTGTTGGCAAGCCGGTTGCTCTTGTTGGGGCGGTTCCGCTGCTGGCGTTTTCGCTCGGCTGCTATCAGGCGAGCTTGGGCGTGTTTTGTGTTGTGGTGCTGCTGGTGATGATTCGCGCTCTTATGGGCGGCGGCCCCGAACCGTTGGCGTCGCTGGCATGCGACGCTAGCGGCGCCGAAACCCAAAACCCTTACTGCGAAGAAGGCTGCAGCGCCAGCTTCTCTTTCAGCACCAAGCAGCTCGCGGTGTTCTTCGGCGTTGCCGTAGTGGTGTGCGCGGCGGGTGCCGTCCTGTACTACGCGCTTACCGAGCTTTCGTTGTTTGTGCTGGGCATTGGCCTTTCCTCCTATGGCGGAGCTTCCTCGGTTGGCGCTGGCAGCATTCTTGGTTCTTTGACGTCGTCTGTTCCCAGTGCTTACGTTGCCTATTCTGACGGCTTGTTCAGCCACGGCATTTTCGGAAACCATTTCGGCTGGGTGTACGTGGCGGCTGTTGGCATGATTATTGCGGCGGTTGCGTTTGTCCGTCTTGCTGCGATCAGCGGCGTGAAGCGTTTGGGGGCGACCGCTATGGCGCTGCTTTGCGTTGTGCTTATCCCCTTTGCTGCCAACGTTATCCTGGTTATTGTTCCCAGCTACGGGTATCCCACCCTGCTTATGCTGGGCGGTTTCATGGCTTCTTTTCTGCTTCTGCCCCTGTTGGTGCAGCTTTTGCTCGATTCGCCCGACCGAGGCAATGTGCGCCTGCGCATGCCCGCGAAGGCTATGTCCGTCGGTTGCTGTTGCCTTATTGCCGTAGGGGCGTGGTCGTACGCGCTGCAGTCGAATGCGGATGCCGAGGTTATGCAGGCATGCCAGAACCAAAATGCTTCTTTGGCCACCCGAATTGCCGGTGTGCTTGATGCGAACCCCGATGTGCAAGCGGGCGCGAAGGTGCTGATTGCCGGTAAGCCCGAAGCGGGCAACTTTCCAAACACCAGCGATTCCTGTGTTCACGCAAGCAGTTATGCGAAGTGGGGTATGGTTTGGGACAACCACTACCAGAACAACATGCGTTCTTGGGATGTGATAATGAAGCAGTTTGCGGGGCAGAGCTTCAACTACTGCTCGTTCGACGAATGCGCCAAGGTTATTCGCTCCAGTGAATTCGCGAACATGTCGCTGTATCCTGCCGATGATTCGGTGGTAACCATCGACGGCGTTGTAGTTGTTAAGATATCTGACATAAGCAATTATTTGGAGTAGCGGCGCGCGCTGCTGCCGAAGCGTTTAGAGTTCACGAGGGGCGCTGGGCATATGGGAAAACGACATCACGGCAAGGGCGAAGCGAACGGCACGTCCGCCTTGCGGGGGCGCGATGGCGCCGCTGTGGGCGCTATGGGCGCCGATGCTGCAGATGCCGGCGTCGTACGTGGCGATGCCCGCGCGGCGGGCTCAGCAAACTCGGCAGCTGCGGTTTCGACAAATGCCGCGCGCTCAGTAGATGCCGCGAGCGCCGCGCATGCCGCAGCCCAACCCTCCGACGCCCCATTCTTTTCGGTTGTTCTGCCCACGTATAGCTCCGAGTCTTACCTTGCCGCCGCTTTGGGCGACTTGCAAGACCAGCTCTTCACCGACTGGGAAGCCATTGTGGTGAACGACTGCTCGCCTGACGGCAGCCTGGCCATAGCGCAGCACTTTGCTACTGAAGATGCGCGCATTCGCGTTGTATCGCACGAGGTGAACCGAGGGCTTTCGGCGGCACGCAATACCGGCCTTGCCGCTGCCCAGGGGCGCTATGTGTGGTTTCCCGACCCCGACGATCGCTACGATTTCACCTTCCTGCAGAGCGTGTTCAACTCGCTTCAGCAGCATGAGGCGCCAGTGGTTATGGTTGGGCATGTGGAAGAGTTCTACGACGCCAACGGCAAGGTAGAACGTGTGCAGGAATTCACCTTCAGCCAGGAATCGGCGCATTTGGGTAAAACCAAGCTGCGCAAGCACGTGTTGGAGTTTGAAAAGGGCACGCATTACGGCTACGCCTGGAACAAGGTGTACGAGCGCAGCTACCTGCAACAGGGCGGCTTTACCTTTACCGAAGGTTTGCCGCTTATCGAAGATATTGAATTCAACATCCGCGTGTTCCAAGATTTGCCTGGCCTGAACGTGATTGGCGCACCGCTATATCGCTACGCCAAGCGCGAGACGGGCAACCTAACCAGCAAGTTTGTACCGCGTTACTACGAGGTGCATCGCGCGCGCATTGAAATGTTGCGCAACCAGCTGGATTCATGGGGCTTGCTTGATGTCGGCGCCAAGGCCACGCTTGGTGCGCTGTATGCTCGCTACATTCTTTCGGCGTTGGAGCGCAACAAGCAGAAGGAAAGCGGCATGAGCGGCTCTGCGCAGAAGGAATGGCTGCAAGGTGTGTTCGCCGATGAGTTGTTCAACGAGTTGGTGCCCTGTGCGCAAGCCGACAGTCAGGCGTTGCGCCTGTGCTTGAAGCCCCTGCAACAGCGTAATGCGTCGAAGTGCCTGGCGCTAGGCGGTGCTATTCATGCTGCCAAGAACGGCGCCTTGCACAACGTGTTTGTGAAACTGAAATCCGGCAGATGAGAAAATAGGGGCAGGTTCCGTTTTTTCGCTTGTGGCATAGTGGCTGGTATTGAACCCCACGCGCAGGTTCCATTGCAACCTGACGCCGAATCGAAAGCGGGAAAACGATAGCCGCCCCTATTTTTCTAGGATGTTGCATTTCGGCAACACGCTGGGTTTGTTTTGCTGCTAGGCGTACAATCGGACGCGGTAATCAAGCGAAAAGGGGGCTTGCGGTGGATCTTTCCATTGTCGTGCCATGCTACAACGAAGAAGGATCGCTGCCGCTGCTGTTCGGCGCGGTAGATGATGCTTTTGCCACCTCGGGAGTGTCGTATGAGCTGGTTTTGGTGAATGACGGCAGCTCCGATGGTACGTCGCACCTGCTGCATGAGCTGCCCACTCCTGCATCGGCCGAACGTATCGTCGTGGTCGATTTTTCCCGCAACTTCGGCAAGGAAAGCGCCCTGCTCGCAGGCCTTCAGCATGCCGAAGGGGATGCGGTTGGCCTGATGGACGCAGACTTGCAACAGCCTCCTGCAACGTTGCTTGAAATATACCGCATGCTGCAGGCCAACCCTAGCGCCGATTGCGTAGCCGCATTCCAAGAGCATCGAAACGAAGGTGCGGTGCTGAGCTTCTTCAAGCACGCGTTCTACAAAACGTTCGATGCAACTTCTCGGCTCAATGTCATGCCCGATGCCTCCGATTTTCGCGTGTTCCACCGCAGGGTGGCCGATGCGCTTCTTTCTATGCCGGAAAGCTTCCGCTTTTCGAAAGGCATGTTTGCCTGGGTAGGTTTCGAGACGTTGCCGTTTCCCTACACGCCGGCAAATCGCGTTGAGGGCGAAACGAAGTGGTCGTTCCGGAAACTAATGCGCTACGGCATCGGCGGAGTGCTTTCGTTTACCACGTTTCCGCTGAAAATTGCCGCGGTGGCGGGTCTCGTTGCCACGCTTGTTGGGTTGGTTCTGCTGGTCGAAGTCGTTGTCGAGCAATTTATCAACCCTGCCATGCCATCGGGCTATCCTACGCTTCTGTGCGTGCTCCTTTTGATGGGCGGGCTCATTTTGGTGACGCTGGGTGTGATCGGCGAATACATCGCACGCATCTACATCGAAACCAAGCGCCGCCCTGCTTATATCGCGAAATCGGTAGAAGTCCGAACTAGCACCAACCAGGCAGGAAAGTAAGGGTAGGTGCTCGATTCCCACTTTGCGAGCTGAGCCGCGTTTGCAATGAAGTGTGCGTACGAGGTTCGGCGTCAGCCGCTATGCCATAGGCGAAGAGGAACCGCTCTCCTTGCTTCCCGTGCCCGAGGAACAGGGAGAGCGGTTCAATACAGCACCTCATCCGAGTGCAGGTCTGCGTAAAACCATATTTCACATTTCAGAAAGGACGTATCTATTATGGCAAAACCTACGTATATCTTAATCCGTGAATCCAGCAACGAATCCGGCTACACAGCACATCCGTTCCCTACCGAAACGTCAGCATACAAAGCCATGGACTGCATGGTGGAATCTGATGCTGCTGCCATTGAAGCGACATACCACTTATCACCCCGTGTGGAACAGGTATCGAGCTATAAAACACAGCTCATCTTCGATGCAATCATCGCTGAGTCTGACATGACCGTAAAAATTACGTACAGCGTTTATGCAATCGAAAAGTAAATCTACTTATCGAAAATATAAAAAATGGGGAACAATCTTTCATCTCGATTGTTCCCCATGCTGTCTATTCGTACCACGGCTCGCTCGCAGTGGTATATTTTTTATGCTGATTTTCTCTAATTCGTTTGGCCCTCTTGGTAGGGGTACTTTTCCAGCAGCTCCTGCACGGTGATGAAGCTGTAGCCTTGTTCCTTCAACTTAGGGAGCGCCTGGCGAAGGCCTTCGATGGTCTGGCTGCGGTCGCCGCCGCCATCGTGCATCAGGATGATGTTGCCGGGGCCGGCGCTCTGGATGCGCTGGGCAATAACATCGGCGCCGGGCTTCTTCCAGTCGGTGGTGTCAACGTTCCAGCCAATTTCTGCCGTTACAATGCCTTCAAGATCGGTGGCAACAGAAGTGTCGAAATTACCGCCTGGGCAACGGAAAATAGTGCTTGCTTCCTGGCCGGTGGCGTTCTTGATTGCCTCCAAACCCTTTTGTACTTCCTGCTTGCGTTCGTCGGTCGACATCTTGATAAGGCTTACGCCTTCGCCGCTGCCCTCTGCGTGGTCCCACGTGTGAGTGCCAATTTCGCAGCCCATGCTTGCAGCGCGTTGCAACTCCTTTTCGTGCCCGCTAATGCATTGGCCAACGGTAAAGAAGGTAGCCTTGGCATCGTTCTGTTCAAGGATGTCCAGGATCTCGTCGGTTTGTTTATCCCATGGGCCGTCGTCGAACGTGAGCGCAATAACCTTGTCGCCGTTGCTGTTCACGTTGTAGTACTGAACGATGTTGTCGACCGGTTCTTTGGTGGTAACCGTGGCGGTGATGCCCGATTCCTTGCCTGTGCGCGTTACCTGTTCGCCGTCCTGGGCATTGTTGCTGTACAGGTGAACTGCGCCAACGCCCTTCAGCTCCGTTTTGTGCGGAAGGGTTTGGGGTTCGCTGTCGGTGTAG